>Ga0316198_10001839_pt1 | contig 12646 bp, 13 predicted proteins | sample OudBieAanoxic_MG_FD_204935 | JGI IMG/M metagenome (GOLD analysis project Ga0316198, IMG submission 204935) | Coastal sediment microbial communities from Oude Bieten Haven, Netherlands - site A anoxic | ecosystem: Environmental > Aquatic > Marine > Coastal > Sediment | place: Netherlands... | reverse complement strand
TTGGGATTGCCCTCCTTATTCAGCAGGTTCTTAACCGCCGGCCCGTGAACAACCACGGCGAGGTGCATGTCGTCGATCGGGACACCGTTACGCGCGTGCATGTTCAGATAGCGCGCAACGCTGACCAGGTGACGATTCACCGCGCCCGGTTCGGGGTCCTGGGCGATATCAAAAACGGCCCGCAACTCAAGGCCCTCCGGCAATACGACATCGCGATCCTCGATCGGGTAGGTAGGCCCATAGCCATCGATAACGGGGCCCATCGAAGGCTCATCCGCAAGCAGCGGCGCTGAGCCAAGAATAAACAAAAAAACCAACAAGTTGCGCGAGGGCATCGAAACTCTCCGGGAAATGTCGTGTGGGTTGCATCTTGTCCCACGCGCCGGTCAGATGCCAGTGCCAGCGACGCGAAATTGTGGGAATTACTTAGGGCTCAAGGGCTTGAGGTCGGTTGAGGTCGCTCGCTGATCCGCCTAGTATGGAGGTGCAGTTGAGAGGAGAACGCCAATGCGACAACAACTCATAGAAGCGCTTCTGTATCCGCGCAAGATGGTCGAAGAACTGATCGACGACGGCAACTACAAGCATAAGAACATGTTTGAGGCCACCGGCGAACGCTGTAAACACTGTGACGGATCCGGAAACTGCGGTTGGGATCATTGCCTGGAAGACTTCCAGAAACTAAACGAAGTACCCGAAGCCGTTTTGAGCGCTTCACTACGTGAGGGAATACGTTTCGTTGAATCGACGCACAAGCACCTGCGACACGACGAAACCACTTGTACTTGCGAGACCTGTAACTGGATCAGGAATGCCGTACGCCTGACGGAGGAGGCAGAACACCATCTGCCGCACGTTGATCCTCCCGGTGTCGTGCATCCGGAATAGCGCACACGAAACAGGGCCTTGACGACGTCAAGGCCCTGTTCGTATGGGGCGTCCGCTGGCTGCTACAAAGCAGCCAGCGCCTGCACATATCCCGTATTTACACGCTGTACCGACAGCGCTACGTTCAGCGTACATCGCTGACAAGGAGGCTTGTCATGAACACACGATTTGCACTTGTTTGTCTGTTTGGCTGCCTCATCGCACTCACTGGGTGCGACCGCGAGGCCTACATGTCTCAACAGGGGTTCCGCTTGCCGGACGGCAATGCCGAAACCGGCCGTGATGCCTTTCTTTCCCTGCAATGTAACCAGTGCCACACGGTTACCGGCGAGGAACTCCCCGACGTTCCGGGCGCCGCCCAGCCCTACATTGAGCTTGGCGGCACAGTCGCGACCGTGAAGACCTACGGCGACCTGGTAACCTCGATCATCAATCCGTCACACAAGCTGACGAGAGCCTATGCCGAAGAAATCGTCGCGGAGAATGGCGAGTCCAACATGTATATCTACAACGAGCACATGACCGTGCAGCAGTTGATCGATATCGTCATGTATCTGCAGCCGAAATACGACGTACAGGTTCCCGAGTACCACTACAGGATCTACCCGTCACCCTAGGCGCACGCTTATTCCTCGATTCCCAGGCGTTCGTGCATGATCGGGCTGGTCGTCGTGTATTGCACGTGGACCTTTTTCTCCGGTTCGATACGTTGCTTGATCGCGAACGCCGCCAGTGCCGCCTCGTGGAAACCGCAGAGAATCAGTTTCTTTTTCCCCGGGTAGTAGTTGATATCACCAACCGCGTAGATGCCCGGCTCTGAAGTCTCGAACTTTTCGGTGTCGACATTGATCGTCTTGCGATTGATATCGAGACCCCATTCGGCGACTGGACCCAGCTTCGGCGCCAGCCCGAAAAAGACCAGGACGTGGTCGGCATCGACCTCAACGGCATCACCCGCTTTCGGCTGAATCACGATCGATGTGACCTGACCATCCGCCCCCTTGATCTCCTGCGCCTTGGCGCTCGTGATCTCGTTCATCTTGCCGCCGGCCACGAGCTGCTTCATTTTCGCAACTGAGTCCGGTACCGCGCGGTACTCGTCTCGTCGATGCACGAGGGTGATGTGCTCTGCGATGCCGGCGAGTTCCATTACCCAGTCCAGCGCGGAATCGCCGCCGCCGAGAATGACGAGTCGCTTGCCACGAAACTGCTCCGGCTCGCGGATCCGGTAATGCACGCTGGTGCCTGCAAATTCTTCGATGTTCGGAACCCGCAACGGGCGCGGCTGGAAAGAGCCGACGCCGGCCGCGATAACCACAGCCTTCGCATTGAACTGCGTGCCCTTGCTGGTCTCCACCAGGAAGCTGTCATCATCCTGGCGTTGCACGGTCCGGACCTCATGGCCCAGGTGCATGCCTGCACCAAACGGCTCGATCTGCTGTAACAGTGCGTCAGTCAGTTCTTGCCCGGTGCAAACAGGCACGGCCGGGATGTCATAAATCGGCTTGTCGGGATAGAGCTCGGCGCACTGGCCGCCGGGATAGCGGATGGAGTCCACGACCTCGGCCTTCAGGCCAAGCAGCCCGAGTTCGAAAACCTGGAAAAGACCACATGGGCCTGCGCCCACAATCACAACATCGGTATGGATCAACGGGACACTCCTTGCGTGGCTCCCATATAGTAAGCCCTTAAATAATGGCGTTGAATAGCCAACCGCCGCATTAATAGTATTCTTAACACATGCCGACCAACGTCACCCCTGCCTACAAGAAAGCCGAGGAGGCCTATCGCAACACACGCGAACCTGCCGAGCGCCTGGCCTGCCTGCGGGAGATGTTCCGGACGATTCCCAAGCACAAGGGCACCGAGCACCTGCAGGCCGATATCAAGACCCGCATCAAGCAGCTGAGCGAAGATCTTGCTGGTCCAAAGAAAGGCGGCCGTCGCAGTGGCCCTGCCCTGGTCGTGCGTCCCGAGGGCGCCGCGCAAGTCTGCCTCATCGGGCCGCCCAATGCGGGAAAATCCAGCCTGCATGCCCGCCTGACCGGATCGCACAGTGAGGTCGGGCCGTATCCCTGCACGACGCACTACCCGATCCCGGGCATGTTGCCGTATGAAGACATCCAGTTTCAGCTGGTGGACCTGCCGCCGGTTTCCGGTGACTTCATGGAGCCCTGGCTGGTCAACACGCTGCAACACGCGGACGGTGCGATGTTAGTTATTGACGTCAGCGACCCCGAATGCCTCGAGCAGATCCCCGCCATCCTGAAGCGCCTCGCCGAGAAAAAAGTATTCTTCACGGCACACTGGCCCGGTCTGGACATGACGGGAGCCGATGAGCAAGGCGCATCAGACGACCCCTTCCGGCTCGACCTGCCGGCCGTGTTGATTGCAAACAAGTGCGACCTCGACCCCGATCCCGACGAAGTCAGAATCCTCGAGGAGTTGCTGGGCCTGTCCTATCCCGCGCTGACCGTGTCGGCAGAAACCGGCGCCGGCGTCGATCAGCTCGGCCCCTTCCTGTTTCGCGCGCTCGAGGTCGTCCGCGTTTACAGCAAGACACCGGGAAAGCCCGCCGATACGGACAAGCCGTTTACCGTACGCCGCGGCGGCACGGTAATCGACATTGCGCGCCAGGTGCACAATGACATTGCCCGCGACCTGAAGTTTGCGCGCATGTGGGGAACTGAAGTATTCGACGGACAGCAGGTCGGTCCCGACCATGTCGTTGTCGACGGCGACATCGTCGAGTTACACCTCTAACGACGTACCTGGCGTTCGAGACGATAAACGCGCTTCAGCGAAGCGGACTGGAACAGCAAAGCCGAGCCCAACGTCACCGCGACCACGAGGCCAAGAATGATGACCATGCGCACGATGGGCTCACCAAGCGCTGCGCGCACCTGGACGAGTCGGTAAAGCGTCAGGAGCCATTCCAGTGCACCCAGAACGAGGGCGACCTGGACCAGCCGGGCTACCCAGGCGCGGCGCACAAACAGCAAACCGATGAGCGCGAACGCGCTCACCAGGCCAATGTCGTTTCCGTAGCGCAGGAAGTGAGCGCCAAGGACGGCCAGGCTCAAAGTGATGGGAATGTAAAAGAGCGCGATCACGGGCCAATGATGACATTCGTTGAATCCGGCGGCCAGCCGCGCCCGAGCTTCGGTTATCTCTGATGCACACGACCCCCGTCGTGCGCTCAAATAGAGCTGTCCCGACAATTCGAGGGCGATATGCTGATAAACCGTAATATTTATAAATACTTAGCGACGCTTCCTCTGCTTGTTTCTGGTTCGGTTGAGGCGGCTGAGTCGAACATTGCCGCACTGTTCGACGACGACGAGCCTCTGTCGATCACCATTGACGCACCTATTACGACCCTCATGGAGTACCGTCCAGACAAGGCCGAACTCAAGGGTACGCTGGCGTACACAGACACTGATGGCAGCGACCGGCGTATCGGCCTCAAGTTGCGTACACGTGGCAACTACCGCCGCGACAAGGAACATTGCGATTTCGCTCCCTTAAGGCTGAACCTGAAGAAAGGCGATGCCATCGGTACGCTGTTTCATGGCCAGGACAAACTCAAGCTCGTCACCCACTGCAAATCGAGTAATTCGAGCTACGAACAACTGGTACTGCGCGAGTACCTTGCCTATCGCCTGTTCCGCGAGCTCAGCGACCTCAGTTTCGGCGTCCGCTTACTCAAGGTGACTTACTTCGATACAGAAAAAGCGAAGGACCTGACCCGGCTCGGTTTCATCATCGAAGACGACAGTGACCTGGCCCGTCGCAATACTATGAAACGCGTCAAGAGCAGGCACATCCCGCACGACGGCATTGACCACGAGCGACAGAACCTCATCCATGTATTCGAATACATGATCGGCAATACCGAGTACTCGCTGGTCAACCCCGAACCGGACAAGAACTGCTGCCACAACACGGACGTCATGTCTCAAACAGGCAACGAGCCCTACCTGCACGTTCCATACGACTTCGATTTCTCCGGCCTGGTTAACGCGCCGTATGCGGAGCCGAACCCGAAATACCCGATCAAGGATGTGCGCACACGGCTTTACAAGGGCATCTGCAGTAACAACGCATTGTTGCCGGAGACTCTGGCGCTCTTCCGCAGTAAGCGGGCAGATATCTTCGCTGTCATCGATACCGCAGGTACGGTTTCCGCCTCGTCCGCCAAATCTGCCAGGCGCTACATTGAGGACTTTTACGCGATCATCGACGACCCCGATGAAGTGCAGAAAAAACTCACCGACAAATGCTACGATCCGGCATCTAACTAGACCCTGCCCGGAGATTGCTTGTGAGAATACTGCTCGCCCTGATTACCCTGACACTGACCGGCATTGCCCACGCCGGCGATATTGACGCCAAGGTGGAGGCCGCGCTCGCTGCGGAAGGCCGCCCTGCAGCGGATAGCACCCGTGACCGCAATCGCAGGCCACTCCAGACGCTGAAGTTCCTGGGCCTGGAAGATGACATGCGTGTGCTTGAGCTGCTACCCGGCGGGGGCTGGTACACCCGTATCCTGGCACCGGTGCTGGCCGACAACGGCAAGCTCTACGTCGCCCTGGGCACGGGCCGCGTCAAGGAGAATATCCTCACCCTGCCCGGCTTTGAGAAAGTCGAGGTGCTCGAGACCAGCGACAACACGCGTCGCCCCCCGGACTCGCGCCTCTACACGATGGACGAGTTCGAGTTTGGCGTGCACGACCTGGACATGGTCCTCACCTTCCGCAACGTGCACAATTTCGGCGAAAAGGGCCGCATGATGATGCACAAGCAGTCATTTGCAGCGCTCAGGAGCGGTGGTATCTACGGCATCGTCGATCACACCAGGCGCCACATGGAAGCAGACAATAACGAAAACCGTCGTCGCATCGACCCGGTGCTCGTCATCAAGGAAGCTCAGGCAGCAGGCTTCGAATTCGTCGACTACTCTGACCTGCACTTTCGCGCCGACGATGAGCTGGAATACGAAGTGGGTCGCCGGTCGGTCAGCGGCAACACGGATCGCTTTACCTTCCTGTTCCGCAAGCCCTGATCAGGAGTTCATCAGTAAAGCATCGCCCGACGATAAGGCCTTCGTAACCAGGTTTTTGCACCCTGTATCCACGTTGAACTACACCCCGGAGGGGTCGACATGGATACGCGCAGGATCTTTATTTTCGCGGTGCTTTTGTTCGCCGGCGGCGTCGCCACGAATGCGAATGCCCAGGGCTATTCGGCACTGACGGCCGACATTCACTACCACGGTGGCGATGACGGTATTCCCGCCGGAAGCCGGGGGGGCTTTCGCATCACCATCGACAATGGCGGACCCGATTTTTCGACGAACACCCGGGTCTGGATTGCCTGGTTTCGCTCACCCGCATTCGGCAGCACCGTTGGGCATGCCTATGATGCGCAACCAAGCCAGGGCATGTGTTCTCCGGTGTACACGCCCAATCCGGACTGCTATCTGGGGATGATCGCGCCTGGCCGCAACGTGCCTATCGAGGTGCAGGGAGAAACCGCTGCTGGTCGGCTTGGCTGGTACACGCTCCGCGTCTGGGTCGAGAGCGATACGGCCGGCAAGACAATGCTCGCCGAGCACAGCGTTGGTAGCTCAGTCACCATTGCCGAGTCGGGCGGCGGAACGCTCGGGCTGGCAAGCCTGCTCGTCCTTCTGTTGGTCGGGGCAGGCAGGAAATGGAGCGGGCGAACGGAATCGAACCGTCATCTTTGGCTTGGGAAGCCAAGGTAATAACCGTTATACGACGCCCGCGCTGTAGTACAGACTATAAACCGAGGGAATTATTATCGCGATAGCAAATTGACGTTCAGTACGCCCGGATGCAGCCGGGTTTGAGTCCTTCGAAATCGAGGTGCCGGAAGCCGCAATGGGTAACGCCTGTAGTTGCCTGCGGCATCGGTACGATCGCCGCATTCTGGACCATCGAGCGCGTTATCAGCTTCTGGTAAACGACGGAGCGGTCAAGCGATCGTTGGATCCGCTGGCAGTGGGCAGCACATTCGGCAACGGTTCCTGCAGCATGCACATCTGCAACGCAGGCAAATCGGTGTCCTCTTTCGACCGGAAATCCCGCGGTGTACATCCCGCCCAGCGCTTGAACGCGCGTGTGAAATGCCCGGAATCGGAATAGCCAAGGATGAACGCGACGTCCGTGACCGAGGAGTCCTCGCCGCGCAATTCGTGTGCGGCCCGCAGCATCAGGAACGCGGTCAACAGTTCTTCGAAGGTTGTCCCCCAGAGCCTGAGGTTGCGCTGCATGGTTCGCAAAGTCACGCCGAGACTGGAGGCGACAACAAGCGCCGACGGTCGCTCAGCCAGTATCATAAGGCTGAAAGTGGCAGCTGCAGCTTGCGGACAAGGTCAGCTGGTTCAATCCCGTTGGCGAGCATGTAGTCCGCCGCACGGGTGAGCGCAACCGATCTGATCCAGGACATAGTCACCGCCGTTGAGGGGAGCAAAAAATCGAACGTGCTCCATCGCTCGGGCAAGCCATTTTACGCCACACTTTTTGCCGGAGCAATAATAGGCACGACCCACAACAGGCCGAATAGTCCCGCTGTCGGCGCAATACTCGTAACAAGATGTTGCTTGTCACCATATGGCTGGTCTGATGCAGCACACAGTGTTCTAATCCGTTAACATGCCCACCTGAATTAACTCCAGAGGACAAAGTAATGCGTAATTTCAAGACTGCAAATCTCTGCGCCGTCGCTCTCGCAGCTTCCACGCTGCTCACACCAACCCAGGATGCCGCTGCTGAAGGGTGGGACTGGACCGTCGCCCCCTATCTCTGGGCCATCGCCCCGGAGCTGGACTTCTATGCCAACGGCAACGAGATACTCAGTGGCGATTTGGACTTTAATGACATTCTTGACAATCTCGAATTCGCCGCCCTGGTTCATGCTGAGGGCCGCAAGGACTCCCTGGGGTTCTTCGGTGATGTCCAATACATGAAACTGAGTGACAATATCGAGGTTAACGGGGGCCTGATCATTCCGGACGGCACGAGCGTGAGAACTAATACGCAACTCACAGTGATTGAAATCGGCGGTTTCTATCGCCCGTCGGCCGCGGAACACGGTTTCGACATACTGGCCGGCGCTCGCATCACCATCTCGGACATCGATCTCGATATCACGTTCCCCCAGCTTGGCACCTCTCAGGTCGGCGGCTCCGAGACGATGACCGATGGCTTCGCCGGCATGCGCTACAGCGCACCAATTGCCGAGAAGTGGTTTATGGTCGTACGCGGTGATGTCGGCGCAGGTGATTCAGAGATCGCATGGAATGGCCTTCTGACCTTTGGTCGTAACTTTGGAAAAGCAAACAACAAGAGCTTCCTCTTCGGCTACCGCTACCTGTATATGGAGTTTGATGGCACCAGCGACGGCGGCGTAGACACCGAAGCCGACTTGACTATTGCCGGCCCGCACGTCGGCGTTGCGTTTGCATTCTAAGGAAGACCAAGACTATGAAACACATTAAGACTCTACTGCTTGTTGCACTGGCATTCGCTTTCGTACCGGCTTACGCGCAGGACGAGCCTGCCGACAACATGGAAGTCCTCAAGGACAGGGTGCAGGCCGACAAGAAACTTGTCATCGCAGACAGCATGGACCTCACGCAGTCGGAAGCCGATGCGTTCTGGCCTGTCTATGACGAGTACCAGGATAAACTCGCCGAGATCAACAAACGCTACGGCGACGTTATCAAAGCCTATGCTGAAGGTTACAACGCGATGTCACTGGACGACGAGTCAGCCCTTGCTCTCATGAAGACAACGATGAAAATCGAGAAAGATGAGTCCAAACTGAAGCAGAAGTACTACAAGAAATTGAAAAAAGTACTGCCCGGCATGAAGGTCGTACGTTACCTTCAGATCGAGAACAAGCTCAGAGCGATCATCAAGTACGAATTGGCGATGGGTATTCCGCTTAACGAATAAGCGCGACACAAAAAAAGCGCGCACCCATTCGGGTGCGCGCTTTTTTCTTGCCCGTCATTTGCCGATCCGGGACTACTGACCCGGCGGCGGTACCGGCATGTAGATACGCCCCGTGCTCCCGTAGGCCTGCATGTAGTAGTCGTTCCCGCATTGATAATAGGTAACTCCTTCAACCGGGATAACTATGTCCACTGTCGGCTCCATCGCCAACTCAAGTTGCACGGCCAACACGATTTTTTTGAGCGTCAGTGGCCGGCTTAAACGCAAACGTCGATTTGCGAATCGACGGTTTCAGATTCCACTCGCTGTATTCTGTCCAGTACTGCGGTGCGCCTTGCTCGGGGTACGTAAGGACCACGCGCATCGGGAAGGGTTGCTTGCCGTCAGCAATCCAGACCTGGAAATCAAGCGTGTCTGTGCGCACTGCGACATGGTGTGTTGGCACCGGCAGTGCACCGGACTCCTCGACGTATTCGATCATCCGCACCCTGCTCTTCAATTCGCGTAGAAAATAGACAATCGTGTCATCGATCGATCCGGGCTGCGGTACCTGCGCATAAACACCGGTCGCACCGTCGGAGATCGTGATCACCTCACCGTCAAAAAGGAGCAAGTGAGCGAGATCTTTCGCACTCTCTTCTCTGATGACCAGCCTGTCAGGGCGTTCCATCGTGATATCGCGGTTCTCCAGGAATTCGATCTTCTGGCCATCTTCCTGCATGACGTCAAACCCTGCCCGCGAATGTACGCTGAAGGCCTCGAGTCCGGCCATGAAATTCGCCATCTCCATAAGCTTGTCCGCGGCTAATTGTTGCGACTCGGTCAACTTAACGCCGCCAGCCGCATCCGGCTCGTCGTCGGCAAATGCCAGGTTGACCGTGGCCAGTACAAGAGCGCCCACGGCCAGCGCCACGTTCCTTCTAACCAACTACAATTTCATAATATTGACTCCGTTGACGTTCCGGTGTCGCGATAACCGGTACTCTCTAACACCACCGTGATTTTTGCAGCAGACGAACCGACAGGCTATTGCTTGTAGATCCCAATGCGATATGTGGCGTGCCATTTGGCAACATTTGCGGGCCGATTGTCGCCAAATGGATAGTCTTGAAGTCGTACCAGTCCGTACGGTCATTCTGTACTATCGGGGGCTTCACCGGCACAGGGATTCGCATGACCAACATTCTCGACCTCTCCGGCCTTGCGGCCTTCCGGGCCAGGCACCTGATCCTGGTGCCCTTGTTGCTCGTAGGTTCGCTGGCCTATGCGGCGAAAACAGACGTCCTCGTGTTACTGAACGGGGACCATATTACCGGCGAGGTCAAGAGTGTCGACCGCGGCAAGCTCACGTTCAAGACCGACGATATCGGGACCCTGAGCGTTGAGTGGGACAAAGTCGCACACCTCGAGAGCAAGCAGCATCTGCAGATTGAGACATCCTCGGGTAAACTCTATTTCGGCAGCCTCGTTGCCAACGACAAGAGCGGTGCGCTGCGCGTTGTCGACGACAGAATGGGCATAGAGTCGGAAGTGACCATTGAGAAGACCGTCCGAATTAATGTCCTTGACGTCAAAAAGAGCTTCAAGGACCGACTCGATGGCTCCTTTGACCTCGGCTACAGTTACACCAAGTCTACGGCCTCCGAGCAACTCAGCCTTGACTTTGACGTCAGTCACAGTGATCGCAGGCGAAGGTGGAGCTTGTCCGGTTCGGCCCTGCAAAGTACAACAAGAGACTCAGCGTCCAACAGCGCCAACCTGGGTGCCGAGTTTCGTCGCCTTCGAGCTAACCGGTGGTTCTGGGCGGGGACGGTAACATTCGAGAAAAACGACGAACTCGGACTCGATCTTCGTACTCTCGTCGGCGGTGGCGTCGGTCGCTACATTATCCAGTCCAACTCGCAGGAACTCGGCCTGTTCAGTGGCCTCGCCGCAGCCGAGGAGAGATTCCAGGATGGCGACTCCCAAACCAGTGCCGAACTTGTTTTTGGTTTGTCCTACGACCTGTTTTACTTCGACTCGCCGAAAGTAGACATCAGCACTCAACTGTCTGCCTTTCCCAGCCTGACCGTTTCGGGCCGCGTCAGGGCCAGCGCCGAACTGAGTTTCAGTTACGAGATCGTGAAGGACCTGTATGCACAGCTGACCTTCGCCAACGATTACGACAACAAACCGCAGTCATTGGGCGCGGCGGAGAATGACTATTCGGTTGTCACGTCACTGGGTTATACGTTCTAAAATCCTTTAGCTCATCCAGGCGTTAGTCGACCGCCAGCCACTGCTCGATCGTTGCTGCCTGGTAATCGAAGAACGGGTTCGATCGGGCCCGCAGGAAATAGTCCGACGTCAACGACAATACACCGGCCTCCCCTCGCGGCTGCAATGCACCGAGCACGACCCGAGTGTCGTCTCCGGGCACGGCATGACCGTATAAGGGGTCGTCCGGCATGAATGGGACCGCGATGTGGGACAAGGAAAAGTTTCCAAGCGGCCAGGCCAGGCTGGTTTCTTCGACGTCATACTGCGACGCTCCTGGTAACAACGAGAACGCGTCGACGACGTCGCTATCGTTGTCCCGGTTAGCAAGAACGGTGACCTCGTAATCCAGTGGCGCCCGCTCGAGGAAGAAATCCTGCGGATTGTGATGCGGCAGGTCCATCAGGTGCGAAGCAGTGTTCGACCGATTGATATCGTATACGACCAGCTTGCTCGCGCCAGACGGCAGCCGACTGTAAAGCATCTCAACAACGGCAACCGCGCTGACCGTGTTGTCCACAGCCGACTGAAACGTCAGGAATGGCGGCAGGTTGTCAGTACGCTCCTTGTCCTCAAGCATGGCATAGACGCGATGGGCCAGACTGTATATCTCCCAACCCGGTTGTTTCGGAAACGACGTGTATTTGAACGGATCGATCTCCGGCAGAACATGCAGCCACGCGAACTTCTCGAAGTACGGGTGCCAGGAAACGGCCGAATGCCAGTTGGCCACGATCGACGCAGGCGTCACCGCGATCGCAGGCGACATCAGCACCACGCGATCCGGGCATGCCACCTCAACTTCGCGCCCGCAACGCAGCGAGTAGTCAAGCGCCAGCAAACCACCATTTGAATAGCCGGCCATCACCAACTTCTGGTCGGCGCCCGGCAGGGTCTCTGCATGACGCACCGCGACACGCACCGCCGCGGTCCAGTCTTCCCAGCGTACGTGCTTCAACCCGCCGACCGCAAAACCATGCCCCGGCATTCGCGGAACGACAACGTTGAACCCGTTGCGCACCAGAAGCTGTGCCGTGGCGCGCATCGAATACGGAGAATCGGTGAGGCCATGCAGTAGTACTGCGACACCCCTAGGTTCGTCTGCCCGCAGTACATAGGAGCGGTTCCAGTTGCGGTCATGCGATGCGGGGAACATCTGGCTTGCCGACGAGTAACGATCGACGGCGCTGCCGGAACGGTCCTGGTCGTGAATGTTCTTCTCCAACTCCGCATACAGCGCATCCTCGATGGAGAGGTAGGCTTGCCAGTCGGTTTCGGCTTCGGCGCCAGCGCGAAACTCAGCCTCGAGTTCAATTCGGTGCTCGGGTTCAAGATTGCGCAATGACCTCGCATCAAAGGCGCGTACGAAATAGATCACGCCGACTGCGAAAACGAGAAATCCGGCAACAGCCAGTATGAGTTTTGACAGCTTTCTAATGAGTTTCATTAGCGACCCCTTCTCGCTGGCAGCGTACCCGGCACCCTGCCTCAATGCTAGCATTTTCCAAACGTTCCATATT
>Ga0316198_10001838_pt1 | contig 12646 bp, 12 predicted proteins | sample OudBieAanoxic_MG_FD_204935 | JGI IMG/M metagenome (GOLD analysis project Ga0316198, IMG submission 204935) | Coastal sediment microbial communities from Oude Bieten Haven, Netherlands - site A anoxic | ecosystem: Environmental > Aquatic > Marine > Coastal > Sediment | place: Netherlands... | reverse complement strand
TTACCAGAGTTAAGCGCAATGAAAATTTATAAAAAATTGGGATTAGACGCGAAGAAGATTCTGAATGGGCAAGTTAACCAATCATCTTTTTGAGTAAAATTTGGATTGAAAAAGCATATGCTTTATATATACAGTTATTTAGTTTAAATATTACCAATACTATTATTTTTCCCTTATCCTTTGTTCATGTACTTTTACAATTAGGTTTACTTGCATTTTTGTAAGAAAATTCAAGAGAATTTAAAACTTAATAGAATAATAGTTAAACACAAACGGAGTATTACCAATAATAGAAAATATGAATTCTTCAATTTTTGATTCCATACCCATCTATTATATTTACTTTGGTATTTGTATTTTGATGTTAATCGCTTTTGAGATTGGTTATCAAATTAGCAGGCATTCTAAGGTATTTAAGGAAGAAGTAGAACCCGCCACCCTTACACCTGTGATTGGAGGACTAATTGGCGTATTGGGGTTCTTGTTGGCTTTTACTTTTTCAATTGCGACAGGACAATTTAGTCAGCGTAAACAATACGTTCTTGAGGAAGCCAACGAAATTGGAACTGCCTACCTTAGGGCAGACCTTATTGATTCGAAATACAAAACAGAAGTTAAGCAATTATTAAGACAATATGTTGACACCCGTCTCCGGGCAGTAAACAGTACAAATATCAACAATGAACTCATAAGATCTGTTGAGCTCCATGACCTTTTATGGGGTGAAGTATCTGCGGCAGCTTTAGCCAAACCCAATACAAATACCTCAATGATGATTCAATCTATCAATAACATCATTGACCTGCATGAAAAGCGAGTCACTGCAGGTTTGCGTAATCGAATTCCCCTTAGCATTTGGATAACACTGCTGGCCATCTCCTTCATGACCATGACAACAATTGGTATTAAGGCAGGTTTTACCAAACCAAGGGGTTTGATTGCTGTAATTCCAATGATATTGGCGTTCGCTGCCCTTACTACACTTATTGTAGATCTTAACCGACCTCAAAAAGGATTATTTAAGGTAGGGCAACAATCAATGATTTCCGTTCAAAAAAGTATGCAAGAAAATGCTAATTAAGTCAGGGGTAAAAAGGTAAATTTTTCAAACAACCTGTTTAATCTATTTTCCGATATACTATAGGGCTTTAAAGTATGATAAAAGTCATTTTACAATCTTAGTCAAACGCTTACCTTTTGGGCTAATACTAAATAATAAATTATGACTTCCAATAAAAAAGATAAAAGCTCATGGGCTATAGGTGGTACTACACTCATTGGTTTGGGAGTAGGTCTCTTTTTTCTCCAGACTAGCCCTATATGGTTCGTAGCATGCCTGATTGCCGGCATAGGAGTAGGTTTGGTTTTGACGGCATTTTTATCATCCAGAAATGGCTAAGATTACTTATACCTGGAATTCTTTCAAATCATGAGTTTCGTCTTAAGACTTCCAAGCTAAAAACCATAGAAAATTTAGATGATCCATTTTTTTAGAAAAACAAGGAAACAATTATTTACAGAAAACAGGTTTACCAAATATCTGTTTTATGCGATTGGTGAAATTTTTTTGGTGGTCATCGGGATTCTTATCGCCTTACAAATCAATAATTGGAATAACCTACGGATAGAAAGGCTAGAAGAAAAGAAGTCATATCTAAATATAAAGAGACAGATTCAAGATGACAGAAAAGAGCTTGCCGATGTAAAAGCATTTAATAACTATTTCTCCGCTACCTATAAACACGCTAATAAGATTATAAGGAAACAGGATTATAGTAAATCGGATTCACTGGCACTTATTGCCATGGGATTGTCCCAATATTCAGACTTCAATAGCAGTGGTACTATTTATCAGACTTTGGTCAATAGTGGAAATTTAAAACTCTTAAAAAATGATGAGATCACCAGTTTAATTCAGAAATTAGAAACTACCTACATCTTTGCAAACAAACTGGAATCTATTCACTGGGAGATTATTATAAATGAATTGTCCCCTGCACTAAGAGGCGTAGTAAACTTTGATGCATTTAAAGCTGTACAACCTGAAAAGCTTTATGAGGTGGAAATGCAAAATATTTTTGTGGAAAGTATTTATCTGACCTCGGCAAAAGACTCTGTTTATAGTAAGGCATTGCGGGAAATAGATACAATTATTGAATTAATAGATACAGAACTGAGTACTGAAAAAGACTAATACCATTAGTGTGTAGTTACATCAGGTTGTTATAAGATTCCATGAAGTCAGCGCCAGACCTCCCTTAATTTTTATTGAATTGAATTTATAAATAGTCTTGGTTTTTAAAATCCTGTTGTACATTTAAACTCTTAACTAAAACAAACTGGGATGAAAAACAGTTCTTTATTTATAATCTCTCTATTTTTTGCTGTTATTTTTAGCTGTAAACAGGACAAAGAGAAGAAGGAGGCAAATAAAAGCTTGCCACGCATTGCAATTGCTGGATTAGCCATTGAATCGAGCACCTTTTCACCAGCATTAACTGATGAAGAGGCGTTCCATGCCAGGGTTGCAGAAGACGTTTTCTCGTTTTATCCCTTCCTGGATAAGGATTCTTTAAACAGAAAGCGGGCTGAATGGATTCCAACTCTTAGAGCTCATGCCCTTCCGGGCGGGATGGTCACCCGGGAAGCCTATGAATCTTTGGTCTCCAAAACCCTGGAAATGTTGAAGAAGAATAGACCTTATGACGGTTTATTTTTTGATATTCACGGAGCAATGAGTGTAGAAGGGCTCGAAGATCCTGAAGGAGATTTTATAATTCGTGTTCGCGAAGTTGTGGGAAAAGAAACCCTGATTTCCACTTCAATGGATTTACACGGCAATGTCTCCCGGCGTCTGGCACAACATTCCGATCTTATTACGTGTTATCGCATGGCACCGCATGAGGATGCCGTTGAATCTAAAAAACGAGCGGTAAACAACCTACTGAATAGGTTAGAAAATGGCAAAGGGAAACCGGCTTACAAGGCGTGGATTCCCATCCCAATTTTGTTGCCCGGTGAAAAAACCAGTACAAGGATAGAGCCTGGAAAAAGTTTATATGCCAAAGTGGAGCCTGCTACCTTAGACGAAAGTATTGTAGATGCCGCTATTTGGATAGGCTATGCATGGGCAGATGAACCCAGGAATCATGCCGTGGTAATGGTTACAGGAGACGACAAGGATATAGTTGGTAAAACTGCAGAAGATTTGGCAGGGTATTTTTGGGAAGTTCGATCAGAGTTTGAATTTGTAGCCCCTACAGCGACCCTGGAGGAAAGTTTGGATATGGCCATTGCGAGCAAAAAGACTCCTTTTATGATTAGTGATATGGGAGATAACCCTACAGCCGGTGGTGCAGGTGATGTAAGCTGGACTCTAGAAGAAATATTGGCACGTAGTGAATTTAAATCCGAACAAGGTCCCTCACTCATTTATGCTTCCATTCCGGGTCCCAAGTTGGTTGAAAAAGCTGTTATAGCAGGTGTCGGAGCCAAAATAGAAGCCCAAGTAGGTGCAGAAATTGATGATAGATTTGCACCACCCGTGCTTTTGTCGGGGACCATTGAAGCTATTGAACACGGAGATACACATGCTGAAACAGAAGTTGTTGTGAAAGTGGGAAGTGTTCACATAATAGTTACCAAAAAACGTAAGCCCTATCATAAAGAAGCCGATTTTACAAATTTAGGACTAAACCCGCGAAACACAGATATAGTGGTGGTTAAGATTGGGTATTTGGTTCCTGAATTATATAATATGCGGGGAGACTGGATAATGGCACTGACCCCCGGAGGTGTAGATCAGGATCTGGAACGCCTTGGTCACAAGAATATTTTGAGGCCAATGTATCCGCTCGATAAGGATATGCCCGAACCTAATTTAAAAGCACGCTTTATACCCCTTTCCCATAGTACTCCTTGAAAGCATCGGAGCCAAAAAAAGTAGTAGTTTTAGTATGCCGAAATCTTCAGGTGCTAAATACAATTCAGATTGTTTAAGTTAAAATTCATATTTTAATCAGTTAAGCCTTCTATTATGAGTGATACTTTAAAACAGAACAAGGCAAATGCAATCGCATTTTACGAAATGGCCTATAACGGAAATCCTCAAAAAGCGGTTGAATTGTATGTCGGTGAAGAGTACATACAGCACAATCCACTAGTTGGTGATGGAACCCAACCGTTTATTGATTATTTTAATAGGATGGCAAGTGACTATCCCAACAAATCAATTGAATTTGTGAGAGTAATAGCTGAAGGCGATTTGGTAGCCCTTCATACCCACCAGATTTGGCCGGGCAACGACCAATATGTTACTATGGATTTTTTTAGGTTGGACAATAACGGGAAAATTGTGGAACACTGGGATGCTATGCAACAAATTCCAGGAACTTCGGCAAATAAAAATACGATGTACTAGTCATAAGAAGTAAATCAATTTCAATATCTGATGAATAAACTAAGAGAATTCATTACTGCAAATAGCTCCGGTAAAAAGGTTGCTATACTATTCGTTATAACAAATCTTGTTTATGCATTTATGCTTTTAGTGACCATTCCAAAAACGGTTGCTTTTTCTGGTGGAATGAAATTATTGGATATGATGCCTCAGGGATATGAGACGGAATATGTAAATGAACTCTTCGGTAAACTCGGCCCGGAAGGCCGGGATGTTTATTTATTTAATCAGATCCCGGTTGATATGATTTATCCTTTACTTTTTGCGATAACCTATGCGCTTTTAATCGCTTATTTCCTTAAAAAATTAGATAAATTAAACCCTTCATTTTTATTTTTGTGTCTGATTCCAATAATTGCCGGAATAGCCGATTATCTTGAGAATATTGGGATAGTTACCATGCTCAATAATTATCCGGATCTATCAGTAGTGCATATCAGCGCAACAAATATATTTAGCTTAATAAAGAGCATTTCTACAACTCTGTTTTTTATAGTTCTGATTGTTATTATTATTCTGGTTGGAGTTAAGTGGCTAAAATTGAAACGATCGGGTGGAAAATAATAATTTGCCGCCCAGCTTACATACAAAATAGAACTTACTGAATCCTGATAATAGTCATAGGATTTATTAATCGTCCTATGGATTTTTGATAATATTAAATGTCTGTAAATAAATGACCTATATTGATTACTACAAGGTTCTGGGTATAAATAAAAATGCCACCGAAAATGAAATAAAAAAAGCCTATCGGAAAATGGCACGTAAATATCATCCTGATCTGAATCCGAATGATAAGGAAGCCGAACGCAAGTTTAAGGAAGTTAATGAAGCTAATGAGGTGTTGAGTAACCCGGAAAATCGGAAAAAGTATGACAAATACGGGAAAGACTGGAAACATGCTGAAGAATTTGAAAAAGCACAGCAAGAGCGTCAATACCAAAGAGGTGGCGGCCAAAGGACCACCGGCCGGTTTTCAGAAGATGACTTTTCAGACTTTTTCAGTTCAATGTTTGGTGGAGGTTATCAAAGAACAAGAAGGAATGAGGTAAAATTCAGGGGGCAGGATTACAATGCAGAACTACAGCTCGAATTGGAAGATGTCTATAGAACTCACAAACGTACCCTAACAGTTAATGGCAAAAATATAAGGTTAACTATTCCTGCGGGAGTAAAGAATGGTCAGGTAATCAAAATTAAGGGTTATGGAGGTGAAGGAATTAGTGGTGGCCCTAAAGGAGATTTGCATATAAAATTTTCAATCCTCAATCATTCAAGATTTAAACGCGATAAAGACAATTTGTATACAACGGTTAAGTTGGATTTATATAAAGCCCTTTTAGGAGGTGAAGTAGTTATAAACACTTTTGATGGCAAAGTAAAATTAAATGTCAAGCCGGAAACCAAAAACCTGACTAAAGTAAAGTTAAAAGGGAAAGGCTTTCCCGTATATAAAGAAGAGGGTCAATTTGGGGATCTATATATTACTTATCAGATAGAAATACCCACAAAACTGACTAATAAGGAAAAGGAATTGTTTAAGGAATTGGCAAAATTAAGATAGATATGGAACTAAAAGGTCTTATTCCAATTATTCACCTGTGTGAGCATTACAGTGTGGAAACTTCATTTTTTGATGAACTTCATGATGAGGGTTTAATTCGTATTACTACCCTTGAACAGACTTCCTATCTTCATCAGGATAGAATTAGTGATGTGGAAAAAATGATTCGAATCCACCAGGAATTAAATATAAATACTGAAGGTATTGATGCGGTTTTTAACCTCCTTCAAAAAATTGATAGTTTACAAAGTGAATTGAATAAGCTTCATGATAGGTTGCGTTTATATGAAAATGATTTTTGAGAATGTATTAATTCAAACAGTTAATAAATACTAATAGGGGTTATAACAAATAAATTTTAATATTATGAAATCTTTGGAGCTTATAAAACAGTGGCTGGAAGCTCATCCTTCATGGGCAATTTTTATAAAATACATTGTCCTGGTGCTGTTGGTAATTGGGTTTATTCAATTCCTCAGAAGATTCATCCGTAAAAATTTACCAAACTCCAAGGTTAAATATAGGTCTCAAAAAGGAATAGAGGTCATCGGTTATTTGGTCTTGATTATTCTAACACTATCCTATTTTACTGGGAATATTAAGGACTTTACATTAGCAATAGGGCTTTTATCAGCAGGTGTTGCAATTACTCTCCAGGAGCTGATCTTAAGTATTGCGGGGTCTTTGTATATTTTCTTTGTAAAAGTTTACAAACCTGGTGATAGAATAGAGATAAATGGAATTAAAGGTGATGTCATTGATATCGACAGTATTTATACCACCATGATGGAAATAGGGGAATGGGTTAGCAGTGACAATTACAGCGGTAGAATAATTAAATTGAGTAATGCATTTGTCTTTAAAGGCCCCATCTATAATTATTCTATGGATTTCCCTTTTATTTGGGATGAATTTAATTTACCTATTAGGTATGGATCAGATATTGAATTGGCGAAGGATATTATTATTAAAGTAGCAACTGAAAATTTGTCTGAATATGTAACAAATTCCATTGCCAAATGGAAGGATGTCGTTGATCGATACTATATTGAAGATGCTAAGGTTGAACCTACTCTGGCCATAACCATGACAGATAATTGGATTCAGTTCAACCTCAGATACATTGTTGATTATAAAAAAAGGAGGGTTACAAAACATATTCTAAGTGAACTAATAAGTAAAAAGTTTGAAGAAACAAATGGCCAGGTAGTTTTGGCTTCTACAACCGTTGAAATAATTCGAATTCCAACAATAAATATTAGCGAAAAAGATACAAATCAAAGAGACAATGACATTTCCTAAACAGCATATTATCCCCTTCTTTTTACTTTCACTGCTAATTGCCTGCAACTCTCCACAAATTGCAGAGCAAAAAGTAGATTCGGGTTCCAGGCCCATATCCAAAACCTATAAAGTTCCTGTATTCTCGACGGACAATCGTTTAGAAAAGATAGAGAGCATTACTCCACAAATAGATGCAATGATCACAGAGTATGCCGAAGAGCGCCACATACCCGGGGTTGTCTACGGGATTGTTGTTGATACTAATCTGGTAGTTGCTTCAGCTACAGGGCTGCTGGATATCAACAAGGAACTTCCCGCAACCACAAGTTCTGCATTCAGAATTGCATCTATGAGCAAAAGTTTTACCGCTATGGCAATTATGAAATTACGTGATGAGGGCAAACTATCACTTAGTGATCCCGTAACAAAATATATCCCTGAAATGAGTGGATTAGAATATCTGACTGCAGACTCCCCCGGCATAGATATTGAAAACCTGATGACAATGACCGCGGGTTTTCCTGAAGATAATCCCTGGGGAGACCGTCAATTGGATGAATCGGATCAAATGCTCATGAACCTACTTACTAATGGTATCGCATTTTCCAACCCTCCCTCCTACACATTTGAATACAGCAATACCGGATATGCCTTGTTGGGTAATATAATTAATCGCGTTTCAGGTATGACCTACCAGCACTTTATTACAGAGAATATATTACTTCCATTGGGCATGAATCATACTTATTGGGAATATGATAATATACCTCAGGAACAATTAGCTATTGGATACCGGTGGGAAGATGATCAATGGAAACTGGAACCTATGCTTCATGACGGATCTTATGGAGCAATGGGGGGCTTAATTACATCCATAGAAGATTTTAGTAAATATGTTAGTTTTCACCTTTCTGCCTGGCCACCCAGAAGCAATCCGGATAATGGGCCTATTAAACGAAGTACAATTAGAGAAATGCATACACCGCAATTTTCCACTTTAAATACTGGAGCCACCGATTTTAACAATGATCCGTGTGCAACTGTATCCGGATATGGTTACGGATTAGGGATCCATACCAATTGCAAAGGCCTGAAGTTGGTCAGGCATGGAGGCGCCTTACCGGGTTTTGGAAGTAATTATGTCTTCTATCCTGACTATGGAGTGGGGATAATGGCCTTTGGCAATCTTACTTATACAGCGCCATGGCCACTTAAGAAAATAGAAAAATTACTATTTGAGACCTTGGAATTAGAACCCCGTAAGCTTCCTATATCAGATATTCTAAGGGAGCGAAAACAACAAGTTGAACAATTAATTAAAGGATGGAATCCTGAATTGGAACAGGAACTCCTGGCTGAGAATTTTTACATGGACAAATCGCGTGAGCACCGTATGGCAGAAGCTAAGGAAATTTTTGATAGCGCTGGCACAATTCTGGAAACAGAAGAAATTACGCCTTATAATCAGCTGCGGGGCAGTTTTATAATAAATACGGAGAAAGGCTTCATTGATGTCTTTTTTACCCTTACCCCGGAAAAAGAAGCGAAATTACAGCAACTTTATTTATCATTTGAACCTAACTCCTAAAAAAGTAAAGAGCGCCAATGCACCCCTTACTTATAACTGCTACTCTATTGATAGAACTAATTGTTCTTTTGTTGGATTAGAATATTCTAATTTTAAAGCTATTCTATCAACTCTTCAATTTTCTTATTTATATTTTGCGTTGCTAAAAACTCCTCTACAACCTCTTCAAGACTGGGCTTCCCAATAGATTGAAGGTCATAAAAAACTCTTGTACTCGGTTTTCTGATAGTTATCACCCTGTTTAAATCAATGGGTGTGCCAATTACTACAGCTTCGCAATCACAACTATTGATAGTAATTTCTAAATCCCTGAGTTGGTCATCGCCATACCCCATGGCCGGCAATAATTTGCCAATTTTTGGATAAGTTTCAAAGGTATCCTCTAATTGCCCAACCAGATAAGGCCGTGGATCTACCACTTCTGAAGCGCCAAATTTTTCTGCAGCCAATGTGCCGGCTCCAAGGGTCATCCCTCCGTGTGTTAATGTTGGACCGTCCTCAACCACCAGAACCCTTTTATTCTTTATAACTGAAGGATCTGCTACACGTATTGGCGAAGCAGCATCAATCACAATTGCTCCCGGAGCAACCTTTGAAATTACTTTTCTTAGCTTATTAATATCTTTCGGACGAGCACTGTCTATTTTATTCAGTATCACGGCATCAGACATCTTTAGGGTAACTTCTCCCGGATAATATTTTAATCCATGTCCGGCCCTGTGAGGATCTGTAACGGTAATATGTAAATCAGATTCATAGAATGGAAAATCGTTGTTTCCACCGTCCCAGACAATAATGTCGCATCCATCCGGATCATTCTCAGCAGCCCTAACAATATCTTCATAATCCACCCCTGCATAGATAACATTTCCTCTAACAATATGAGGCTCGTATTCTTCCATTTCTTCAATGGTGCATTCATATTTCTCCAGGTCCTCCAGACTGGCATAACGCTGTACCCGTTGAGCTTCAAGATCTCCGTATGGCATAGGGTGCCGTATAGCCACAACTTTAAGCCCGTTTTCAATAAGGATCTCAATAATTCGTCTGGCAGTCTGGCTTTTTCCGCAGCCAGTGCGGGTAGCTCCCACGCTTATTATGGGTTTAGTGCTTTTAATGGAGGTTTCTTTTCTACCCAACAACACAAAATTTGCCCCAGCAGTATTTACTAGTGCACTTTTATGCATTAGCTCTTCGTAAGCAATATCCGAATAGGAAAAAACAACATCGTCAATTTTAAGTTCAACAATTAAGTTAGCAAGGTCTTTTTCATCATAAATTGGAATACCGGAAGGATATAATTCTCCTGCCAGTGAAGCCGGGTATTTACGATTTAATATATTTGGAATTTGTGCTGCGGTAAAAGCTACTACCTCGTAGCTCTCATTGTTTCTGTATACAGTATTGAAATTGTGAAAATCACGGCCGGCAGCTCCCATGATAAGAATTCTTTTTTTTACCATGTTTCTTTATTTTTAAATACATTTAATCTGTCTAAGGTATTCTAAGACTTATATATAACAAATGATAAAAGTCATGTTGAACTGTTCTTATGTAATGCTAGTTGTAGTCTAAAAACAGTATAGCAAAAAAATTCAATAAAAATGGGTAGATTACATTTATTCGAATTTGAAGATCAAAGCTGGTTTCCGGCTTTTTTAAGAAATTATGGCACAGACTTCCTCCAATTCCTGTCAAATAAAACCAAAATGTACAAGCCTGTTATTTCAATACTTGAAAAAGGGCTTAAAAAGTGTGATGAAAACCGCATACTCGATCTCGGATCAGGTGGCGGTGGTAGCCTGCTATGGATAAACTCAGAACTTAAAAAGACAATCCCCTGTTTAAAAATCATACTGACAGATTATTATCCCAATATTTCTGCATTTGAATATACACAAAGGCAAGCTGATAATTTTGAATTCATAACAAAATCCATTGACGCCAGAAATGTACCAAAAGAGTTAAAGGGTTTCAGAACCATGTTTTTGTCTTTACATCACTTCAAACCAAAAAACGCCCAACAGGTTTTACAAAATGCTGTTGACACAAATTCTTCCATAGGAATATTTGAAGCTCAGGAACGGAGCTTTCCCAGTTTGCTGGCTATGTTTTTATCGCCAATTACAGTCCTTTTAACAACACCTTTCATTCGCCCTTTTAAATTTGGAAGAATACTTTTTACTTACCTCATCCCCATTGTTCCAATATTTGTTTGGTGGGACGGAATAGTTTCCTCCCTTCGCACTTATTCCGTAAAGGAAATGAAGGAACTGCTAACTAATTTGAATAAAGTTGAACGTTTTGATTGGGAAATAAACAGGATCAAGTCGGGTCCCGGAATTATTCTGTACCTGCTGGGAACTGCAAAAGAATAGTTCTATGAAAATAAAGAAGCAAGAGAGAAACAATTATAAACCCACTTAAATTATCAAAATAGAAACTAAACCATGATCAGAAAATACTTAAAAGTTATCTTCCTTGTGCTTTTAATGGGAATCCCTCCATTTCTATCAGCTCAGGAGAAAAAACCGAAAGTCGCTGTCGTATTAAGCGGTGGGGGTGCAAAAGGAATTGCCCACATACCTTTAATCCAAACCCTGGATTCTCTGGGCATAGTTCCTGATCTAGTCATTGGAACCAGCATGGGGAGCGTCGTAGGGGGTTTGTACGCCATGGGTTATTCTGGCGATAGTATTGCAAGTATTGCAAGGAGTGCTAATTGGGATCATCTTTTCAGTGGGAATATTTCTTTATCTAATGTAAGTGTAGAAGAAAAAAGTGAATTTAAGAGATATCTGGCAGAACTGGATTTAAGAAAAGGAAAACCGAAATTAAACTCAGCCTTAATAAACGATCAGAACCTTAGGGAATTTTTATCCATTCTCACTTACCCGGCATACCAAATCAATGATTTTGATAACCTCGCCATACCCTACAGGGCCATTGCGACTGATATAGTAAATGGAAGGGAAATAATAATAGACGGAGGGTCCTTATTAGTAGCTATGAGGGCAAGTATGTCTATCCCAAGTATTTTTAAACCAATGCCCTATGAAAACACATTATTGGTTGATGGTGGTATATTAAATAATTTTCCTGCGGATGTTGCTAAGGACATGGGTGCAGATATTATAATAGGAAGTGATGTTGGTGGCGGTATGGCACCTAAAGAAAATTTAGATAATATAGGCACTATATTGTTTCAAACCGGGATGTTGGCGAGTAATCTTAAGAATCCTGAGAATCGTGAGTTATGTGATCTCCTGGTAGATCATATCCCGAATTTGACCTATTCTACCGGAGATTTTGCAAAAACTAACGAGATATATGAAGAAGGTAAAATCGCGACAATACAAAATATGGATGCCCTGGCAGCACTCGCAGATGAATTAAAGGATTACCCAAAAAAAAGTCATGAACTTCCAGAAATAAATCCTGAATTTGTTTTAGATACCATAATCTACAAGAATATCAGCCGTGAAAACCTGGATCTGGTAAAGGCCCGAACTAACATTGAGCAATATAAAAAATATACTCCCAAAGAATTTATTAAAGGGATGAACAGGGCAATGGGAACCAATTTATTTAATCAAATTACGTACGCCCCAATAATTCTGGATACTAAAGTTGGTGTTGAAATCAACGGTTTGGAAAAGTCCAGGCATCAAGTAAAAGGATCCCTACATTATGATGCTTACCGTGGTGTTGGTGTAATCCTAAATTATACCGGAAGGAACGTTTTAGGAGA
>Ga0316198_10001835_pt1 | contig 12656 bp, 13 predicted proteins | sample OudBieAanoxic_MG_FD_204935 | JGI IMG/M metagenome (GOLD analysis project Ga0316198, IMG submission 204935) | Coastal sediment microbial communities from Oude Bieten Haven, Netherlands - site A anoxic | ecosystem: Environmental > Aquatic > Marine > Coastal > Sediment | place: Netherlands... | reverse complement strand
GGGGACCTAAAGCGGGTTGTGGCGACAGAGAACCACCTAATTCTAATATTAACGAGTTCTAAATCGCAAATCCGGCTAACGATACATCGGTGCGCTACAATGCTCTAGATTCGTCACCTTGAGGAGATTGATCCAATGTCAGGCAAGCGGCTGTATCGCACCAGCGGTCCCTTCCGCGCCGATCAGTTGCATTCGGGCGATCCTTACGAACTCAGCGATGGCCATCCCATCGAGTGCCTACCCAGCGGCGGGCGACATTCCAAGGCCTATCTAAGCGGAGGTCTGGCACTGGAAACGGATCCGGCCGTGGAATCCGCCGGTTTCGACACCGGGTTCACACCAAACGAGAAGAACCTGCGCGCCCCGGATATCGCCATCGGCAATGTTCCGGATCATCCGGACTGGGTGCCGGGGACTCCCCCGCTGGCGGTGGAGTACGCCGATAGCGGCCAGGACCAACAAGATCTGCAGGACAAGATCCTCACCCTGCTCGGGGGCGGGGACACGCTATGTCTGGGTCGTGCGCCTCACCGGGGTACGCCGGGTGGAGGTCTACGAGCCGAAGGCACCCCTCTTCCTTGCCTACCCGGGGCAGCACCTGGAAGCCCCGGGAGTTCTCGCCAACCCGGTGCCAGTGGAAGCCCTGTATGATCCCGATGCAGCCCACGAAACAGCCCTGCGCAATCTGTTGCAACGACGAGGCTACGCGGACCTGGATGCAGTGCGCAAGGAAGGTCGGGAAGAAGGTCGGGAAGAAGGCGAACTCGGCTTGGTTTTGCGGTTGCTCGAACGGGCTCTGGGCCAAATCTCCCCCGACGATCGGCAACGGATTAGCCGGCTCGATAACGAAAATCTGACCCTTTTGGCCGAGGCCTCGCGGGATTTCCGCGAACCGTGGGACTTGAGCGCGTGGCTGGAGCACAATGCCTGAATGGGAGGGAGCGTCCCCCTCCCGCAAACTCGGAGAATGCGGTGAGGCATGAACCGCACCTACTTCAACGATCCGTATTCAACGCTGGATGGCGTTATCGATTCCCTGCTTCGCACGATCCGCGAATTGCCTACCCTGCTTCAATATGGCCTGCTTGACGGCCTCCGCAAGGCCCGGTTTAGACAGGCGCTGACCGTCGACCACCACCTCGAACGGCGAGGTTGAATAGGCTGCGAGGGGATCGCTCAATTCGAGCGCTGTGTCCTCGACGGCATCGTGATTGTAGTAACAAACCGCCTGGGCATCCCGACCCTGAGACGAGAAGCGCACCCTGACCGCCGCGTATTCGTAGCCCTTGATCTCGGTATTGGTTCCGTTCAGTGACGCGGATGCCCCGACCTGGGTGAGGACGATGTCCTTGCACAAGGTCACGCGGACGTCCTCCCGCGGATTGGAGCAGCCCGTTGCGATGAGCGAGGCCACCACAAGGCTGAGCACTGAAACAATGGCGAAACGGCGATGATCATTCATGCTGGATAACAACCTCATCAGATGGCAATCGGACCGACACTCGGTCAAGCCTTACCAAAGAAATACACGCCGACGGCGCGACTTACCGCCCTCCTAGAGAGAAGACCGGAGAGAGAAAACTCAGCCCTTGCGCTGACGACCTGAAACGCGCGCTTTCCTGGCGACACCGGAGCTGGGGCTAGGCTTCCCTCGCGTGTCCTTCCTTGGCGGCATTCCCGGACGCCTTGCGACGGATTTTGGCTGATCCATCCCTGCTAGTTCAAGGATGCCGCCAGCCTCCTCTTCGGTCAGGTCACGCCACTGGTGACTCACTACACGGGAATCGAGGATCACGTTGCCGTAGCGCACCCGCTTGAGACGGCTGACCTTCAGACCGACGGCCTCCCACAGACGACGGACCTCACGGTTACGGCCCTCGCGCAACACAACATGGTACCAGCGGTTGGCGCCGTCGCCGCCGGACTCGACGATCTCCTCGAAGCGTGCCGGCCCGTCCTCCAGTTCCACGCCATGGGTGAGTCGATGCAGGGCCTCCTCCGAGACCTCACCCAAGATGCGCACGGCGTACTCGCGCTCTACCTCACGCGACGGGTGCATGAGCCGGTTGGCCAGCTCGCCATTATTGGTCAGGAGCAGCAACCCCGCGGTATTGATGTCCAACCGCCCCACGGCTATCCAGCGCCCGGCATCCAACTTGGGCAGATTGCGGAAGACGGTGGGCCGGCCTTCCGGATCGTGGCGGGTGACCATCTCACCCTCGGGCTTGTTGTAGACGATGACCCTCAGGGATTCAGCATGGGCCGGTCTGCGCACATCTCTGCCGTCTACCTGCACCCGGTCCGCCAGGGTAATCTTATCGCCAAGCTTAGCGGTCTGGCCGTTGACCTTGATCCGGCCCGCGCCGATCCAACCCTCGATCTCGCGGCGGGAGCCGAGTCCAGCATCCGCGAGGGCCTTTTGGATGCGCACGGGCTCGACACCTGGAGTTTGAGACTGCTGGTTCGATCGTTTCTTGCTGGTCATGGCATGGGAAGGTATTCAAGCGGGAAACGGCAATTGAAACACGAAGGACAGGAAGATCACGAAGGTTTTCTCTCTTGGTGTCCTACCTGCACTCGTGTTGAAAATTCGCAGGCGGCAGACAGTCCCTGTCACTCGGGCCGCGACGCTTGGTCCGTCGCACCGGCAAGTTCGGATTCAGCACTGAGTTCCTGCAACTCCGTTCGACCCGGGTCGTTGGACGGCAGGGGCAGCTTGATGCCTGGCTGTTCGGGTTCATCCAACGGCAGGTCGTCGCCGAGAAATTCCGGATCGCGGATCTCGGCCAGGGTCGGCAGGTCATTGAGGGATCGCAGTCCGAAATAATCCAGGAACTTGCGTGTCGTGGCATAGAGGGCGGGTCGTCCAGGGACATCGCGGTGACCGACGATGCGTACCCATTCGCGCTCGGTGAGGGTCTTAACCATGCTGGTGCTGACGGCCACGCCGCGGATGTCTTCGATCTCGCCACGGGTGATAGGCTGACGGTAGGCGATCAGCGACAGGGTCTCCAGCAGTGCCCGTGAGTAACGCACTGGTTTCTCGTCCCATAGGCGCGCGACCCAGGGGGCGCACTCGCTGCGTACCTGAACCCGATAGCCACCGGCCACCTGCACCAGCTCGATACCGCGATCCAGGTAGTCTCGCTCGAGGGAGCCGATGGCGGTGAGCAAGGCATCGCGACTTGGGCGTTCCTCCTCACCGAATAGACCCAGGAGGCTATCCAGGGTAAGGGGGCCCCCGGCGGCCAGTAGCGCCCCTTCGAGGATCGCCTTCAGCAGCGGGCTCTCGCTCACGCCTCGCCTCCTCGCAGGCGGACATGAATCGGGGCAAAGGGCTCCGCCTGGACCAGCTCGATGGAGGCCGTCTTGATCAGCTCCAACACGGCGAGTAAGGAGACCACCACACCGGCGCGCCCCTCGTGCAGCTCGAAGAGGTGGGCAAAGGGCACAAACCCCCTGCCGTGGAGCCTCTCCAGCACGCTGGACATGCGCTCGCGCAGACTAAGGGATTCCTTCTCCACCCGGTGGCTGGTGAATAGATCGGCCCGCACCAGAAGATTGCGCATGGCCAGCAGGACCTCGCGCAGGTCCACCTCCGGCGGGATCCGACGTACATGACCGGGCGGGACATCGATCACGGTGACGAAGTGATCGCGCTCCAAGCGCAGCAACTCGTCCAGATCCTGGGCGGCCTTCTTGAAACGCTCGTACTCCTGCAACCGGCGCACCAGATCGGCACGCGGGTCCTCCTCGTCCTCATGCTCGGTCGAGCGCGGCAGGAGCATGCGGGACTTGATCTCAGCGAGCATGGCGGCCATGACCAGATACTCCGCGGCGAGCTCTAGGCGCAGATCCTTCATCAGCTCCACGTACTCCATGTACTGTGCCGTAATCTCCGCGATGGGGATATCCAGGATGTCCAGGTTTTGGCGCTTGATCAAATAGAGCAACAGATCCAGCGGCCCCTCGAAGGCATCGAGGAAGACCTCGAGGGCATCCGGTGGGATGTACAGATCCAGCGGCAGCGTGAGCAGCGGAGATCCCTGCACGATGGCGAAGGGCATTTCCTGCTGGGCAGGATGCTCCCCCTCCCCCAGCACCGATTCCGGGTGCGCCTGCAACGGATCGGACGATTGTACACCCAGCCCCTGTTGTTCGCCCCCAGGGCCGGTCAAGGGTAAACCAACGACATGGCTGCCCGCACCTCGTCCATGGTCGACCGGGCAACATCACGGGCGGCATCACAGCCATCGGCGATGTGCTTACGCACCAGCTCCGGCTGGGCTTCCAGCTCCTTGGCCCGTTCCTGAATCGGCTCAAGTTCCGCCAACACCGCAGCGATAACCGGCTGTTTGCAGTCGATGCAGCCGATACCGGCGGAGTGGCAGCCTTGCCTTACCCACGCACGGGTGGCATCGTCCGAGTAAACCTGATGCAACTGGTACACAGGGCACTTGTCCGGATCGCCCGGGTCGTTGCGGCGTACCCGGGCCGGATCCGTAGGCATGGTCCTCAGCGCCTTCTCCACATGCAACGGATCGTCGCGCAGGGCGATGGTGTTGCCGTAGGACTTGGACATCTTCTGCCCGTCCAGACCGGGCATTTTGGATGCTTTGGTCAGCAGCGGCTGAGGCTCCGGCAGTATGATACGACCGCTACCCTCAAGATAGCCGAAGAGGCGTTCGCGGTCGCCAGCCGTGATATTGCCCTGAGACTCCAGCAGGGCCCGAGCCTCGCGCAACGCCTCATGATCGCCCTGCTCGACATAACCCTTGCGCAGCCTGTCGAACAGCTTGGCGTTCTTCTTGCCCATCTTCTTTTTAGCCTGCTCGGACTTCTCCTCAAAGTCCGGCTCACGCCCGTAGACATGGTTGAAACGGCGCGCAATCTCGCGTGTCAGCTCCACATGCGCCACCTGGTCCTCGCCGACGGGTACAAGGCCAGCCTTGTACATCAGGATGTCCGCGCCCTGCAACAACGGGTAGCCGAGGAAACCGTAAGTAGCCAGATCCCTCTCGCGGAGCCTCTCCTGTTGATCTTTGAAGCTCGGCACGCGCTCCAGCCAGCCGAGGGGGGTGATCATGGACAGCAGCAGATGCAGCTCCGCATGTTCAGGAAGGCGCGATTGAATGAACAAGGTCGCTGAAGCTGGGTCAATCCCCGCGGCCAGCCAATCCACCACCATGTCCCACACACTCTCGGGGATAATGGATGGGTCCTCGTAGTGGGTGGTTAAGGCATGCCAGTCGGCGACGAAGAAGAAGCACTCGTACTCGTGCTGGAGCGCCAGCCAGTTCTTGAGCACGCCGTGGTAGTGACCCAGGTGCAGGCGGCCGGTGGGTCGCATGCCGGAAAGCACGCGTCCTTTCGAGGGAGCAACAGAGTTCAAGGATTGGATTCCTACAGTTCAGTTCAAGCCAGGAATAGCTCTTTTACCACACCCGCGCCTGGCATGAGCCCAATGCCCAACTCAATAAGCGGCACCAGCACCGTAGCCAGCGCCCCAGTGACCAGCAACACTAGCAGGAGAATCAGCCCGTAAGGCTCCAGTCTGGTGTATTTGGCGGCTAACGGCGGTGGCAAGAGCGCGTTGAGCACCCTGCCGCCGTCCAGAGGCAACAAGGGGAGAAGATTGAGCATCATCAGCAGCATGTTGACCAGCACACCGGCGGCGCCCATGTAGACGAGCGGCAGGGCCAGCCACTGGGAGGCATCCCACAAGGCTAGGCTCAGATTGATGACCAGACCCCAGAGAATCGCCATGGCCAGATTGGCCCCGGGCCCGGCGAGGGCGACCAGCGCCATATCGCGGCGTGGGTGATGCAAGTTGCCGATATTGATGGGCACCGGCTTGGCCCAGCCAAACAGGAAACCGGTCAGCAGGAAGGTGGCCAGAGGCACAATGACCGTACCTACCGGATCAATATGCTTAAGCGGATTGAAGGTTACCCGACCGAGCATCCGGGCGGTCTGATCGCCGAAGCGGCTCGCCACCCAGCCATGGGCGGCTTCGTGCACCGTGATAGCGAACAGGACCGGGAGGGCGATGACCGCCAAGAATTGTATGTTGTTTTCTGCGTCCATCCACGCATTATACCGAGTAGTCGTCAGGCGAGTTTGGCTCGATACTGCCGCAACTGCAGGTTAGAATCACCGGCTTTGTATTTTCCTCTCCAAACCTACCGATGTCTGAAAATCCAACGATCGCCAAGCCCAACTTCATCCGCCAGATCGTCGAGCAAGACTTGGCCAACGGCAAACATGAGCGCATCGTCACCCGCTTCCCACCGGAACCGAACGGTTATCTGCACATCGGTCACGCCAAGTCCATTGTGCTTAACTTCGGTGTTGCACAAGACTATCAGGGTACCTGCAACCTGCGCTTCGACGACACCAACCCCCACAAGGAAAACCTAGAGTTCGTCGAAGCCATCAAGGAGGACGTGCGCTGGCTCGGCTACGACTGGGGCGAGCGTGTGTATTTCGCCTCCGACTATTTCGAGCAGCTACATGGGTTCGCCGTCGAACTGATAGAGGAGGGTCTGGCCTACGTCTGTGACCTGGACGCGGAACAGACCCGCGCCTACCGCGGCACCCTCACCGAGCCCGGCAAGGACAGCCCTTACCGCTCCAGGTCCGTGGAAGACAATCTGGACCTCTTCCGGCGCATGCGAGCTGGCGAGTTCCCGGACGGCGCCCACACCCTGCGCGCAAAGATCGACATGGCCTCACCCAACATCAACTTGCGCGACCCGGTGCTCTACCGGATCAAACACGGTGTGGTGCACCACCAGACCGGCAGCGAATGGTGCCTCTACCCCATGTACGACTTCACGCACCCCATCTCCGACGCCCTGGAAGGCATCACCCATTCCCTCTGCACCCTGGAATTCGAGGATCATCGCCCACTCTACGACTGGGCGGTGAACAATGTCTCGGTGACCTGCAAGCCGCGCCAGATCGAGTTCTCCCGCCTCAACCTACAATACACGGTCATGAGCAAGCGTATGCTGACCCAACTGGTGAGCGAGGGCTATGTGGAGGGTTGGGACGACCCTCGTATGCCCAGCATCGCCGGACTGCGCCGGCGCGGTTTCCCGCCAACTTCCATCCGAAAATTCTGTGATCGCATCGGCATCACCAAGTCCGACAACCTGGTGGAGATGTCGCTCCTGGAGAACACGGTGCGCGAGGATCTGGACGCCACCACCGAGCGGCGCATGGCGGTGTTACACCCGATCAAAGTGGTGATCGAAGACTATCCAGACGACAAGGAGGAGACCTTCACCGTCGCCAACCATCCAAAGGACGACTCCAAGGGAACACGTGACATCCGCTTCGGCCACAAGTTATATATTGACCGCGCCGACTTCGCCGAAGAGCCGCCGCGCGGCTTCAAACGCCTGATTCCCGATGGCGAAGTACGCCTTCGCAATGCCTACGTGATCCGCTGCAACAGCGTCATCAAGGATGAAAATGGAGAGATCATCGAACTGCGCTGCAGCCATGACCCCAACACCCTGGGCAAGAAACCCGAAGGGCGCAAGGTCAAGGGCGTCATCCACTGGGTCCCTGCGGTTGAGGCCATCAGCGCTGAAGTGCGCCTATACGACCGTTTGTTCTCCGTGCCCAGCCCAGGTACCGGCAAGACTGACTTTCTCGAAGATCTCAACCCCGATTCGCTGCGAACGCTTACCGGCTGCAAGATCGAGGCCGCCCTGGCCAACGCCGAGCCGGGCGAGCGGTTCCAATTCGAGCGCGAGGGCTACTTCGCGGTCGACAAGGACTCCCGCCCGGACAGATTGGTCTTCAACCGCACCGTCGGCCTGCGCGACACATGGGAAAAGCAGCAACGGGACTGAACCGATCGCAAGGCACGGCAATGTACGCTAGGACAACGAGACGGTTTGCTTACCTACCGCTCTGCGGCTCATGGAAGCACGGGGTTTCCGTCCAATCTATTCGGACTGATCGGCATGTTGCGATGACTCGCGAGACCCCCCGACCCACTCCCCACCCGGACCTTGACTTTGCTGGCGCCTTGACCTCTTGAACCCCTCGCCGAGCACCGCAGGCTCAAACGCCAATCAGAATCAGTCGCTTGAGTCCGGTACATTGCCTTTTTTGGACGCGCCCGGAAAGACATTTTCATCTACACTCCACGAACAAGCCAAATAGTACTCCCCTTAAACATTTCCTAATTGGCCAGCGGTCAACCACATTGAAGCGATCAGATGCCTACAAAATCAAAGACACCAGCTCCCATCTCCGCCGATCTGACCGTCAGCGATGCGTTCGCCACCATCATGGATCACAATTACCGCTATCTGATCCAATGGGAAGATACGGCCAAGAACTGGAACGACATTGAGGGCGTGCACCAGTTCCGTGTAACCATCCGTCGTATGCGCTCCGCCTTGTCCCTGTTCCGCACCGCCATCCCCAAGGAGGCATCCCATCACTGGTCCGATGAGATGCGCTGGCTAGCCAGCGAACTCGGCCTAGCCCGGGATCTGGACGTCTTTATCGACGAGGGCCTCGCCCACACAGCTCGGCTGCCTTTGGACGGTGCCGTGAGGCTGAAAGAACTCGCGGAGAGTCGCCGGGCAAAGGCGTACCATGAGCAAGTCCGTCCAATGCTGGAGGGCGAGAGGTATCAACACTTCAAGGAAGCCTTCCCAGACTGGTACGAACAACACCGCTGGGAAGAAGCAGAGGTCAAGAAAAAGCACCGCGAAAGTCTGGATATGAAGGTAACTCCCTTTGCACGAAGCCTGCTCGACAAGCAGGAGCGGCGCGTACTGAGCGCCGGCAGCCATGTGGACCGGGACAACCCGGCGGAGATGCACCGGCTGCGCATCGAGTGTAAGAAGCTGCGCTATGCGGCGGAGTTCTTCCGCCCGATCTTTGCCGGCATGGACACCTTCATCTCCCACATGAAGGGCCTCCAGGACCTGCTCGGACTGATGAACGACGTAGCCGTCATGCAGGGACTGCTCGATGAACTACTCGCCGACGAGAACAATCATGAAACGCTGGTTTACGCTGGCGGCCTGGTAGGCTGGCGGACCTGCGATTTCTACCATATGCTTGAGCGTTTAGATGGTTATTGGGAAGAATTCACTGAGGCGAAGCACCCTTGGTGGAAAAAGGCCGCCGTGATCGAAACCGCACAACAACAATCCGAGGTGGACATCGAAGTCTAGGCCGGACCCAGAAACTGGCCAGAATCGCACCTTTATTATCGGCAATCAAAGGAGACATCCATGCTCGTCAACCATTATATGACTGCATCCCCCGTCACCATTAGCATGAGCGAAGACTACAGCACCGCCTTCGACATCATGCAGACGCGCGATCTGCACCACTTGCCCGTGGTCAACGACAACGGCGACGTAGTGGGCATCGTCACCCGCCGTGACCTCCAGCTCGGCGCCCGGTTCTTTCACGAGGCGCCAACCGAGATCTCAGAGGTCATGCACGCTCCCGTGGTCACCATCGCCGCAGACGCCAACCTTGCCGCCGCTGCCGAACGTATGGTCGCCGATCGCATCGGCTGCCTCCCGGTCGTCGACGGAAACCACAAGCTGACCGGAATGCTCACAGAAACAGATCTCTTCCGCGCACTCCAGGATTTACTCGCCAAGCAGGTCTGAACTCCAACCCCGACTGCGCCAGGGACACGGCGCTCTCAGACTCCCGCTCAGTCCACAACCCAACGAAAACCGTCAGGAAGCATTCCGACACAACCAGAAAGGGGTGCAACATAACAGCCCAGAACGGCACCCTGGGCTACACCGCTCAGCCACTCCCTTCCATGCCTCGCTCTTGGCCGTCCAAGGCAACCTGTCGGCGCAGTTAACCGCTCTTTCTCGCTTGATGGAACCCGAGGCATCGGTGGATAACCGCGGACTCAACCCCCGTAGATCGACTGCCCCGCCAGAGCCAGAATGGCGTTCCTATTGGTCTGAGACGTCGCCATCGCCGCCGCGCGATGGGCAGATAACCAACGGTATTGGACGTGCTCCTTGGCATTCAGCCGTATGAGGCGCCTACCGGGGAGCTCAAGCGCGAACCAATGCTCGCGGTTATAGTGCACTCTCGGGGCGTAACGCTGGCGCCAGGCCGGCAAGATGGGGAAGCGCACGGAGTGGTGCAGATCCGTAAGCCTCCCCGCGAAGACGCTCAGACCCGTCTCCTCTTTAACCTCCCGAGAAGCTGCATGTAAGGGGCTCTCCGTGGGTTCGAGGCTGCCGGTTACCGACTGCCAGAAGCCCTTGGGCCGCGTGCGCCGCAGAAGTAGCAGCTCGCCCGCCCGAGTAAAGACTATCACGAGCACGGATTCCGGACGTTTGTACATCCGCCGCTTTTTCGATCGGCTTTCAGGCCGACCCAACTTGGCTGGCGAGCTATCGACAATTGCAGTGCGATCCGAAGCAGGTCTATCTACAACTCGACTCACGCGACTGCACCCCGCATCAGGCGCGCAGCCGGATGCGCAGGGCCAGCTCGTTGAGCTGCGCCTGATCGACCTCCGACGGAGCAGACGTCAACTGGCAGGCGGCAGTCTGGGTCTTGGGAAAAGCCATGACATCGCGGATAGAGCTAGCGCCGGTCATGAGCATGACCAAACGATCGAGGCCGAAGGCGATACCACCATGGGGCGGACAACCATACTTGAGGGCCTTGAGCAGGAAGCCGAAGCGGTCTTCCGCCTGTTCGTCGCTGATCTCCAGCAACTTGAAGATGCACCGTTGGATCTCCTCGCGGTGGATACGAATAGAGCCGCCACCGATCTCGGTACCATTCAGGACCATATCGTAGGCACGGGAGAGGCAGACTCCAGGATCGCTGTCGAGCAGCTCGACATGCTTTTCCTTCGGCGAGGTGAAGGGGTGATGCAGGGCCGTCCATCGGCCAGTATGCGCGTCGCGCTCGAACATGGGAAAGTCCACTACCCACAAGGGATGCCAACCCTCCGCCATCAGCCCTCGGTCCTGGCCGAGTTTCACGCGCAGGGCACCGATGGATTCGTTGACCACGGTTGTCTTGTCGGCGCCGAAAAAGATCAGGTCACCGTCCACGGCGGCGGTTCGCTCCATAATGCCCCGCACTGCCCCATCGGGGAGGAACTTCAAGATGGGCGACTGAAGGCCCTCGCGGCCTTTATCTGACCAGGCGTTGACCTTGATATAGGCCAGACCCTTGGCGCCGTAGATAGCCACGAACTTGGTGTACTCGTCTATCTCCTTGCGGCTCAGCTCGCAGCCCCTGGGCAAACGCAGGGCGACGACGCGTCCTTCGGGGTCCTTGGCGGGACCGGCGAAGACCTTGAACTCCACCCCGCTCATGAGGTCCGCCACATCGATCAGCTCCAGTGGCACGCGCAGGTCCGGGCGATCAGATCCGAAGCGACGCACGGCCTCTGCGTAGGACATGCGCGGCATGGGGTTAGGCAGGTCCACATCCAGGACATCTTTGAACAGTACTCGGATCATCTCCTCCATCAACGCCATGAGCTCATCCTCGCTCATGAAGGAGACCTCGATGTCGAGCTGCGTGAACTCGGGCTGACGGTCGGCGCGCAAGTCTTCGTCTCGGAAACAGCGGGCGACCTGGTAATAGCGATCCATCCCCGACATCATCAGCAGCTGCTTGAACAACTGGGGCGACTGAGGCAACGCAAAGAACTGGCCCGGATGGGTTCGGCTGGGCACCAGGTAGTCGCGGGCACCCTCCGGGGTGGACTTGGTCAGGATAGGCGTCTCGATATCGAGGAAACCGTGATCATCAAGGAAGTTGCGCAGAGTTCGGGTAATCCGGCTGCGGCTGCGCAAACGCTCCTGCATCTCGGGGCGGCGCAGGTCGATGTAGCGGTAGCGCAGGCGGATCTCCTCGGACGCATCCTTTCCATGCTCGTCGAGCTGGATGGGCGGGGTCTCGGAGCCGTTGAGCACCTTCAGCGACAGCGCCAACACCTCGACCTCGCCGGTGGGCAGATCCTTGTTTACCGTGCCCTCTGGACGCGGGCGGACCAGCCCCTGCACCTCAAGCACGAACTCACTACGCGCCTGCTCGGCAAGCTGAAACATCTCGGGCGTGTCCGGATCGAACACGACTTGAACCAATCCATTGCGGTCGCGCAAGTCGATAAAGATGACGCCGCCATGGTCGCGCCGCCGGTGTGCCCAGCCGTTCAGCAGGACCTCCTGACCGACATGACTGCTGTTCAGATCTCCGCAATAATGACTGCGCATGCGCTTCTGCTCCGCTGTTCGGTGGCCGCCCAGGATCCGACGAAATGTCCCGGCAAAAAAGAAAGGAAGATACTAATGCCGGGAAGCGAACGCAAGAACCGCGACCACCTATTCAGCCTGCCGCCTTTTTATCGCCCGCCGGCTTGCCGCTTGACGCAGCGGGTTTGGTTTCGGCCTTGCTTGCGGAATCCTTGCTATCCCCTGTCTTTCGGCCTCCCTCGTGCAAATTCTTCTTGTTACCCTTCTTGAAGTCTGTCTCATACCAGCCGCCCCCCTTGAGGCGGAAGCCCGCAGCGGAGACAAGCTTTTTTAGGGCTGGCTTGCCACACTCGGGACAGTCGACCAGGGGTTTGTCGCTAATCTTCTGCAGGGCGTCCATTTCATGGCCGCAGTCCT
>Ga0316198_10001834_pt1 | contig 12657 bp, 13 predicted proteins | sample OudBieAanoxic_MG_FD_204935 | JGI IMG/M metagenome (GOLD analysis project Ga0316198, IMG submission 204935) | Coastal sediment microbial communities from Oude Bieten Haven, Netherlands - site A anoxic | ecosystem: Environmental > Aquatic > Marine > Coastal > Sediment | place: Netherlands... | reverse complement strand
GCGACGTGGGACATTTCGGAGAGCTTCAATTTCATTGAAAGTTTTCCATGACGAGAAATTGTTTTTCAATTACGGTAGACCCTATGCCCGCTTTGGGTCTATTCTGTTGAAAAACTCCTTTTCTTCGGTTTTCGGACGTTTCCGCGGAAACGCACCTCAAAAAAAACAATGAGTTATACTCACTCAGCTTACCGTAATTGATCAAATTTACGAAAGTACCGAGTTTTTCAACAGAATAGGCCGTTAGGGTGCATTCTCGATACAGAGATCAGGGATTCCAAAACTTCCGCTTTGCGGTTCTAAGCTGCCGCTCTTTTTAATTAATACTCGGTAGGGAAAGGGGCTGAAAGCGGCCAGTAGCTGACGGTTGCCAGAACTTACTCTATCCTTTTTACTCTGTCCCCCCTTACTCCTCTGACCCCCTTACTCAACCCCATTGCTCAGCTAAGGACTGAGGTGTCTATATACTATACTCTTGCGGGCCATTTTTGTTCGCGACATTGGAAGCTAAGCAGCTATGAGTGAATTCGAATACCTTGCGGTTTTTATATCAATAATTTTTGGTATTAGTGTTACGCACATACTTTCGGGTGTCATCCGTTCGATCTATCGCGGTGAGAAAGACCAAACGCATAATGTGCTGACGGCGTTCTTCTTCTTGGTGTTGATCCTCAATTGGTGGGTCGGGTTTTCATGGGTGGATCAGGAGGTTTGGAGCTTTGACAAATTTCTAATCATCGTGATTTGGGCTGTCTCTCATTACATTGGCGCGATAACGCTTTATCCGCCCTTATCGGCTGGCGTTGAGCATCCGTTTGAGTTTCGCCGTAACTGGTTCCTGTGGGCATTTAGCGCAGCTGCTGTAATGGACATTCTACAGACCGCGGCGCGTAGTGCTTTGTTCATACCATGGTATTACTTACCTTTTGTGCTGCACTATATCGTCGTCGCCTTACTAGCGATTTTTGTTAATAAGGCTGGCATGCATCGATGGGTCGCATGGTATTTACTGTTAGTCACTGCGAGTTGGTCGTTCGTGGTACGGCGGTTTCTCGTAGATTGAACTGTGCACGATCAATATCCAAATCGATTCTACTTTTACGAATGTGAATGAGGTAATAGGGTCAGAATAGAAACCAGGTTGGGGTGTCTGCTCCTGGCCGACCCCGGTCCCTTTCGCTGATGAGTTTCATGCGTAAAAGGCGGCAGCTATTCACCGAAAAGCGGAAGTCCTGGGGTCGTCGATCTTTGTTTTAAGAACGCACCCTAACGGCCAGGAGCGACCATTTAACATCGTGAAAGATCATTGACACGAGAAACACGGTGCGGCGATGAAGACCGTGTCGCTGTCCTTGCCAAACGAAAAATCAAATAGGGCCAAACAACCCTACTATCAAAATATTGTGACCACCCTTTTGACCTTTGGCTCACACCGGCTCTGCCAGGTGTCAGGAGCGGAATCTCGACTCCAGGCACTGTGTAGGGCAGAAACCGGCCAGAAGAAGCTATTCCCTGATATGATGCAGATAAGCCGCTTACAAATAGCGCGTGTAATCATATGCCGACTGGGTCGTACGCAAACTGCTGTATAACAGCTAGAGTTTACCGACTTCGGCTCTCCCAGTGGCTTCATCAACTTGTTGGAATTTGGGTCTGCCCGCGTATACACCCATCTTCGCATCACCTCTAACAAAATAGGTATTTCCAGCTTTTACATCAATCGTGATTGAATCTTGAGAAATCACCTGCGACCAAAACTGCCGTTGTCCAGGTTCGAAATAGCCATAGACCATCGTGCCACTGTTGAGAACCCCCAACGAACCCTCAGCATGATTGATATTGAACCGAATAGCGCCCCCGGAGAACTTTTTTGGTCGATAAAATATCACCAGTCCCTTTTCGGGATTGGTTTCAGGAACAGTCGCTGACAGAACCCAGTCTGGCCAGATTACAGACGTTGCGAAAATCAGGGTTAAAACAAAAAATGCTGCCTTGCGGTTCATTACCAAGCCTTTTAAGAAATTGAGCGATGCAGATTACCGGAATTGCCAAGATATACCAAGTAGGCAAATTTCTGTAATTGGCCGGAACCTCCTATACGCCATCACAAGAGTCGAGGGGCCGGTCCTGACAGGTAAGCTGCTATAGGATTCGTGCAAGTTTCAGCAACACGAATAAACGGTTCCGGCCAATAACGTTCGTTTAAGTGGGTATTTAACTCCCGGCAATTCAACAGAAGTAAACATGACGCATTTCGTCATTTGCTTTGTCCATCATCTATAATTAGAAACGCGTCATTGAACGCTATTCTATCGCCAGATTATTCAAATAAGTCTGCAAATAAAAATCCAATAACTTCCCGATCCAATGGCGTTTCGGACAGTTCTATTATCAACTGATGGAGGTGTTTCGATGAAACTACATAGACTGTTGATTGTTTCGGCATGTTTGACCTCACAGCTTGCTCTGGCTGCCGATGTACAGCGTGAAGACTTGCTAAGCACCGCACGTGAATTAAGCTCCCTTGATGTGCTCACTTCCTATCTGCATAGTCAGACAATGCTTACATATATTGAGCTGGCACAAATGGGGGTAAATGTTCAAACGCCTGAAGGAAAGTTGTCAAAGCGCAAAGCCAAAAAGATTTCAAAAGAACATCAGGTAAATGTCGAAATATGCGAACAGGTTATGCAAGAACGTGGGACCAAGAACCTGGAAGGTGAATATACCTTTGTGATCAGTGGTGATTGCGAGGGTGCCAAGGCTTGGTGGGGATATTGGGGAGCGCAGGAAGGTTGTGGTAACCCAAATGTGCAGCAAAGCGGATTTGATCTGACGATAACTTACCAATGCATTACTGAGGGTAGGTCAGTTGAAATCAAGAACACTGGAACCACTGTCGATAATGCAGTGATCATCGTTGAGGAACTGAACTCAGACTACCGTTATTGGGGTGTCATCACAGACGGGATTATGACCTTTCACATTGATGCTGAAACCGTCTTGGCATCATGGCCTTCTTTTCAGAAACCATTGAGTCGAGAAGCTCTGGAGAGTTGCGAAATTACAATGACGCCAAAGAACTTGCAGCCCACCTATTCACGCGAATAAAGCGTGGGGAAAGAAGATGTATTTGAAGTCTATACCCACAGCCATTGTATTAGCGGTTACGTTATTGGCGGTGACGGCTACCATTGGTAGTGGATACATTGGATCAGGGACGGCCATTCCCGTCATCTTGTGCTGTATTGCACTTGCGTTGTTCTACTGGGCCGTTTTACTTCATCATAAAGTGATCACTAGCATTGGAACGAAGGATGCCGTACTGAGCACGATGCTTTGGCTTGCTTTACTGATGCTCATTTTCCCGAATCTTATTATGGTGGTGCTATTGTATGGCGGAGACTTGGCCGGCGTACTCGCACCAGTGGGTATGTTCATGCTCCTGACTGTGTCTATTTATTACCTTCTGCCTTACTGGATTTTTGGTGAAAATCTTTTCCTTGATGAAACGGTAATAAGCCCGCATGGGATGGCTGGGATATGGGCCAGTATAATGATTTGGACAGTCGTAGTAATAATTACAGTGACTCTACTGAATTTGATTGCACGGCTCATTAAGTCAACGCCCAATAGGGGCACTTAATGGCCGGATGGAGGAACGGTTTGATGACCGAGTCAAAATTCAAAATGCTCCTTGCCCCGCCGTATGTGTTTGTGGGCTTTATTATTTTGATGACACTGTTATTTGCTGGCAGCGAGGCGTTGTCGAATTTGTTGTTTGCTGTTATCTGGATGGCAATTCCATACGCCTTAGCACGGGCAGCAGAGAAGCACTTCAAGGCTCCAAAAACTTTTCAAACTGTATGGATAGTCTCTGCTTGGTTGTTCTGTTTTCTGCTATTGCCAGTAGCTGATGCTCTCCGTTTTATTGGCATTGATCTTTAGTGCTTTAGGTTCTGGGCTGGCAGTTTAATTAAATATACAGTTTGTCTTCTGACGGACGTCGTTGCGGCGTTTACGGTGCAGGCATAAACTGAGACGATGAAATTATTCAAGTACATACCAAGTAGTTGGTGGTATCTGCCACCAGTCATCGCTGTTGGATTTATAAGCCTCGTAATGGGAGTTTTGACCCCGAACCTGGTCATCATCTATGCCATTCCCAGCGCACTGATTGCGGGGGTTGTAGGTTTCATTGTGCATTGGTCTTTTTCTGGTAACTCCTATGCCAAGAAGTGGTCAACGATCATCGGGACTTGGGTTTTTGCCATCACGATGTGGGTGTTACCACAACTCTATTGGGTTATGAAGGAATCGGACCCCTGTAAAAACACCGAGAAACATTTAGCCACAATTCAAAAAATGCTCGATGATGATACTTGGCAATTACCCCCCAGCTTTTTCACCGCAGGTCGAAAAGAAGAACGGATTCAATTGACAGCGACAAGTGACTTTATCACTCAACTCGGCCTGGGTCGGAGAACTGGCGGGAAAATATCACCCGCACTTAGATTGTTACAGAATGTCAGGACCTACGACAGGTGCCTTGAAGAACGTTGGGGGCGAAGGCTTGAGCTGTTCGAGGCTGAGACAAACGATCTGGTGGCCGTTATATCCGGTCAATGGAGTCTGGTCGATTGTCGCCAAGTTGATGAAGCCAAAGCTTTGGTTGAGGCGATGATCAATCACGGATACTGGAACAGTCTTGAAGTTCGGACTGTGAACGGTCAAGTCGCTGAAGGTGGTGCCGGAGACCCGCAAATGGTACTAAACGTGTCTGAGAAGTTCCGACAGCCAACTGAGACCCCGGTAGGTGAAGCAACCAAGAATTACCGGCGCTACTATAATGCGGCTGCTATTTTTGCCATATGCACAGGGTACTCGGGTGAATTGAAAATTGATGAGCCATGGGATGATGGGTTGCAAAGGCATCGACCCAAGTCCCAAGACAGTAATTACCTAAATGACCCAATCGAGCTTCCGAAGACTCTGCCCAATTGGTAAGGATTCCAACACCGTCAATGCTACATAACAGTACAGCGAAGCTGCATAGCCGTTAGACCATTTTCATTTCATTAGAAAAGCTCCGTTCAAGGCCGTGAAGCGACCATTTTTGCTGCGCTAATTGGGTTTTCTAAAGGGACGGAAACCGGTCAGAACCGGACATTCTCGCTCGACTAATAAGGCTATCCTGTCTCCGTGGCTCCAGTTGTCCTTGCTAGGGTCGTTCGGAGTTTATCAGCTGGTTTGACAGCATTCACTTGATTCAACTGATCGCACAAGTCATGCAAAGCCACTGAAGAAGAAGAGCACCTGCTGCAATAACGAATAACACAAGTCCCATAACTATGAATACCACGCTAACAACTTCATCAGGTTTCTTCCGAAAAATAAGCCCAATTCCAAAAAGTGTAAAAACAAGCATAAACAGAGCATACCCAAACATTTCAGTCCAATCACAACACCACAAGAACTGTCTTTTCTCACCAGACGTCAAATAACCGAAATAAGCCAAACCTATTAGTGCGACTTGAATAGATAGGACAGAAACAATAATTTTCTTCCATTTCACAGTAAACATCCGTCAAGAGGTCGTTTGAATGCGGACTGAAATGCTATCGGATCGAGAGGTTATTGGATTCTTGTTTGCAGACTTGTATGAATAATCTGGCGATGAAATAGCGGCTGGGTCCGCATAATTAAGTATAGCAGTTGGGTGAAAAAATGAGGGGAAAACTGGTTGTCAAAATGACGACTCCTGTCCGGTTGTTGCCATTGGTGGAGTTGGAATTAACTCATTTCCAATAGCCGCTGTTAGGCGGGAAGCAGACGTTCATCAGCAGTGAATTTCAACCAGGCGAAGGGCTCCAAGTGGCCACAAGCTACCACAATGCTCAGCAACGATATCTGACCCTCATTCAGAAATCTCCAATGACGGTATTGCTCTTGCCCATGACCAAGCTTTCTCCGGCTGCATCAGGACGTAAACCTTCCCCTTTATACGCAATGCTTGCCTCTACTCTACCTGGCGCGGGAATCAATCCAAGTTATTCATTGACTAAACCCGTCATCTTTCCCATAGTGGAATGAGAATGATAAAGAATCCTACGTTTAACGCGCCTTTCGTCAATCGTCGCGATTTTCTCACACAAACCACACTCGCCAGCCTCGGAATGATGGCTGCAAGCCTGCCTGGTACGGCCTGGAGTATTGACGGGGACGTTTTGCGCATCCGTACCTACTCAGATGTCAAATCGCTGGACCCGGCGCGGATGCTGTCGGGTTCCGAAGGTTTAATGGCAAACGCGATGTTCCTGAACCTGGTGCAATTCCGGCCTGGCGACAGTTGGGAGTGGGATCTCGATGCGGCCGAGCATTTCGAACAACTGGACGAAACGCACTACGCTTTTCGCCTGCGCCCGGGCATTCAGTTTACCAATGGTTTTGGCGAAATGACCGCGGAGGACGTCAAGTACTCACTGGAGCGAATCGTCGACCCGGCAATGAAGTCACCAAACGCCGGTGATATGGGGTCGCTGAGTCATGTCGAGGTCACCGGACGCTACTCCGGCGTGCTGGTACTCCATTCTCCGTACGCTGCATTTATCCCGATTGGATTGTGCGCCAGTACTGGCGGAATCCAGTCAAAGAAGGCGTTGGAATCGGTGGGTGGCGAGTTCGCCATTGAGCCACCCGCATGTTCCGGACCCTACCGTTTTGTCAGTTGGCAGGCGCAAAGAAAAACGATACTGGAGCGAAACCCTGAATGGCCAGGGCCGCCCGCTGCCTTCAGGGAAATTCACATTCACCCGCTGACTGACGTCAAGGCGGGTGAACTGGCTTACGAGGCCGGTGCGCTCGAATGCACCCAAACCTCGATCGAGTCGGTGGAGGTATTCCGCCAGGAAATGCCCCCGGCCAGCCGGTTGAACGTGATTAGTTCCCTGCGATACTACTGGGTAGGAATGAACCTGGAACATCCGAAGCTGGCGGATATTCGAGTACGCCAGGCAGTGCAGTACGGTATCGATGTTGAGGCCGTGATTGAAGCAGCCTGGTTCGGTCTCGCCACACCTGCAACCGGCATCATCGCTCCCGGGTTGATCGGTCATCGTGAAAAAGCCGATGTGCCGCTGGCCGGTGACCGGGAAAAAGCCCGCCGCCTGCTGGCCGAAGCTGGCGTCGAATTGCCCCTGAAACTAACCCTGTCTTTACCCGCACAAGCGCTGGAAATGACGGCCGGACAGGTTATCCAGTGGTCATTGGCAAAAATTGGTATCGAGCTTGACCTCGACCCGCAAGATAATGCAACACTGATTACCATGGGCATGGAGTCCGCCGGTGATCGCTGGAAGGATGTGCAGTTGCACCTGCAGAGTTTCTACATGCTCGGCGACCCTTACTACGCCACCGAATGGTTCATCGGCGAGCAGGTGGGCGTATGGAACTGGGAACGGTTTCGCAGCCAGGAATTTGACGATTTGCACCACCTCGCAATGGGCCTGAACGATAACGGCGAGCGTGACAGAATCTACCAGCATATGCAGCACCTGATGGAACAATCAGGTTGCTACCGCTTCCTGGCACACAGCGTCGAATCGTTGTTGTCACGAACGTGGCTGCAGCCGGCATACCGTGCTGATGGTTATCCGATGTACCGCGGATTTAAGCTCTCCGGACCGGATCAGGTCTGAAGGTGCTGCGATTTATTTCACGCCGCCTGGGCATTTCGATCCTGATTGTGGTGCTGGCCGTGTCGCTGATGTTCGGCATGATCCACATGATTCCGGGTGATCCGACCAGCGTCATCCTGGGACCACGCGCCACACCCGAATTGCGTGCCGAAATGAACCAGCGTATGGGTCTGGATAAACCCCTGGCAGTTCAACTCGGTCACTTTCTCGGCAAGGTGGCGCGTGGTGACCTGGGTGAAGATCCGTTCAGTCGACGGCCGGTGGCTGAGATTGTCTTTGAACAACTTCCGTTTACGCTGATGCTGGTGTTCACGGCCATCGGTGCAGCCACTTTGTTGGGCGTACCGTTGGGTTGCTTTTCTGCCATACGCCGTGGTTCCTGGCTTGACCGGGTCTCGGCGGTGATGTCAGTGGCCTTTATTGCGATTCCGTCATTTGTCGTAGCGCTGTATGCACTGCTGTTGTTGTCCGTGCGCTGGCGCTGGTTTCCGGCGATCGGCGCCGGGGAGAGTGGTGATATTGCAGACCAGGTGCATCACCTGGTATTGCCGGCAATAGCGCTGGGGTTGGGCTGGGTCGGCTACATCGCCCGCCTGGTGCGTTCTTCGATGCTGGAAGTGATGGAGGAGAATCACGTGCGCACGGCACGGGCTTTTGGCCTGCCTGAACACGTCGTCATTGGCCGTTATGCGTTGCGTATCGCAATCCTGCCAACAGTGACCATTCTCGGCCTGGGCATCGGTACCATGTTGTCCGGTGCGCTGTTCGCCGAGATCGTGTTCTCCCGACCGGGGATCGGCAAGTTGTTGCACGAAGCCGTGATGACCCGAAATTACCCGGTGGTGATGGGTTCGGTGCTGGTAACCACGGTTTTCTTTGTTGTCAGCACGTTGGTTTCCGACATCCTCAACGCCATTCTCGACCCCCGGCTGCGCGGCGCGGGAGACCAGCGGTGAGTCGTGCCACGCTGCTCAGACCTGACGGGCTGTTGATCAGCACCTGGCGCAAGCTGCGTCGCGACCCACTGGGAATGTTTGGCCTGATCATCGTATTGCTGATCGGTGTGTTAACGGTGTTTGCACCCTGGCTGGCGCCATATGACCCTAACGAAGTGGATGTCTACAGTCGTCTGATGCCCCCTTCCGGCGAACACTGGCTAGGTACCGACCAATTGGGTCGTGATATCTACTCCCGGTTATTGTGGGGCGGGCGCGTAGCGATGAAGGTCTCATTGCTGGCGATCTCGGTGTCGATGGTCATTGGAATCGCGCTGGGGATGCTGGCGGGTTATGGGCCGCGCTGGCTGGACCGCATGCTGTTGGTGTTTTTCGACACCATTCGCTCCTTCCCGACCATCATGTTCGCCCTGGCGATCGTGGCGCTGGTGGGGTCGTCGCTGAACACGGTCATCGTGATCATCATTATCGCTTCCATTCCGATATACGGCCGCGTGGTGCGGACACAAACGCACGCACTGCGCGAACGCGACTTTATCCTCGCAGAACGCGCCATGGGCGCATCGACATTGCGTATCCTGTTCCGCCACGTGATGCCTAATATTGCCGCGCCGCTGTTTATCCTGGCCTCGATGGATGTACCGGTGGTGGTCGGTATGGAGGCCGGCTTGAGTTTTCTGGGTCTGGGTGTCAAGCCACCCACACCAAGCTGGGGCAGCATACTCAATGACGGTTATTCCTACATACGCAACTCCCCCTGGCCGATCATCGCCGGAGGTATTCCGCTGATCCTGGTGACACTGGGTTTCACCTTCTTTGGTGAATCCCTGCGTGACATATTCGATCCAAAGCTGAGGAAAAAAGGATGAGTTGCCCTCCTGCCGTTCCGGTGCTTGAAGTGGATCGCCTGTCGGTTAGCTACCACACAGAACGGGGTGACCTCAAGGCATTACGCAATGTAAGTTTGCAGGTGCCGCGCGGCGAGATCGTCGGCATCGTTGGTGAAAGTGGCTGCGGTAAGTCGACTCTGATCTCGGCCATGATACGGCTGCTGGCACCCAATGCCCAGCTGGTATCCGGGGAGATTCGTTTTAGGGATGAGGATCTGCTGTCGCTGGACCCGGAGAGCATGCGCGCCTTGCGCGGTGATGAGCTGGCGATGGTGTTCCAGGATCCGATGACCAGCCTCAACCCGGTGCTGAGCATCGGCCGGCAGATGCGCGATATCCAATACCGCCTGAAGGAATCAAATGCCGACAAGAACGCACGCTCGATGCAGATGCTGGAGAAAGTGGGCATCCCTGACCCACAAGCCCGTCTGCGGGACTTCCCGCACCAGTTGTCGGGTGGCATGCGGCAGCGGGTGGCCATTGCGATGGCCTTGATGATGAAACCATCACTGCTGATTGCCGATGAACCCACCACCGCGCTGGACGCCACGCTGGAAGTCCAGATCATTCACCAGTTAAAAGCGCTGCAGACAGAAATAGGCTGTTCCATCCTGTTCATATCGCACCACCTTGGCGTGATAGCGGAATTGTGTGACCACGTGGTGGTGATGTATGCAGGCGAAGTGGTGGAAACCGGAAGTGTGCGTGAGATATTCCATTCACCCTCACATCCTTACACACGCATGTTGCTGGCCTGTGATCCGGGTGGCATCACCGAGCGAACTAAAGTGCTGCCCATAATCCGCGGCTTCCTGCCGGACCTGGTGGATCTTCCCCCGGGATGTATTTATCGGGATCGCTGCGACATGGCCACCGATGCCTGTGCTGAGCACAAGCCTGAGCTCAGAGACCTGGGTGGCCGAAAGGTGGCCTGTCTGCTGACGGCTGAGTCGTCATGAGCATACTGCTGAACGTCCGCCAGGCCCACGTTCGCTACCCGCTTGCAGACCGTCTGATGGCGCGTCTGACCGGCAATCACCAACCTTGGGTCAATGTCGTGCGCGGCGTCTCGCTGGCCATCGAAAAAGGCGAAACGCTGGCCGTGGTTGGTGAAAGCGGATCCGGTAAAACCACGCTGGTGATGGCGCTGATGGGGCTGGTACCGTTGCACCGGGGTGAAGTCGAGTTCGAATCAAAGCGTGTCCGGCAAGGTCCCCGTGGGCGCCTCAAACCCGACCGGCGGCGCGTTGCGATGATGTTCCAGGACCCGGTCGGTTCGTTGAGTCCACGGATGACGGTGCGGGCTGCACTGGCGGAACCGTTTGAAATCCACTCGCCGGAAGTGAAGGATACCGGTGCCGAAGTCGCCCGGTTGCTGGACCTGGTGGGGCTTCCGGTAGAATTTGCCGATCGCTATCCACATCAGCTCAGCGGTGGCCAGGCGCGGCGCATCGGTGTGGCCCGGGCACTGGCCCTTAACCCGGCACTGCTGATTGCGGATGAACCCACTGCCGGGCTGGATGTCTCGATCCAGGGTGATGTACTTAATCTGTTGTCCGGTCTGCAGAAGAGGCTCGGTCTTGGCATCGTCATCATCACCCATAACCTGAATATCGTGCGACACGTCGCCGACCACATGGCCATCATGTACCTGGGACAGTTTGTCGAGCAAGGAACATCAGAGGACATCTTCCGGCACCCGCGACATCCTTATACCAAGGCGCTGCTGTCGGCGAATCCCAATCCTGACCCGGATGCGCAGAGCGATCGTCTCGATCTTGCCGGCGAAGTCCCCAGCCTGCTAAACGTCCCGGGCGGTTGCGAATTTCACACCCGTTGCCCGTTTGTGCAAACCGATTGCCGGGAATCTGTTCCTGTCTCCCGGGAAGCCGCACCGGAACATATTTTCCAGTGTCATTACCCGCTCAAAGAAGACTGAACATAAACTGGCTATTTTTTTCAGCCGATACTGATTAAAAAAAGGGTCCGGGGTCTTTTGTATTCAAAAGAGGACAACTTTTCCTCCGCAATCAACTCACCATCTTAATCAACCACACACAGGTGGACAGAGCGTAGTGAAATGTCGAGTGCCACATAGTAATTCATTGTGTTCTTCCGTTTGGATGTATTTCTAAATCCTAAGGAGTTGCCCTCGACCTGGCAATCAATATTGAACATATCACACGCCTCGAAGAAGGTGCGGTTGGATACAAAGAATCGCTATCACATGTGATATAGGCACTGCGAACCGGGCAGGACAAGTGGGAAAGTCCAGAAGCATTTGTAACTGATATAGTCTATTGCACCTATCTGGGTGTCGCTCGACTGTCGTCCATTGCGTTCGACGAACTGCAGAGTACGGGATCAATGAGGCTGATCAAGGATTCCGATTTTAAACGAAAGCTCGCAATCTATTACGCCCGCTTCAATTATAACAGTCAACATCATCCGGAATATCGCCGCAACGAGGCCGCATTGGAAGAATCTCTTTTAGGATTTCTTCCATTGGCCGATCGCCTCGATATTTCGGATTCTGGCGGAGTTCAAAAATCCGAGATCGATGTGCGGGAGACAATTCAACAGTTGCAACAGATACCGACCCTGATTGCTCGTCTTGAAGACTTGGTTTGGGTGCAGCATAGAATGCTTACAAGGTACCACTGGATTATCGATGACGGAAAAAATCTGTTGCTGGAAATTGAGACCATGCGATTGTAACCAATCGATACATGGGAGACCGCTATCTCATTAGTTATGCCAATTTGAATTTCGGTTTTTGGCCGAATGCCGTCCTTTTGTTGCTCATGATCCGAGGGTCTGCTACTCAATGTAAAGCAGCCATGGGGAGAGGTGTTCTAATCTCTGTGGCTTTTGGTGCGAACTCAGAATTTGATCTATTTGATCGTTGTTATATGACACCTGCCGCTAGTCTGTGCTGATCCCATCTTGTTGAAGTCTGTTAAATATAACAGCTGATAATGCTTCTCAATTTATGTATAACTATATGAAATTGTATGAATAACATTATTCCTACAATTAGGGGTTTAGCAGTACAACTATTGCTCTAACGCAGAGTAATCGACCGGAAAATTGTAGTTTTATCAAGGTAGGTTG
>Ga0316198_10001833_pt1 | contig 12658 bp, 13 predicted proteins | sample OudBieAanoxic_MG_FD_204935 | JGI IMG/M metagenome (GOLD analysis project Ga0316198, IMG submission 204935) | Coastal sediment microbial communities from Oude Bieten Haven, Netherlands - site A anoxic | ecosystem: Environmental > Aquatic > Marine > Coastal > Sediment | place: Netherlands... | reverse complement strand
CCTTCGATGAAAGTCTTATTTGATGGCGCCAAATCAGCGGAACCGCCGACGAGTGTCGGTAGTGTGGCTGCTAGGGCATTCAGAACCCGACCGGATGCTGCTCGGGTGGCCAAAGGGCCATCAGCCGGTGTGAAATCCGGTAGGGCGGCGTCCCAACTTTCAGGCAGAAAGCCGCTGACGGCATTTACATAACTTTCGGCCAGGTCGGGATGGGTCTCTTTGTATGCTTTGAATTCTCTATGCCACTTGGCTTCGGCCTGCTGACCCTTTTTCACAATCTGCCGACATTGCGCGAGGACCTCATCGGAAACGCAAAATTCGACATCCGGTGGGCATCCCAGGCATTCTTTAGTTAGACAGACTTCTTCAGCACCCAGAGGGGCACCGTGTGCGTCGGCCGAGCCCTGTTTGTTCGGGCTCCCATAGGCGATTTTCGTATGCAAGAGAACCAGGGACGGCCGCTCGGTTTCCGCCTGTGCTTTTTGAAGTGCCACATCTATGGCGGCCAGATCGTTGCCGTCCCTGACGGTGAGGACATGCCAATTATAAGCCGTGAAGCGCTTGGCGACATCTTCGGTGAATGTAACGTCCGTGCTGCCTTCTATGGAGATTTTATTGTCATCATAAATACAGATCAACCTTGACAGCCCTAAATGGCCGGCCAATGAGGCCGCTTCAGAGGATAGGCCTTCCATCATATCTCCGTCACCACACATGACGTAAGTGTAGTGGTCGATTATTTCCTTCCCGTTACGGTTGTAAACAGCCGCCAGATGCCGTTCGGCCATCGCCATGCCCACCGCATTGGAAAAACCCTGACCCAGTGGGCCTGTGGTCGTTTCCACGCCGGGTGTGTGGCCAAACTCTGGATGCCCGGGCGTCCGGCTGTCCATCTGGCGGAACGTTTTCAGATCCTCGAGGTCGAGATCGTAACCGGTCAGATACAGAATGCTGTAAAGCAACATAGACGCATGACCGCCGGATAGGATGAAACGATCGCGGTCAAGCCAGTCTGGATTTTTGGGGTTGTGTTTCAAAATACGTGTGAAAAGAACATAAACGGCCGGAGCAAGTCCCATTGGCGCACCGGGATGGCCGGAATTGGCTTTCTGGATGGCATCGATCGAAAGTGTTCGAATGGTGTTGACACAGAGCGTGTGGATGTCGAGCTGACCCTTTTTCAGAACTTCATTCATCGCGGTGGAATCCTCCTTTAAATGGCATTTGTCCGCCCCGGCTATTAGCATTCATGGCCAAGTGAAGGCAAGCCTTTTAATCGTCAGGTTTCATCCATAAACAGCCGTTTGAATAGTGGGGATTGCCATGACGGTATTCTGCGTAAGCTCACAGTTACCTCGGCGATTGTTTGAAGGACTGGCCGTAACACAAGCCCTTTGTCCAGTATTGCCCGGTGATAAATATTTTCACATATGATGAAGTTCACGCGCGATTAAGACCCCCATTCGTCGATGGTTTTTGCTTGGGAGTGATCGGGTGCAAATCTGGCGTGTTCGGTGGGTCAGTTGCGGCTACAGGGCGCGCATGAACTCCGGTTTCAACCTTACCTTACCCGAAAGTGCAGAATCTATCAGTTTGAGGGTCGCTTCCTTGTCTTTGGGCATTCTGGCTTTTATCGGCAAATAATTGGAAGCATGGTTGGCATGAAACAATCCACGGGTCAACTCGGTGTGTTCGATCATCGTCCGCAATTCTTGCAGCATGTCTACCGGTTCGACCATTTCGAATCGACCCGCTTCGAAATCCTGACATAGCGGTGTTCCAGGTATAAGCATAAGGCTCAGGGCGCCGACATACTCAGGATCTATAGCTGATAGGACCCGTCCGGTTTCATGCGCATGGATTGCGGAACGGTTGCGTCCGGCAATGCCGAGCAGAACTGTAACCGACAACTTTATTCCGACTTCTCTGGCTTTGCGGCCCATGTCAATCATCTCTGCAGCCGTCGATCCCTTGTTTATGGCTTTCAAGGTCACATCGTCACCGGTTTCAAGACCCATGTAAGCTATCCCCAGGCCATGGGCCCTTAGTTCCTTCAGTTCTTCGATGCTCTTCATTTTCAGACTTTTGGTATTGGCATACAGACCGATGCGGGTTACCCAAGGAAGTTTCTCCTTTATTTCAACCAGAATACGCTTAAGTCGGCGGTGGGGGATTATCAGTGCATCGCCATCGCAGAGAAACACACGGCGTTGATTCTTGCAGTGCCGGACGGCAAAATCGATATCCTCCCAAATGACTTCGTCGGACTTTATCCTGAAGCGTTCTCCGCGATAGGTACCGCAGAATGTGCACTTATTGCGTGAGCATCCCACGGTAACCTGAATAAGAATGCTGTTGGCCTCACTCGGTGGTCGGATGATGTTTCCTTCGTAATGCATCGACGGTACTCCTTTAGTAAATGTTTCAAAATATCATCTATTATTCGAATATCAGGAGTCGCATTCCATCTTAATCGCGTCATCCTTGATAAAATCATAAAAACTTCCCGTATACGAGCATTGGATGATTTTTTTGATATTACGGATAAGGTATTCTCTGGTCTTGGATTCGCCATCGACCCTCAGGCGGAAGGTCAGCAGGCGCTGGAGCTTTCGGTCCCCTTTTTCACGTGCCGGGAGCAAACGTAAAATTCTCTTCAGCTTTCCCTTCAGAGGGGACTGCCGATCTTCAATTAGGATAATTTTCCGCGGCATGGTTCATTAATCAGTACGAATCCGAATACAATCTGGAATCAAGGTCAAGAGGGATTATTATCGATTGCTTAATTTAAGCGTTTTTTCCCTGGATTCAACTTACCGCCCACACGGGGCTTTTTTATCCCTGACCATCGTGTATCCATTTTCCCCGATTATGATGTTGAGTTTGAGTGTCCTAAATGATAAATATAACGTCATATGAAGTATAATTGGAGGGATTATACCGCTTTTCAAAAATAAATTCCGAAACACGGAAGAGTGGTATAAGTGGTTGTAGAAAAAAACGTTCGCTTAGCGGAACGTTTTATTGACTACCACTACACCAAAAACTATCAATCATTTTTCGAGGGCGGCGGCGACCGTTCCTATATTCGGAGACTTACAAATGAGCGAAAAAAGGCCAGAGACATTCGAAGAGAGCCTGTCCGGCGATGATGATGATTGGGAAAAACGGGTCTTGTGCAGCGACGGCAACTGCATCGGTGTGATCGGATCGAACGGCCGTTGCAAGGAATGCGGTAAACCATACGACGGTGAGTTGCCGTTACCCAAACAAAGTGCCCCTGAGCAACCTGACATACGACAAGAAAGCCAACCTGACGAAAAAGCCACCGAGGATGAAGAGATGGAAACGGAAGCCGCAGATGAGGCAGACGATTCGGTTTGGGAGAACCGTGTCTTATGCAGCGATGGCAACTGTATCGGGGTGATTGGGTCGGACGGCCGTTGCAAGGAGTGCGGTAAAACTTATGAGCAGGGTTCGGACGAATAGACGGTTTGTTCACAGCGGTGCACCACGCGCACTGATCGCCCTGAAGTGAAAAAGGCAGCGCATCCCGTCGAACGGGATTGACTGCCTTTTTTGCCTGGGGTCAGAATCCCTGCTCTGGGTTACACAGCGTCTCTGAGTTTTTTGCCGGGCTTGAATTTTACAACGTTTTTGGCTTTGATTTTGATCATGGCGCCGGTTTGCGGATTGCGACCTTTACGGGCTTTGCGACGGGTTTTCATGAAAGTGCCGAAGCCAACCAGCGTGACCTTGCCGTCTTTTTTCTTCAGCGCCTTGCCAATGCTGTTCATGAATGAGTCGAGGGCTTTGCCCGCACTCACTTTGGGAATGTCTGCATCCTTAGCCATCTTTTCGATCAAATCTGCCTTTGTCATCTGATTCCCCCTTTTTTTGTATTTAGGTTTATACTCCGTAAACCCAATGTTTAAGGGAATTTAATATAACTGTGCTGGAAAGTCAACATCTAAGTGCCTATGAAATAAGGCTCTGTGAGGAAATCGCGTTGAATTATGCCTATAAAAAATGGACATGATTGAACAGAATTCTGTATTCGGGTGCAAAAGGAAATGCAGGCACTGCCGCAAAGGCACCAAAAATATTGCTGATCCTCGCCCAGCCCGGCGGGTGTATAGAAACTTTCTATCCAATTCATCATGAAAATATTTGTTTTCAAATTGACATCTCAACGGCAACCTTTTATCAGTAAATACTTTTCCTGAGCCGGGGGAATGCCGGGGCAACAACGCTGGAGTATCTTATGGCCACGCGTGCCGTTCAATTTCTCAAACGAAAAAAGATTCGCTTCGAAGTTGTCAGATACCTTCACGACGAAAAAGGTGCTGAGTTTGCAGCGCTTGCGACCGGGTTTCCGCTCGAGCGTACCGTTAAAACCCTGGTCGCCGACCTGGAAGACAGACGGTACTGCCTGGCCTTGATAGCGGGAAATCGTCGGCTGGACTTCAAATTGTTGGCAGCGCTGTTTAGGGTAAAGCGGACGATCCTGGCCGATAAGGTCACCGCCGAGCGTTTGACCGGATACCTGGTGGGTGGAATCAGTCCGTTCGGAACAAAACAGACGCTTCCGACGGTTCTTGATGAACAGATCAGCAGGTTTGATACTGTGATGATTAATGGCGGACAAAGGGGAGTGATGCTGAAAATTGCACCGCGGGATATTGCATTGGCGCTGAACAGCAGCATCGCTGCCATTGGCCGGGACGGCTGATGGCGATCAAGATTGGTCTTTTATCCACAACAGATATTTGTCATTCGATACGCGCCAGGATTATTTGGGAGGAGCGCTATAGAAAATTCACGAATATCCGGGCTGACCCGCAATCCATCTTGCCGAAATTCCGACCGGACATTTGACGCCGCCGACCAGAAGGAAAACACCCCCGGTTGATTCGAGGTGTGGGCATCAAGCTGAAAGCATGTGGTAATGAAATCACGATCTGTTAAATTTATCGAATACGATACCGGCGTTATCCATGGACGGTTCCAGGTCCTGCACAATGATCACCTCAGATATTTGCTGGCCGGTAAAAAAATGTGCACCCATTTGGTTGTTGGTATCACCAATCCGGATCCCGTCCTAATCGAAGAAGAACCGGCCGATACGAACCGCGGCACCCCGTTTGCCAACCCGCTAACCTATTATGAAAGACATCAACTCATCCGCGCGGCACTGGTTGAATCCGGTGTGAGCCTGGAAGAGTTTAGCATCGTGCCCTTGCCCATCAGTATGCCGGATCGATATCGGCATTATGTTCCCCTCGATGCCGTGTTCTTTATTTCCATATACGACGACTGGGGGCGACGGAAAAAGCAATATTTCGAATCTCTCGGCCTCAATGTGCATGTCCTCTGGGAGGTTGAGCACAAAGATAAAGGGTTGAGCGGCAGCGATATTCGAAAGAAAATGGCGCAGGGGCATTCCTGGGAAGACACGGTTCCAACTAGCGTTGCTGTGCTTTTAAGATCGTGGGGAATTCCTGAAAGGCTGAAAGTCATCGCCAGAGGCAAGGCCTGATTGACGCAATACCAGCGAAGAGTTTACGGTCGCAAATCCCACACGGCTCATGTTCTTAAGTGAATGTGCTCAATCCGATCGTGCAGAAAACAGATATGTCTTGAGCTCATTAGAGGGTAACGCGTAACTGTATCGCGATGTCCATATGTTTCGGCGACCGGGTCCCTAACCTGGATTTTAACGAGTTGCCTGCGGTCTAACCTGGTGCCGGTGAGTTCCCAAGTCGCATCCTATTGACGGCTTTAGTCACAGCGACAATGGTTCTATCGATCTCTTCAGGAGTCGTCATTCGTCCAACGCTGAAACGTAGACACCCTTTAGCCCATTCAAGCGGGACATTCATGGCCCTGAGGACGTGGGAGACCGATACCGAATCAGAATGGCAGGCTGCACCGGCAGAAGCCGCGACTTCGCTTCCGATTTCCTCGAGAAAACGGTTGGCCTCGAGTCCTTTGAAGGATAGGCTCAAGGTATTCGGCAAGCGGTTTAGCGGGTGGCCATTAAGGCGGATATCGCCCACTGAATCGGTCAGACCCTTGTAAAGGCGATCTCGCAGCTGCTGCATTTGAGCCATGTTCGTCTGAAGGTTCTGGGCCGCTACGTCACAGGCTTTTCCCAAACCGACAATTTCGAGCACATTTTCTGTTCCAGCTCGCCTTTCCATTTCCTGTCCGGCACCATGGCAGAACTTCTCAGGTTGTAAGGGAGATCGAATATAAAGAGCCCCTATGCCTTTGGGTGCATAGATTTTGTGACCGGCTATTGATAAAAGGTCGACGCCAAGCTCTTTAACATCAGACAGAATTTTGCCCACTGACTGGGCGGCATCTGTGTGTACGACGATACCGCGGGACTTGGCGATTCGCGATATTTCGGAAATGGGTTGGATCGTACCCACCTCATTGTTGGCATGCATGATGGTAATCAGAATGGTTTCGGGACGGATGGCGTTTTCCACGGCCGCAGGATCTATGGTACCCTCAGCGTCTACTGGCAGATAAGTTGTTTCGAATCCCTCGCCTTCCAGATGGCGGCAGACTTCCAGCACTGCCGGGTGCTCGACAACACTGGTGATGAGGTGATTGCCCTTAGCACGCAAAGCGCGGGCAGTTCCTCGGATGGCATGGTTATTCGACTCCGTGCCGCCGCTGGTGAAGATCACTTCCTGCGGTCGACAATTGAGTATCCGGGCCACCTGGCTGCGGGCGGTATCCACTGCTCGCTTCGGCCCGACACCGTACCAGTGAGAACTGGAGGGATTGCCGAATTCGGTTTCGAGAAAAGGTCGCATGGCTTCTATGACTTCCGGTGCATGCGGAGTGGTACCGTTATAATCCAAATATATCGGTTTCATAATTGTAAGGAACTCCTCATCGTTTTGGCCCGGTGGCTGAGCAGAACGCTTTCACCCGTTGGTGAGGCGTATATCAACAGGTCAATCAACAAAAAGGGCCGCCCGTTGTTTCGTTATTTGGCTTTCGAGCCGGCAATTTCAAACTGGACTTGCCCGGTGTATCCATGCTAAATCGCAATCGCAGATATGACGTACAATTGTAATGCTGATGCGCCATTGATGCAATTCAACATCACAAACCGTTGGATAGCAGTTAAAACAGTCAAAATAGTACGTAATTCCTTTCGGGGATGCAACCTGGAACCCGTTGATCATGATAAAAAAAAGATTTGTTGAAAAACCCAAGCTGGCCATGTGCAATTTCATCACCGACATGGATCGGCTGAAACGGATTGCATTGGAACAAGGTTTTGGCGGAATCGATTGGTCTTTCGACCTGGAGAACCTCCCGAACCGGCCAGCGGATGAATCCCGCTGGGTCGATTTTCTGGCCGCCTTGGATCCCCTCGAAACCAGATTTCATTGCCCTTTCCCGAAGATCGATATTGGTCATGAAAATCGTGACAGAGGCAAGGCGGCTATGGATCTGTTCCAGCGCATCACAAAGCTCGTCTCCAAAGCGAACGGCAAGTTCCTTACGCTGCACATTGGTTTAGAACGCGACACCACCAGAATTCTCTCCTGGAATGACACAATAAGCAACTTGAGACGTATGGTGCAGTATGGCGCGGACAGGGGGGTAAAGGTCTGCCTGGAGAATCTCGCTTGGGGTTGGACCAGCAAGCCGAACCTATTCGAAAAACTGATTCGCCGCACCGGTGCCGGTGTTACTTTCGATATCGGCCATGCCCATGTCTGTGAAGCCATACGCAGTCAGCAGTTCGATGCCGAGGATTTTGTAACCCCGCACTCCAACCGGGTATTTAACGCTCACGTTTACGATATTGAAATCCCGGGTGTCGGCCATCTTCCGCCCAAGCGGCTTGAAGACATCAATAGTCGCTTGGACATTCTCCAGCAAACCGATTGCTCCTGGTGGACGTTGGAAATCAGGGACGTGGAGGGTTTGCTGCAGACCAAACAGATCATCGATGTATACCTTGAAGTGACCAGCTCATAATTTCGCGGCAGGAATCGATGATGTGGGCCGAGGAACCGCCTCTGGGTGCCAATCACCCCAATGGGAAAGATGACCGGATGATTGAAGAACTGGTTGCGTACGTAACCAAAAAACTGAAAACAGCGGTACCCTCCGATCTTCCTCTTGGCGACCTTGACTACCAGGAACCTGATCTGAGGCAACAAATGCTCCAAAGAAGTTTCGAAGCAGCCAAAGCGCTGTTTCCTCCCAAAAAGGTCGATCCAGCACTTTGCACCGTCTGCGGTATTTGCCGGGATAACTGCCCCGTAGGAGCAATAACCCTTTCAAACGCTCCGCATATGACTGATCTTTGTATCCACTGCTTCAACTGCGTTCGCCTCTGTCCGGAGTCAGCCATTACTGCCGACCTAAAATCTATCCACGCGTTCATTCGGCAACGGGCCTCACTGATCGAAGAATCGACAAAGACTCAGATCTTCACTTAGAATGTATCACAAAGCATCCATAGCGACTGCACTGACTTTTCTGCTTCTGAGCTGTTGTCCCGGCTTGATGGTATCCGGACACGCTCGAGATGATGATACGCAGATATTTCGGGGCAACAATGATTTTTCTCCCTATGAATTTATCAACGCAGAGAATGAGCCGGACGGTTACAATATCGATCTGATAAAGGCCGTGGCCCGTCATGTTGGCCTAAAAGTACATATCGATCTCGGCCCGTTCGCCACGATAAGGCATGAACTCGAGTCCGGCCGAATCAACGGGTTGACCGGTGTTCTCTATTCGAAGGAGCGGGACAAGGTTTATGACTTCTCGATCCCTCATCTTGTCATTTCCTATACTGTTTTTGTTCGCAAGGATTCTGAAATCAAAACACCCATGGATCTCGAAGGAAAGGAGATCATAGTAGTTAAAGGCGTTTATGCCCATGATTGGCTGCTTCGAAATGACTTTACACCCAACATCGTAAGCGTTGATCGTCCCGAAGAGGCGTTGCGAAAGTTATCCCAGGGACAACACGACGGCGCCGTTCTCATCCGGTTGAACGGACTCGACTTGATGCGGTCCCAGAAGATCGACAATCTCAAAACCATCGGGCCGCCGGTGTTAACCCAGAAGATGGGGTTTGCAGTCAAGGCCGGGGATGCGGATCTTCTTGCGCTCCTCAATGAAGGCCTCTACCGGGTCCAGAATAGTGGCGAGTACGACCGTATATACCTGAAATGGTTTTCCGTATATGAACAAAATAAGTTTGGGGACAGACTGGGTAGCTTTGCGAAATGGCTCGGATTGCCCCTGGTTCTTCTTCTTGCTCTCGGGGGCGTTTGGATATGGTCTCTGAATCGTCTGGTCATGCACCGGACCCAAGCCTTAAGAGAAAACCAGGTATTACTGAACCGTATTGTTCAGGGAACACCTTTCCCGACGTTAGTCGCGGATCGAAACGGAAGAATACTCTTTTGGAATCGGGCCTGTGAAGAACTGACCGGCATATTGTCGATCGATGCCGTCGGACGAGAGGTTGACAAAACAAACCCGGGAGAGAAAGATGTTCCGTATCTACTGAAGTTAATCGGCCACGGGTCTGAGGTTGATTCTGCGAACGGGTCGACCCACCGTCGATCCTATCGCCGCGCATTTTCTTCGGGGACATCCGAAGTAGAAGTATTTGTCCCCAAACTGGGGGAAAATGGGCGTTGGTTGCTGGCGGCTATCGTTCAGTTCAGGGACGAAGACGGCCGCTCCCTCGGCACGCTTGAAACCTGGCAGGACCTTTCCGATCGAAAGGGCCTGGAAAAGCAACTCGTCCAGGCCCAAAAAATGGAGGCCATGGGCCGGCTGTCCGGCACTATCGCCCATGACTTCACAAATTTTCTCCAGGCGATTATGATTTACAGCGATACCGCCATAGACGAGACCTCGCTCGAATCTCCTGTTAGGCCACATTTGGAGGGAATCCGTGAAACTGTCAACCGGGCCAGGGATTTGGTTTTGCAGATAAAAGTCTTCAGCCGCCAGAAACTGTTGGAGCCGAAGCCGATACAACTGAAAAAAGTTGTCATGAAGGCTGTGGAAACAATAAAGGCAACTGTTCCGGAAGACATTGAGATACAGCTTTCGGTAGACTCGGGCGCCCGGATCATGGCAGATGAAGTACCGGTCAGTCAGGTGGTTTTGAATCTGTGTATGAATGCCATCAGTGCCATGCGTCCCGGCTTTGGAAAACTGACGGTGCAGTTGACTGACATCGTGGAAGTTCCAAAATCTGTTGCGAGGGATGATGTTGTGGCCCCCAATGGCTTTGTGAAATTGACCGTGGCCGATACCGGCCATGGTATACCAGCAGAACATCTGGAGCGGATATTCGAGCCGTTTTTCACCACCCGCAAACACGATGGCGGCACCGGAATGGGATTGGCCATCATCCACGGTATTGTTAAAGGGTATGGGGGAGAAATAACGGTGACAAGCCGGGTGGGAAAGGGATCTGTTTTTGATGTCTTCTGGCCGGCTGCCGTTGCGGATGATGAAACCTGCCGTAACGGACCAAATACTCCCGGCCCGGCACCCGGAAATGCGGTTTAGACGACCGCCTGTTCACAGGGATGCATCTGTCGACTGAAACGAAGATGGCCGCGGACGAAAACATTATCGAAGAAAAACTTCTGCTGGTGGACGACAATCCGGTTAACCTCCAATTGCTTTGCCAGATGCTCGACAAGCCGGGGCGCAGACTTTTGGTGGCAAAAAACAAACACAACGATTAGAAATTAATCCCGAATATTTCATGGAATTATCTCAGGGATCGGCAGTATTGACACCTTTGCTAGTGTTGTGTCCAAAAAATATTTTAATAAAATAGCGATGGATATTTAAAACCCTTTTGCACCCATGATTGCAAAAATGACCAAGGATACGATCCGGGCACAAGAGCCCAAGATTTTGTTGGTGGACGATACGAGCGCAAATCTCCAGGTACTGCGGCAAACCTTGGATGGGTGCGGCTACCGGCTGCTCATCGCCAAGGATGGCAAAACGGCTTTATCGATCGTGGAGAAGACATTACCGGATCTAGTCCTTCTCGACATCATGATGCCGGGGATGGACGGTTACGAAGTGTGTCGCCGTCTCAAAGCGAGTGAATCTACCCGGCACCTCCCGGTGATTTTTCTCACCGCGCTTGCTGACGCCGAAGACGAGGCCAGGGGACTGGCCCTCGGGGCGGTGGACTATATTACCAAGCCAATTAATCCAGATCTGGTAAAGGCGCGCGTCGGCAACCATTTGGAGTTGAAACGCTACCGGGACAGTCTCGAGTACTTGGTTCAGGAGAAAACCCGGGAATTGCAATTGACCCAGGCAGTAATGATCGAGAGCTTGGGCACCCTGGCCGAGTATCGCGATCCCGAAACCGGAGGCCACATCAAGCGGACTCAAAACTACGTCAAAGCGCTCGCCTCTGCCCTCAAAAACCATCCCCGATTTCGGGAGGAGCTAAACGAGGAGACCATCGACCTGCTCTACCTCTCAGCCCCACTGCACGATATCGGCAAGGTTGGGGTGCGTGACAACATTCTGCTAAAGCCCGGTAAGCTGAACGATGACGAATTCAGGGAGATGAAGAACCACACGAAATATGGACACGATGCCCTGCACATTACCGAACAAAAACTCGGTAAAAGCACGTTTTTACGATACGCGCGCCAGATAGCATACACCCACCAGGAAAAGTGGGACGGATCCGGATATCCCCAAGGATTGAATGGCGACAAGATACCCATATCCGGTCGCCTGATGGCATTGGCAGATGTCTACGATGCGCTGATCAGCAAGCGGGTCTATAAGCCGCCCATGCCGCACGAGGAGGCCGTCCGGATATTTTCAGACGGAAAAGGTACACACTTCGACCCGGATATTGTGGATGCCTTTCTATAAATGAATGCGGTGTTCCGTAACATTGCTCTGACATATGCGGATCATGAAGAGGAGCGTGAGGTATTGCTTGCCGGTATGACATGTGCCGGCGATCAACGGAAAAAGATCACACACGTTCTCCTGGTCGATGACAATGAGATCAACCTCGAAATCATGCGCAACCAGCTCACCGCTTTGGGTTTTACAACGGATTCTGCGGTGAACGGGCGTGACGCATTGGCAAAATACCAAAACACCACTTACGATCTTGTCCTCACCGATATCGAAATGCCGGTTATGGATGGGTTCGGTCTGGTTGAAGAAATACGGCGCTTGGAAGAATCCGGCCTTAAGGCACCACCGCTGCTGGCAGTGACGGCAAGTGAATTTGACCTGACCGAGGAAAGGGCCCGGACGTCCGGATTCGACGGATACATGCTTAAACCCCTCGATCCCGACTTACTCAATAAAAAACTCGATACCATTCTGTGCAGCGGTTCTTGAAGGCGACGTCCTGTCAGGACCTCCTGGAACGATAGAAAACTTCAGTATACACCATGGAGTCCGGGTAGCGGTTGTCGACAAAAAGGGTGACATCACGGATCATTGACTGATTGCCGCACAGGTAGAAATCGTACGCATCGACCGGCAAATGCTGCGTCATGTAATCAAGGGCTTTATCGGCCGGCAGTGCCAACATATCTTCTGTCGGCCGGCCTGAGTCCGGAATACAGGGCATATATAC
>Ga0316198_10001831_pt1 | contig 12671 bp, 10 predicted proteins | sample OudBieAanoxic_MG_FD_204935 | JGI IMG/M metagenome (GOLD analysis project Ga0316198, IMG submission 204935) | Coastal sediment microbial communities from Oude Bieten Haven, Netherlands - site A anoxic | ecosystem: Environmental > Aquatic > Marine > Coastal > Sediment | place: Netherlands... | reverse complement strand
GGCGGTTTGAGGGTTGCCCGAATGCCAGGCAATGACCAGGTCGGGGTCGAGTTGAATAATACGTTCCAGGTCGATGCGAAAAGCATCGCCCACGCGGGGGAGGTCTGCGACTTCAGCAGGAAAATTGCTGTATTCAACAACTGCTTTCAACTGCGCTCCGGCGCCGGCAGCAAAAACCAACTCGGCTAAATTGGGCGCCAGGGTGATGATGCGCATAGCAGGCCCGGGCAAGGTGAGGGTTTCGCCATTTGCCTGTATTAATGTAATCCCGGCAACCACGGCCTGCGTGGCGGTCAGGCTGCAAAGCAGGATAAAGGCGAGTAGGGTCCGGGGTATTTTGATCCGGGCCGGGCGTGGGGTCATGCGATCACATTCACCAGCAGCAATATTGCGAGCACCGTTGCCCAGACGCCAAGTGAGCGCCATACGAGGTCCATGGAGAGCTTGATCATTGCCATTGGGCCTTTTAGCTGATCGGCATAGCCATCATTTTCCGCGTGACCGGATTTTACAATGCACCGTGCACTGGTCAGCATGAACTCATTATTACCCTCAAACAGACCATGACCCCGTTCGACATGATAGGTTTTCCATGCGCGATAGACAGAGTCAAAGTCTGTAGCGACGGCCAGGGAGAGTGTCATCAGCTGGGCAACCGGCCATTCCATAATCCTGCACAGGCGCATGGTCAGCTCTTTCTGTTCATCGTAAAGGTCAAAATCATTGCCGGTGAGCCAGACTGCCAGGCGGTAAAGCAGGGCACCATATATACCCAATACAGCAAACCAGAAGATAATACCGAACCAGCGCTTCAGGGCTTTGAGGAACACCGCATTGATTGCTTCTGTTTGACAGGTGTCCGGATCTTCCGGTACCGGTCCGCCAAGCAAGGTTTCCAGGGCTTCTTTTTGTTCATCTTCATTGTCGGCTGTAAAGATCCTGCGTACATCAATATCCAGGTCGCGTGGACCGAAAGTGAGGATCAGAACGGCGATAGCCAGGATGAACTCACCCAGATGTCCTAGGGTTGAAGACAGAATGCTATTAAGAAAATAGGCGGCAAGTAGCGGTAGACCGATAATAAACAGGAATCCGATGGGGCCTGACCAGCCCGGAATTTTCTTGAACGTTTCGTTGCTGAGATCAATGAATGAACTAACCCATTCATAGCGACGCAGATGACGAAGTTCGCGCACGAAGTGGCAAAGTATGAATGCTACTAATATCGAAATAATGGTCATCGACCCCACCCTTTTCCAGGCCTGTCTTGTTGTTTACAGAAGTTCATCGAACTTACATTCTAACTCTAACAGCTTGATGCGCGAACATTCATTGTTCGCTGTCTGCGAACCAATTCTTCAAGACTGCCGCCGCCATTGTTCTGAAACCAGTCGGCCAGCAACCTGAAGGCGATCGATACCGGTGGCGACAGGCGGACTTCATCACTTAAAACAGCCTGCGTCAGAGAATCCACGCTGAACCAGCGTGTTTCCTGCACCTCCTCACTGCTGCCGCTGCTTCGGTCAAGCGCCTCGGCATAGAATCCGCACATGGCAGATGCCGGAAATGGCCAGGGCTGAGAGGAAACATAGCGGATATTTTTCAGGTTGACCTGGACTTCTTCATACACCTCGCGCACAACAGCATCTTCGAGGCTCTCACCCGGCTCAACGAAGCCTGCCAGCGTGGAAAAATGCTTTTCACGCCACTTGGAGTTTCGTCCCAGCAGGCAGGAATCCTCGTGGGTTACCAATACGATGATGGCAGGATCAATGCGTGGGAATGATTCACGGGCACATTCGTCATTGCTGCACTTCATCCGGTGACCTGCAGAACGCAGCAGATTGGGGCTGCCGCATACACCGCAAAATGCATGGCGATGTTGCCAGTAGTGCAAGGCCTTGGCGTAGGCGAGTATGCCGGCGTGCTTGGCTGCCATGTCAATTGACGCCCTGCGCAGATCGGCGAACCTGGCATTCGGAAGCTCCGCCAGGATAGCGTCCTTCTGACTATCGGTAACCGAAACCGCAAAATAGTCGCGTTCGCCATCGCTGCCCAGCAGGGTGGGGGGCTGGATGCGGTCCGGTTCTGTCAGTTCGGCTGGAGACAGGTAGATGGCAATGGTGCCCTCATCATTGCGTTCCAGCAGGCTGCGGCTGCGCCATAGTGGTACCAGGCGTGTGTTTGAGTTGGTCAGTGTGTTTGCTACCCACTTCGCATCGTCACGTAACTCGACTTCCCTATCAAGGCGGACAGCAGTAAAGCGATTTCGTCTTGAACGGGTCAGGTGGTCCCTGGAGGACGCATTCATTCAGTGTCAAACTGAAAAAGAGGAGCCACAACCACAGGTGGTCGCCGCGTTGGGATTGCGGATTACGAATTGGGCACCCTGCAGGTTTTCACTATAATCCACCTCGGCCCCCATCAGGTACTGGAAACTCAACGGGTCGACAAGCAAGGTAACGCCTTCATTGGTAATGGCGATATCGTCTTCGCTGCTATCCTCGTCAAAGGTAAAACCATATTGAAAGCCGGAACAACCACCGCCGGAGATGTAAACACGCAATTTAAGCTCCGGGTTGTGCTCTTCCATGATCAGCTCCATCACTTTTCTGGCAGCGGCATCGGTAAACTTGATCAGGTCTGTTGGTATCTCGGTTTGCATGTGTTTTGCTATTCGTCCATTGGTGCATTAACTATGGCGGTTTGTGGTGGTTTTTTCAATCACCCGGATCCGCATAGAGTATGAGCACGTGTTTTAAGGTGACGGCGCTTCATCAGCCGCCAGGTCAGTTTCCGCCTGTTTGAAAAGGCTTTGCCATTCCATCGATTCTTTTACCGGTGTCTTGCGGTCCTTTGACTTGAGTTGGATGCTTAGCCGGCTCGCTTCAAAACCTTCGGGCAATGTAATAAGACACTCCAGTTGCTGGAAGTGCTTGAATTGAAATTTCAACGGCCTGGCCGATTCAGCCAACAGTTGATGATTCTTAAGGTGCTCAGCAACCCCATTGCGAATACCGTCCACTTCCACTTCGACCTCTCCGGAGACGACAGAGGCCCAACGCAGGTTCTGTGTGAGGCTGAAGATGACCCGGTAAACCCGTGGGGCCTGCATGGCTTGTATTTCGACGTTGTGCACGCTCAACGGGGATTGTGAGCCATTGGCGCCGCCCAGTCGGCGATAAAATTCCAGGTCGGCCTGCAACCCGGCGATTTCATCCTGGTGTTTGCGTTCGGATGCGCGCAACAAATTGTTGGCGCGTCGTACCACATCGGCCTCACGTTTTGCAACGCTGGCACGTGCGCGCTCTTGTGTCAGCAGGTTTTGGGTGGTTTGTAAGTCCTGCTGCAATACCTTTATTTGCCGGTGGGCGAAAATCAATTCGTCGGCCACGAAGTATTTAGAAAAATAAAAAATTCCCAGGATGATACTTACCAATGGTAAGGCGATTTGTTGCCACTTGGGAAGATTGGGGTAATTCATGAAAAGATCAGCCGTTTCAAAGACAAGAAAAAAGCGGCCGAAGCCGCTTAGATTCCTGTGTTCTATTATTGGTTTTGTCAGTTGTAATTATTGTTTGGCAAGCCCCAACAGGATGGTTGCGCACTTTATACTCCTTGAAGGCCCCTGCGTCAAGTTGACGCAGTTTTTTATTTAACACTTCGTAACAGATTTGCTTCATAACAAGTGCTAATTTAATAGCAAGTCCTTGCCATCCAATGAATAAGTTGGTTGACGCTGCTATCCCCCTCAGTGCCCGGAAAGGACGATTTTAACACCCGCCGCAGGGACGCCAAACAGGCTTAAGCCATGTTCAAAAATGGCTTCAGCCACGCTTTTGCCGGGTCACCATAAACAAAGAAATACGGGTTTAAATAAATGTCCTTGTTGTTGTAGTCCAGTGCTGCGCCATCGATTTTGACCACCTGTCCGCCGGCGGCTTCAACGACGGCCTGTGCTGCTGCCGTGTCCCATTCGCAGGTCGGCCCCAGGCGTGGATAAAAATCGGCCAAACCCTCAGCGATGCGGCAAAATTTCAATGAACTGCCCATGCTGGTTAACTCATGTGGCCCGAGTTGCTCCAGCTGGTTGGCGAGTTCAGGGTTGGCGTGTGAACGGCTTCCAACAATGACCGCTCTTGCTGCAGCCGGTCGTCTGACCCCAATAGCCTGGGCTTCTGCGTCCCCATGCTGGCGCCATGCAGCCAGCTCGCGCGCACCAAAATAACTGGTGTCGGTAACCGGCACATGGACGACGCCCATGACCGGCTGGTGATTATTTATCAGTGCGATATTGACGGTAAACTCACCATTGCGGTTGATGAATTCCTTGGTGCCGTCAAGCGGGTCAACCAGCCAGTACTGTTGCCAGGTCTGACGGGTTTCCCAGGGGATATCAGCGGATTCTTCTGAAAGGATAGGAATGTCAGGCCATCGTCTGGATAACTCTGCATTGATCAGTTCATGGCTGGCGAGATCGGCCCGGGTAAGTGGTGAATCGTCGGACTTTATGGTGATACCCATATCACCTTCGTACCAGTCCAGTATTTTGAGTCCGGCGCGACGGCTGATATCCACCAGTTGATCCAATACATCCCGTGTGTTCAGTTCGGCCATTATCCTGTTTCCTGTTGCAGGTAGTCCCGGGCAATATACAAGGCTGCGATACTGCGGCCCTCGGTACAATCCGGTCGTTGTACCAGTGTGTGTAAATCGTTCATGGGCCAGGGTATGACTTCCAGTTCTTCAGGTTCGTCCCCCTGGAGCTTTTCGGGATACAGGTCGCGTGCCAGTACCACGTGGGTGACATGGGTCATATAGCCCGGTGCAAGGCTTAAATAGGTTAACTCAAGCAGGTCATGTGCGCCAAACCCGATCTCCTCTTTGAGTTCCCGTTGCGCACCTTCCAATACCGTTTCACCGGGTTCAAGCCGGCCTTTGACCAGCCCCAATTCATAGTGATGCAAGCCCGCCGCGTATTCGCTGACCAGCAAGACGGTATCTTCATCACGCATTGCGACGACGATGACTGCGCCCAGGCCGTGCGATCGCAGTCTTTCATAGGTGCGCTTAACGCCGTTGCTGAATTCCAGATCAAGTTTTTCAATTTTGAAACGCTTGCCAGGCTCATGCTCACGTCTCGCCTTGATCCGGGGAAGTTTCGCCATCCGGATCAGGCCTGCTGCAGTTCAGCTGACAAGGCAGCATGAAGGGCAGGGGTCGCTGCCAGCACCGAGCGCGTATCCAGGTCGGGTGAATGCCCCTCAAGGTCGGTGAAAAGACCACCTGCCTCGGTAACGATGACATAAAGTGCGGCAATATCCAGAATGTTGACGTCGGATTCGATGACCGCATCGAGTTGACCGGCGGCCAGCCGGTGATAGTGGTAATAATCTCCATAGCCACGCGTGCGGTTGGTGTTAGCAAGGATCCGGCCCAGTGCCGGCCACTGCTCGCTTGCTGCGAGACTCTGGATATTTCCAGTCGAAATGCTGGCCTGGTTGATGCTGGCTACCGGGCTGATATGCAGTTGCCCGTCGGCGTTGAATGCGCCGCCGCCGCGAGTCGCCCATACGAGTTCATTCATGGCAGGTGCACAGGAAACACCGAGTATCAACTCACCCTTATGCATCAGTGCGATCTGGGTGGAGAACATACCGTAACGTTTTACAAAGCTCTTGGTGCCGTCAATGGGGTCCACCAGCCACAGGTATTCGGTGTCCTTGTTCTCCGCGCCGTATTCTTCGCCAAAAATACCGTGATCGGGAAAAGCTTCGTTGATGGTCTTGCGGATGACGCGTTCAGCACCGCGGTCTGCAACCGTAACCGGTGTCTGATCGGGTTTGATCTCAATATCAAAATCACCGTTGTAATAAGACAGTATCAGTTCGCGGGCGGATTCTGCGGCCTGCATTGCAACTGCCAGTAATTCATTCATATGGGTCTCGGTCATATTGTTTTCGACATGATTTGCTTATCGGGTTACCAGTGATTAAAAAAATCTGACATGATCCAAAGCACGGCTTGCATGGCGGGCCGCGACTGCCCATGATACCAGACTCAGGACATCGGAAAGGACCATAGGTTTGGGAAAAAACGAAGAAATTCGCCAGCGTGACCTCGCTGTGCTTTGGCACCCTACAACACAGATGAAAGACCATGAATGGCTGCAGCTGTTACCGGTCAAGAGTGGCCAGGGTGTGTGGCTGGAAGATATGCAGGGTAAATGCTATATCGATGCCATCAGTTCCTGGTGGGTAAACCTGTTTGGGCATGCCAACCCGCATATCAGTGCAGCGGTCAGTGAACAGGCGGGTCTGCTGGAACACGTTATTCTTGCAGGTGTTACCCATGAACCGGCGGTTCGGCTGGCGGAGAAGCTGGTTGAGATAACACCGCCCGGACTGGAGCGCGTTTTCTTTGCCGATAGTGGTTCCTCTGCCGTCGAGATTTCGCTGAAAATGAGTTTCCACTATTGGCGCAATATCGGTGACTCAGGCCGTACACGTTTTGTCACCCTGTCCAATAGCTATCATGGCGACACGCTGGGTGCGCTCAGTGTGGGTGATGCCGGTCTGTTCAAGGCAGCCTATGAACCATTGTTGATGGAGCCGTTGGTCGCGCCCAGTCCGGATTGTTTTGCCTTGCCACGGGAACAATGGGATGCACACGCAGCCGGCAAACTGGCGGAAATGCGTAAAATACTTGCGGCGCACGAGGGTGAAATATCTGCGGTCATTATCGAACCGCTTGTGCAATGCGCCGGTGGAATGCGTATGTATCCACCCTCTTATCTGACCGGATTGCGTGCATTGTGTGATGAATACCGGATCCATTTAATTGCCGATGAAATTGCCGTAGGGTTTGGCAGGACCGGTAGCATGTTTGCCTGTGAACAGGGCGGAATCGCACCGGATTTCATGTGTCTGTCCAAGGGGCTGACAGGCGGCTATTTGCCAATGTCGGCCGTGATGACCAGTCATACAGTCTACGAAGCCTTCTACGATGAGTACACGACACTGCGGGGTTTCCTGCACTCGCATAGCTATACAGGTAACGCACTCGCGTGCGCGGCGGCGCTGGCGACCATGGACTTGTTTGAGCAACGTGATGTTCTGGCTGACAACCGCGATCTGGCAGCACAGATGCTTGATGCGGTGTCACCGCTACGTGATCATGACCACGTGGGCGATATCCGCCAGACAGGTATGATTCTTGCGGTGGAGATGGTGGCGCAGCGTGACCCCATGATTCAATACGACTGGAAGGAACGGCGGGGTATACAGGTATACCAGCACGCCATGAGCAATGGCGTATTGCTCCGTCCCATCGGCAACGTGGTCTACTTTATGCCGCCGTATGTCATCAACCCCGATGAGATCAGGCAAATGGCGCAGGTCGCCATGGCGGGTATCGACCTGGCGACCACGGATTAATCGGGCCAATGCGTCAATCGCGAATCTTTACGTCGCAGCCGCTGATGTCGACAGATCCTGTCGAATTGACCGGACCTGTCTGTCACTACCTGACCCGTGTTCTGAGATTGTCAGTGGGCAATGCTTTAACCCTGTTCAATGGTGATGGCAGGGACTATCTGGCGGAAATCATCGGGATCGAGTCAAAAAGTATCCTGGTCAGGGTGATGGATAACGTGGTTGCCGGTAATGAGTCCCCTTTGAAAATCACCCTGGTTCAAGGTGTTTGCCGTGGAGAGCGTATGGACTATGCGCTGCAAAAGGCCACGGAGTTGGGTGTGTTTTGCATACAACCACTGATCAGCCGGCGGGTCGAGGTACGTCTGGATAAGACCCGCCTGGTCAAGCGATTGAAACACTGGCAAGGTGTGGTTATCTCGGCATGTGAACAGAGTGGCCGTGCAGTTGTACCGGACGTAAAAACACCGCTCTCCCTGTCTGAGTGGGTAGCCTCAGCTGACAGTTCGCCGCGTTTTGTGCTTGATCCGTGTGCACAGGACAGACTTTCGGGCCAGCGCATCGTTGACAGATCCCTTTCCCTGGTGATTGGACCTGAAGGTGGTTTCACGGATGATGAAATGCAGGGTTTCCAAAGTAACGGATTAACACCGGTATCCCTGGGCCCCAGGGTTTTAAGAACGGAAACGGCGGGTCCGGCAGCTATTGCCGTTTTGCAGGCAAAAACCGGTGACTTATAGATTTCTCAATGAGCATGAGCTGGTCTGCCCCGCACTGCTCAGTTGTCGTAGGCGGCCAACTCAACAATACGTGTCAGGTCGCACAGGTCGGGTATATATGCTGGCAATTCACCAATGCTGACTTCACTGAATACGGCATTGGGTAATTTTTCAGTCCTTTCTTCGACCAGGTTGGTCATGGTGATTTTCTTTAGTCTTGGCAAACCCTGGATGAGTATCCCGATGTAATTGACCTGGGTTGATTCCCCCAGTGTTTTGACGATGACGAAGCGGCATTTCGATGTGATTTTTGTGTTGATGCTGTCATTGATCATCTGTTCGAAATTTACAATGGGCACCTGCCATCCACACCAGGCAATTTCTCCCAACAACCAGTTCGGGCCTTGTTTGAAAGGCTCGGGTGGTGTGAACTCCAATATCTCACCCACGGTGCTGTTAGGAAGTAATATGTAACCGTTGGTTAATGGTGCCAGGATCGAACGGATTTCACTATCAGCCATTTTATTCCATCCCTTTACGCAGCAGTTTGCGCACTTCTTCGATCAGTTCCGATTCTTTGTATGGCTTGGAAAGGTAGGCATTTGCACCCGCTTCCTTACCGCGGTCGCGATGTTTTTGCCCGGCACGTGATGTGATCATTATGATCGGAACATCGCGTAACCTGACATCTGCACGAACGTGCTCTGCGACCTGGTAGCCATCCATACGAGGCATTTCAATGTCGAGCAAAAGCAGGTCGGGCACACGCTCCTGCATAAATTCAGTTGCCTCAACGCCATCTCTGGCGGTGACAACTTCGATGTCATAGGCCTCCAGCACACGGGTTGTAACCTTGCGCATGGTAATGGAGTCATCTGCAACCAGGGCCAGGGTTCTTTGTGGCCGGATATCAATGTTCTCAATGGGTGGTGCCGGTCGTGCACCGGTCAGCACGGCCTGCCTGATTAACGGACCAGCATCAATAATGATGACCACCTGGCCATCGCTGGTGATGGTTCCACCGAGAATACCCGGTACGCTGTTAATTTGCGGCCCAACCGGTTTGACCACGATTTCCCGGTGTCCGAGCAGTGCCGAAACACGGAAGGCAGCACGCTGGTCACCAGCTTTGATCATCAGGATTGAAATGGTATCTTCACCCAGTGGGGTGGCAGGTTCGCCCAGCAATGGCTCGAGATCTAGCACCGGATAAGACTCACCGGCAAACTCGTATACCGGTTTTTCACATTCCAGCAATTCTTCATAATCAGTGGGTAGCATCCGTGCCACACCGGCAACGCAGGCCACCGGGATCAGGTAGGGGTGCTCACCGGCAGTGACACCGATGGCCTGCATGACCGCCAGTGTGAACGGTATCCGAATGGTGAATCGAGTACCTTTTCCTTCTTCGGAATCTATCTCGATTGAACCACCGATATGTTTTATCTCGTTGTTCACCACATCCATGCCAACACCGCGACCGGACAGTTTCGTGACGGTCTTGGAGGTGGAAAACCCGCTGTGAAGAATAAGTTGCTGCAGTTGGCGCGGTGATGGATCAGAGTCCTTATCCATCAGACCTTTCTCAATGGCGCGTTTGTGGATCGCCTTGAGGTCTATGCCGGCACCGTCATCTTCAACACGCACGACAAATTCGGTGGCCTCGGCGGCGACCGTGATACTGAGTTGCCCTTCTTTGGGCTTGTTGAGTTTCTTTCGTATGGCAGCGCTTTCAATGCCATGTGCGATTGAGTTTCTCAGTAAGTGCTCGAGCGGAGCAGTAATCCTTTCCAGTACATTGCGGTCAAGTGAATCGCCACCACCGGTCATACGCAGATGCAGACGCGCCTTTTTCTTGGTTTCGTTTGCCGAGGTACGAATGATCCGGCGCAGACGGGGTGCAATGGTGCCGAAGTGAACCATGCGGGTCCGCATCAGACCTTCCTGCAAGTCATTGCTGACCCTGGATTGTTGCACCAGAAGGGCCTCGGACTTGCGAGCTGAGGTATCCAGCAACTCCTGTAAGTTCAACAGGTCGGCCACCGACTCTGACAGGCTTCGTGAAAGCTGCTGCATTGAAGAAAACCGGTCCATTTCCAGCGGGTCGAACTCTTCGGCGCCGTCCGGTGCCTTCTCGTGATAGCCCGATCGAATCTGGGTCTCGGTCTCGATCTCGAGCTTGCGGAACTGTTCCCGTAAACGTGAAACGGTGACATCAAACTCTTTGAGGTTGTCACGTATTTGCCCGACCTGTTGTTCAAGATGTGAGCGGAATATACTGATCTCACCGGCGGAGTTGACGAGTGAATCAAGCAGGTCCGCATTGACACGGATGTGCTGTGAACCAGCCGGTTCTGCGCTGGCGACTTCGGGCTCGGGTGCCGGAACGTCCACGTCCGGTATTTCATGCAGCCTTTCGGGTTTGGCTGCTGCTTTAGCCGGTTCTTCAGTTTTGGCCGGGGTTTCTTTCTCGACCTCGGGCTCGGCGACAGCTTCGATTTCGGCTTCAGTGTCAGCTTGGACTTCGACTTCGACTTCGTCAGCCTCAGCCTCAGCCTCGACTGGTGCTGTCAGGGATCTCACCTGCTCATTGAACAGGGTCAGTGCATCACCGGCCTGTGGTATGAGTCCCTGGCTCGCCTCTTGAGTCCAGCTGTTGAGCAGGTCGCAACCCTGCTCCAGTATTTCTATCGCTGTTTCTGATGGCGATAATACCTGGCCGGCGATATTCTCCAGCAAGGTCTCCATCGAGTGACTCAGGGTACCCAGGACATTGATCCCGGCCATGCGCGAGCCACCTTTAAAGGTATGAATCTCGCGCTGAAGGTTCTGTACGATACCAAGGTCAAACAGATCGTCACGCCAGGTGTTGAGCATTGAATCACAACGCTCCAGGATATCGTTGGCCTCTTCAAGGAAGATACCCAGGATTTCCTGATCAACCGGTTCGGAAACAGGCTCTGTTGTCTGCTCTTCGGGCTCAAGGTCTTCCGCGGCTTGTTCGCTTTGTTCTGAAGCTGAAACCAGTGACTCGTCTTCGACGGGATCAATCTCCGGAACGTCTTCTTCGGGTTGTGGAGCTTCGTACTCAACTGTCAAAGCGATCAGTTGTTCTATCTGGGTATCCTCATCACTGGCAAGTTCTGCTTCCGGATCGTTTTCATGCACGGCCAGGCATGTCGCGAAGTGGGAAAGGCTTGTTGCCACGGTCCACATGGCATCATCAGTGAATGTTTTTCTACTTTTCTGCTGTGCTTCAAGAAAACCTTCCAGTGCCTTGGCTACATCAGATTCCCTGCCCAGTGGGTCCAGGGCAGTTGTTCCGGCTATGGTATGGATCGCAAGGATTTCATCGACACTCGCAGAGGTGTTCCGATCCCTTGAAATACGTTCCATCAGTCCGCTCAGAACAGCGAGCTTTTCGGTCAACTCCTTGCGCACCAGTTCACTGAGTGTGGGTTCTGCCGTTTCTTCACTGCCACTGACGGATTCAATTATCGATTTCCGTGTGCTTGTAACATCACCGGTCAACAGCGGCCTGACCGGGGTCGGCAGGATTTCGTTCAGTCCTGACCAGTCGGGCGTATTGCCCGTGGCAACGTTGTCTGCCAGCTGAGCCAGTGCTTCAATAGCCTCGGTGGTCAACTCCGAGGGTAGTTGATTCAGACGTTGTTTCATGTCCGGAAGGATGGCTTCGGACAGGCATACCATACGTGCAACTTCATCAAATGAATCGATGCTGCCTTCCAGCAGGGCATTGAGCATTGCTTCAATATGCCATGCAAAATCACCAAGCTCATCCGCACCCACCATGCGTCCGCTACCCTTGAGCGTGTGGAATCCGCGTCGGATTTCCGTCATCAATTCGGTGTTTTCCTGATGCTGTAACCATTCAGGAATCCGGTCGCCAAACATGGTGTTAACAGATTCGAACTCCTCGAGGAATACCTCGAGTAATTCGGGGTCGATAGTCGCAGCCTGGGAGGCGACCCTGGCGTCGGCTGGAGCGTGATCTTCGGCGGGAGCTTGCTCCGTTGGCGCTGGTGCATGCGCAACCGCTTCCATTTCACCGACAGGTAATAGTTCAAGCCGTTCCTTGAGTATTTCAAGGAACCGCCCGCGATTACTCTGGTGATCACGGCAGCCGGCCAGGTAGAGTTCGAATGCCGCCACGGCATCGGTGACGGCTTCCAGTTTGTCGGTCTCCACGGCGGACTCAGACCGTGCATGTCTTAGCAGATTGCCAAGCGCATTGCGCAATTTCAAAGCCAATGAAGCGGTTTCCGGTTCGCCGATCATTTCCATGGCGCCAGCGATATGTTCCATCGGGCTGTCAAAGTCCGAGTCTTGTTCGCCGGAGAAATGACGCAGAACGTTGTCCTGTACCTGGTGCAGGCTGGTGACAGTTTCACCGAGCAGGTGAGAACGGATCCGTCGTATTTCATGTCTGGGCAGGTCGATAAAACTTGCGTCCTGATCTTCCAGCAAAGGTTCACCAAGGGTCGTAATCTGTTCTTCG
>Ga0316198_10001830_pt1 | contig 12671 bp, 13 predicted proteins | sample OudBieAanoxic_MG_FD_204935 | JGI IMG/M metagenome (GOLD analysis project Ga0316198, IMG submission 204935) | Coastal sediment microbial communities from Oude Bieten Haven, Netherlands - site A anoxic | ecosystem: Environmental > Aquatic > Marine > Coastal > Sediment | place: Netherlands... | reverse complement strand
CCCTATGTGCGCATTGTCGGGTATGAAAACAATCGGCAATGACAGTTTCATTGGCTTCAAGCGCTCTGGCGCTGGTGATTATAGCCGCACAAAATGCGGCGTTGGCTGACTCGGAGGCCCGCCATTGGCTGGAGCGCATGTCCATGGCCTCGCAGTCATTAAATTATTCGGGGATATTCGTCTATCAGCGCGAGGGTAATCTCGAAGCCATGCAGATCGTTCATGCCACGGATGAATCAGGCGAGCGTGAACGCCTGCTGTCTCTGACCGGGCCCAAGCGAGAGGTGTTACGCGACAATCAGGTGGTAACCTGTATTCTGGGAGATCGTCAGGCGGTGGTTGTCAACAATAGCAGGCCACGCACACCATTCCCTGTGAGTTTTCCCACGGAGCTGATGGATCTGGAAAAACATTACAGTTTTAAAGTGCTGAATGAGGACCGTGTTGCCGGACTGACGTGCCGGGTGGTCGCGGTGGAACCGCGTGATGGGTACCGTTACGGGCGCAGATTCTGTGTGCATGACGAAAGCCATCTATTGTTGCGCTCCGAGTTAACGGCGGCCGGGGGTGACGCTATCGAGCAGATCATGTTTACGGCGGTGGAGTTTCCTCAGGCGATCGCAGATCAGAAATTGTTGCCGGATATGGACGGGGCCGATTTCACCTGGCATCGCGAGCCCAAGGAGCAACCGAAAACCGGTGAGAGCGCTGCGGATTCACTTTGGGAAGTGACTCAGGTCCCCGATGGTTTTATGTTGACCGATCACGGCTGGCACCAGCTGTCAGCAGGTGATGCCGGTGTCGAACACTGGGTGTACAGTGACGGTCTTGCCAGCGTTTCGGTTTATATCGAAAAATCGTTGAAAGACAGTGAAGCTTACAGCGGGGTATCGTATCGGGGTGCGCTGAATGCTTACGGTACTATGGTTGGCGGTCATTATGTGACGGTAGTTGGCGAAGTGCCGCGCCAGACCGTTGAGTTGATCGCCAGCTCTGTCCGCGTTAAGTGATCCCATGATTGAAGAAAATGCGCAGGTCGTGCGAATACAGGATGACGAGGTCTGGGTGGAGACGCAGCGCAGCTCAAGCTGTGCGTCCTGTTCGGCGGAAAAAGGCTGTGGTACGGCAACCCTGTCGAAAGTGCTGGGTAAGCGGCACAATGTGGTACGGGTTTTATCTACCATACCGCTCGGGGTCGGTGACCAGGTCGTTATCGGCATCAGGGAACAGGCGCTGGTGCGCGGTTCGCTGGCGGTCTACGCGGTACCTATCCTGCTTTTGTTGCTCGGTGCCCTGGCTGGAGAACTGGGTGCGGAACAGTTTGTTTGGGAGAATGCCGAGCTTGCCAGCGTGACATTGGGAATTTCGGGTCTGCTTGCCGGGCTGGTCTGGCTGAGAAGATTTACCCGCGGCATACAGAATGATCCGAACTTCCAACCACTGGTGTTACGGCGACAGGCTTCGGCGGGAATGATAGTGATGGAGTGATGCAGGAGTATCCTATGAATGTGTTAAACAAGTTGGGCCGGATGTCTGTAATTGCGGCCCTGGTGCTGGCAGGGGCTGGGAATCTGCAGGCGGGCAGCCTGCCCGATTTTACCGACCTTATTGAAGAGGCCACCGATGCGGTGGTGAATATCAGTACCACGCAGAAAATGAAATCCGGCCACATGAATCTGCCTGAAGGTATAGAAATTCCCGATCTGCCGGAGGGATCACCGTTCGGTGATTTATTCAAACACTTTTTTGGCGAGCAGGGTGGCGGCACGATACCCCGTGAACGGGAAGCAAAATCGCTGGGATCCGGTTTCATTATATCCAAAGACGGCTACATCATGACCAATAATCACGTGGTCAAGGATGCCGATGAAATCATTGTGCGCCTGGAGGACCGTCGCGAACTCAAAGCCAAGGTTATCGGCATAGACGAACGCAGTGACGTTGCCCTGTTGAAAATTGACGCCGATGAGCTGCCAGTGGCAAAAATCGGCAAGTCCGATACGCTGAAAGTGGGTGAATGGGTGGTGGCGATCGGATCACCCTTTGGTTTTGACCATTCGGCGACAGCCGGTATCGTCAGTGCCATCGGGCGGGCATTGCCGCGCGAAAACTATGTACCGTTTATCCAGACCGATGTGGCCATCAATCCGGGTAACTCAGGTGGTCCCCTGTTTAATCTGGATGGCGAAGTGGTTGGTGTGAACTCGCAGATTTACAGTCGTACCGGTGGCTACATGGGCCTGTCGTTTTCCATCCCGATTGAAGTGGCCATGGACGTCGCCAGTCAGCTGAAGGATCACGGTAAAGTCAGCCGTGGGTGGCTGGGTGTGCTGATTCAGGATGTTACCCTGGAACTGGCTGAGTCCTTCGGTATGAGCAAGCCGCAGGGTGCCCTGGTTGCCAAGGTGATGCCGGGCAGCCCTGCTGAAAAGGCGGATATGCAGGTGGGTGACATCGTGGTTTCCTTTAATGGTAAAGAGGTGAGTCGTTCCTCAAGTTTGCCGCCGGTGGTAGGTAGTACGCCGGTGGGCAAGAAAGTGCCGGTTAAAGTCATGCGGCAGGGCCGCAGTCAGACATTGTGGGTAAAATTGGGTGAGTTGCCGGACAAGGACGAGAAGATTGCCAAGGCGGAAACCAGCAAGACCAGCAGCGACAACCGGCTGAATGTCCAGGTCGCTGACCTGAGCGACGAACAGCGCAAGGAACTGGAACTTGAAGGTGGCGTGCTGGTTGAATCGGTCGGTGATGGCGCCGCGGGCGATGCTGGCGTAACGGAGGGCGATATCATCCTCCGGGTCGACGGCAAGCTGGTGAATGATGTCGATGCGTTCGAAAAGATGATCGCGAAACTGCCAGCCGCCAAGTCGGTGGCAATTCTGGTGCAGCGGCGTGGCGGCCCGATCTTCCTGGCGATGAAGGTTCCCGAATCCAAGTAGTGGCCAGTGTATCCCGGCCTCGGCTGATTCTGTATTACCGGGAAGGCTGCCATTTATGCGAAGCGATGTTGCAGGCCCTGCGGGGCCTGCAACCGCGATTGGAGTTCGAGCTGCAGCTGGAGGATGTTGATCGCGATCCTGAGCTGCTGCAGCGCTTTGATGAATGGGTGCCCGTCCTGTGCCTGGGGGAGCGGGAAATCTGTCACTACCACCTCGACAAGCCTCTGTTGCTGAAGGTTCTCGGCCAGTTGTGATGCCGAACGGCGCGAACGCCACGGAATATAACGACCACAGCAAAATACCCTGTTATTGTTATGTATTCTGTGTAATCCCTGGCTATTGCGGTTTTTTGCTGTCCCGCGTCACCTGCCTGGGGAATTGCGTGTATACTTGTCCGTCAATTTGAAGGTGGCCCCGGGTTGGCCCCATTCTGCTTTGGTTATCAGGTTGTTACTCGTGTCTTTTAAATCCACTGGCGGGGACGGAAATGGCTGATTTGTCCCACCTCCGCAACTTTTCCATTATCGCGCATATCGATCACGGTAAATCGACGCTGGCGGACCGGTTTATCCAGATCTGTGGCGGACTGGCTGAACGCGAGATGGAGGAGCAGGTCCTGGACTCCATGGACCTGGAACGCGAGCGCGGCATTACTATCAAAGCCCAGAGCGTATCACTGGAGTACCGCGCAAAGAATGGCGAGACCTACGTCCTGAACTTCATCGACACGCCCGGACACGTGGATTTTTCCTATGAAGTTTCGCGTTCCTTGTCTGCCTGTGAAGGCGCTTTGCTGGTGGTCGACGCAGCCCAGGGCGTTGAGGCACAGAGCGTCGCCAACTGCTATACGGCGATTGAACAGGGTCTCGAAGTGGTGCCGGTGCTGAACAAGATTGACTTGCCGTCTGCGGAACCGGACCGTGTAAAACAGGAAATCGAAGATATCATCGGTATTGAGGCGATTGATGCAGTCGAGGTCAGTGCCAAGACCGGTCTCGGTATCAGGGACTTGCTTGAGCGCATAATCGATCGTATTCCAGCGCCGGAGGGTGATCCGGAAAAACCCTTGCAGGCCTTGATTATTGATTCCTGGTTTGACAACTACGTCGGTGTGATTTCACTGGTGCGGGTGGTGCAGGGCAGCTTGCGCCGCCGCCAGAAAATACGTGTCATGTCCACCGGACGGGATTTTCAGGCTGAAAAGGTCGGTATTTTTTCGCCGCGCCGGGAAGATCGTGAACAGCTTACAGCGGGCGATGTGGGTTTTATCATTGCCGGTATCAAGGATATCGACGGTGCGCCTGTCGGTGACACCATTACCCTCACCGACCGCCAGGCCAGTGAACCATTGCCGGGTTTCCAGAAAGTGCAACCGCGGGTGTTTGCCGGATTGTACCCGGTCGTTTCCGATGACTACGAGGATTTACGTGAGGCGCTGCAGAAACTGCGGCTGAATGATGCTTCGCTGCATTTTGAGCCGGAGACATCAACCGCGCTCGGTTTCGGGTTCCGTTGCGGTTTTCTTGGCATGCTGCACCTGGAAATTGTCCAGGAACGCCTGGAGCGCGAATATGACCTGGAGCTGATTACCACGGCACCCACTGTGGTTTATGAAATACTCAATACCCGGGGTGAGGTGCAGCTCATCGATAACCCCGCCAGCCTGCCGCCGGTCAACCAGATCGATGAAATTCGTGAACCCATTATTCTCGCCAACATACTGGTGCCGCAGGATTATCTCGGTGCTGTGATGGGCTTGTGCATTGAAAAGCGCGGCGTGCAGCGCAGCATGCAGTACCTCGGGCAACAGGTGTCCCTGAGTTACGAGTTGCCGCTCAGCGAAGTGGTGCTGGATTTCTTTGACCGGCTGAAATCGGTGAGTCGTGGTTTTGCTTCGTTTGATTATTCGTTTGAGCGCTTCGATGCAGCTGCTCTGGTTAAGCTCGATATTCTCATCAACGGTGAACGCGTGGATGCGCTGTCAGTGATTGTACACCGTGAATTTGCGCAAAGCCGAGGGCGCGATCTTGCTGATAGAATGAGAGAGATTATCCCACGGCAGATGTTTGATGTCGCTATTCAGGCTGCCATCGGTTCCCAGATTATTGCACGAACCACGGTCAAGGCGCTGCGAAAAAATGTTACGGCAAAATGTTATGGCGGCGATATCACACGAAAGCGCAAGTTGCTGGAAAAACAGAAAGCAGGTAAAAAGCGCATGAAACAGTTTGGCAAGGTGGAAATACCGCAGGAGGCTTTTCTGGCGGTATTGCAAGTCGGGAAGAAATAAACATGAACTTTGATTTTCCAACCATACTGGTAGTTGCTACCCTGGTGACAGGGCTTATATGGGCAGTTGATGTCGTGGTATGGGCACCAAAACGCAGGCAGCAGGCGGCAACACTGGGTTCCGGCGGGACTGCTGTTGATCCTGGCCGGTTGCAGGCGACGCTCAAAGAACCGACCCTGGTTGAGTATGCCAAATCTTTTTTTCCGGTTATTCTCGCTGTGTTGTTACTACGCTCCTTCCTGGTGGAGCCCTTCCGTATCCCCTCCGGCTCGATGATGCCCACCCTGCTGGTGGGTGATTTCATCCTGGTAAACAAGTATGCCTACGGTATCCGTCTGCCGGTGGTCAACAAGAAGGTAATGGAACTGGGGGAGCCGGAACGCGGCGATGTGGTGGTTTTCCGTTTTCCCAGAGATCCCAGCATCGATTACATCAAGCGGGTGGTCGGTGTGCCCGGTGACCACGTGGTTTACCAGGATAAAACCCTGTATATAAATGATCAGAAAGTCGAACAAATGCAGGAGGGTAGCTATATAGGGATCGGATCAGGCCTGTCCATGTCGGGTGCCGACCTGCGCAGCGAAATGATGGGTGAAGTCAAGCACGATATTCTGGTTGTGAATGGAGTCGGTGGTGTGTCGACCGATGTTGTCGTGCCGCAAGGGCACTATTTTGTTATGGGTGACAACCGTGACAACAGCAATGACAGCCGTTACTGGGGTTTCGTACCTGACGGAAATCTGGTTGGAAAAGCGTTTATGATCTGGATGAACTGGGATTCGGCGGCCGGTGGCGTGGGCTGGGACCGTATCGGGGATTCCATCGACTAGTCTGCGGAGAACAGCGATGAAAAAATGGCATCACCAAAAAGGCATGACGGCAATCGGCTGGATGCTGGTATTGGGCATCATAGCATTTTTTACCCTCATCACGCTTCGTATGGTGCCCCTCTACCTCGAATTCAGCAAAGTGGCAGCTACGCTGGAGTCACTTAAAGAACAACCGAATATTGGGCAGCAGAGCAAGGGCGAGATAATCAAGATCGTCAGGAAGCGCTTCGATGTCAATGATGTCCGTAATGTTGATCCCAAGCTGATCAAGGTCAGCAAGGACAGGGGCGTGATGAAAGTTGGTATTCACTATGAGCGGCGTGAGCATCTGGTCGGTAACGTCGACATCGTCACCACCTTCGATAAACAGGTAAAGGTCGCTGCCAATTGAGCCGATCGCTGGACGGTCTGGATCGAACTTTAGGGTATCATTTCAAGGATCCGCAACTGCTGCAGGCAGCGCTGACTCATCGGAGTGCGGGTGGACGGAATAACGAGCGCCTGGAATTTCTGGGCGATGCTGTGCTGGGGTATATCGTAGCTGACTGGCTATACACCTTGTTTCCCGATGCCGACGAGGGGCAATTGAGCCGTCTGCGCGCCAGCCTGGTAAAAAAGGAAACACTCGCTGATATTGCACGTAGTGTCGCTGTCGGCGATTACCTGCATCTGGGGTCAGGGGAGCTGAAGAGCGGGGGATTCCGTCGTGATTCCATTCTGGCGGATGCGCTGGAAGCTATTCTGGGCGGTATAGTTCTGGATAGCAATTTTGAAGCTTGCCGTGCCTGTGTGCAGCGTTTGTTCTCCAGCAAAGTACATCAGCTTTCCATGCTTGATGAGCTCAAGGATGCGAAAACGCGTTTGCAGGAATACCTGCAATCACGTCAGCTGGATCTGCCGGTTTATGAAGTGACGAATATCACCGGGAAATCACACAAGCAGCAATTCTACGTTGAATGCCGGGTGGCCGGTATGCAGCAATCCTGCCAGGGCAAAGGCAGTAGCCGGCGCCGTGCGGAACAGGCTGCTGCTGCAGGTATGTTGGGTCGTTTAGGGGTTGATCCCGACAATGGATAGTTACAGGTGCGGGTTTGTTGCTCTGGTAGGCCGGCCCAATGTGGGCAAGTCCACGATATTGAATCGTCTGGTTGGCCAGAAGGTCAGTATCACCTCGCAGCGTCCACAGACAACCCGCCACCGTATCCTGGGTATAAAGACAGACGAGCAGGCGCAGATCGTTTTCGTCGATACCCCTGGCCTGCATGCCAGGCAAACACGTGCCATGAATCGTTACCTGAACCGCGCAGCCGTCGACAGTCTGCGCGATGTTGATGTCGTTATATTTGTTGTCGAGGGCACCCGTTGGCAGGAAGATGATGACTGGGTGCTTGAGAAGCTGAGCCAGTTGACCTGCCCGGTCATTCTTGCCATCAATAAGATCGACCGTGTGGCGGACAAAACCGACTTGTTGCCGCAGCTCGAAGTGCTGTCTGGAAAAAGAGAGTTTGCGGAACTCATTCCAATATGTGCGAAGAAGGGTGACCATCTGCAGCAACTGGAATCCGCGGTGCGCGATCGATTACCGGAGTCGCCGCCCTGTTATTCAGAAGATCAGGTGACTGATCGCAGTGAACGCTTTCTGGCAGCCGAACTGGTGCGCGAAAAACTGTTTCGCAAGTTGGGGGAGGAAATTCCCTACGGGCTAACGGTGGAAATCGAGCGCTTCAGGACAGAGAAGAGAACGCTGCATGTTTATGCACTCATCTGGGTGGAAAAAGAGAGTCATAAGCCGATCGTGATCGGTAACAAGGGGGAGCGACTGAAAGAAGTGGGGCGTGAGGCGCGTGAAGATATGCAGAGAGTTTTCGGGCGTAAAGTGTTTCTTCAGCTGTGGGTGAAGGTAAAGGAAGGCTGGGCGGATGATGAGCGGGCATTGCGCAGCCTCGGTTATAACGAAGACTGATTGATGGCTGTAAATTCGCGTATCCAGCTGGTTCCCGCCTACCTGCTGCACCAGCGACCTTACCGCGAAAGCAGCGCCTTGCTGGAGATGTTCACTGCATCCCATGGCCGGGTAGCTCTGGTGGCACGCGGTGTGCGTTCGCCGAGATCCAGACGGCGAGGTGAATTGCAGCCGTTCCGCGCTCTGCGCCTGTCCTGGAATGCCCGTAGCGAGTTGGGCACGCTGACCGCTGTGGAGGCGGATGGCACGCCCCTTAGTTTCAAAGGCACGGTATTATATAGTGCGTTCTACATGAATGAATTGTTGCTTCGCCTGCTGGCGCGCCATGATCCGCACCCTGGGCTTTATATGCTATACCACGCCAGTTTGCAGAACTTTGCCCATGGTCTGGATGTTGAGCCGGTACTGCGACTGTTCGAAAAAAGGCTGTTGCAGGAACTTGGTTACGGATTGCTGCTGGATTGTGAAGCTGAAACGGGTGAACCGGTGCAGCAGGAACGTTACTATGATTATCAACTGGAGTCCGGACCCGTTGTGGCTGAGGGGAAATCAGCGCAGGGATTTATATTTAAAGGCGCAAGCCTGATTGCCCTGGAGCAGGAAACAATGACCACAGCTGAGGCGCTTCGGGATGCCAAGCGCCTGACGCGCGCAGCCCTGAACCTTTATCTCGGTAACAAGCCGCTCAAATCACGAGAACTGTTCAGGTCGGCAATACGAAAGTAGGGAAAACAGTATATGAATCCGATTCTGCTTGGTGTCAATATCGATCACGTGGCCACGCTGCGGCAGGCACGCGGCACGCGTTATCCCGAGCCGCTGCGGGCGGCCATTGAAGCGGAACACGCCGGCGCGGACAGTATTACCCTGCATCTTCGCGAGGACCGCCGTCATATCCAGGATTGCGACGTTGCTATGTTGAAGGATGTGCTACAAACGCGCATGAACCTGGAAATGGCCGTCACCGAAGAAATGCTCGATCTTGCCTGTCGGATCCGACCGGCGGACTGCTGTCTGGTGCCGGAAAAGCGTCAAGAGCTCACCACTGAGGGCGGACTCGATGTGGCAGGGCAGGTGGAACGCATACGGGATGCCTGCCAACGTTTGTCGGAAGCTGGTGTGCGGGTATCGCTGTTTATCGATGCTGACGGGCGACAAGTGGAAGCTTCCAGGGAGGCGGGAGCACCTTGCGTTGAAATTCATACCGGACATTTCGCCGATGCGGACAATTCAGCCGCGCAGGATGTCGAGTTAAGAAAAATACATCAGGCAATCAGTCTCGGTGATGAGTGTGGATTACAGGTGAATGCAGGACATGGTCTTCACTATCACAATGTACAGGCGATAGCGGCAATTCCGCAGGTACGCGAGCTCAATATCGGTCATGCCATCGTGGCGCGGGCTGTTTTTTCCGGCCTGGGTGAAGCGGTGCGGGAAATGAAACGCTTAATGGTCGAGGCGCGGTCCTGGTGAACCCGGTCAAGGTAACAAGCCGCTTACAAGGGAGTGCATTGAGGTCATGAGTTTTTCAAGCATCGAGCAGTTCGTCGGCAATACGCCGCTGGTGCAGCTGAAACGCCTGCCCGGAGAAAGCAGTAACGTTATTCTGGTCAAGCTGGAGGGCAATAATCCAGCGGGTTCCGTCAAGGATCGTCCGGCGCTTAGCATGATAAGCTATGCTGAACAACGTGGCGAGATTGAACCGGGCGATACCTTGATCGAGGCCACCAGCGGTAATACCGGTATTGCTCTTGCCATGGCGGCAGCCATTAAAGGGTACCGGATGGTATTGATTATGCCCGAGCATATGAGCGTGGAACGCCGCCAGGTGATGAAGGTGTTTGGGGCACAAATTATTCTCGTGACCCAGGAACAGAGCATGGAGGGTGCACGCGATCTGGCTAAACAAATGGAAGCCGAAGGAAAGGGAAAGGTTCTGGATCAGTTTTCCAATCCTGATAATCCCCGCGCCCATTATGAGGGTACGGGACCGGAAATATGGAGGGACACCAACGGTACCATTACCCACTTTGTCAGCGCCATGGGGACCACGGGAACCATTATGGGGACCTCGCATTACCTTAAAGAGAAAAACTCCAGCATAGCGATCGTTGGTGTGCAACCCGCGCAAGGTGCGTCCATTCCAGGCATTCGCCGCTGGCCTGAGGAATACCTGCCGTCGATATTTGATGCTCGACAGGTTGATCAAACGATTGACGTTACACAGGACGACGCTGAAAAGACCACCCTGGCACTGGCTGCCGAAGAAGGCATTTTTTGCGGTATTTCATCCGGCGGCGCGGTCGCGACTGCACTCAAGTTGAGCGAACAGCTCGAGGATGCTGTCATTGTCGCCATCATTTGTGATCGTGGCGATCGTTACCTGTCTACCGGGGTATTCCCGGAGTGAGCTGACGGCCAACAGTATAGCGGAATGTGGGTTCGACTATCAGGTGCACTTATTCTTGTCCTGTTGTCCGGTGTGGCGTCAGCCATCGATCAGATTCAACTCCACTGGCGTACCATCGAAGCTGCCGGCTGGCAGCTGAGTGGTGTCAACCTGCTTATCGACTGGAGAGGTTCGGGCCCATCGGAGTTGACACTGGAGGTTGCGGCACTCCAGGCAGGGGATTATCACTTCGAACAGTTGCGATTCTCGTGCAGTCACTTTGAGTGGTCGACCACTGCGATACGTTGCCCGCAAGGGCAGGTGGGCCTCACCGGCAAGCCGTTTGATGCCGAGGCCGTGCCGGTATCAGCCAGCTACCATTTTGACTCCCGGGAACTAACGGTTTCTGTTGCAGCGCTCCCACTTGCTGGCGGTCAGGTGCATGTGGCATTTCATCGGCGTCCCGGTGGCTGGGAACTGAGCGCCGACCTGAATGAAACCATGCTGCCCGGTGTTGTCGATCTGCTCGCAACGGCCGGGGTGAAAACCCCGGTATTCGATTACCAGGGCCGTATCAGCGGAAAGCTGAGTACGCGTGGCGACACCAGGGGGCTGACGAATGTGGCCTGGAAGACGCAGCTGCAGGGGGGCGGATACAGTAACGCACAGGGTACCCAGGCAGCGGAGTCACTGGTTCTGGTCAGTTCCGGTTCGGCCATTCCGCAGGGCGGCGATTGGCGGATACAGTCAGATCTTGCGGTGAGAGACGGCGTGCTCTATGCGGAACCGGTCTACCTGGAATTTTCGCAGTCACGCCCGCTAGAGTTGTCTGCCGATCTGAGCTGGGATGCAGAGAATGCCGAACTGCTATTGCGGTCGATGTCTTTCAGGCAACCCGATGTGGCCACCGGAAGTCTGGATGCGTTGTGGGCGCCGGGTAGCGAAACGCCTTTGCGACAACTGGGTCTGGAGATCGATCAGGCCTGGTTGCCGGGTCTGTTCGAAACCTGGCTACAACCCTGGCTGGCTGGCACTGTGCTCGAAAAACTGGATACCGCCGGATATTTACACGGGCGTCTGGAGCTGCGTGATGGTCGATTGCGGTCGACGCAGATGACTCTGGACGAGGTCTCTTTCAGCGAGCCTGGTGGCCAGTTCGGAGTTCGGGCGCTGAGCGGTGTTCTTGCCTGGGACAACAGTGGTGCCATGCACCGATCGAGCCTGGCATGGCAGGGTGCCAGTTTTTACCAGCTGCAACTCGGCGCCGCAGAGCTTGGTATAGAGTCGGATGAAGACAGTGTGAAGATTCAGCAGCCGCTGGTGGTATCTCTGCTCGATGGAGAACTTCATGTCGATGAGTTTGAGCTCGGCATAGATGATGGAGACCTGTACTGGCTGCTGGACGGTATGTTGACGCCGGTTTCAATGCAGGCATTCAGTCGTGCGCTGGGTTGGCCTGAACTGTCGGGTAAATTGTCGGGAATGGTACCCCAGGTCCGTTATGAAAAAGGTGAGCTTACACTGGGTGGTGTTCTGCTGGTGCAGGCATTCGACGGCGATATTACGCTGCGTAACCTGCGCATCCAGCAACCGCTTGGCCTGGTGCCACGCCTGTGGGCTGATGCCCGGCTCGAACACATCGATCTGAAAACACTGACCAGGACCTTCTCCTTCGGCCGTATTGAAGGCCTGTTGCAGGGTCGGGTGGATGATTTGTATATGGAGGCCTGGCAACTGGTGGCTTTTGATGCAGCTTTCCAGACCCCGCCCCATGACCGCAGTCGCCGCCGCATCAGTCAGAAAGCCGTTGATAATATTTCCAATCTGGGTGGCGCAGGTGTCGGTGGAGCAGTGTCTCGCAGCTTTCTGCGTTTCCTGGAGGACTTTCCGTATCGGCGACTGGGCATGCGTTGTCGCCTGGAAAGGGGCGTCTGCCATATGGATGGTGTTGCTCCGGCCGAGAACGGATATTATCTGGTCCAGGGACGCCTGTTGCCACCCCGGCTCGATGTCATCGGCTATGCCAGCGAAGTCGATTGGCAGTCACTGCTCGGGCGCTTGAAATCGGTTACTGCCGGCAACGGCCCTGTTATACGATAACCTTTTCCGGGTAGTGGCGTTAAGGTCTATAATGGGCCGGCCTTAAGAGAGGAAGCTGAAAGTGATAAAGACTATTCGTTTGAGTTCACTGTTGGGAATGCTGTTGTTCCTGGCGGCCTGTGTCACCATCAACGTTTATTTCCCCAGTGCAGAGGCGGTGGAA
>Ga0316198_10001828_pt1 | contig 12677 bp, 12 predicted proteins | sample OudBieAanoxic_MG_FD_204935 | JGI IMG/M metagenome (GOLD analysis project Ga0316198, IMG submission 204935) | Coastal sediment microbial communities from Oude Bieten Haven, Netherlands - site A anoxic | ecosystem: Environmental > Aquatic > Marine > Coastal > Sediment | place: Netherlands... | reverse complement strand
TGGTCGGGCAAGCTTTGTCCTGCGTGCTTCGAAGGTACGTGCCCACGACTGGACTGTCCAATCGAAACGTGCGAGGCTTGTGATCGATTCAGTCGTTCACAAACAGAGGTCACCCTCATGGATGTACCGCGCCTGGAGGCCTTCCTCGAGGTCGCCCGACTAGGCTCGATGCGAGCGGCCGCGCGTTCGCTCCACCTGGGCCAGCCGGCGCTTTCCGCTCGCATCGTGGCCCTCGAGGACGAGCTGGGGGCCAAGGTCTTCGAACGCACGAAGCGAGGCGTGCGCTTGACGCAGGCGGGCCGCGCGTTGATGCCACACGCGGAGCGTGCGCTCGAGGCGGTCGAGGCCGGTCGGTCGGCGGTCGGCCAGGTAGAGCAGGGCGACGACGGTGAGCTCGTCATCGCGGCGGCCGGTGCCATCAATGCCTCGGTCGTGCCCGAGCTGGTGGCGCGTTTCCGGCGCTACCACCCGGGGGTGCACCTCTACGTCCACACGGGCTCGGCCGAACGCATCACGGAGCTGGTGGCCTTCGGGACCGCGCAGCTGGGGCTGCTGCGCGAAGCCGCACCTTCGCGCGACTCGCGCGTGCGGGTGACGCCGCTGTACGAGGAAGCATCGATGCTCGTGGCCCGGCCGGAGCACCCCTTCGTGGCAGAGGGTGCCATCCCGCTGGCCCGCCTGGCCGACGCCACGCTCGTCTACTACGACCGCGCTTCGGACGACTACGAGGCCGCGCAGTCGCTGCTCAAGGAGGGCGGCGTGACGCCCTACGGCGTCATCGAGGTCGACTCGGTCGATACCGCCCGTCGGCTCGTGGAGCGGGGCCTGGGTGTGGCCTTCCTGCCCTCCACCGCGGCAGCGCCCGGCATCGACGCGGAGCGGCTGGCCCCCGTGGAGCTGAGCGACGCTCGCCCCGCCTCGAGACGCGTGGTGGCCATGGAGCGGATCGAGGCGGCCGCCTGGCCGCCGGTCGTCACGCTCCGCCGGCTGTTGGAGGACGTGGCCTCGTTCGTGCCCGGTGCGGCGCCGATCCCCTAGAGCCGGCTCGGTGGAACGTTGCGGTTGAGCCGGAAGAGGTTGAGCGGATCCCACTCGTCCTTGAGCGCGACGAGGCGCTCCCACGTCGCCGGCGGGTACGACGCGCGCGCCTGGACTCGGGCCTCACGCTCGTCTTCGTGGCCCAGGAAGTTGGCGTAGTGGCCGCCGCGAGCGTTGCGCTCCATGGCGCTCCAGAAGTCGCGGATCCAGCTGATGTGCCGGGCATCCTCGGCCGGGTCCATCCATGTGCCGCGGATGTTGAGCAGGTACCTGGCATCGCGATTGCCGAAGGCCGTGGCGTCCTCCTCGACGCGCCCGAAGGCACCGCCCAGATGGTGGATCTCGGTGGCCGTGAGCGGCGAGCCGTCGGTGCCGGCGTGGTCGCTGAGGGTGGCTACCACGTCGTCGGAGAATTCGTCGAAGTAGAGCGACTTGAAGTAGGCCCGCGCGTTGACGGGGAAGAAGTCGTCGTTGCGCGTCTGCAGGTCGAGCCAGTTGGTGGGCCCGGCCACGAGGTGATCGGGCTCGGTCCCGAGGAGCTCGTGCACGGCATCCTCGCCACGTGACATGTCCGTGCCGGCCCAGCACCAGCCGATCGAGAGCACCGGCTGACCCTTGAGCTCGTCGGGCACGTCCCAGTGGGCCATGGGCACGAGGAAGCGGGCCATCGTGGTCAGCTGGTCCGGCAGGCCCGGCGTCCACTCGGCGTAGAAGCGGAGCGTGTCACGCCAGCGGCGCTGCGTGAACCAGGCCGCGCCGGCGTAGACCTCCGGCCGGATGGGCACGCCCTGGAACTCGAAGCGGGTGACCACGCCGAAGTTGGAGCCGGCGCCACGCATGCCCCAGAAGAGGTCGGCATGGTCCTGGTGGCTGGCGTGGACGTGCTCGCCCTTGGCCGTCACGAGGTAGACGTCGAGGAGGTTGTCGATGGAGAGGCCGTACGCGCGGGTGAGCCAGCCGATGCCGCCGGCCACCGCCAGTCCGCCCACGCCGGTGCCGCTGGCAGTGCCGGCCGGGACCGCCGTCTGGTAGCCGATGGTGCCTCGGTCGAGGTCGGCCAGCGTCGCACCACCCTCGACCGTGACCACGCGCGTGCCGGGGTTGACGCCCACGTCGTTCAGGCGCCCGAGGTCGATCACCAGGCCGCCATCGACGGTGGCGTCACCAGCCAGGTTGCGGCCGGCGCCACGCACGGCCAGTGGCAGCTGGTGGCCCTTGGCCGCGACGATGCCGGCGGCCACGTCGTCGGGGCTGGCCGCCTGCAGGATGGCCGCTGGCTTCGGGTCGACGAGGCGGTTCCACACGCGGCGGGCCTCGGGCCAGTCTTCGTCGTCCGGCAGCACGATCCGCCCGTCGAGCTTCAGCGAGCGCAGGGCCGGGGTGGCGTCGGGGCCGGACATCGTCATCTCCTCACGTGGCGTGCCCCGATTATCCGGCGCCGGGCGAGCGCAAGTGCGGGTGAACCGACGTGGGCTAGGCTCGGCGGGTGATCGACACCGGGCGCATCCTCGAGGGACTCAACGACGACCAGCGGGCCGCGGTCGAGGCTGCCTCCGGACCGGTGGCCATCATCGCCGGCGCCGGCAGCGGCAAGACGCGCGTGGTCAGCCACCGCACGGCCTACGCCGTGGCCAGCGGCGTGGTGCCCGAGAGCGGAGTGCTGCTGGTGACCTTCACCGAGAAAGCGGCCGGGGAGATGGCTGCGCGGGTGCGCTCGTTGGGTCTGGGGCGCGTCGTCGCGCGCACGTTCCACTCGGCGGCGCTGGCGCAGCTGCGCTACTTCTGGCCGTCGCGTCACGACGGGCTCGATGTGCCCGACGTGCTGGCCGACAAGTGGCGCATCGTGGCTCCGCTGGCCCGCAGCCTGCCGGGTGGCTATCGCTTCACGCCCACCAGGGACCTGATGGACGAGATCGAGTGGGCCAAGAGCCGGCGCATCACGCCCTCGAGCTATCTCGCCCGATCGGCGGGCCGCACGCCGCCGACGACACCCGATCTCTTCGTGCGCCTCTTCCGCGACTACGAGCGGTCGAAGGAGCGCCGCGGGCTCATCGACTTCGACGACATCCTGGGTCTGGCCGTGGAGCTGCTCGAGACGGACGAGGAGGCGGCCTTCGCGGTCCGCTCCCGCTACTCGTGGTTCACCGTCGACGAGTACCAGGACACGACGCCGCTGCAGGCGCGGCTGCTGGAGTTGTGGCTGGGGGAGCGACGGGACATCTGCGTCGTCGGCGACGAGGACCAGACGATCTACACCTTCGCGGGAGCGACGCCGGAACATCTCACGGGGTTCGCTCGCCGCTACCCGGGGGCGACGGTGCTGCCGCTGCTCACCAACTACCGTTCGTCACCACAGGTGCTTGCTGTTGCTAACAAGTTGCTCTCGTCGACGGGTTCGGCCAAGCGGCTCGTGGCCACACAGGACGAGGGGCCGGAGCCCCTGGTGCGCTCGTTCGCGTCCGGTGCCGAGGAGGAGGCCTGGATCGTGGCCCGCGTGAAGGCGCTGGTGGCGGAGGGCGTGCCGGCCGACGAGATGGCGGTGCTGCTGCGGCTCAACGCTCAGACCGCGGGCCTCGAGTCGGCCTTCGCGCGCGAGGGCATCTCATACCGGCTCCGGGGCAGGCGCTTCTTCGAGCGTCGCGAGGTACAGGCGGCGGTGCGCGGCCTGGAACGCGTGCCGGACGACGTGGCCGGCGAGGAGCTGGTGGCCGCGGCGCGTGCGGCCTGGGAACGCCAGCTGGGTTTCGACCCCGACGACGAACCCGAGGGCCGCGAGGCGCGCGAGCGCCAGGCCACGCTCTCGACGCTGCTGGCCATCGTGTCGCAGCTGGCGCTCGAGGGGGAGGGCAGTGACCGGGATGCGGTGCTGGCCGCCCTGTCCGACCGAGCCGAGCGCGAGCGAGCGGACGATGCCGGCGGTGTCGAGCTGCTGACCCTGCATCGGGCCAAGGGCCTCGAGTGGGACGCGGTCTTCATCCCCATGCTGGAGGAGGGCTCGCTGCCGGTGAGCCAGGCGGGCGACTCCGACGAGGCGCTGGCGGAGGAGCGCCGGCTGCTGTACGTGGGCATCACCCGCGCTCGGCGGCACCTGGCCCTGTCGTGGGCCTCGCAGCGCCTCTCGACCACGGGCAAGCCAGGCTCGCGCAGGCCGTCACGGTTCCTGGCCGCGCTTGATGCGACGGTGCCGGCGGCAGCACCGCCACCGGCTCCAATCGAGCGCCGACCGGCCGGGGCGGCACGAGCGCGCTTGAGCGCAGACGATGCCGTCCTCTTCGATGCTCTGCGGGCATGGCGGCTGGAGCGGGCGCGGGAGGAGAAGGTGTCGCCCTTCATCGTGGCCTATGACACGGTCATCGCCGAGATCGCCCAGCGACGGCCGCAGAGCGAGCGCGAGCTCCTGGACGTGGCCGGCATCGGGCCCGGCAAGGCCGAGAAGTACGGCGCCGACATCCTCGCCATCGTCGCTGGCGAGGACCGTTGACCGTCCGGCGTCCCGCTCTACGCCGGCTAGAGGTTCGCCAGCACCAGCGCCACGGCTCCCGCGGCGAGCACGAGCGGGATGACCACCGGGATGGTCCGACGCAGGATCTCGTTCTCGCGGCCGGCAAGCGCCACGATGGCGGCAGCGGCGATGAGGTTGTGCGGCGCGATGGCGTTGCCCAGGGCCGCACCCAGGCCCTGCGCACCGAGCATCACGGCCACGTCCTGGCCGATGGCCTCTGCGGTAGCCACCTGGAGGTCGCTGAAGAGGGCGTTCGAAGCGGTGGCCGAGCCGGTCACGAACGTGCCCAGCGCACCGACCGACGGGGCCAGCAAGGGCCAGGCACCGCCGAGCGCATCGGCCGCGGCAGCCGCGATGGCGTCGACCATGCCTGCGTGGACCATGATGCGGGCCAGGCTGAGCATGGCCATGAGCGCGGCCGCCACCGGGATGAGCGTCCTGCCCGCGCCGGCGAGCGAGTCACGCAGCTGGTCGGGTCGCGCACGCTGCACGAGTGCGCCCAGCAGGAACGAGATGAAGAGCATCGTGCCGGGGTGATAGAAGGGCTGGAACGAGCCGCTGAACGTGCCGTCGGCTGCGCTCCAGCTGAGCTCGATGCTCTGGAGCGCCTCGCGCAGCGGGCCCACCAGGCGCGTCAGCAGCACCAGCGCTACGAGGATGAGATAGGGCGCCATGGCCTTGGCCAGGCTCATGCCCTCGGCGTCCGGGTCGGCCGCCGGGCTCTCGTGGGCGGCGAAGCGACGGATGAGCAGGATGACCACGGCGCCGCCGGCGATGGCCCCGCCGAGGGTCGGCAGCTCCGGACCGACGAAGACCGCGATGAGCAGGAAAGGCACCAGGAAGGCGACGGCGGCGATGAGCGGCAGGCCCCAGCGCGCCCAGCCGGCCTGGGCCGCATGGTCCGCATACGAGCGGGCGATGAGGACGGCCACGACAACGGGCACGACCCAGCCGACGACCGAGGCCTGCAGCGCCATCGAGGCCGAGATCTCCACCGGCTCGAGGCCGCTGGCGGTCACCATGGGCACGACCGGCGTGCCCACCGCACCGAAGGTGACGCCCACGATGTGGCCCAGCATGGCTGCCGTCACCGCCGCCACCGGACCCATGCCGATGGCCACGAGGAACGGTGCTGCCAGCGCGGCCGAGGTGCCGAAGCCGGCCGCGCCTTCCAGCAGCAGGGCAAAGAACCAGGCCACCACCAGCGCCGTGAGGCGCGGGTCGCTGGAAAGTTGCGCGAGTCCGCTGCGCAGGCTGTCGACCGCGCCGGTCTCTGTCTGCAGGCGGTAGATGGCCAGTGCCGGCAGGATGATCCAGAGGATGGTCAGGGCCGTGAACATCGCTTCGGCGAGCGAGCCGCTGATGCCCAGGACGATGTCGTTGTCGACGGACTCGAAGGGGAAGAAGAGCACGGCCAGGACGAGGGCTACGATGAGGCCGGCCACGCCCGCGCGCACCGCCGGCCAGCGCGCCACCAGCATAAGCACGAGGACGGTGGCGATGGGGATGACCGCGATGAGCGCCTCGGTCATCTAGGTACGGATGATCCAGTCCGGCTCCGTGCTGCGCTGGTAGACGAGACGCGCGTTGGGCATGTCGTTGTCGTCGAGCTTGGCTCGGATCATCTCCTCGGTAAAGTCGTAGTCGACCCAGCGCTGGCGGTTACGCAGCGCGAGCGTCTCCATGTCGGCCACCACCAGCACGGTGTGGTCGAAGAAGGGCCGCAGCATGGGCCAGGGCTCGTCGTCGAGGAGCAGCCAGTTGCCCTCGGTGATGATCAGCCGCGCGGTCGGCCCGATGATGATGGCACCGGCCCGGGCGATCTCGATATCTCGATCGAAGCGGGGAACGGCCACGCTCGGCTCGTCGTTGGCCTTGAGCCGGCGCAGGGAGGCGGCATAGCCACCGACATCGAACGTGTGCGGTGCGCCCTTGCGCGGACGCCAGCCGCGGGGCACGAGCACCTCGTCGTCGTAGTGGTAGCCGTCCATGGGCAGCAGTGCTGCCGAGCCCGGTTCGAGCGCATCGAGGTGCTGCGCCAGGTTGCCCGCGATGGTCGACTTGCCCGAGGCGGGGGCGCCCGCGATGGCGACGATCCGGCGCTCACCTGCGGGGATCTGGGGCAGCAACGCCTCCACGTGGGCCACGAACCCGGCGCTGTCGAACTCCTGCGGCATGCAGGGGATGGTAGCGGGCGATCAGATCGCGGGCGCTGCTGGGTTGCCAGTCGCCCGGGGCTGGTGCATCCTGTCAACGCCATGGACCGCGCATTGCAGGTCATGATCGACGCTGAGGAGCGACGACGCGCCCGAAGGCGAGCCGCCGAGCAAGGGCTCACGCTCTCCGACTACATCGCGCGACTCATCCGCGCGGACCTCGAGGCCTGGCGGGCAGACCCGGATCAGCCGCCCATCATCCCGATCGTGGCCGACGAAGCGCCCCACCACGACGACATGAACATCGGCGAGGCCGTGGCCGCGCGTATGAACAAGCCGCCTGAGCCGGCGTCCTAGGGCTGGGAGCGCCTTCGGCCCTAGCCGACCTTGGTCAGCAGGTCTTCTGTCGAGCCGGCGCCGTTGGGGTTGGCGGCTTCATCGTAGCTCTGCTCGTCGGCCAGGCCCCAGGGGTTGCCGACGCCGGTGTCGTCCTTGTCGCTGACCTCGGCATCTGCGGTGGCATCGACTGATTCGGGCTCGGCCTCCGTCGTGTCCTCGACCGACTCCTCGTACGCGGTGGTTTCCTCGTACGTAGTGGTCTCCTCGTCCGAGGCGGTCTCGCTGCTGGCTTCAGCCGCGTCCTGGGCCGTGGCCAGAACCTCGGCCGCGCGTGCGGCGGGGGAGTCGGAGAGGTCGACGCTGTCACTCGAGAGTGCGACGTGCGGGACCACGATGGCTTCGTTCTCGCCCTTCCACACCTGCAACTCGACGACGACGAGGGGCAGGTGCTCGGCCAGCGTCTCGAGCGTGGTGCGGTAGCGATCGGAGACGACCTCGGTCACGAGGACGGCGACGTGGCTCTTGTCGGGGTGGCGGACGCGGTTGCGCGCCCAGTTGTCGAGGACGCCGAAGCCGCGTGACGCTTCCATCTCCCCGAGCTGGACGTCGACACTGAAGCAGCGGTCCTCGTCGGTGGCCACGAGGGAGCGATCGTCATCGTCGTTGCCATCCGCGACCTCGAGGGTCCCAAGGCCCAGGCGCTGCGGCTGGTCAGCCAGCCAGCTCGCCATCCAGGCTTCGTCCTTGCCCAGGTCCGTGATGGTTGATACGGCACCAGATACGATTTCGGTCATCCCAGACTCCTCGCGCTACGCGGGCTCGGCGCCGGCGAGGTGCCGGACACGTCAGGTCGAGTACAGCACCGGCCCTGGTCGGGTGCCAGTGCGCCGAAAGTCCGCCCCCCGGTACCGGAATGGCGCGTACGGGCACCATCGGGTCCACCCGCGTGTGCGACGATTGATGGTCTCCGCATCCATCTGCACCTCGCCTCTGCCGCCGCCTGCGCTCCCGAAAGGAGCTTCGATGCCCGCCAAGTCCAGCTCCAGGAAGCCCGCCACCAAGTCCAAGGCTGCGAAGACGCCGGGCAAGAGCACGGTCAAGGCCACCACCAAGCCCAAGGCGGCGAGCAAGTCGAAGACGCCCGCGAAGGCCGCGGCGAAGACCGCGGCATCGACGAAGGCATCTGCGAAGAGCACGGCCAAGGCAGCGGCCAAGCCCAAGGTACGCGCGAAGCCCAAGACGGCGCCTAAGGCGTCCGCGGCCAAGTCCAAGGCGTCGACCGCGGCCAAGACGCCGCCGCCCGAGCCGCTCGAGGTGGTGCGCCCGCTCATCAAGGTCCGCCAGGCCCGTCAGTTCACGAGCAAGCCGGTGACGAAGGCCGAGCTCGAGGCCATCACGGAGGTGGCGCGCTGGTCGGGCAGCAGCCGCAACGAGCAGCCGTGCCGCTTCATCGCCATCCGCGACCGCGCGCTCATCCGGCAGGTCGCGGAGCTGGGCCTGCCGCAGACCCGCGGGCTGCCCACGGCCACGGCCGCGGTGGCCGTCATCGTGCCCGAGGAGCCCGAGCGTGAGCTCTCGCGTGCCTTCGACGATGGACGCGCTGCCGAGCGCATGCTCATCGCCGCGCACCTGCTGGGCCTTGGCGGCGGCGTCTCGCGCGTCCGCGCCGACGTGCGTGCCGGCATCAACAAGGCGCTGAAGCTGCCCTCGAACCGCTCGGTCCGCACGATCGTGGGCCTGGGACACCCGACCGAGGACGCGATGCAGCCGAAGACCCGGCCCGGCCAGGCGCGTCTGCCGCGCACGCAGGTCGTCTTCGAGGAGTGCTGGCCGGAGCCACCAGCCAAGGAGTAGCGTCGGCGATCCTGGCCGCAGGCGCGAGCGGACTCCACACGGTCTGCCGCACCAGCGCAACACCCAGGGTCGGCGGCACGCACCCGCTCCTGACTGCTCACGGCACCAGCCAGCACCAGTCCGGCTCATGCCAGCTTCTGGTCAGATGCTGGCGTGGGGGCCGTTAGACGGGCACGTCAGCATACGTCGCCGCTCCTCGTCGCTGGCAGCGGCCTTGCGGGGGCCGCTCCACGGACGGGCAAGCCCGCGCCGTGGGCGGAGCGGTGCCAGGCGCCAGCCGGTCCTTCGTCTAACGGGCCCCGGGCAGACATGTGATGAGGATCCACGCGGCAAGGACCTCGGCGACGACCGTACGCGGCGACGAAGGGCACCACCCGACCTTACTGGTCCGCCACCTCACCCACCACTCGGCTGATGGTGGCCGCCATCTCGTCGAAGGCCGGCAGTCGCTCCGCCGTCGCCTCGTCGATGTAGAGGCCGCGACGCACCTCGATCATCACCGAGCGCACGCGCGGCTCGCGCCCGTAGTGACCCGTGGGCACGAACGTGCCCGCGTACGGCGCGTCCCGACGCACGCGCAGTCCTGCCTCCGCGAAGCCCGCCTCCAGTGCCTCGGCCAGCTGCGGCGGCGTGTGCACCGGGTCGGTGCCGATACAGATGTCGGGCCGGCCGGGCGACCGGTCCAGCTCCGAGGGCAGCGGCTCGGTCGGAAAGGAGTGGCAGTCGACGACGGTGCACGTCCCGTGTTCGGCCAGCAGCGCTGAGACCAGCCCATCGAGTGCTTCGTGATACGGCTCGTACAGGTCGCGCACCCGCTTGGCTCGCACCTCGGCCGAGGGCTCGCGCAGTGGCCGCAGGTCGGAGCCCTGCCAGTAGACGACGCCCTGGCCGCGTGCCGCCATCGGCTCGGCCGTGTCATCGAGGAAGCGCTCGGGATCGAACACCAGGCGCGAGAGTCGGTCGATGAAGAGCGTCGCTCCCCGGTCGCGCAGGCCCGCGAAGAGCGAGTCGGTGTGCCAGTCGGTCAGACGCAGGAGTTCGACCTCCAGCTGCGCGTCGGTGACCAGCAGCTCGGCGCGCACCTCAGCGGGGATCACCGCCGACGCGTGCGGCACGTGCGCCACCAGCGGGCGGCGCGTGGCGGCGGGCGAGATGACCTCGAACGCGGACCCGGCCACCGCTAGCCCGAGGCCGGGTACTTCTTGCGCAGCGCCACGATGGCGCCATCGACCAGCTCGGTAGCGTGGTCGATGTCCTGCGTCAGCCTGACCATGTCGTCCGGGCCCGCCACCAGCGTCGTGACCGGGTGCATGACCTCGTTGCGCAGCTCGCCCAATGGCCTGGTCATCGAGTTCCACTTGGGCACGTCGTACTTGCCCAGCTCGGCGCGCAGCGCGCGGTCCTTCTCGAACACCCGCAACAGGTGCTTGAAGTTGAGGTAGGAAACGAGGTCGCCGTGGCCGGAGCGATCGCGCTCCATGCGCTGGTGCAGCTCCTCGGTGTCGCGGCTGCCGAGATGGGCCACGAGATTCGACTGGTTGCGCCCATAGCGCCAGCGGATGAGGTCGGCAAGGGCGATCTCGAGTCCTGCCAGCACGAGGTAGAAGTAGGCCCGCGCCGGCTGCTTGTTGAAGTCCCAGATGGTGACCAGACCGGTCACGTCGCGGCCCTCGAGCACGAACACGATGCGCTGCCTGGGTATCCACTCCATGAGGTCGTGGATGGGCATGTCGCCGCTGACGATGGCGCCGCCCGCGAGCGAATGCGTCAGGTTGCGGATGGGCTGGTCGGCCTCGGCGCGCAGGAGCTGCCCGCGCCCGATGTAACCCACGACGCGGCCTTTCGAGGTCACCGGCGCGTAGTCGTAGCGGTCGGACTTCATGGCCGCGAGCACCTTGCCGACCTTGGCGTAGAGATCGAACGTGGTTGCCCGCTCCATGTCCATCTGGATGTGGCGGGCGCGCACTCCTCGGCCGAGGTCGACGTGAGGCACCATCGACTGCCAGCTGCGCGAACGGATGGGCATGGCCGTGGTGGATCTGCGCTCGATGCTCATGTGGCCAGAACTGTGCCATACAGTTGGGCTCATGCTGACCGACCGCTACGACCGCCTGCTGTGCCACGCGCCGGTGGAGACGTCAGGCGGCCGGCCGTGGACGACGGGCGCGAGATGAGCGAACTGGGCGCTGCCCGCGACGGGACACCGGTCACCGTGTTCGATGACGCCACGTTGCTGGGCGAGGCGCTGGCGCGGGAGATCCTCGCCGGCCTCGAACGCACCGCGACCGACGCACGCTACCTGCTGGGCTGTCCCAGCGGCCGCTCACTGCGCTCGACCTACCGGGCCCTGGCCCGGCTCGTCTCGGCCGAGGCCGACCTCTCGCGGCTGGTGGTGGTGATGATGGACGAGTACGTGGTCGGCGAGCCGGGTGCGTTCGAGCGCCTCGATCCAGGACTGAGCCACACCTGCGCCTGGTTCGCCGAGCACGAGATCCGGCGTCCCCTGAACGGCGCGGTGACCCGTGGCCGGGGCATCCCTGCCGAGCACGTGTGGCTGCCCGACCCCGCCGATCCCGCAGCCTACGACCGGCGCATCGCCGACGCCGGCGGGGTCGAGCTCTTCCTCGCCGCCAGCGGTGCCGGCGACGGCCACGTCGCCTTCAATCCGCCGCCGGCCGATCTCGGTGGCGGCTCACGCGTCATCGAGCTGGCCGAGCAGACGCGCCGCGACAACATGGCCACGTTCCCCCAGTTCGGTTCGCTCGAGGAGGTGCCTCGGTACGGCGTCTCGGTGGGCCTGGGCACGATCGGGGGGCTCTCGCGGACGGTGGTCATGGTGCTCATCGGCGAGGCCAAGCGAGCCTCCGCGGCCCGTATCCTGGCCGCGTGCGACTTCGATCCCGCCTGGCCGGCCACCTTCATCCATCGCTGCCCCGACCCGCGGATCCTGCTCGACCGTGGCGCCTTCACAGCGTGAGTCAGGCTGGCGGTCGGCTCCAAGATCGGCTAGCCTCTGTGGCATGACGCACGGGACCGTCGTTCGTCGCCGCTCGCTGGCCACCGTCCTGGCCACCGTCCTGGCCGCCGCCCTCCCCGCCGGCGTCAGCACGGCCGCGCTCGACCCCGAGCTGATGGCCACCCTTGAGCTCCGCGACGGCTTCATCGAGTACCCGCTTGAGCCGGACACGCTGCACTACTTCGACGAGGAGAACCAGCCGCTGGCCGTCCAGGTCATCGACGGCTGCGCCGTGAACGACCGCTACTGGCTCTTCGGCGCCGGCCTCTCCGGCCTGCCCCTCTCGCTGAGCATCGTGGACGACACCACCGGCAAGGAGGTGCGAACGGTGCTGCCGCCCTTCGAGCCGGGCATGCCCATCGGCACGGTCTTCGACGCAGACGCGTTCGACATCTGTGGTGACGATGTCCAGGTGGGCGGCCTGCCGCCGCTCGACGCGTTCGCCCGCTACACCTCGGCTGACGAGCGCGACCCCGACATCACGTCCCGGCTGCGCCTGCTCTCCGACGGCTCCGAGACGGCCTACCGTCGGCTTTCGCAGGCCGAGGACACCTACCGCCTCATCAGCCGGCGTCCGCCCATCGCCGCGGTCGACGAGAGCAGCGACTTCGACCGCCTCTTCCTCATCATCGAAGGGCGGGTGCCGCGTTCGGTGGAAGGGGTCGTCTTCACCGGCGACGAGGGGATGCTGCCGCCGCGAGCGACGCTGACCGAGTTCGTTGGCAAGCTGCCCAAGTCACGGGTGCGCCGAGCCTACGAGATAGCCGAGAAC
>Ga0316198_10001827_pt1 | contig 12681 bp, 15 predicted proteins | sample OudBieAanoxic_MG_FD_204935 | JGI IMG/M metagenome (GOLD analysis project Ga0316198, IMG submission 204935) | Coastal sediment microbial communities from Oude Bieten Haven, Netherlands - site A anoxic | ecosystem: Environmental > Aquatic > Marine > Coastal > Sediment | place: Netherlands... | reverse complement strand
GTCTTGAAGTCATCTGGAGCCGAGGAGGCGTCGCAAGTTGATAGTGCCCAGAGCGTGCCCTCGGGCGATACCATGCTGTTCGCGGCGAGCTCATAGGCCGAGTTGTAGATTCCCTTCACGCGACCCCGAGTGATGCAGACACCGGGTACGATGCAGTCCGGCTCCGCGCCGAAGCCCGCGTACTCGAAATCCACGGTGCCCGAAGAGGTGCACGCACGCGTTCCTCCACTGCCTCCTTCACCGGCCGCACCGGCCGCACCGGCCGCACCGGCCGCACCGCCGACACCGCCAAGGCCACCCGAACCGCCGGAACCGCCAAGTCCCGCCGAGCCGCCGTCGCCTCCGGCCTCCGTCGACGCATAGCAGCCGCCGAGCGCGAACAACAAAAGCAACAAGAAAAACCGAGAGAAGTTGTGGTTCATGGTTTCTGCCCTCGCCCGGACTATACCAGGCTTTGGGGCGTTCGAGCGTTGGGGATCAACGTGGCATACGAGCTCGGTGACTGAAGGGAGACGATGACTTCGCGGTTCAACGCCTTCGCGTGCTCCTCGAGTTCTTCGAACGTGGGTTGAATCAAGAAACCGCCCCAGGGTGTGTAGTAGATCCCCTTCGTCACGGCTCGGACGGCCGGCTCGAAGAGGCTCAAGAGGATCGGACCCTCGGGTACGAGCCGATCTGAGGCGCGGAGCAACTCGAGCCGGTCGGAACGCCGAAGCACGTGCCCAAAGCTGCCCCAGCCCAAGAGCATGGCATCGAAGGTCGTTTCTCGTGTCAGTCGCAGTGGAGTGCTCTCTCCGCGAAGCACCGTCCCCACGAAATCCTGGTAGCTCGCCCGGTCGACGAGCTCGGCGCCGAGTGTGCGTGCGCAGAGGCGAAAAGCCGATGCGGACGGCTCGAAGGCCCGAACCTGGTAGCCCAACTCGCGAAGCGCAGACGCTTCGCGCCCTGCACCTGCGGCGCCGATCAGAATCGATGCGGGAGGGGAGGGGAGGCGTCGTTCAAACCATTGCGTCTCCCACGCGTATAGCCCGTGATGATCGTTTTCCGCTCGAAACGAAGCGTCGTACAGCTCGATCGAAAGATCCTCCTTTTCGGTGTCCTGGAGCGCACGGTTCAAGACGGCGCCGGTCCAAGACTCGAGTCCTCGCTCGATTCGACGCATCCCGGACTGGAGTCTGCGACTCTGCAACGCCCAGCGGCGAAGTAGGCGATATCGGACGCTGGGCTTCTCGGCGGTCATGTTCTTTCGATCAAATCGATGAGCTCCTCGGGGTGGCGCCACGATGCGCTCCAGGTGCGACCCGGACCTACGAGCGCACCCAAGGACATCGTTGGCTCGAAGAACGAGGCTTCGGTCCAATGCTTGAGGCCGGCTGCCGGCGAGAGCGGCCGTAGTGTGGTCCGCGCTGCACGCTCGATGCGGACGAAACGCACCTCGTGCGCATCACAGGCAGCGCGCTGCAAGGCTTCTGCAGCGACGGGATAGTAGGGTGTCACCGTGTCGCTGGGGGTCTCCGCAGCGTCCTCATCGTCGTCGAGGCCAAGCAAGTAGTCCGGGCATTGCGCGCCCCGTTTCGGAGGGTCGAAACGAATCGCACGCGGCCACCCCCACACCCGCCGGCCGTCCGTGACGACGAATTCATCAGAGAAATACTTCCAACCGTGCCGAACTGCGGTGAGTGCCAGCGAGCTCTTTCCGGAGCCGGAGGGGCCGGAGAACACGAAGGTCGCGCCGTCCGACACCAAGGCGGCGGCGTGAAATACGGCAAATCGGCGTTTGTGGCGCGCGAGCGCGACTCGATAGAGCAATTGCTCGAAGCCAGCAACGAGGTCTTCGGCGACGCCGCCCGACCACACCACTTCCCCGTCCACCAGGATTCGGGGCGATGCATCCGAGATCACTTCCATCTCGCAACTCGGGCCAGGTTGAACGAGGGGCCACTTCGCGGCCGACCAGTGACGTCGGAGGTAGCGACTCGTCTTCGCGCAGGAGCTTCGTACACCCACACGAAGCCCGGAAAGAAAGATCTCGTGCTCCTCTAGCTTGCCTCTTCCCACGCGATGAGCTTCCGTTGCTCGAGCTGGCCCAGGAACGCGGCCACGTCACGAGCCACGGTTTCAGGCTCGGCCTCGACGTGGCTCAGGATTTCAGCGGTGATGTCCCCGATCGATCGTTTGCCGTCGATCATCAGCCAAACACCCGCGGCGATGTCGTTCAACACGAGGAGCTGAGGGGTGTTGCCGTCGTAGATGACGACTTCGTCCGTGTCCGTGACCTCGTGGGTCAGCGTGTTCTTGCGCTGAGGCACGCGTCGATCGGAGTGCTCAGGCACGGCATGTCCCCTCGAGCAACACAGATCGGGTCTGACACTCCCAGCAAGACAGCTTTTCACCCCATCGTGCGCGCGCCGTCAGCAGATTCCTCTTTCGGGAGGCAAGCGGCTCCGCCGAAGTGAGAATCGCTGCTAGCCCGGCATCATGGATGGTTCCGAGCGGTAGGTGACGGCTGAAGATGCAGGGGTACACCGTGCCCTCGTAACTCACCGCGGCAGTCCCGCCGAAGCTGCGCAGTCGTTTCGTTTCGACACCGCCGGTTTGGATGCCCGGAGGCGGTGCAGCGGATTCCGTGATTGCCGCGTCCCCGCGTCCCACGTCGCGCATTTGATCGAAACCAATGGAGCCCTGAGCCACGCCGAGCGTCAGTAGATACTCTTGTGTCCTCAATGCGTCGTGTTGGTTCTGCCTCATCGAGATGACGCCGACGCGTACCTTCAAGCCATCGGCGATGGCGCGTCGAATCGCTCGTGCGGTGCGTTCGTGACTCCCCGGCGTCTGGGTAATCGCATCGTGGGTCTCCGGATCGTGCGAGTAGAAGGAAAACGCAAAGGAGGGCGTGAGCTCGCGCAAGCGCTCGTACGTCTTGCCCCGAAGTGCGAGGCCGTTCGTGTAGATCTCGATCTGCGGGATCCCGATCTCGGCTGCGTACTCAACCGCCCGAATGCAATGGGGGCTGATGAGAGGGTCTCCCCCGGTGAGCTGCACCAGCTCGAAACCGAGAGCCTTCGCGTCTTCGAGCACATCCCTGAGCTCGGGCCAGCCCAGCGCTTCTGTGCGAGAGGGCGCCGATTCAGCATAGCAATGGACACATTGCTCGTTGCACTTCGCCGTCAGCTCGACGAAGAGTTGTCGCCATCCAGAGCCGCGCAACACCGTCTCTCGCGTAAGTGGTTGGAGCGCTTGCTCCTGGAGCCGTCCGCGAAGCTGCCCCACCAACGGCTCGAACCGCGCGAGTGATTCCCAAACGGAGCCGGAGAGCTCGATCGTCGATCCATCGATCGCAGGCGTCCCTTCGATTTGGATCTGATCCCCGGTGCTCAACTTGAGGGCTTCGAGCGATCCCTGGCTCTGCCAGAGGATCCAATCGTTGGGCAAGAAGTAGCCGGTCTCCTGCCGTTCCATGCGCTTCATGGAAGTAAGGGCATGCAGGTCTGCGGCTGGCAGCCAGAGCTCGGATTGCACGCTCCCGGCGCGCAGGTCGTAGGCATGCACGAAGCCTGCGCGTGCGCCTTGTTCAAGGTGATGGTCGCGAGCACGGCCGGCGCCGTATACGCAGCGGCTTTTAGAAAGTGCCGCCGCGCGCGGTCGAGCTCGTTGGTGTCCCCCAAGTCGTCCTTCATCACTGCCTCTGCAACTGTTCCATCCGCGTCGCGCAAGGTCTACCCGGAAAGTGCACGCCGGTCTCCAGTTTCAATTCCACTGATTCCGCCGAAATTGTGCGAAGAAATACGCATTGACAACCGTGCTTGCGAACCTTTACCGTAGGACTGTCGGCGGCTGATCAGCAACCTTCCGACAGGCGAATCGAGATTCGCACTCCTTCGGGGTACAACACAACGGGCACTCGGGCGGGGTTCACACCTCGCCCGAGTATTTTTTTGCGCCGTGCGTGTTTCAGCTAGCTGCTAGAGGCTGCGCTTTTTGCCGCGGAGACCGCGTCTGCTGCCTTTGGGACGCTTGGGCTTCTCGAACGACCCGCGGCCGCCGCGGTCGTCGCCGCCGCGATCGAAGTCGCCTCGGTCGCGCGCGAAGTCGTCGCGACCGTAGCCTGGGCTGCCAGCGTCTCCACCTGGGGCTCCGCCTGGGCCTCGGCCTGGCGGCGGTCCGCCGAAATCACGTCGTGGTCGGGGCGCACGCGGGCGATCCTCCGCGATATCAAGGCGCAGCGGGCGCCCTCCGACCTCGCGGCCGTGGAACTGCTCAACGGCCTTCTGGGCGTGCTCTTCGGCGCCGAACCGCACGAATGCAAAGCCTCTGGGGCGGCCTGATTCTCGGTCCTTGGGAATGTGAACATCAACTACCTCGCCGATCTCGCCAAAGAGCTCACGAAGCTCCTCGTCTGTCGTGGCAAAGTTGAGGTTCCCTACGAATATCTTGTTTGAGATGACTTACTCCGTTCTTCTATGTGCTGGTTTTGCACGATTTAGATCTGGTTCCAAGTAGGACAGTGTAACCTAGATCGGGGCTTTTTGCTGTGGTCAGGCTCTGTGCTCAGTAGTGCCACGGGAACTTTCGATAATCTTGGGGCCTCTTTTCGAGGAACGCGTCGCGACCCTCCTGGGCCTCTTCGGTGCCGTACGCGAGGCGCGTGGCCTCCCCGGCGAAGAGCTGCTGCCCGACCAATCCGTCGTCGATCATGTTGAAGCCAAACTTCAGCATTCGCATGGCAGTCGGGCTTTTCGAGTTGATTTCCAGTGCCCAGGAGAGGGCGAAGTCCTCGAGCTCGGCGTGCGGGACGACGGCGTTGACCATGCCCATGTCCGCGGCCTCCTGGGCGCTGTAATTCAGACCAACGAAGAAGACCTCGCGCGCTTTCTTCTGCCCGACCTGCCTCGCGAGGAGGGCCGAGCCGTAGCCGCTGTCGAAGCTGGCGACGTCGGGGTCCGTTTGCTTGAAGAGAGCGTGCTCCTCGCTCGCGATGGTCATATCGCAAACGACGTGGAGGCTGTGGCCGCCACCGACCGCCCAACCCGGCACGACTGCGATCACGATTTTCGGCATGAACCGAATAAGCCGCTGCACCTCGAGGATGTGCAAGCGGCCGAGCCGCGCCGGGTCGATCTCGCCGGCGGACTCCGTCTCGTACTTGTAGCCGTCCTTGCCACGGATGCGCTGGTCACCACCTGAGCAGAAGGCCCACCCGCCGTCTTTCGGGGAAGGGCCGTTGCCGGTGAGAAGCACACAGCCGACGTCGGACGTTTGGCGCGCATGATCCAGTACGCGGTAGAGCTCGTCGACCGTGCCCGGGCGAAACGCGTTGCGCACCTCGGGTCGATTGAACGCGATCCGCACGGTGCCTTGATCCCTGGCGCGGTGGTACGTGAGGTCTTGCAGATCGAAGCCTGGGACTTCGGTCCACTTTGCGGCGTCGAATATCTCGGAAACCATGGTGCTCCTACTCCGTGAACTCGTTCAGTACGGCAAGGATGATCCGCCCGAGCAGCGTGGCTACTTGTTGCCGCGAGAATTCGCCGTCGATCCATCGCTGAAGGATCTCACCGGCACCCGTGAGAAACATGTCGGCAAGCGCGAGCGCCTCGGCGTCGTCGACGCCTGTCAGCTCGCGCAGCGGGATCAACCAAGGCTGCACGAGCAGCACGCGGAATTCCTTGCAGATCTCGGAGATCTCTGGGTCGTGAACGGAGGAGCGTAGAAGTTGCCACCCGCCGGAGCCGCGGGCCTCGATTGTGTCGCAAGCAGCGTCGATGAACGCGCGGGCGATCGTCGCAACGTCGGCGTCTCCTTCCATGTGCAGGATGTCGGGCGTGCGTCGCGCGAAGTCGTCCCGGAAGTCCTCGAGCACACCTTTGATGAGCTCGTGGCGGTTCGGGAAGAACTTGTAGACGACCGGCCGCGTTACTCCCGCCGCCGAGGCGACGTACGGAATCCGTACGTTGTCGACCCCGTCCGTCGCGATAATCTCCGACGCAACCCGCAGAAGCTGCTCGTGCCGGTCTTCCGGACTGAGTCGTGTGCGTGTCGAGTCGCTTGGTCGATTAGATGACGGCATGGCTCACGAAAAAGGGTGGCCTCTCAAACAAGAAGCCACCCTGATCGAATTCCAACGCAGGACGTTTAGTCCTGCGCGAGGTTCATCACCTGCTGGAGGCTCATCGCCAGCGTCATGTCGCCGTCGATCTTGATCTTGCCGGACATGAAGGCCTGCATCGGGTTGAGCGTGCCATTGATCATGCCGAGCCAGTCTTCGTCCGAAACCGTGATGGTGGCGCCTGGGCCGTCGTGGGTGCCATGGCCGACGAAGTCGCCAGACTTGCCCTTCGTGAGGTCCAAGTAGTAGTCGCCGCCACCGTCGCCGGTGATATTGAATTGGTACACCGCGTTCGGGGCGGTCGCCGCGTCGTTGTTTTCGGCGGCCTTCTTCTCAAACTTCTCGAAGAACTCAGCTACGGATTCCATTGATATTTGCCTCTCTTGTTTTGTCGGCTCGGGGCCGGTTGCGGTAGCCACCCGTCCCTGGGTATGGCTCGCAGGAGGGGAGTTGTACCCGATATCTGGGGTGATTGCACCCCTGGTTTCGGCGCCTTTGAAACACGTTGGAAACCTTCGCCACATCCTGCGGAAACAGCTCGGATCTAGCCTCTGCCGACTTCGAAAACAGGAGGAACCGGGGATGGAAGCTCTCAATCAAGCGGATACCGCATGGCTCATGGTGTCGTGCGCATTGGTCATGCTCATGACGCCGGGTTTGGCGCTCTTCTACGGCGGGATGGTCGGCTCGAGGAACGTTCTCTCGTCGTTCATGCACAGTTTCATCGCGCTCGGCATCATCACGCTGCAGTGGGTCGTCATCGGCTACTCGCTCGCGTTCGGATCGGACGTCGGCGGGGGCTTCATCGGCGGGTTCGAGTTCGCCTTTCTGAACGGTGTCGGGCTGGAGCCTCAGGAGGGGTCCACGATTCCGCACATTCTGTTCATGGCGTTCCAGATGATGTTCGCGATCATCACACCGGCGCTGATTTCTGGCGCCATCGCGGAACGCATGAAGTTCTCCGCGTATCTGGTGTTCATCGTGCTGTGGGCGACCTTGGTCTACGATCCGATTTGCCATTGGGTTTGGGGCCCGGACGGCTGGCTTGGCGCCCGTGGCGCCCTCGACTTTGCGGGCGGTACGGTGGTCCATCTTTCCTCAGGCGCCGCAGCGCTCGTGTGCGCGATCGTCCTCGGTCGGCGCAAGCGACCTGGGCCCCCGCACAACCTGACGCTCACCTTGCTTGGCGCGGGCATGCTCTGGTTTGGTTGGTTCGGTTTCAACGCTGGCAGTGCCCTTGCAGCGAATGACAACGCGGCGCTCGCATTGGTCAACACGCACGTGGCCGCCGGCGCTGCAGCCTTCGCTTGGGCCATCGCGGAGTGGATCAAGCAGGGGAAGCCCACCGCGCTCGGTGTAGCGTCGGGCTTGGTGGCCGGCTTGGTCGTGATCACCCCCGCTGCCGGGTTCGTAGGCCCGATGTCGGCCGTCTTGATGGGGCTCATCGCCGGGCCGGTCTGCTACGGCGCGGTCATGCTGAAGGGCAAGGTCGGCTACGACGATGCGCTCGACGCGTTCGGGATCCACGGGGTAGGCGGCGCGCTTGGCGCGGTGTTGACCGGTGTCTTCGCGGCCGCCGTTTGGGGCGGAACCGACGGCCTCATTGCGGGCAATAGCGAGCTCTTCATCGAGAACATCATCGGCGTGCTCGCTGCCGCCGCGTATTCGGCCATCGTAACGATCGTCCTACTCAAGGTCATCGATGCCACGATCGGCCTCCGCGTCAGCAACGATGAGGAGAGCGAAGGCCTCGACACCAACCTCCACGGCGAGGAGGGCTACCACATGGGTGGCGCTGGCGCCTTGTCCGGGAGCGAGTAGCTTCACGGGGTGGGCTTCTTCTCCCGCCTGTTTGCAAAGAAAGACGCACCGCCTCCGCCCCTGCCAGAGGCGGAGGAGCGCGACTACACACTCGCCGAGCTCGCCCAATACGACGGCTCGGACCCCAGCAAGCCCCTGCTGCTCGCGATCCGCGGTCAGGTCTATGATGTAGGCCGCGGCCGAGACTTCTACGGCACGGGCGGGCCGTACGGAATGTTTGCTGGCAAGGATTGCACCCGCGCGCTCGCCAAGGTCGCGTTCGACTCGGATCTCTTCACCGGCGACATGCATGGGCTCGACCAAGACGAGCTCGACAAGCTCGAGGAGTGGATCGAGATGTTCGAGGGCAAGTACCAGCGCGTCGGCCGGCTGCTGCCCGGCGACTAGGATAGTGCGCCGCGAGCTTCTCTCGGGCGTTCATGCGGTCGGGAAGCGACGGTAGGCCAGAGTCGCGACTGTGCCCACGCACAACGCCGTCATCGCGTAGAGGAACGGCAGCTTTAGAAGTGCGTCTTGGTCGGCTTGCGGGAAGGTCGCGACAATGACTGCGATTGCGAGTGGCGCGTTCTGCACTCCGGTCTCGAGAGACACTGCGCGCCGTTGCCGAGGCCCGAGTCCGCTGAGTCGGGCAGCCAGGTAACCGAGGACCATTCCGCTCGTCGCGACGAACACGCACGCCAACAAGCTCGCGTCTTCGGCAGTCAGCACGAGGTCGATTTGGTCGGAGACACTCGTGACGAGCAAGACGATGAGGAGCACGGCGCCCGAGATCGAGCCGACCCGCTCGACTTTGGCGGCTGTCACGGGCGAGCGGTGGCGAATCCACATGCCTCCGGCGATGGGGAGCAGCATCAGCGCCAGCGTCCCCATCACCGCGAGGTAGGGGACCTGCATCGGCGCGTCCAACAGCGCGGCGGCGTAGCCGTAGAGTAAGGCTGGCATGAGGATGACCGACGCCAGTGTGGAGATGGCCGTCATCGAGATGCTTAGCGCGAGGTCGGCGCGCGCGAAGTATGTCAGCATGTTGCTCGCGTTTCCGCCCGACGCGCAGGCCATCAAGAGAAGCCCGAGGGCATCCGTGCCTCTCAGGTCAAAGCTTTGAATCGCGAGGTATGCGAGAAGCGGCATCCATCCAAACTGCGAAAGCAATCCGACGAGCACCGCCCTCGGCTGACGGAGCGCCCTCCCGTAGTCGGAGGGTGTCAACGAGGCACCCATGCCCACCATCAGGGCGAGCGTGAGCGCGGCGATGAGCGCCTTGTCGAGCCCGCTGAGCATCCAGCGCACTATACACCCCGCAAAACCTGCGCCCCTCCGCGCGCTCGGGTGCAGGTGCGTGCTGCAGGTCTCAGGTGGCCGTGTTGACCATCATTTGAGAGCAGCGCAGCATCCTCACGTGGACAACGAGAAGATCATCAACGAGGTGATGGGCGGCGGCCTCCGTGCGCTCAATCGGATCGCAGAATCCTCGCTCGTCGAGCGGCTCGGGCTCGAGGAACGGACGCAGCAGCTCGTGTACGAGGGCGCCAAGCGCGTGGCTGAAACCGCGGCCAAGGCCGCGAAGCGTCTTTCGCCCAAGCGAGCGAGCGAGCGCCCCCGGACCTCGCGCAAGTTCGATTTGAGCCTCAGCGAGGAGCAGCAGCTCATGCGGGACACGCTTCGGCGCTTCGCCGACGAAGTCATGCAGCCTGCCGCGCGTGAAGCCGACGATCAGGGCGCGCCTCCGGACGGATTCTTGGATACGTTCAGCGAGCTCGGCGCGATTGCGATGTCCGTGCCTGAAGCCTTGGGAGGCGCAGCGGAGCAGGTGTCCGCCGTTTCGCAGATGCTGATCGCCGAAGACCTCGCGCGGGGCGACATGGGTCTGGCGTATGCGGCGCTCGCGCCTTTGTCGTTCGTCAATGCGGTCGTCGCTTGGGGTGACGAGCGACAGCAAGCAATGCTGTTGCGGCCGCTCGTCGATGGGGAGGAAACGGAAGCCACGGTCGCGGTCGTCGAGCCGCATCCGCTCTTCGACCCGGGCGCGCTACGCACCACAGCCAAGAAGAGCTCCTCCGGCTACACGTTGAATGGCGAGAAGTCGGCAGTTGCCTTGGCAGGCACGGCCAAGTGGATCCTGGTCGCGGCGGAGATCCCAAAGATCGGTCCGCGCATGTTCATCGTCGAGCGGGATGCGCCAGGCGTCTACGTGACCGACGAGCCGGCCATGGGGCTGCGCTCGGCTTCCCTTGGCCGTTTGAAGCTCGACGGCGTGAGCGTGCCCCACGACGCACTGCTCGGGGGCGAGGCTGCGTTGAAGAGCCGCGGCAAGGCCGCTTATCGTGATGCCGTCGACCGCGCACGCGTTGCGTGGGGCGCGATGGCGGTCGGTGCATCGCAAGCGGTGCTCGACTACGTGGTCCCGTATTGCAACGACCGCGTCGCCTTCGGTGAGCCGATTTCACACCGTCAAGCAGTGGCGTTCATGATCGCGGACATCGGGATCGAGGTGGAGTCCATGCGAATGCTCGTGTACCGGGCTGCCGGGCGCATCGACGCGGGACTCAAGTGCCAGCGCGAGGCTTACCTCGCGCGTACCCTCTGCGCCGACAAGGCGATGGAGGTTGGGACGAACGGGGTGCAGCTGCTCGGCGGGGCAGGCTTCATCAAGGATCACCCCATCGAGATGTGGTACCGCCACTTGAGAGCCGTCGGTGTGATGGACGGCAATCTGCTCGTGTAGGAGGCCCCGATGATTTATCTCGAAGTTCCAAAGAGCCTCAAGCCGATCGTCAACCAGGCGCACCAAGTCGCCAAGCACGTCTTTCGACCCATCTCTCGGAAGTACGACCGCGCCGAGCACGAGTACCCGAAGGAGCTCGACATGCTCGCGGCGCTGATGGACGGACTCAGCGCAGGCTCGGGCGAACGCGGCGCAGGCGTCGATGGGCTCCGGCGCGAGGAGGAGCGCAAGGAGGGTGTTCGAAATGGGGGGAACATGTCTACCTGCCTCGGCCTCACCGAGCTCTGCTGGGGTGACGTCGGTCTCGCGCTTTCGATTCCGCGCCAGGGGCTCGGCAACGCCGCCATCACCGCGGTCGCCGACGGCGAACAGAAGAAGCGTTTCCATGGCGTGTGGGCGGCGATGGCCATCACGGAGCCTGGCGCTGGCTCCGATTCGGCCAACATTCGGACCACGGCGCAACTCGACGGCGACGAGTGGGTGCTCAACGGCGAGAAGATCTACGTCACCGCGGGGAGCCGCGCCGACTCTGTCGTCGTCTGGGCCACCCTCGATCGCAATCTCGGCAGAGCGGCCATCAAGTCATTCGTCGTTGCGCACGGCACTCCGGGGATGGAGGTCGTGCGGCTCGACAAGAAGCTCGGCATCCGTGCTTCGGATACGGCGAGCATCACCCTGACCGATTGCCGGATCCCCAAGAACAACATCTTGGGGACCGCCGACATCGATACCAAGAAGGGGTTCGGTGGCGTCATGCAAACATTCGACAACACCCGCCCAATCGTTGCGGGGATGGCGGTCGGCCTCGCGCGAGCTGCGCTGGAGCACACGCGCGCACTCCTCGCCAAGGAGGGCGTCGAGGTTCGCTACCGCGGCTCGCTCTTCAACAAGAGCGCCGCGGAGGCCGAGCTGATTCGAATGGAAGCGGACTGGGAAGCCGGCCGCTTGCTGATGCTCAAGGCAGCATGGATGGCGGACAACGGCATTCCAAACTCGATGGAGGCCTCGATGTCGAAGGCCAAGGCAGCCCGCGTGGCCAACCGCGTCACACTGCGTTGCGTCGAGCTCTGCGGGGGCGTCGGCTACGCAGAGGACGAGCTCCTCGAGAAGTGGGCGCGCGACTCGAAGATCCTCGACATCTTCGAGGGCACCCAGCAGATCCAGTTGCTGATCATCGCGCGGCGCTTGCTCGGTAAGCGCTCGTCGGAGCTTCGCTGAGGAGACCCGAATGGAGGTCAACGGCATCGCACACACGTTCGTCACGGTCGGCGATTTCGATCGCGCGCGGGCGTTCTACAGCAAGCTGCTTCCGTTCCTCGGCCTGCAGAACGTGATGGACATCCCCGGGACGTATTACTGTGTGGGTGGCCGAACCGGCTTCGCGATTCGCGAGGCCCCGGCGGAGAACCGCGGCGAGCGGTTCGACCAGAATCGGATCGGGCTGCACCACATCTGCTTCCGCGCCCGCACTCGCGAAGACGTCGACGAGGCGTACGCGTTCGTCAAGGAGCTCGGCGCCGAGATCGTGCACGGCCCCGAAGAGGCCATCTGGGCTCCCGGGTACTACTCGATCCTCTTCGAGGATCCGGATGGGATCCGGCTGGAGGTGAATTTCGTGCCGGGGAAAGGGCTGCTGAAGTAGTTCTCGCAGCGTTTGGTCACATCCGACCCATCCACCACCACCCGTAGTCCTCCCTCCGCGGCATTGCTTCGCAAGGCCTTGGCGGCGCACTGGCGCCGGGCTTCGCCCTTCGGGCTCGCGCGCCAGCGCCAGCGTCAGCGTCAGCGTTCAGCGACAGCGACAGCGTCAGCGTCAGCGTTCAGCGACAGCGACAGCGTCAGCGACAGCGTCAGCGTTCAGCGTTCAGCGTCAGTGCCTGATTCCGATTGGGTCATCGTGCTGTCCTTTTCGGCTGCGAGCGGGGTCCAGGGGGGTGAACCCCACTCACAGCCGCAAAGGAGAGCACTCATGGGACTCATTGTTCAGCGTAAGGCGATTCAGGCAGCCGAGGGGCTGCGGCAGGTCATGTCG
>Ga0316198_10001826_pt1 | contig 12684 bp, 11 predicted proteins | sample OudBieAanoxic_MG_FD_204935 | JGI IMG/M metagenome (GOLD analysis project Ga0316198, IMG submission 204935) | Coastal sediment microbial communities from Oude Bieten Haven, Netherlands - site A anoxic | ecosystem: Environmental > Aquatic > Marine > Coastal > Sediment | place: Netherlands... | reverse complement strand
CGGCCGCGTAGTTGGGAAAGTCTCGCGTCGGCAGCGCGGACCAGACATCCAGCACCGGCTGCATCAGGGCCCAGCCAACCTCGATATTGTCGGCCCGCTTGAACAGCATGGCGTCGCCCGTCATGCAGTCATGGATCAGGGTTTCATAGCCACTCGCCTGCTTGTCCGCAAAATAATCATCGTACTTGAAGTTCATTTCAACGGTACCAAGCTGCGTGGTATGCCCCGGAATCTTGGCGTTGAAATTCATACCGATGCCCTCGTCCGGCTGCAGCCGCAGCACCAGGGTGTTGGCCGGGACGTTGTCACGCCGGACCAGCGAATCCCTGAACATGACGCTTGGCGCATGCCGGTACTGGATCACTACCTCGGTGAAACGTCCCGGCAGGCACTTGCCGGTGCGCAGGTAGAACGGCACGCCGGCCCAGCGCCAGGAGTCGATCATCAGCCGCATGGCGGCATAGGTCTCGGTAGTCGACTCCGGGTCTACCCGCGGCTCTTCGCGGTAACCCGGCACGCGTTCGCCACTCGACAGGGTACCGGGGCCATACTGTCCGCGCACCGTTTCAGTCAGGACCTCGTCATGACCCAGTGGCTGGATGGCACGCAGCACCTTGACCTGTTCATCGCGAATGGCATCGGCTTCAAAGGAATTGGATGGTTCCATGGCCACGACCGAGAGCACGGCCAGCAGGTGGTTCGGGATCATGTCACGCAGCGCCCCGGTAGACTCGTAGTAGTTACCGCGCCCCTCCACACCGATGGACTCCGCCACGGTGATCTGCACGTGATCGATATAACGGTGGTTCCAGATTGGCTCAACCGTACTGTTGGTAAACCGGTAGGCAAGGATGTTCTGCACCGTTTCCTTGCCGAGGTAATGATCAATGCGGTAAATCTGGTGTTCAGCAAGTACGCTATGCAGCTGCCGGTTCAGGGCCTGTGCAGATTCCAGGTCGCGGCCGAAGGGCTTTTCCACCACCACCCGCCGCCAGTACCCGTCTCCTTCCTGCAGCAGGCCAGCCGCGCCCAGCTGCTCGGTAATCCCGGCAAAGTATTGTGGCGGCGTGGCGAGATAGAACAGGAAATTAACAGCAATGCCGCGTTCTTCAACGAGTTCATCGAGGCGTTCCCCGAGGCGCGCAAACAGTTCCGCTGCAGTAAAGTCACCCTGCAGGTAGTAAACACTCTCCAGCACCCGCGCCCAGTGCTGCGCATCAAAATCCTCGCCGAGAAATTTGCGGCTGACTTCGTCCAGTTGCGTCCGCAGACCATCGGTACCCAGGTCCTGGCGTCCGAGCGCCAGTACCGCGAACTGGTCGGGCAACAGTCCGTCCTTGCGCAGTGAATACAGTGCCGGCACCAGCTTGCGCCGGGTCAGGTCGCCGCTGCCTCCGAAGATCACCATGATGTTGGGTGGCGCAGTGACAACAGAACCTGGGTGTGAAGCGGCTATTGACATCGATCTGTCCCGGGTTGTTTCTGGTTACAGGAATATAGTGAAATGCAAGCGTGAGCGAAAATGTGACTATGCCAGTAACTGCTCACTGCTCCTCTTTCTCATGATGTCCGCCAAACCCGTAGCGCATGGCCGACAGAACCTGGTCGGCAAAATCGCTCTCCCCGCGCGAGGTGAAACGGTCATACAGTGCCGTAGTCAGCACCCGTGCCGGCGCCCCGGACTCGATGGCAGCGATGCTGGTCCAGCGCCCCTCGCCGGAGTCGGATACACGGCCCGAGAACTCCGTTAGCTGCGGACTTTTGTACAGTGCATCAGCCGTCAGATCCAGCAACCATGAGGAAATAACGCTACCACGGCGCCACACCTCGGCAACATCGGCCAGGTTAATGTCATAGCGAAAGTCATCCGGGTCCCGCAGCGGCGAAGTCTCGGCATCAACCGTCTGTGAGCGGTTGCCAATATTGGCATGAGCGAGGATATTGAGCCCCTCTGCATAGGCCGCCATCAAGCCATATTCAATGCCGTTGTGCACCATTTTCACGAAGTGCCCGGCACCGGCCGGACCGCAATGCAGGTAGCCCTGTTCTGCCGCTGACGGGTCATCTGTGCGTCCCCGGGTGCGCGGGATGTCACCCGTGCCGGGCGCCAGTGTGGCGAACACCGGCTCCAGCTGCCGCACCGTCTCCGGGTCGCCACCGATCATCAGGCAGTAACCACGCTCCAGTCCCCAGACGCCGCCGCTGGTACCCGCATCGACGTAGCGAATACCCCGCTCTTCCAGGTGGCGGGCGCGGACAATGTCATCCTTGTACCAGGAATTACCGCCGTCGATGATGATGTCACCGGCCTCCAGTCTTCCGGCCAGACTTTCAATGACCTGGTCGACCACGGCCGCCGGCAGCATCAGCCAGATGGCGCGCGGCTGCGCCAGTCCGGAGACAAACGCATCGAGGTCCGCCGCACCGGTGGCACCTTCCTGCTGTAATGCCGCCACGGCATCCGCATTGGTGTCATACACCACACATTCATGACCGGCGCGCATCAGGCGCTGCACCATACTCCCGCCCATGCGGCCCAGACCCAGCATACCCAGTTGCATACGCACACCACCTGTCCTTGACTGATGAAATTCACGTGCCGGTGGAATCGTTTTTTGTGTCGATTTTCCGGCCGCCCGAGCGACTCACTGTACACTATTTTATTGCAGTGCAATCCGCTATTCGCTCACCCTTGCCATGGGTCCATTATAGATATCCATGCAATCACCGCCAGCCACGGCTGCCAGCCGTCCCGACCGGCAGGCAACGGGGCACAACCCCGGGGTGCACGCCAACATGGTTGCGGAATACTGCGCGTTCGAATGAACACCAGTTGCAGAGAGCGGGCTGGCAAATCTGCCAGAAAAAACCCGGGCAGCATCCTGGAGATGATGCAGGTATTACTCGAAATGGAGCGTGCTCTTCATCCCGACGCTAACACGCCCCCGGCACACTCAATGAGGCGGTATGTTGTGCGTCAGACTGTGTTCCACGCTGCTGGTCAGGCTGATCAACCGGGCGGGCGTACCGATGTGCTCGTTGACTTGCGCAGCCACAGCGCAGAATTCAGGGCATCAGCAGTTCAATGGTTCCGCTGACCGTCACCACGATATCGGTTTCGCCACCTGCAACCGCCACGGCCGCGTCGGATTCCATCGCGGACGCCGCCATCCTGGCCTGATAGATAACCGGTGGTTGCTGCCCGCGGGTATTGATATTCAAGTCCACAATACGGAACCCGCTAGCCTGCAGGTTATCACCCACGATACGGGCGCGCTCCTTGAAGGCCTCCAGTGAGGCACTGATCAGGCGGTTTTCAACCGCCGTACGACGCCCGTCGGACACCGTGAAGTTCATCGATTTCACCTGCAGCCGTTCCTGCAGGCGGCCGGTCAACTGGCTGAGGCCCTCCATGTCCGTGCCTTCCAGCATCAGGGTCTGCCGGGCCCGCCAGCCCTGGAACTCGCTCTTGTGATGCACGGGCCAGGTCTGGTAGCTGCCGGTGCTGGCCTTGATTTTGTCAAACCCCTGCGCCGTGGCCAGCGCCCACTCCATGTCTGCATTAATGCGACTTGCCAGCCGGGCCGCATCCTTGTCCTCGCCCGAGGTACCCAGGGTCACGTGCATGGTGTCATTGCTGACCGCCTCACGCTGCTCGGACTGCAGGCGGACCTGGTTGTAGTGTTGCGTGGCGTCGTCGGCCAGCGCCACCGAGGCCGCACCCAGCACGCAGACAGCCGCCAGTAACAGTGCCTTCATTATGCGTTCTCCTGCCCGGTTTCGGACTGCTCGGCCACCTGCCTGCGCACCTCGTCCATATCCAGTTCGCCAACCTTTTCGATCACGGACGCCAGGCTAGCTGGCGGCAATGCACCGGGCTGTGAAAACACAATAATCTGCTGACGAAACACCATCAGCGTCGGGATGGAACGGATCTGGAAATGCCCGGCAAGCTCCCGTTCCTCCTCGGTGTTGACCTTGGCGAACACCACATCGGGATGATTCTCGGACATCGACTCGAACACGGGGGCGAACTGCTTGCAGGGACCGCACCAGGGCGCCCAGAAATCCACCAGGATGGTGTCATTTCCGGTGATAATGTCCTGAAAGGTGTCTTTGGTAAGGTCAACTGTTGCCATAATCGGTAATCCTTGCTCGTAAAGATACCGGCAATTATACAGGCTGCCTGCCTGGCGAACAGTTGTCAGTCGGTACTGCGCCGGCGCGGCGCGTCAGCACCGCTCTCGGTCTGGTAGGTCATGTCCAGCTCGATGCGGTTGCGCCCGAGACGCTTGGCCCGGTACAGCGCCTTGTCGGCCCGTTCAATAAAGGCGCTGGACGACTCACCCGGCTTGTAAAGCGAGACGCCGGCGGAAAATGTCGGCACATCGGCCATCTTGCCGTTGGTCTGCCAGCGGGTCTCGTTGGCGCGCCGCCGGACCTTGTTGAGCGCGCGCACGGTGCCGTCGGAATCGGTATTCGGCAGCAGCACGGCGAATTCCTCACCGCCGTAGCGTGCCACCATATCGTGATGGCGGAAGATCGACAGGATGTTCTTCGAATACACGCGCAGGACTTCATCACCCGCAGCATGACCGTAATCGTCGTTCACCGCCTTGAAGTGATCCAGGTCGATCAGTACGAATGACAGCGGGAAGCCGTAGCGCTGAACACGCGCCACCTCGTCTTCCAGGCGGCGCATGAAGGCACGCCGGTTCGGCAACCCGGTCAATTCATCCGTCAGGCTGAGCAGGCGCACCCGGGTCAGTTCGTCGGTCAGTTCGCGGCTGTCGGACTCGAACAGCTGCAGGTAATGGTAGGTATTATCGAGTTTGTCCGCGAGTTCATTGTGGCCCTTCATGAGCTTTTCCACCTCACGAATCAGGGTCCAGCGCATGTTCTCGATTTCGGTGATCTCCTCGCTCGCGTGCAACTCAGCCAGGGCAACCTCCAGGATAACGCCAAACTCCTCATTCTGGGTGATGGTTTCCTGTACCTGCTGACCGAGCGTGTCCTGCAGTTTCTGAATGTCCTCGCGACGTGCCTCCAGCTGGCTGCGATGCAGGGCATTCAGATCCTGCCCGGCCGGGATTTCTTCGCTAATTTCTTCCGCGTACAGGTCCTGGTCGTCAAAGTCATCATCCAGGTTTTCGGTCAGTAAGCTGACGGAGGTGTCGCCCTCCTCGTCGTCTTCCTGGATGGCCTCGATTTCAGGCTCGATCTCAGGCTCGACCTCTGATTCAATTTCTGATTCGATCTCTGGCCCGGCCTCAGCCTCACCTGCAACAGCTGGTGCCATGCTGGCCGGAGCCGCTTCCGGAAATGTCTCTGCCGGAACCGTGTCAATGCCGAAGGCTGCCAGCAGCGGGCTGATGGCCTGGCGCATGACCGAGGAATCGAGGTTGTGGGCATTCCTGATCTGGTCACCGCACTCCTCGATAAACTCGCTCAGCGTATTCAGTTCAGTGGCTGTAAGCGGGGGTTCCAGCCGTGCCTGCAACAGCTTGATCTGTACGTAAGCGGAGGAACCGGGTGTCAAATGGGCGGAGAAGGCATCCAGCAGGACATTCACGAAACCTGAGTAGGCAATTTCCGCATGCAGGTGGCTGGAGGCAAGATCATCCAGCATGTCCTCTACCTGGCGATAGATCAGGCTGCCGGCAGGCGTCGCCCGCAGGGAATCAACCAGGTGCAGCAGCTTGCGCACGCCTCCCGGATCGACCTTCTCAGGCCTGTTTAAACCCGCAACCATAGTCTCTCCTGCGCATCCGTGAGCCAGTGGCAGGCAAATTCCCTTACCTGTCCTTCGTTATTGTTGATTTTACCGTCCTGGCAGATGACCGGCTTCCCGGGACCTCTGCACCTCACTCACATGATTTTATTATTGATTACAATACCTAACACTGTGCCATCGGTATCAGCCAGGATTGCAGGCCGAAGCTTGTGATAGCCTATCTGCAGCAGCGAATGCTGCGTTTCCCCGGGGCACAGGCCTTCGCCAGACCACAGCCGGGAAAATACCCTACAAACGTCACATATTTGACGTCTGCAAAGTGTAGAGCAAAACTTCACGTGTTGATAGTGGTACGAAGGTACTAGCCTGTACATCGGTCGCTCCCGGCTGTCGCTTCGGGCTCCTGCCCTCTCGCGACACTTATACATCCCTGTATGTCGTCCTCGGTAACTGCTCCTGCGTTACTCTACTTCCTGCAGTCGCTTCGGGCTCCTGCCCTCACGCGACACTTGCACATCCATGCGCGTCGTCCCTGCAGTCGTGCCTCCCGCGACGACGGACAGGAAGTCCGAGTGTCGCGAAGCACAGGGAGGTGCGAGAACGACCACTTGTACGTCCCTGTACATCGAAAAAAGGCCGGCAAAGCCGGCCTTTTCCGCAGTCAAACTGAGTGCTGGCTACTGGTCGAGACCGGCGAAAATTGCATCCCGGATTTCATCAACCTTGCCGATACCATTGATCTTCACATAGCGCGGAGCATCGTCGCCACCGGCGTCTGCCCAGCTGGAGTAATACGCGATCAGTGGCTCGGTCTGGTCATGGTAGACACTGAGACGTTCGCGCACAGTATCTTCCTGGTCATCGTCCCGCTGGATCAGCGGTTCACCGGTCTCGTCGTCCTTGCCCTCTTCTTTCGGCGGATTAAACACGACGTGATAGGTGCGACCGGAAGCAACGTGCACACGGCGCCCGCTCATACGCTTGATGATCTCGCTGTCGTCGACGTCGATCTCCACGACGGCATCAATCTTGACGCCCTTGTCTTTCAGGGCATCGGCCTGTGCCAGGGTGCGCGGAAAACCGTCGAACAGGTAGCCGTTCGCACAATCAGCTTCCTTGATGCGCTCGTCCACCAGTCCCAGGATGATGTCATCGGATACCAGTCCGCCCGCATCCATGACCTTCTTGGCCTCGACACCCAGTGGGGTACCGGCCTTGACCGCTGCGCGCAGCATGTCACCGGTAGAAATCTGGGGAATGTTGTATCGCTCTTTAATGTAATTGGCCTGTGTACCCTTACCGGCACCCGGTCCACCCAACAAGATAACCCGCATAGTGCTCTCCTTTTAAACAAAAACGCCCTTAACAGGGGACGGGTATTATCCGCGCCCGCCAGCAGAATAGCCACAAAGCTGAATATATGGGGGGATGGAGTTGATTTATATGGCCGGCGACCGCCGCAGGCGCTGCCAGCCCCAGCCCTGCCACGGCGCCGGATTCATTCTTCAAGCGCTTGTTTCACTGTATCTTTACTGTGAATAACCCGGCTCAGTTCAGTTGTATGCGTTGCCCCCAGGGTACCTTGCCGCGTCCCTTCACCAGCCAGATCACCGGGTAAGGCGGCTCCTGCCCGGGGAATTCGCCCTGGGCATCGGTGAAATACACCACCAGATCCGGGTTCTGGCCCTGCTGAGCCAGCCACTCAAACACCGGCGTGAAGCGGGTCCCGCCGCCACCGCGGATCGTATCCGGCAGCTCGAATTCCTCCCAGGGTTCGAACACCCAGGGTCCCGCGCTGCACAACTGTGCGTCGCAGGCCTGCAGGGTGATCCGGGCCCGGACCTGGCCCTTGATGGCGTCAACCTCGGTGACAAACTCGCGCATCTCCTGCGGCCGGATAGAGCCACTCGTATCCAGCACCACGACGATATCCGTCTGGGCACTCCGCAGGGTTGGAAAGATGGCCTCGCCTTCACGCCGCGAGGGCCGCATATAGCTGTAATCATCGCGGCTCGCCGCCGTCATGTAGCGTGCCAGCAGCATGCGCCACGGTAACTGCGGCTGCAGCAGGTGGTCTACCAGTCGCCGCAGCGAGTCGCCCAGCTTGCCCGCCTGCAGTGCCTGTTGCGCGGCCCCCGCCAGGCGCTGTCGCCACTGGATGGCGAGCTGCTCCTTTTCGGTCTCGCCGAGTGCATCCGGCGGCGCGGCCAGTGCCGTTCCGGAGCCCTCTCCGGCACCACCGCCAGCATCGGCATCTTCCGGCTGTGGCGGCTGCTCCTGGCTCTTCGAGGAACCTGACTCCTTGCCGTACAGGTGCTGATCGTGCGGCTGTTCCTCGTTATTTTCCTTGACCAGCGGATAGATCTCCTCGGCCATCATGCCTTCGTAACCGATGTTGTACAGCGCGCCCGGTACGGGTGTCATCCCCTCACGGATCAGAATCGGATTGATGGCGAGGTCACAGGCAACATCCCAGCGTTGTTTGACGCGGTGTTCGCGCCGGGCGAAATGCGACAGCGCGCAGTGCAGTGCCTCATGGGCAAGCGCAAACTGGGTCTGCTCCAGGCTGAGGCTGTCGATGTAGCCAGGATTGTAGTAGAAGGCACGCGCATCGGTGCCGATGGTCGCGCACCACCTGGGGTCGGCCGCCTGCATCGGCATGCGCAGCACCAGGGCACCGAGAAACGGCCGGTCGAGGATCAGCCGGGTACGTGCCGCACTGAGTTTGGTTTCCAGTTCATCAGACATACAACAGCTTCCATTCCGGCCATCCGCGAATAAGCGCTTGTCCGCTACCGGACGCACTCCTACAATCGGACCATTATAATTGGTCCGCCGATCAAAAAGGCATTCAAATCCGCCTCACGGACCGGACATTGAATTGCACCCGGACCGATCCCAACGAGGAGCATAGCGCATGAAATCCCTGACCCTGTCCAGCCGCTTCACCGGCAGACGAACTCTCCTGCTGCTGCCACTCCTGATTGCGCTGCTGTTTTCCCTGCCGGTACTGGCCGCGACGCCTGCGGATGCCGAGATCGACTGGTTCAAGCTGGTTATGGGACTGCTCGGCGGCCTGGCCATGTTCCTGTTCGGCATGGAACAGATGTCGGAAGGCCTGCAGGGCGCCGCCGGCGACACCCTGAAAGACGTGCTGGGGCGCCTCACCAAAAACCGTTTCTTGGGTGCAATCACCGGCGCCTTCGTGACCGCGGTGCTGAACTCCTCCTCCGTCACCACCGTGCTGGTGGTCGGCTTCATCTCGGCCGGCTTCATGTCACTGGCCCAGTCGGTCGGCATTATCATGGGGGCCAATATTGGCAGTACCTTTACCGCCCAGATCGTCGCCTTTAATGTCACCCAGTATGCCCTGATCATGGTTGCCGCCGGTTTCTACATGCTGTTTGCCGGCAAGCAGCAGAAGACCCGCCATTACGGCGCCATGGTCATGGGACTCGGACTGGTGTTTTACGGCATGGGCGTGATGGGCGACGCCATGACGCCGCTGCGCAGCTACCAGCCGTTCATCGACCTGATGGCACGCATGGAGAACCCGCTGCTCGGCATCCTGGTCGGCGCCGTGTTCACCGGCCTGGTGCAGTCATCCGCGGCGACCACCGGCATCGCGATTGTCATGGCAACCGCGGGACTGATCAGCCTGCCGGCCGGTATCGCGCTGGCCTTCGGCGCCAACATCGGCACCTGCGTCACGGCCCTGCTGGCCGCCATCGGCAAGCCAACCGACGCGGTCCGGGCAGCCGTGGTGCACGTCCTGTTCAACATCGCCGGGGTACTGGTGTGGGTCATGTTCATCCCGCAACTGGCGGAACTGGTCGCGGCCATCTCACCATCTGCCCCGGAACTCACCGGCAAGGCGCGCATGGCCGCCGAGGTGCCGCGCCAGATTGCCAATGCGCACACCGTGTTCAACATCGCCAATACACTGCTGTTCATCGGCTTCACCACCACCTTTGCGAAACTGGCCGAAAGACTGGTACCGGAAAAACCGGTCGAGGCCGGGAAGATCATCGTCGAACCGAAGTTTCTGGATGAAGAAGTCGTCGGAATCCCGGCCATGGCCCTGGAACGTGTGCGCCTGGAGATTGGCCACATGGGTGAAATCATCGACCACATGCTTGCCAGCACCTATGCGGCATTCAACGAGCGGGACCGCGGCAAGTTCGACGAAGTCCTGAAGATGGATGACCAGGTGGACATCCTGAACGACGCGATTCTCAAGTACCTCAGCGCTATCCGCCAGGAACCGCTGACAGACACCCAGAGCCAGGAATTCCAGACCCTGATCAGCGCCACTATCAACCTGGAAAGCCTGGCAGATGTGATCGAGTCAGGGCTGGTCGATATCGGCAAGGGCTTCATCGACCATGAACTGAAGCCCAGCGACACGACCCGGCTGCTGTTACGGGAGTTAGCCGCCAAGGTACAGCAAGCCGTCGAGGACACGGTCAAGGCAGTCCGCGAGGAAGACGAGACCGCGGCGGGAGCAGTCATCGCTATCAAGGATGACATCCGGCGGCTGGCAGACGAGGCACTGCAACTGCAGTCGGAGCGCATCGGCGTCCAGGAAACCCGGCATCTGGATCTGGTGCGGATGGAACTGGAACTGCTCGACAACCTGCGCCGCATCTACACCCTGGCCAAGCGGGTTGCCAAGGACTTTGTGCCCGAGGAAGTCGCCAGCAAGGCCTGACCGTGGCCAGCCTCAGCTGTCGTAGAGCATCACGTCCGCGACAATGTTCGCCCACCGGGAGAACTGCGGCACGCTGAAGATGTCCTGTCCGATGGCGCGGTACATGTCGGAGACCAGCATGACTCCCATCTCGCGCTGCGGGAAGGTACCGGCGAACTCGAGGATGTGTCCGTAGGTCTCCGCTGCATTGTCTTCCTGTCTGGCGCGAATGGCGCGCCCGACCAGTGCCGCCGCCACGGCATACTGCAGGTCGGTTTCCTTCGGCACAACCACCTTCTCGCCACGCACTATGGCATCGATATCCGGCAGTTTGTCGAGATTTTCCACAAAGGCAGACAACTCGATACCGGCAGCCGGGCCGACACAGGCCTGCAGTGCACCGGTGAGCAGTTCCTGCACGTCGCCGAATTTCTGCAGGGCACGGTGCGCGAACTCCCAGGAACGCGGTGACGGGAAGGCCACCGGATTGTGCGCCGGGTCAAACTCGAACAACAATTCCGGGCGAAACCGCAGGAAGGCAATGAGGCGCTCATCGAGTCCCTGGTTATAGGCCCAGAATACCCAGTCGTCCAGGTTGACATCCACGTCAAAGTGAGAAAACCGGTTCGCCAGTGGCGCCGGCATGGTGTAGGTCACGCCACGATCACCCTGGCGGTTGCCAGCCGCGAAGATCGCCCAGCCCTCGGGAATGGTATAGGCGCCCAGGCGCCGGTCCAGGATAAGCTGGTAGGCAGCAGCCGAGACGCTCGGCGGCACCGAGGTAATCTCGTCGAGGAACAGGATACCCTGGTTCCCGTGGCGCTCGGCATTCGGCAGCATGGAAGGAATGGCCCACTCCACCTCCCCGTCGACCCGAAACGGTATCCCGCGCAGGTCACTGGGTTCCATCTGCGACAGGCGGATATCGATGACCGGCATGCCGTGCTGCGCGGCCACCAGCGCCACCATCTGCGACTTGCCCACGCCGGGCGGCCCCCACAGCATGACCGGGGTGTGCTGGCCGTGCAGGGCCGCCTGAAACTCCCGTTCAAGAACAGTTAACAGCTGGGCTGGACGCATCGATATTCCTTGTAAATCATGACTGATCGAGAAAACTGTCAGGGAATGTTACTGGCATTGACGGAAAAAATCATGGTGAAAAAGCGGCTGCGTCACCTGCGGGCATGCCTGCCGGGTATTCGGACCTGATCCTGCAAAGGTGAATGAACACGCTAATCCGCAGACTGCTTCGCGACGTTAGTAGCTGTAATGCGTACCGGTACCCCGGCATTGCTGACACGTAATCCGGCTACAGACACTCGTCTCTACATACCGTTCCGGCCGAAACGTCCAGCGAGGGAACAGCAACGGGCGTAGCCTTCCCTGCCTGCCCCAATGTCGCCAGCATCCATTTTCGACAGTCGTAGTAGTGGATCTCCTCCTCGAAGGACGGATAGCGCCCGCAGTTGAAATAACGCCAGTAGAAACTGTTGTAGCCATGGCAGCGCTGATGCACTTGGTCGAGCAGGGGGCAGACATTGCCACCCGGCTTGCAGCAATTGGAACAGTCGCCACAGGAACCACCATGCTGCCAATCGGTATGAAACAGCGCAATTGACGGGTCGGGTGCAGAACGCGGCGGACTGGCAAGTGGAACAGAGAACATGAATGCGCGACCATGGCCAACCATCATCGCTGTCAGGCGCAGCGCGTGGGGCAGCAGGCCGAGACCGGCACGCCAGTGGCGCCAGAATCGCCAGTCGCCGAAAAAGTACCATGTCATTAGCGGCGCCGTGACAAAACCGCCGATCAGCGTCACAACGGAAAAGACGATATAGACTATGAACGTCAGCCGTGCCAGGGCCCAACGTAGTGCATTAAAATTCTCGAGCACTTCAGTAACCTTCCAGTAAGGGCAACGTCAATCACGGGAAACTGTGATTGCCTACCGTATGGCATTGCCGGCAACCCCGCATGTTAAACGAAGCGCAGTTTACCCTTTCCCGAACCGGCAGCAACAGCCCCCCGGCCACAATTATCCAATGCCTGCCAGGAATTTCCTGATCCTGCCCTCGACATCCTCCGGCTCGTCAACCAGTTGCTGCACCAGCCGGAACAGCGGAAAATCATCCACCGTCAACAGTCCGAACTGCCTGACCATTGCCAGCGTATGGATGCCCTCCCCCTGCAGCGCCTGCCGCTCACCGCGCGCCAGCTTGCGCCCCAGCTGATGGTGGTGCGAATCTTCACTGGTCGCCGT
>Ga0316198_10001824_pt1 | contig 12690 bp, 11 predicted proteins | sample OudBieAanoxic_MG_FD_204935 | JGI IMG/M metagenome (GOLD analysis project Ga0316198, IMG submission 204935) | Coastal sediment microbial communities from Oude Bieten Haven, Netherlands - site A anoxic | ecosystem: Environmental > Aquatic > Marine > Coastal > Sediment | place: Netherlands... | reverse complement strand
AAAAATCGGGAGGGATACCATTGCCGTCCAGCTTGCCGCTACCGATATTCGGATTGCCGGTGGGGTTGATTTTGCGGCAGAACATAGCGGCTGTGAACCCCAGTTGGGGAACTTCGTAAAGGCGGAGTTTATCCATAGCCCTCACTTCCGGCACGTAAGTGGTGTCCACCACCACCCTATCCGCATCGCCGTTTTGCAGCATGAGTTTGCGGGTACTCCATTCCTTCACATACTTGACGATCCCGGTTTTTATTTTGGGCTTGGGTCCCCAGTAACCGTCGAAACGCTCAAAGACAAACTGGTTGGCGGGTTCCCATCGTTTCATCTTGAATGGTCCGGAGCCGTTTTCGATTTTCTGTAAAGGTTCATGGCCGGGTGAGGGATTGTTGTACTTGGCCGCGTTTTTAAGGTTGCCGTCCCAGCATCCTTTAGAAACCGCCCATTCTTTATCCAGAACGGAGGATGCTGTGTAACACAAAATGCTCATCAGCGGCGGATACGGTTTGGGCAAATGGAAAATAACCTTGTCGCCTTTGGCCACCAACGATTTATCGATGATCTCAAATATCCCGGGGATGATCTTGCCGTCCTTGTCCCGGGTGGCGCCCGCACCGGTGAGGGCCTCCAGCAGCATCCACATAGGACCGCCGTCCTGGTCCACGATCATGTTGCGCTTGAATGAATACACGACATCATCCGCTGTGAGATCACCGCCTGCATGAAATTTCACCCCTTTGCGAATGGTAAAGGTGTATGTCATCCCGTCCGCTGAAATGCCGCCGTTTGCAACCGTGGGGACCTCTGAGGCTACGAGTGGCACATACTTTTCGGTGGAAGAGCCGTCAAAAAAAATCAGCGTCTCATACAGGTTCCAGATACGCATGGATCCGGCAACGTCATAAGAGGTGGCCGGATCGATAGTCTGGACCGTACGGTAATCGGCCAGTACAAATATATCAGGGTTTTTTACCTCGGCCTGAGCTCCGACGGCACCTAAGGCCATCAGGATACAGCCGATAAAACAGACAATTTTTTTCATAGCCAACCGCCTTTCCTTTCGAGGATCAAGTAGATTATTCAAAACAAAACCCCGCCCACAATTTAAAGGGCGGGGTTTTTATGCTGGCCAAACCATTTTTAATCCTTTGTCGGATAATTCTCGGTTTATAGCGGTTGTTAAAAAAACGGTCCGTTATTCGAACGCTTTTTTTTTACAACCACTTATACCAACCTTACGTATTTCGGACCTTCATTATTAAAAGCGGTATAAATTATATTTTCCTTGTTAAAAATTCATTAGCAGGAAATTATCGAGCAGGTCAACCTATTTAGCGGATAGAGCATAGGGGGGGGATGCATTTTTTTAGCAGCAATAGGCCAGGTCGGCAGGTAACGGAAGGGTTGAGTATTTGAAGCTTGTTTTCCTACCCGTCGTCGTCCTCGTGCTCGTTCTCGTAATCGAAAAACGGCGCTTTGAAGCACGAAAAGAAACGGATCGAGGACGAGGGCGAGAACGACGACGATGATGACATCCTTTCAGTATTATTTTTGAGGCTCTGGCTTTTGACTTAGATCAATGCTTATGATCGCTGTGTAGTTTAGTAAAAAGATAGAATAAAAAAATAAACTAACCTGACAGGGGAGACGAGAAATGAAACATCTTAATCTTTTTGAAGAAAACGATTTTGCCGAGAAGGCGTTTAAAAAACTGCTGGTCCATGATTCTCCGTATTTTAAAATTCTTAATTTCAACTTCAAAGCCGGCCAAGAACTTCCCGTCCACAGCCATGAGATCGAGGGGCAGCTGAGTTTGGTAATTATCGAGGGCGAAGGTGAATTTCTGGGAAAGGACAACGCTGCAATCCCGGCTAAAACCGGAGATGTGGTGATTAGCGAAATTGCCGAACCCCACGGTCTGCGCGCTAAAACCGACCTGCGGCTGCTGGTGACTATCGCACCACCGATTTAGAAGATGATGGTTTCCATGCAAGTTTAGACGTTTTTTTCTATAATGGGGATGAGTAGCTTCTGCGAAGGCATGAGTGCTCCGAAGTCCACGCCGACATTGTATCTTTTAATCAGCCACAGCGGCACTTCAAATTCCTGGCGGGACAGGGTCCAGATATTGTCACCCCGCTTGATGGAATAGGTATGTAGTTTTTGAACGCGGTAGGAGGCAAAAAAATCTTCTGCCAGCTCCTGATGGTATTCGAAGCGTTTTTCAATAAATTCTTCCTGGGTGACCCGGTGCAGCGGTATTTTGATTTTTTGGTTTAGATCCAGCGCTCGCCCGTAGCGGAATCCATTTAAACGCCGGATATCCCTGGCCGAAACATCCAACCACTCGGCAAAATGTCCGAGGGTCTCTTCGACCTCCACCCGTATGTTACCGATCTGTTTACCATTCTGCATCCAGGTCTTCTTGGGAACAAGATTGGCCAGAACGATTTCGGGATTGTTCTCGGGACGATTTATAGCGGGGAGGTCCATTCGGATATGTGTTTCCCGGGAGAAAACAGGTTCAGTTATTTCTTCCGGCAAAGCCGACATTTCAGATTCGGCCCCATCTTCCACCTTCAGTTCCTTCGATGGCGGGTCATCCATAGCACGGGCTAGTATTTTTTCGCCGGATAAGTCTGCAGACACAGATTGCGGTTCTTCGGCCGCCTCCATAACTTTGGCATCATCGGATTTTAATCCGGCAATTTTGACTGATGCTTGGGTTCGCTCTTGCCGGGCATCCAAATGCTCTACCATGGGATAGTCTACAAACTGGTAGTCGTCCGGTTGTCGTTCCGGAGACTCATTTTGTGCATCTTTCCGGTTTTCGGCGGATGCCCTGGCGGCAGCCGGCCCAAGCGAATGTTCATCTTCAAATACCCGCGCGTTCTGACTGTTTCTCCCGGATATCTGCATGGCTGTCTGGCTGGCAACCACCCGGCGCGTTTCAGGTTTTTCCTGGTTTGCAATATCTGCCTCGGGCTGTGTTGACGGCGATGCCACTGGGTCCTTTGCTGACGCCGGGGTCTTCGCCTGGTATTTGGCAACCCGGATGGGTTTTTCATCCGGCAGCGGAATTCTCAAGTTCTGGTTGACATAAATAGTCGCCCGGGAATTTAAATTGTTGGCCGCAATCAAGTCCGCCAGTTCAACACCGTGTATTCTGGCAATTTCTCCGGTGGTATCGCCCCGCTGGACTGTATATATTCGGCTTTTTTTCTGGTAGTGCTTGTAAAATTTATCTTCCAATTTGGCGACCAGGATTTCCCAATCATCATCATTTCTGTCTGGCAGCCTTAGGCGGTATCCTTTGGGCACATATTTCTGGCCGCGGAAAACCGGATGCCGCAAGGCAGGGTTCAGATCGCGCAGATCGGCCATTTTGAGGTCAAGGTGCCGCGCCATCTGGGGCAGCGAAACATAACCTTTCAGCACCACCTCCCGACTTTTGACGGGTCTGTCCAGGGTAAGATCACCAAAATATTGGCGGTAATTTTGGGCTGCCTCACGGGCCGCCAGAAACTCGGAATAAAAATTGCGGGAGGCAAATTTGAAAATTCGGCTGCGGTATTCACTGAAAATCCGCTCATAGCTGCCCTTTTTCCTCTGGGCCCGCAATATACCGGAGACGCCGTGATTATATGCAGTGAGGGCCAGGGGCCAGCCATGCAATTTACGATAATTGTAGCGTAGCAGTTTAGCGGCGGCATAGGAAGCAATAATCGGGTCGCGCCGTTCATCGATGGTATAGCCGACCTTCATATAATGTTTGCCGGTTGAGCGGGTGAACTGCCACATGCCGGCGGCACCAAATTTGCTGTAAGCTTTTGGGTTGAATGAGGATTCAACATGGGGCAGATAGGCCAGATCCTCCGGTAAGTTTTGGCTTCGGAATATTCTTTTGATTTCATCCATATAGGCCCCGGAACGAATGACACCGTCGCGGAAACGATCTTTTTGACCCGTTTGGCAGCGAATCCTTCGCATGGCCGCCCGAAATTCGGCCGATTTAGTATCAGGACCAAACAGCCCGGCCACCTTCTGCTCCAAGGGTCCGACAGGTGCTTCTCCGCGCATCAGTTTCGCCAGAATGGCCTTGTATTTCTTTTTGGCTTTTTTAATTCGGTTTTTGTTCGTTTTGCGACCACCAAAACGGTCGGGATCCACCAGCCCAATGACACCATATATAATGTTCAGCCTGCGGCTATCATGGATGACACCACGATTGGATGGGTATTCGGTATAAATTTTTGTCCAGAAGGAAACATTCGGTTCAATAACCGAGGGCACAGGAAAGATATCAGATTCCGCCCGAGCATCCTTAAATAGGACGGCAGCCATAAAAACGGTGGTCAAGATAACAAGCGCTGATAATTTTCTGAAATTTATAGTCATAAACAACCCGAATCTGTCATAAATTTGTTACCAATATTTCGATCATCGACATTATCTTGATTAAATTAAGCAAAAACTAAGCCAGAATCCGGAAAATATCCGTTAACTTAATGATTATAGTTAGTTGAATCGATTATATCAATTTTTACCTCCTTACATTGCTATAAAAACTGTCAATTTTGAGCAATTACCATGAAAATTTTGGCCCAATCTCGTCACCGGTAGCTTTACGACATGGGAATCAGCAATATTTTGCCAAAGAGTTGCATCATTACAAGTAGCAGGAGTAAATACCAAAGTAGAAGCAGAATCAAATTTTTATTGACACAAATTGTTACTTTGTGGCATTTTCCTTATGAAAGCTGAAATCTGCACTGGCGTCAACTGCCACCTGCCTGGCAGGTGCAAGACACCCGGCTTGTATGGCAAGAATCAGCCGATCAACATCACAAAATACAATGCTTCTGAAAAATCTGTTTCTGACCTGTCGCTAGATCACCCAGCGATTCTTCTACTCAAATCGGTTCCGAGCGCAGCACCGCAGCACGTCTCATTCTAAATCCAGTTAGTTTTGCTTGAACGGCGACGTAATTGATGAAACCTTAATCATTTGAAAGGGGGGAGGCAAAATGGCCATTCAAAAGATATTGGTTGCCTTTAATTTTACTCACCTGGATCAAAAGGCAATAGATTTTGTAACCAGCACCTTTGCGCACATTGGTGGGGTAGAAATCACCTTTTTTCACGCCTACACACCCATACCCGAAATTGATACCCAGACCAGCACGGTAACCGGAAAACTTAAGAGCAGTCTGAGCTATCTTTCACAGCAAATTATGCAGCGGGAAAATGACCTCAAGGAGGTCACCGAGAATCTTTCTAAAAATGACCTGCCGAATAGCCAGATTCATACCATTTTTAGACCCCGGAAAAAAGATATTGCCAGCGAAATTATTAATCTCAACCGGGATACAAATTTCGATGTAATCGTCCTCAATCGCAAAGCTTCCCGGGTCACCCGTTTTTTTTCCGGAAGTGTTTCTCACAAAGTCTTAATGACGCTTAAGGAAACTACCGTGTGCATAGTTACCTAAAAATAAAGAGGAGGGTAATCAATGAGTGCTGAAGAAAAAATAGACATCGATGTTTTTAAAGTCGTTTTCAGAGCCATCGCGCAATCTGATAACCTTGAAATAATGGCCAACCATTTGACACAGCTTCTGGTTGCTGCCCTTGAAATAAAGGGGTGCACGATTTTTGCCCTGAACGTGGAATTAGATGAACTTGAGGTTCTCGCTAGCTTCGGTTTAAGTATGGACTATGTTCAGAAGGGACCGGTTTTATCCGATAAGAGTATTGCCGATACCTTTGGCGGGAGGCCCTTTGTTATCCGCGATGTTAAAAATACAGATAAACTTCAATATCCCCAGGATGCCGAAAAAGAAGGAATCGGAGCCATCGTTTCCGTTCCCATCAATTTTTCCGGCAAAGTTATCGGAGCCCTGCGACTATATCATCACAAGGTGTGGGATGTATCGGATCGGGATGTCGACTCGCTGTTAGTGCTGTCTGAAAGCATCGGCCTGGCCATGACCTATACCCGGGTTCTCAAAGCCCTGAAAACCATTCGCTATACTGTGGATGACATCCACGACATCTGGATGCTTGAATAGGAGGGTTCAAAGGTTCAGGGTTCCGGGATTCAGGGTTAACTTCCACCGCCAAAATGTTTTGAGGCGTTTACTTTCGATATTAGCAAGCGTGCTGCTTCGAGCCGAATGAATGTCAAATGAATCCTTAACATGGGCTCGTCGCAGGTTGAACGGTAAACTCAAAACTTCCGAGCCCTCAACCTCTGAACCTTTGAACCCTGAACCTAATAACCTCCTTCACATATTTCTATTGACATTGCTACCACAATGTGGCTAGTATTATGTGTTAAACTAAAGGATTAGTAACAAAACTAAAACATAAAAAGGTTAGCCTCTATGGAAAAAATTGAATTTCAATCTTTTCGAAAAAAGCTGGACAAAACCCAGAAAGAGATGGCGCAACTGCTGGGCACATCCTTAAAAGCCATTCACAGCTATGAACAGGGATGGCGCACCATTCCACCGGCTGTGCAGCGGCAGTTGTATTTTCTGGTTTCCCGCAAACAGAAAAGTATTAACGGCAACAAGCCCTGCTGGAAAATTAAGAAGTGCACAACCGAACAAAAAAAGCAATGCCCGGCCTGGGAATTTAAGAGCGGAAATCTTTGCTGGTTTATCAATGGTACCATATGCGATGGTGAAATTCACAGCAGCTGGGATGAAAAAATGAAAATTTGCCGTACCTGTGATGTATTCACCGGGATTTTCTAACCACCCGCCTATTTCGTCTTGCCTGATGAAGGTTCATTGCTTATGTTATCCTCGTAGCAGCCATTGCGGGAAGGATGACATACTTCCATTAATTTCCAATGCCACAAGTCATTATACCGCTTTTCAAAAATAAGTTCCGCAATACGGAAAGCGGGTATAACAGGATAAAAAATGGGAATCGTTACTGACAAAATTGAACGGAATGCTGATCCTCAGCTTTGCGCCGAAAAATTAGACGATTATTTTAGAGCACAGCAGCATGCCATTATTGCTTACAGCGGGGGCGTGGACAGTGCTCTGCTGGCCTACGCGGCACACCGGGCATTGGCAGATGATATGGTGGCAGTGCTGGCGGACAGTCCATCCCTTGCCCGCAGGGAATACCGTTTTGCGGTCAATTTTGCCCAGAACCACGGCATCCCGCTGCAAGTCATTCGGACACGGGAAATGGAAAATCCCAAATATCAGGTCAACCGCTCCGATCGCTGTTATCACTGCAAAAAAGCCTTGTTTGAAAATATTGCAGCGCTTCGAAAGCAACTCCAGGGCTCTTCTGCCATAGCACCCTGGCCGATCAGTTACGGTGTCAACATGGATGATCTGGGGGATTTTCGCCCCGGTATACAGGCGGCCAGTGAAGCATCGATTCAGGCACCTTACGTTGAATTGGAATTTACCAAGCAGACGATCCGGTCAATATGCACCTATTATAACCTGGAAGTCGCCGAAAAGCCTGCGATGCCCTGTATGGCCAGCAGAATTGCCTATGGGAAAGAAGTAACAGAGGAAAAATTATGTCAGATAGAAAAAGCTGAAGATTTTCTCTATGACCTCGGCCTGAAAGTGCTGCGGGTTCGCCATCATGGTGATACGGCCAGAATCGAAGTGCCTCCCCCTGATTTTGCAGTCATATTAAACCACCAGGAAACCATCCGTTTAAAATTTCACGATCTGGGGTTTGTTTACGTATCCCTTGATCTGGATGGTTTTAAAAGTGGCTCTCTGAATGCGGTTCTATAGAGCACGATATTGATAAGCGCTGCCAGTTTTTCACAGGATAGCTCTTGCGTATGGTAGCAACGCAGCCAAAGTACTATAAGGAGATTAGGTCATGAGCCCGGAATACAAATTTGAAACCCTTTGTTTGCACGCCGGCCAGGAGCCGGATCCAACGACGACCGCCAGGGGCGTTGCCCTTCATCGCACCTCTTCCTACGTGTTTAAAAGCACCGAGCATGCTGCCAACCTGTTTGGACTGAAGGAGCTCGGTAATATATATACCCGCATCATGAACCCCACCCAGGACGTCCTGGAACAGCGGGTGGCGGCCCTGGAGGGCGGGGCCGCGGCGTTGGCCCTTTCTTCCGGTACTGCCGCGATTCACTATTCAATTATAAACATCTGCTCAGCCGGAGACGAAATTGTCTCGGCCAACAATCTTTATGGTGGGACGTATACCATGTTTGATTGTATCCTGCCCCAGTTTGGGATCCAAACGAAGTTTGCCGATGCCCTAAATCCCCAAAGCTTTGAAGCAGCCATTACGGATAAAACCCGGGCTATTTTTATTGAAACCATCGGCAATCCGCTCCTTGAGTTTACCGACATCGGCGCAATCTCTGAGATTGCCAGAATGCATCATCTCCCCTTAATCGTCGATGCAACCTTTACCACGCCTTTCTTGTTAAAAAGCTTCGACTATGGGGCCGATATTGTGGTCAATTCGCTCACCAAATGGATGGGGGGACATGGTACCGGCATCGGTGGCATTGTGATTGACTCTGGAAAATTCGACTGGGCAGATCCCAAATTCAAGCTCTACAACGAGCCCGACCCCAGTTATCATGATCTTCGCTATGCCCATGATCTGGGAGATCTTAACCCGGTGGCCTTTATTATGAGAATGCGCCTGGTGCCGTTGCGCAATCTCGGGGCCTGTATTTCACCGGACAATGCCTGGATCTTTTTACAGGGATTGGAAACCCTGCCACTTCGCTTGCAGCGCCATAGTGAAAACGGCATGAAGGTGGCCCGTTTCCTGAAAACACATTCCAAGGCTAGCTGGGTCCGATATCCGGGACTGGAAGATGATCCGACCTATCCGGTTGCCAGAGAATATCTTAATAATGGTTTCGGCGGCATGGTTGTTTTCGGAATCGAGGGCGGACTGGAGGCCGGCAAAAAATTCGTCGACAACTTGCAACTCTTCTCCCACCTTGCCAATGTGGGAGATGCCAAAAGCCTGGTAATTCATCCATCGAGTACCACCCATTCACAATTAAGTGAAGAGCAGCAAAGGGCCGGCGGCCTGACTCCGGATCTCGTCCGGCTATCGGTGGGTATCGAACACATTGATGATATTATTGGCGATCTTGAACAAGCGTTTTCGAAAATATGATGTTAAAAGCGTAAAGATTCGAATTATTGCTGTTCACATAGAGGGGTACTGGAGTGATTCGATTTGGGATTTTAGATTGCAGTATATTATTGTGAATATATCAGATTGCATTTTTGTAAATCCGAAATCTGAAATCCGAAATCACTTGACTCCAACACTCCATAATATGGTAACGACTAAAAACTTTAACGAAACTTTAGCTAAGATTTTATTTCGATCAATAAGTGATGATCAGCAATGAGCGAATACATCGAACATGACAAAGACGAAATTTCAGTGGGAGTCGTCGAAAAAAAACTGTTCACCTTTGCCGAACCGCCGGATGCGTTGGTCCTTGAAAGCGGTGCCCGGTTTGGTCCGTTGACCCTGGCCTATGAAACCTGCGGGACGTTAAATGAAGATAAAAGCAATGCCATTTTGATCCTGCACGCCCTATCCGGAGATTCCCATGTGGCCGGCTACTATGCACCCGATGACGAAAAACCCGGCTGGTGGGACAACATGGTGGGGCCCGGCAAGGGAATAGATACCGATAAATATTTTATCGTATGTTCAAACATCATCGGCAGCTGCATGGGGTCCACCGGACCCTGCACCATCAATCCCAAGACCGTTTTACCATTCGGACTGGACTTCCCGGTGGTCACCATCGGTGATATGGTAGCAGCTCAAAAGGCCCTGATCGACCATTTGGGAATTAAAAAATTACTGGGAGTTGTGGGAGGATCTATCGGCGGCATGCAGGTCCTTGAGTGGTGCGTCAGATACCCTGAGATGGTAGTTTCCGCCATTCCGTTAGCCTCCACCACCAAACATTCCGCTCTGGCCATTGCCTTTAACGAAGTCGCCCGTCAGTCAATCATGGCTGATCCCAATTGGAAAAACGGAGAATATTATTTCGGTCCCAAACCGGATATGGGGCTGGCGGTGGCCCGCATGATCGGCCACATCACCTATCTGTCAGATGAATCCATGCGCCTCAAATTCGGCCGCCGGCTGCAAGATAAAAGTGACTTTTCCTTTAATTTTGATGCTGACTTTCAGGTAGAAAGTTATCTGCGCTACCAGGGCAAAAAGTTTGTGGAGCGCTTTGATGCCAACTCCTTTTTGTATATCACCAAAGCCGCCGATTACTATGATCTGGAAAAACAGCACGGTCAGGGTTCCGAAGTTAAAGCCTTTTCAAAAATGGCGGCCACATTTCTAGTGGTATCATTTACATCCGACTGGCTTTACCCGACCTATCAATCCCGGGCCATGGTCAAGGCCATGAAAAAAAACGGTCTGGATGTGAGTTTTTGCGAAATCGAGGCCGAATGGGGCCATGATGCCTTTTTGTTGCCCAATGAACGCTTAACATCCGTAATCAGAGGTTTTTTAGAACGTGTCTTCAACACAATCCCAAAATAACCGCATGCGGTTTGACCTGCAGATCATTGCTTCGTGGATCGAACCGGGCTCCCGGGTCATCGATCTAGGTTGTGGTGAAGGTGAATTGCTTAAATATTTGATCAACCACAAAAACGTGACCGGCAACGGAATCGAGCACAATGAATCCAGGGTTGCCCTGTGTATTGAAAACGGTTTGTCTGTTTTGCAGGGCGACATCAACGAAGAGGTTCTGGATTATCCTGAGAACACATTTGACTATGTGATATTAAGTCAAACCCTGCAGCAGGTTTACGAACCCGATACCATGATTCGATCGATGCTGCGCATTGGCAAAAAAGGAATCGTCAGTTTCCCCAATTTCAGTCACTGGCGCTGCCGTCTGCAGCTTTTGTCATCGGGCTTCGCGCCGGTCACCCGCCAACTGCCCTATGAATGGTACAACACCCCCAACATCCGGGTAATTACCATCAAGGATTTTAGAAAATTTATCCATGAAGTCGGCTTTAATGTATTAAAAGAAGTTGCTATAAATACCCAATCCAAAGACCGTTACGGCAAAGCAATTACCATTTTCCCGAATTTGCGTGCGACCTATGGGATATTTCTGGTTGGAAATGGTACCTGATGACGTGCTCACCAATTATATTAGAAACATCATGTGGGATAACAGACTAAAATTATTTCTTTGAATGTAAAAAATAACAAGCATCAAATAACCAATAACAAACAATAACCAATTTTTAAATTCCAATGATCCAATCGTATTTGTTTTGGTCATTAAATATTCGAATTTGGGATTTAAACTGATCCATAATTGAAAGGGAATCTGTAAAATGAGGATAGTATCCATTTCCATCAGCAAAAAAAAAGGGACCCGCAAGACGCCGGTTGATGAGGCATATATATCCAAAGACCACGGCCTGGAAGGAGATGCGCATGCCGGCAAATGGCACCGGCAGGTAAGCTTTTTGTCATCAGAAAGTATCGAGGGCGCCAAAGCACAGGGACTGGATGTGACCTTTGGCGATTTCGCCGAAAACATCGCCAGCGAGGGTATTGACTGGAAAACACTGCCGGTCGGAACCCATGTCCGGCTGGGCGACAAGGTCCTGGTAGAAATTACCCAAATCGGCAAAGAATGTCACAACAAGTGCGCCATTTACTACCAAGCGGGCGACTGTATCATGCCCCGTGAAGGAGTGTTTGCCCGGGTTTTAGAAGAAGGTAAAATCTGCCGTGGGGATGAAATTAAAATCTTTGGCCAAACGGACTCATCAGGACCAAACTGATAAAGAGTACCTTAATCACGAAAGCACGAAAGTAGGAAAACACGAAAAATGATTGCCAATTATTTCGTGCTTTCTATATTTCGTGTTTTCGTGATGAAAAAAAATTCTCCCCAAGATTAACTTTTTAGTTTCAAGGGGACTCCGTGTCTCCATGAAAAATAAAATCAAAAAAGAATTTAATCGGCTGGAACTCGCTGATTATCTTGAAAAAATTGCGGGTGAGCTTCGCAGCGGAACCATTGAGGCTGACGGCCGTCAATGGTCGATCCCTGAATCAATCGCAGCCAGGGTTAAACACAAGGAGAAAAAGGGACGCATCGAGACCAAGTTGAAATGGCGATGGTCGACTCTGGGTGACTATGAGCCTGCAGCCAGGGAAGAAGTTACCCGCTGGCAGGATACGTTTAAAGCTTTGAAAAAACGAATGGCCGCTGAGTACAAGGTACTGGAAAAAGCCGTTGCCGGCGGCGGTTATCCCGATGAAGCGGTTTTAGAGGAGTTTATCAACCACTCCAATGAAATGGCCAGGTTCGCTGATCCCGATTGGCAGGAAGCCATGATCGAATACCAGGATCACCTCGAAAACTTAAAGCGGGCGGTGAAAAACAAACAGCTGGAAGTGGTACACCACGAGATTCGCGATTTGAGGGCGAGGATGAAGGCGTGTCACCGTGACTTCAAGTGATAGTTATTTGGTTGATTAGGTTAAAAGGATTTTAGCTATTTGACTATTTGAGGGTCGGTGAGTTTTTCGATTTCAGCCCGGCCAGCCAGGGGAATAGCCTGTGCAAACTGTAACAATTGAGTACCGAACTTCGTACACACCCCCTATCCTTTGCGATAAGCCCATGCA
>Ga0316198_10001823_pt1 | contig 12700 bp, 10 predicted proteins | sample OudBieAanoxic_MG_FD_204935 | JGI IMG/M metagenome (GOLD analysis project Ga0316198, IMG submission 204935) | Coastal sediment microbial communities from Oude Bieten Haven, Netherlands - site A anoxic | ecosystem: Environmental > Aquatic > Marine > Coastal > Sediment | place: Netherlands... | reverse complement strand
GCTCGGGCCGCCTGGTCAACGAGTGGGTGATCCAGTCCCTGGACGGCCCGGGTGGCAACGTCACCGGCCAGTTCTGGGATGACGTCACCGAATTCCCGCTGCTCGGCACCCGCGAGATCTGGGAGTTCGAAAACCCGACCAGCTCCTACCACCCGATGCATGTGCACCTGGTGAAGTTCCAGATCCTGGACAAGACCGACATGACCACCGGCCAGCCGGTACCGCTGCAGCCGTGGGAAGTCAACACCTGGAAGGATATCGTGCATATTCCACCCAATGTCAGGGCGCGCATCATCATGGACTTCGAGGACTATCCGGGACGCTTCCCGAATCACTGCCACCTCCTCGACCACGAAGACCACGAAATGATGCGGCAGTTCCAGACCACCGGCGGTCAGTGCAACAACAATGGCACTTGTGAGTTTCTTGAAGATTTCACTAGCTGTCCGAACGACTGTCCCCAGCTCAGTGGTGCATTATGCGGCAATGGCCTGTGCGAAGCTGGTGACGGCGAGAACTGCTTGACCTGTCCGGTAGACTGTGCCGGTAAAACCAAGGGCGGCAATGCATTCTGTTGCGGCGCATCGACGGGTGATCAGAATCTGGACATTGGCTGTGGTGTTGACGCTAACGACGATCGTTGCATCAGCGCCGCTGACAACCTGTTTTGTCGCGTAACGGCAAGGCTCTCGGCCATGTGTGGTGACAGGCTCTGCGAGGGTCAGGAGAATATCGCAAATTGCGCTATCGACTGTGATCCGAACGCGGTGGTCTGTACACCGGACGAGCCGGGAGCGGAAGTCACCTGTGACGACGGTAACGACAACGATTGTGATGGCCTGATCGACGCCGCCGACCCGGATTGCCAGGTCTGCGTGCCTGACGAGGCACCTGAACAGTCGTGCTTCGACGGCAGCGACAACGACTGCGATACGCTCACCGACTGCAACGATCTCACCGACTGCGACGGTGTGTCTGATCCGGCCAGACCGACCACCTGCGGTGTGGGCGCGTGTGCCTCAACCGGCAACATCGCCTGCTCGGGCGGTGGCGCGGTCGATACCTGCACACCGGGCACCCCGGGTGTCGAGGGTCCTGAAGGCGATGCAACCTGCACCGACGGCATCGACAATGATTGCGACGGTGATACCGATGCCAACGACGCGGATTGCCAGGGCGCTGTAGCATGTTCGGATCTCACTACCAAGGGCGACTGCAACAACGCACTGGCCTGCGAGTGGATCGGCAGTCCGAAGAACGGCTTCTGCCAGGAAATTGCCCAGTGTATTCCGGACGAGGACCCCGAGGTCAGCTGCACCGATGGCAACGACAATGACTGCAACGGTGCCGCTGACTGTAACGATGGCAACTGCAGCGGCGACCCGGCCTGCCAGACCACCTGCGACAATGATGGTGTCTGCGAAGCCGGCGAGGACTGTAACAGTTGTGCAAATGACTGTGCCGGCGTCACCGGCGGCAAGCCTGCCAATCGTTACTGCTGCGGCAACGACGTACAGGAAGGCCCTGAAGGTGATGGCACCATCTGTGACGGCAACTACTAGGCCACGCCGGTACAGTTGTCATAGTTGTTTGGCAGGGAAGCCTGATGTGACAACCGGTAATGAAACAGGGGGAGCATAAGCTCCCCCGCCTTTTTTTATAGATGTGTCGTCCGGACGTGGTACACCGCCCGGCAAGTGACGCACACGCGACATTGACAACGGCAAAGTCGAATGCTGTGATGATAGTTATTAAACAATAAAGAGGTGATAACGATGTTCAGAATATTATCCGTGCTTTCTCTGGCTTCCCTGCTGGCAGCCCCCGCATTTGCAGTCATGGTCCACATACCGGCCGACCGGGATGCGACCCTGATCGAAGACCCCGAGGGTGCCCTGGCGAACGGTTCCGGCCCCGCCTTCTTTACAGGTCGCACCAACCAGTCGATGTTCAGCGTGCGTCGCGCGCTGGTACGATTCGATGTGGCCTCGGCACTACCTGAGAATGCGATCATCGATCGCGTTTTCCTGACTCTGTACCAAAGCTCGAACAACATCGAACCATCCGACGTGGGCCTGCACGCCGTGCTTGACGACTGGGGCGAGGGTGCATCGTTCACCGGTGGTGGTGGCGGAGCGTCCGCCGAACCCGGTGATGCGACCTGGCTGCATACCTTCTGGGATGACCAGTACTGGGTACAGCAAGGCGGGCATTTTGTGCTACATGCCAGCGCTACCGAAACGATCAGCGGCAGCGATTTTTATACCTGGCAGGGCACACAGCAAATGGTCAGCAATGTGCGCCGGTGGCTGCATAATCCCGAGCGTAATTTCGGTTGGCTGCTCATGGGCGACGAGTCCACCGGTGGTTCGGTGAAGCGCTTCGACAGCCGCACCGCACCCAATAGCAACCAGCACCCGGTGCTGACTGTCGAGTACCACCTGCCGGGCGAGTAGTCGCGTATCCCGGCTGCCCCGGGGGCAACAGTTTCGCAGGTCGAATAAGCGTCAGCGTAATCCGACACATGGTCGTCGGGTTACGGCGCCAGGTGCCTAACCAGACCTGCGAACACTGCCCCATAAATTCCCTCTCCCTGAGGGAGAAGGCTGGGGAGATGCGGTCAGAACAAGCAACTGCATAACTTACAGGGCCCCTTATCCTGTGCTTCTCGTTACTGCTGCATGCGTTACTCTACCTCCTGCATCCATGCAGTTGTCCCGGAGGGAGAAGGAACGCAAGGTTGATACCATGGTGCGAAAATTCATGTTCGACGAGCATTAATGAAAGTAAAAATACTTCCATTCATCCGCTTGCTTCACTGTGTGGTGAAATTTATGGGACAGCAGTGAGTCTGATCCCGATGATGCGGTATGATTAATTGATGCGCTCCGGTATCTACCTCATCGCAACAGGCCTCCTGATCCTCGGCATCGGTATCGGCATCGGCATTGAACGTCACTGGCAGGAACCGTTGGCTGTTGATGGTATGACGTTGCCCGAAGGCAAAACCGGGCTGGAGCATGCCCGCAAGCACCTCGATCCGGACTACATCTGCCCGATGCACCCCGACCTGGTGTCGAAGGAGCCCGGCAGCTGCCCGGTCTGCGGTATGGACCTGGTGAGAACGGAGGTCGAAGCGGAACCGGCGGATACCGGGGAAGCCCTGCCGGCCGTGCGCGTACCGCCGGAATTCATCCACAATTTCGGTGTACGCACCGACACGGTTCACCGCGGACCGGTCTCGCGCCGCATCATCGCGCTGGGTCGCGTGTCGCGTATGCCGCTGCCGAAGGAGACCGATGCAACTCCGGGCCTCGGTGGCACTATCTCCGGGATCAGCGACAAGGTCATCGGCGATTCCGTGGAGAAGGGCGAGTGGCTATATTCGGTCGATGCCCCGGAGTGGCGGTCACTGCAGCAGTCCTATCTCGACGCCATCCGGGAACAGGACGCGGACAGGCGCAAGCAGTTGGAGCAGCGCCTGCAGTCACTGGGTATGGAAGGTGCTGCGATGGCGCAGCTCGAACGGGTAGGAAGGATCCGGCAGGTGCTCGATATCACGGCACCGGTGGCCGGCACACTCGTCGAGTGGCGCGCGGCGAATGGCGACAGGGTTGAAGCGGGCACCAGGGTGGCCACGCTGGGCGGGGTGAACCGCGTACCGGTCATCATCTCGCTGTTCGAGGGGCAGGGCGCCTGGATCGACAGGGGCCAGCGTGTCGTGTTCCGGGTGCCGACCATGCCGGGTACCGAGTTCGTCGGCAAGGTGGACCGTACCGACCGCGAGATCAATTTCAGCACCCGCACGCTGCCGGTCTACGCCGGTTTCTTTACCTCGGACCCGAGGCTGCGCTACGGCATGCTGGTCGAGACCGAGATCCATGCCTCGGCGCGTGAAAACGTGCTGCGTATTCCGCGCGAGGCATTGATACGCACCGGCGCAGGCGACCGGGTCGTCGTGGCGCAAGGTGATGGCCGTTTCCAGCCGGTGAAGGTCGTCGTCGGCATCGAGAGCGGTGATTACATCGAAGTGCTCTCCGGTATCGAAGAGGGGCAGGAGGTGGTGGTTTCCGGGCAGTTCCTGATTGATTCGGAAAGCAGCCTGACGGCCAGCTTCAGGCGCATGGAGCAGGGAGATGGCGATCACTGAACCATGCACACGGAAATGCTGGTCCCTGAGAATCCACCGGTAAAGGAACGGATGTGATCGCCGCGATCATCAGCTGGTCGGTGCGCAACCGCATGCTCGTGCTGCTGGTTGCATTGATCCTCGCGGGCTGGGGGCTGGCCTCGCTCAGGCAGATTCCGCTGGATGCCATTCCCGACCTCTCCGACGTGCAGGTTATCGTACGCACCACCTACCCGGGACAGGCGCCGCAGGTCGTGGAAGACCAGGTCACCTACCCGCTGTCCTCGGCCATGCTCGCGGTGCCGGGCGTGACCACGGTGCGCGGCTACTCGTTTTTCGGTGACTCGTTCCTGTACGTGATCTTCGAGGACGGCACCGATATCTACTGGGCGCGCTCGCGCGTGCTGGAATACCTGAACCAGACATCCGGCCTGCTGCCGCCGGAAGTGAATCCCGAACTTGGGCCGGACGCCACCGGCGTGGGCTGGGTTTACCAGTACGCGCTGGTGGACCGGACCGGCACGCATGACCTGTCGCAGCTGAGGAGCCTGCAGGACTGGTTCCTCAAGTTCGAACTGCAGACGGTGCCGGGGGTGGCGGAGGTGGCCACGGTCGGCGGCATGGTGAAGCAGTACCAGGTGGTGCTCGATCCCGAGGCGCTGAGGATCTTTTCGCTGCCAATCGCCGAGGTGCGGCGCGCGCTGGTCACGGCCAACCGGGAAACCGGCGGCTCCGTGATCGAGATGGGCGAGGCCGAGTACATGGTGCGCTCGCGCGGCTACGTGCAGAGTGTTGAGGACCTGCGCCTGGTGACGCCGCTGTCGACCGGCAAGACCGGCACCCGCACGACGCTGGACATGGTTGGCGAGGTGCGCACCGGCCCCCAGGCGCGCCGCGGCATCGCCGAACTGGACGGTGAAGGCGAGGTGGTCGGCGGCATCGTGGTGATGCGCCACGGCGAAAACGCGCTGCAGACCATAGCGGCGGTGCAGGAAAAGATAGCCGCGCTGCAATCGGCGCTGCCCGACGGTGTCGAGATCATCGAGACCTACGACCGCTCGGCGCTGATTTCGCGCGCGGTGAATACGCTGGGCCATCGGCTGGTGGAGGAATTCCTCGTGGTCGTGCTGGTGTGCGCGCTGTTCCTGTACCATTTTCGCTCCTCGCTGGTGATCCTCTTCAGCCTGCCGGTCGGTATCCTGGTGGCGTTCCTGGTAATGAAGGCGCAGGGCATCAATGCCAACATCATGTCGCTGGGCGGCATCGCGATCGCGATCGGCGCGATGGTGGACGCGGCGATCGTGATGATCGAAAACGCCCACAAGCACCTGGAACACGCGGTCAAGGGCGACCGCGGCCGCATCGACGCGATCAAGGACGCGGCCATTGAGGTCGGGCCGCCGCTGTTTTTCTCGCTGCTGATCATCACCCTGAGCTTCCTGCCGGTATTCACGCTGGAAGCGCAGGAGGGCAGGCTGTTCTCGCCGCTGGCCTTCACCAAGACCTGGGCGATGGCCGCTGCCGCCGGGCTGTCGATCACGCTGGTGCCGGCGCTGATGGTGTTCCTGATCCGCGGGCGCATCCGCCAGGAGCGCGACAACCCGCTCAACCGCTGGCTGATCGGCAGCTACCAGCCGCTGATCACCTCTGCGTTCAGGCGCCCGGGCCTGACGCTGGCCGCGATCCTGCTGCTGCTCGCATCGAGCCTGTGGCCGATCTCGCAGTTCGGTTCCGAGTTCATGCCGGAACTGGACGAGGGTGACCTGCTGTACATGCCGACCACACTGCCCGGCATTTCCATCGGCAAGGCCCGCGAACTGCTGCAGCAGACCGACCGCCTGATCAAGACCGTTCCGGAAGTGGAGCGTGTGTTCGGCAAGGTCGGGCGCGCCGAGACAGCGACCGATCCAGCGCCGCTGACCATGATCGAGACCACGATCAGGCTCAAGCCGCGCGAGCAGTGGCGTGCCGGCATGACCATGGACAGGCTCAAGGCCGAGCTGGATGAAAAGGTGCGCGTGCCCAGCCTGAACAACGCCTGGCTGATGCCGATCAAGACCCGTATCGACATGCAGTCGACCGGCATCAATACACCGGTGGGCATCAAGATCGCCGGCACCGACCTGGCGGTGATCGAGTCGATCGGCGAGAACATCGAGCGGGTACTGCGCGGTATCGACGGCACCGGCTCGGTATATTCGGAGCGTACTGCCAGCGCGCGCTACATCGACATCGACATCGACCGGCACGCGATGGCGCGCTATTCCACCACGATCGCCGAAATCCAGGAAATCATCAACACCGCGGTCGGCGGCGTCAACGTGATGTGGACCACGGAGGGGCGCGAACGCTACCCGGTCAACATACGTTACCCCCTGCACGTGCGCGATTCGCTCGACAAGCTGCGCAATCTGCCCATCGTGCTGGAAAGCCAGGAAGAGCTGATGCTGCAGGATGTCGCCGAGGTTCGCCTCATCGGTGGTCCACCGATGATTCGCAGCGAGGACGCCAGACTCACCGGCAGGATATACGTCACGATATCGGGCCAGGACCTCGGTTCCTACATCGCCGCTGCACGGCAGGCCGTGCAGGAACAGGTCGAACTGCCGCCGGGGTACACACTGAGCTGGGCCGGCCAGTACGAGTATATGCAACGCGCACAGGAGCGGCTCGCGTGGATCATACCGCTGACGCTGGCGATCATCCTTGGCCTGCTGTACCTGAGCTTCCGCAGTTTCGCCCAGGCGCTGATCGTGATGGTCGCGGTACCGCTGTCTCTGGTGGGCGGCTTCTGGCTGGTCTACCTGCTCGGCTACGACCTGTCGGTCGCGGTCGCGGTCGGCTTCATCGCGCTGGCCGGCATCGCCGCCGAGTTCGGGGTGGTGATGATGGTGTACCTGAACGAGGCGGTGAAGCGCCATCGCCCGGCTACGATCCGGGAATTGCGCGAAGCCGTTATCGAAGGCGCGGTGCAGCGCGTGCGCCCCAAGGCGATGACGGCCGCGGTGATTTTCGCCGGTATGCTGCCGATCATGCTCGGCAGCGGTGCGGGTTCCGAGGTCATGCGCCGTATCGCCGCGCCGCTGGTCGGGGGCATGGTCACCGCACCGCTGGTGTCCATGCTGCTGATACCGCTCATCTACCTGTGGTGGAGGGGGCGCGGGCTGGTCAAGGACTGAATCAGGCCGTGGCCAGCCCGCGTGGCAGGGTATCCCGGCTGTATTAACCGGCGTCGGGTGCTTTCTTGCCGGCTGTGGCAGGCCTGGCCTTGTCGACTCCACCCAGGGCCTTTTCGATCGCAGCAGTCAACTTGTTGAGTGGCTGCGCGCCAATAATCAGCTGGCCGGTGATCTTGTCGCTGGCCGTCTGGACGGCAGTATGCCGCTGATATTGTCAGGGCCGCGTGGTTGCCCCCGTGTTCTCCAGCAGTTGCCGGTAGTCTGGATGATTGTGCAGTAGCTGCTGTCCGGCATTGATGAGGTCATCGACAACGCCCGGATCCAGGGAGAAATCCGTGGGTATAGAGGTGAGGCGCTCCCTCAGTGTCGGGTCGGGTATCTCTCCGAGGTGCAGTTCAATCAGGTAAATCCCGGGTGTCGTACAGTCGCTGTATCGCTTGCACCTGTGATGCTGTAGTTCGCTGGCCCACTCCGGCAGATTGCTGCGCAGGTATTCCAGGGTCTCGAAGTTGTAGTTGACCAGCGGGGTGGTGGTGGCTGCATCCAGGATCGCGGAACCGGGCGGGGTCGCATCGGACTGCTCCCAGCGGGACGGCAGGACGGCGGAGGCGTCCACGGTGATCAGCACGATATTGCGTGCCTGGTGCAGGTTGAAGCGCTGCAGTGTGTTCCAGAGCCCGTCCCCGATGACGAGGTAATCCATAACTGCCCGCAGGCCCGTGTTGTCAGCCAGGCCACCATCCACCAGGTGAATGTAAGGGTGGTTGGCGGTATCCAGGTAAGAGCCCAGGCTACTGGCGAGACGGTGGCGACGGTTGTTGATGCCTCTTTCGCGGAGTCCTTCCTGCAGCCATTGCGGTGGGTCATAGTTGCAGCTGCCGGCCCTGTTTGCCAGCGTCACCGGTGCGAAAATCATCGTACCGCACTGGAGGCGGCGACTGCGCGCGATACTGGAAAGCGGTCTATATCAGAGCAGATGAGGGCAAACTGTTCCGGGGTGAAGCCAAACTGTCCGCCCTTGAACAGGTCGGTTGCATTGATTTGCACGAACGGGCCTTGCCCGTCGACCAGTTCCCTCAGGACCGCCTTGCCGAACAGTTGCCGGCTGAAATACTCATCCAGCGCGTCGCCGGAACCGAAGGTAACTGAACTGAGGCGCCCCAGGGTGCCGGGTGACAGCATGGCGGACGTGAGTTCCGCGGTGACGTTGCGTTCCAGGAACTGGTTGCGGAAGTCGGCAGGGCCGTGTTGCACTATCGCTGATGTACAGTAAGTACACCACGCGCAGTACGCCTCGCCTGAAGCGCCTGCTGTTGGTGCCCTGCGAAATATGGCCGATGGCGATGGGTATTCGCATAGTGAGAACAGGCCCTAACCAGTCAGTGGTTCCAGCCAGCGCCGGTAGAGGACATCGGCTGCCAGTTGGGCGACGGCAATGTCTGTATCCAGGTTTGCAGTCATTTGCGCCGCAGACTGGACGCCGGGTGCAGGGTTGTCGAGTTCATGCGCGTACAGTGTGGACCACTCCTGCACCATGGGGGCAGTCATCTCCACGTGGCACTGCAGGGCAAGGGTGTTACCGCTGACAAAGGCCTGGTGGGCGCAGTTGTCGTTCTCGAGGACAAGTGCTGCGCCGTCGGGAATGGAGAAAGTCTCGCCATGCCAGTGAAACAGCCGGGTTCCGTCGGGGATGCCGGCCAGCCAGCTGGCAGCGGCCGGGTTGCCGGTCTTGCGTACCGGGTGCCAGCCGATTTCCCTGACCGGATTGGCGCTGACGCTGCCGCCCAGTGCCCTGCAGATGAGCTGTCCGCCAAGGCAATGGCCCAGTACCGGCATGTCCCGGGCATGCGCCATGCGAATCAGCCCCAGTTCCTGCTCAATCCAGGGCAGCGGGTCGTTGACGCTCATCGGGCCGCCCATGAAAACCAGCCCCGAGCAGTGCTCTACATCTGCGGGTACCGGGTCACCCGCGTCGATGCTGACAAGTTTCCAGGGGATGGCATGCCGCTCAAGTACCTCGGCAAGGTAACCCGGGCCTTCACAGCTGATGTGGCGAAACAGGTACAGAGGTCTCATAATCAGGCATCGCTATTTTGTAGGCTGGAGCCATGACATTATCCGGATTTCTGCGGGTTCTCCCAGCATTCTGTCTGCTTTGCCTGGCGTCTGCTGTATATGCCGCTCCCGATGTGCGCGTGGTCGGTCTGTTCAGTGACCGTGCCGTGATCGTGATCGATGGCAGGCAGCACCTGCTGCGCACTGGCCAGACCAGCCAGGAGGGTGTCAGGCTGGTTGCGGCCGACAGCGAGTCAGCAGTGCTGCAGATAGAGGGTAAACAGATCGAAGTCAGGCTGGATGGACGGGTGAGCGCGCGCAAGCGCAGCGCACCCGTTCGGGAGTTTCAGGTGTGGCGCAACACCGCGGGCATGTACACCACCGTGGGCAGTATCAACAGTCTGCCGGTCTCGTTCCTGGTCGATACCGGCGCCACCCAGGTGGCCATGAACTCAGGCGAGGCGCGCCGGCTGGGGATTGATTACCGTGTTACCGGTACGCCGGCAAGCGTGACGACTGCCTCGGGTGTGGAGCGTGCATGGTCGGTGATGCTGGACAGCGTTAGCGTTGGTGGCCTCAAACTGCATAATGTCGGCGCGGTGGTGCTGGAAGGTTCATTGCCCCAGCAGACGCTGCTGGGGATGACGTTCCTGGGCCGGCTGGAGATCAGCAACGACGGGCGCCTGATGACGCTGCGCAAGAAGTACTGATACGGAACGGTGTAAATCACGCCGGAGGCCGGCCTTTATGTCCTTCAGGCAGCAACGCGGCGATCTCCTAAGGATGCTCTGATTAATTCGTCATGCCGGCGAAGGCCGGCATCCAATGCATTGATTTATATGGATCCCGGCTACCGGATCAAGTCCGGCACAGGCCCCGCCGGGATGACGATGAGGGAATTAATCAGAGGCTCCCTGAGTGTTAACAGGGGCTAGCCGGTTTCCTTGTTGTGTTCGATCAGGGCGTAGGCCGAGTGGTTGTGAATGGACTCGAAATTCTCGGACTCCACCACGTAGGCCGTGATCCGGTCATCCGCGTTCAGACGGGTTGCGACATCACGCACCATGTCCTCGACAAACTTGGGATTGTCGTAAGCCCTTTCGGTGACATGCTTCTCGTCCGGGCGCTTCAGCAGCCCGTAGAGTTCGCATGACGCTTCCTTTTCAACCAGGTCAATCAGGTCCTCGATCCAGACGAAACCGTGGGTTTCGGCATTCACCGTGACGTGCGAGCGCTGGTTGTGCGCACCGTAGTCGGAAATCTTCTTGGAACACGGGCACAGGCTGGTTACCGGTACCACGACCTTGACGTTCATCTTCGGTTTGCCGTTGATGATTTCACCGATCAGGGTGACGTCGTAGTCGAGCAGGCTTTCCACAGCGGACACCGGTGCTGCCTTGTTAATGAAATAACTGAAGCTCATTTCAATGTGGCCGGAATCGGCTTCCAGGCGCTCGCTCATCTCGCTCAGCATGGCCTTGAAAGACTCGACCGTGATTTCGCGCTCGTGCTGGTTCAGTATTTCCACGAAGCGGGACATGTGTGTGCCCTTGAAATTGTGGGGCAGGTTCACGTACATGTTGAAGGTGGCGATGGTGTGCTGCTCTCCGCCGGAGCGCTCCTTGACCCGCACCGGGTGACGGATATCCTTGATACCGACCTTGTCGATGGCAATCTGGCGGGTGTCAGCACTGTTTTGCACGTCGGCAATTGAGGACTGCTGCTGGGCCGTTTTGGTAGGTGTCATGGGTGCTTGTCCGTGTTGCCTGTGTCTGGTGCCTGAAAAATGCCGGGTGTGAGAGCCTACCGGGCACTTGTGGGCATGCCAACCTGCCCAAAGGGGTATGCAGAGGAGTGCCCGGGGTTCTCTGATTCCTGAGTGGTTCACTCAGGATAATAACCAAGCGAGGCGGGTTGCGCAATCGTCAGGACTGGGGGTGTAAGACGATTATCTTTCTCTTTCAATGATATAGCTGGATATCCAGCGCAAGGGGTCGGCCTGCTGGTCGAAGCCGGAGAGGCTGTCCATGGCTTCTGTGTGGAGTTCACCGGCGCGCTGCCGGGCGGCATCCAGGCCTATCAGCGCCGGGTAGGTGGACTTTTCCAGGTGCTGGTCCATGCCCGTATTTTTGCCCAGGGTCTCGGCCTCACCCTCGATATCGAGTATGTCATCGCGGATCTGGAAGGCGAGACCAATGCACTTGGCATAGTGGTCCAGCCGGGTGAGCGCGGCAGCTTCGGTCCGGGTGTTGCTCAGGGCCCCGAGGACGACACTGGCGCGGATCAGGGCGCCGGTCTTGTGAATATGCATGTCCTCCAGTTCGGCAATATTCAACTGTTGCCCGGTAGCGGCGAGATCGATCGCCTGGCCGCCGGCCATGCCGCGCGAGCCAGCCGCCAGCGCCAGGTTTTCCAGCATCCGCAGGCGGGTCGCTGCGTCCAGACCGGCAGCATGGTTATGCGCCAGTATGTGAAAGGCAAGCGACTGCAGGGCATCGCCCGCGAGGATGGCAGTGGCTTCTCCGAAGGCACGGTGACAGCTGGGCTTGCCGCGCCGCAGGTCGTCGTTGTCCATGGCAGGCAGGTCATCGTGGACCAGGGAGTAGGCATGGATCAGTTCCACGGCACAGGCCGGGACATCCAGTGTATCCGGGACGGCGCCAACGGCCAGGCCTCCTGCATAGACCAGGGTTGGTCGAATGCGCTTGCCACCGTCCAGAACGGCATAGCGCATGGCTTCATGCAGGCTGGCGGGGTGAGTGGTTGCGGCGGGTAGCCAGGTGTCGAATGAGTGATCGAGGCGTTGCCGGCATTGCGCCATGAACGCTGCCAGCGGGGCGTCAGGCATCTTCATTGCTGAATGCAGTTGTTTCGTCCTGGGCGTTTTTCTGCATCAGGATTTCGACCTTCTGCTCGGCTTCTTTCAGGGCCTGCTGGCAAGTGCGTGACAGTTGCACGCCGCGTTCAAAGTGGCTCAGCGAGTCCTCCAGGCTGAGATCACCCTGTTCCATCTTCTCGACGAGGGTCTCAAGCTCTTGCAGCGAACTCTCGAAATTCGGGGTCTCGGGTCTTTTTTTGGCCATGGGTTGAATCTTTGTGTGAATCGTCCTACGTTACCCCACCCCGGCAACAAGGGTCAATCAAGGCACTTCAGCTTGTGCGTGCGTGGTTGAACTTGACGCAATTGGCCGGCCGGACTAGAGTACAGTATATTAGACGCAGTCTAAATTGAATGGGCCGGATGGCCGTCTTTTAACTACATTAATGTTATGAGGGGAATATTATGGATCTGAAAGGCAGCACCACAGAACAGAATCTCAAGGATGCGTTTGCCGGA
>Ga0316198_10001819_pt1 | contig 12712 bp, 7 predicted proteins | sample OudBieAanoxic_MG_FD_204935 | JGI IMG/M metagenome (GOLD analysis project Ga0316198, IMG submission 204935) | Coastal sediment microbial communities from Oude Bieten Haven, Netherlands - site A anoxic | ecosystem: Environmental > Aquatic > Marine > Coastal > Sediment | place: Netherlands... | reverse complement strand
CTGGCTGAGACACAGCCACGCGGTGTTCGACAAGGTCAGAGCCCTCCAACTCAATCATGAGATTCAGATCGTGGACTCGCCACTGTGGAATCTCGATGGGCTCGTGACAGCCGTGTCGCAGGACATTCCAGTGGTAATTCGAGTTGTGACGGCGATGAAACAGATTGCCGCTATTCATGGGCGGGAGGACGACGAAACATCCATCATTGCCGAACTCGAAGGTGAATTCCTGCGAATGGCATCTGCCATCATCTCCAACAGCCGCGGCACCGTCCGAACGCTGCGTGAGATTTACGAATTTGATCCCGAAAGTACTCTGCATCACCTCGCTCCCTACGGAATCGTTCCGGTCAGAGACGAAGAAGTTCCCGCGCACGAGGCTCGTCCAACAGAGGAACCCACCGTTCTTTTTGTTGGTCGTCTGGAGGGAAGGAAAGGCATTCTCGATCTCTTCGAAGCCATTCCAGAAGTCCTTCGGCAGGCGCCGAAGACTCGATTTCAAGTTGCTGGATCCGACAACAGTGTTGAGGACGGATTTCGAGCCACCCACGGGATGGACTACCCGAGTTACTTCATAAAGGAGTACTCGGGTTGTGCTGGAAGGGTTGAGTTTCTTGGATTCGTCGGCGAGGACCACCTTCAAAAGCTCTACCGCGACTGCGATGTCTTCGTGGCGCCGTCGCATTACGAGTCGTTTGGTCTGATCTACCTCGAGGCAATGAACTACGCTCGGCCCGTGATCGGCTGTCGATCGGGCGGACCAGAGGACATCATCGTGGATGGAAAAACCGGCTTTCTCACACCGCCGCAGGACGTGCCGGCTCTTGCGAACGCTATCATCCGGTTGGTCATGTCACCTGAGAGGCGAAGTGAAATGGGCCGTTTGGGCCGGCAACGGCTCATCGAACGGTTCTCGCATATCGCAATGGCGAAGGAATTTGTCGAGGTGTACAAAAGGCTCCTTGGCGATACAGAAACAGATCTTTCGGGGAGTGCAGACCCCTCATAGGACGGGAGCAACAGGAGATTGGGAATGGGCCACGACGACCAACGAACAGTGACCGCAGTTGATGTCATCAACCGAATTCGCGCCGAGATCGATGCTCCGGCGGTCGCTTCGACGGACTCTGCATTGGCTGCGAGAATGGCGAGGATCCAGGCCATGCAGCGGGCCTTTCGAGTCGAGCCCCTTGGCGGCAGACTGCTGCCCATCAAGAAACCAGTCCACTGGTTGGTTGCCTCTTCGTTCGATCGTCAAGCGAGTGTGATTGAATCTCTGCTAACTGTCGTCGAGGATCTCTGCCATGAGGTTCAGCGTTTGGACCGGTCCGTTTGTCACCTCGAAGCTCAGCTTGTCGGCGCAGCCAAACCGGAACCTGGTGGTGAATCACCGGTCGGTAGTCTGTCGCGTATTCGAAGCGTGGCCGATGATCCAGAACTCGTGGAAAGTATGAATACAGTTCTTAATGTGTGCGCCGAGATGATGGAGCCCGAGCGTGTTCTGCTCTACAGTCTCGTTTTCGCGCTCAAACCCTCCGCCTGTCTGGAGATCGGCACATTCCGTGGCGGTTCGTCGGCAATCATCTGCAGAGCGTTGGACGACAACGGTCACGGCCAGCTGGTGTGCATCGATCCGGTTCCGCGGATTCCGGAAGATGTCTGGACGACAATTCAACACCGTGCGACGCTCGTCCAAGGATCATCTCCCGGGGTATTGGCTGAAGCCAGCAGAATTGTTTCAGGTGGATTTGATTTCGCCCTCATTGACGGAGACCACGGCTACCAAGGCGCGCTCGATGACATCGAAGGCGTCCTGGATTTTCTTGAGGATGGGGCTCACATTGTCCTCCACGATTGCCACTATTATGAGGTCAAGAACGCGATCAAAGATGCGCTCGAACGCCACCCCGACAATCTGATCGATTGTGGAATCGTCTCCGTTTCCGACAACCCACAGGAAGGTGAAAACGCTTTTGTAGACGGTAACCGGGTCATATGGGGAGGGTTGTACCTCTTGCGCTTTGTGCGAGCTTCAGCAGCCCTAGGTTGAGCCGCCGTCATCTTGATTTCCACCCGAAGCGACATCTGGATTTGCCTCGATGACCGTTAGAATTGCCAGCGCACACGGCGCTCGATCGCACGTCTTCATCCACACGCCAAAACAATGTGGCTTGTGGACGAGAGTTGACCCGTAGCATGCTTCCTGGCGACGGTTCTCGGAAAAATGGACCGCGAACCACGTGATAATCTTGAAGCGACCGTCATTCGGCCTGTTCTCGTTTTTACGGTGAATAGCCGACAGACAAAAACAGGTTCGTGATCGGCGATCGGAGGGCGCCTGCCGCAGGGCGTTGGCTTGACCAGCCGCGGTGTTGAAATGATGGAAATGAGATCAAAAATTGACCCGTTGTGGACTCAGGTGATTGCCCGCACAGGTGTCTTTGCATTCGTTCTTCTTTCGAGTGTGCTGGCTTCGGGTATTGAGCGTTACGTCGATGTTGTGCACGGGGGCGATGGTCCGGGTTGCGGTTCCGCTGCGTCGCCATGCGCAAGCATCCAGTATGCGGTCAACCTATCCGGTTCGGGTGACGAGGTACGAGTTGCCGAGGGTACCTATTTTTATGCTGGAGCATCGATCGACCCTTGCATCGTCAGCGGGTTTGGAGGTCCGGCAGTCCTTTGTTTGATGGACAAGTCGATAACTGTGCGCGGCGGATATTCGTGGCCCGATTGGGTCTCGGGACGGGCCGGCGTAACAACCGTAATCGATGCCCAAAGCATGCGTCAGGGAGTCCATCTGGTGGACACCTCCCCAGCTTCAACGCCGATGACTCTGACACTTGAGAGCGCTACGATCCGCAACGGTCGCGTTGAGGGAGCCTCTTCGGGAGATTTTTCCTCGGTTTCCGCTTACGGAGGTGGTCTTCTCTCCCGAAACTCCGCAGTTGTTCTACGCGGAGTCGTATTCGAGAATAACCAGGCCGTCGGAGGAACGACGACACAGCAATACGGTGGCGACGGTGGCGGCGGAGGAGCCTGGTTTCGTGGGGTGCCTGCCGAAGTTACATTGGAGTTCGTCACGTTTACTTCAAACCTGGCAGTCGGCGGCAGTGGAGCAGAAAGAGGCGGCTATGCGCTAGGTGGTGGCTTTGGAGCTTGCTGCGGTGCAATGGTGACCGGCAACGGAATTCGTGTGAAAAAGAACACAGCAAGGGGTGGGACTTCATCGGGCACAGGCGATGTTTCAGGGGCGCGCGCCGATGGCCTCGGCGGTGGGATAGCATTCGGAACTGCCTACAACGGAGACGGCACTGGCGGGAGTAGCTGCGATCTCTCGGCTATCAGTATTGTTGAAAACCTGGCAGAGGGAGGCGCAGGCGAGACGTATGGCGCCTATGCGTTCGGCGGGGGCCTTTTTGCGGAAGGCCTGTCGCTCGATCCAACATCAGTCACTCTTCGAGACGCAACGATTTCTGGCAACACGGCCCGCGGGGGGTCTTCATTGAAAGCGGCCCCGGCGTTTGGTGGGGGCGTCGCCACAGCCGAAGCGTCGCTCATCCTGGAAAGGGCCCGGGTTATCGGCAATCGAGCCGTTGGAGGCGACGGTGGTGTGGGGTCGGGATCCGATCGTGGGTCTGGACTGGGAGGCGGAATTCACGTTCAACGGCTGTCGACTGCAAGCGTCGGCATTTCGATTCGTAACACCATTGTCTCTGACAACAGTGTAGAGGCGGGCGCAAGCGGTGACTATTTCTCCGGTGGAGGAGGTGGTGGATTGAGCGCCCAGGGTGCGATCAATCCCCTGATCGAGCATGTGACGTTTGCTCGCAACCAACTGAATTTTCAGGGTTTGATTGGTCTTGCAGTCGTTCTGGTGGCATTCCCAGCACCGCCCACGATCGACTTGAGATACGCCATCGTCGCGGATCATCAGTCAATCATCGGAACGCCGGCGTTGTTCGCCCAATCAGGATCCGTTGTCAATCTCGATACTGGACTTTTCGCGGGCAACTTTCAGGACACAAACGACGGTAAACCCGGGTCTGGGACATTCACGGGTCTCGGGTCTTTCGTGAGCTTCGCTTCTGCAGGCTTTGTCGCTCCCGGACCGCCTTTCTATGATTATCACTTGGCAGTCAGCTCCGAAGCCGTCGACCGTGGTGGAAGTAGCGCTGCTACCCTGGACTTCGAAGGTCAGAAACGCGATGCGATCCCGGATCTTGGAGCTGACGAGCTTGGTTTGTCGAGCGAAATATTCGCAGATGGATTCGAGAGTTCCGGTACCTGGGCCTGGTCGGGCCGTAGCTAACCCGGGATGCGTATAGAACTGGTGGATTCAATTCCTCGTCTTCCGGACAAGAAAAATCCTCCTTCCGACAGCTCTTCGCGACGGCGTATGGCGATGCCAGTCCTGATTGCTCTCGTGTTCCTGATAGCAGGGGTATTTCTCGTTTTTCACGTACAGCTGCTGTCCGGCTTCAGATACATGCAGCCGGACAGCTCGGATCCTCGTCACGTCAACTACGTCCTTGAGCGAAATCATCAATGGTTTCAGGGGTCCAGACCGAACGAGGGTTTTTGGAGCCCGCCCTTCTGCTATCCTTGGCAAAACATCGGTACTCAGACGGACAGCATGCTCGGTATGCAGCCCTTCTTCTCGCTGTGGAGGATTGCCGGCGTTTCGACCGAAACCTCGTATCAGTTGTGCTCGATGAGCCTTCTCGTCGGATGTTTCATTGCAGCCTGGATATTCCTCAGGAGAGGTTTCAGTTTCGGGGCCCTGGCTGCCGCCGTCGGAGCGTTTGTGTTCGCCTTTGCCAGCCCCCGCTCAGCTCAGATCGGTCATATCATGTTGTTCGCCCATTACGCGACACCGTTGGCAGTCTTGGGCCTCGTGCTCGAGTTCCGGGACAGTCGCCTCGATCCGCGTCGTTGGCAATGGATATGGCTATTTTTCGTCGGATTGGTTGTGCAGCTGTACAGTTCGATTTACCTGACATGGTTTCTTCTGCTGTTGTTGGTTCTCGCTCTTGCGATAGCTCTTCTCCTACCGCCGGCAAGGTCAGCGCTGATTGATAGCCTGGGTTGCAAGTCAAGAGTATGGGTCGCCGCTGCTGCCTTTGCCGGCCTGGCCAGCTTGCCTTTGATCACCCCGTATCTTCGAGCAAGTAGAGTGCTTCCTGGGAGCAGTTTTGCCCAGGTTTTCGTCCTTTTGCCACAGCCTGAGTCATTCCTTTTTGCCGGATATGGAAACTGGATCGGCAACTTCACCGGACTGAACCAGTGGCAACCGATTGCAACACTTCAGTACATATGGGAGCAGGGCTTGAGCCCGGGCTTTGTTACTACGATCTTGGCACTTGCCGGCCTTTGGATCCAACGTCGCAAGCCGTTTACACAGGTGTGCGTCGGCACCGCTGCCATCGCCCTTTTACTGATGATGCGATGGCCTGGCGGCTTCACTCTGTGGAAGTGGGTTTTCGAGGTTTTGCCAGGCGCCAACGCCATTCGAGGAATCTCACGCGTCGTGCTTCTACTCCTGCTGATTGCTTCCTACGGTGTCGCCTCGACATTTGCCTTCATGACGAAAAAATGGGGAGTCCTCCCGGCAGTGGCGTTGGCATTGATCGTGGCGCTGGAGCAGGGGCAAACCCAGATGCGGTACGAAAAGGACGAGCCAAGAATACGATCGATGACGATCGCCCAAACAATACCGGAGGATTGCGAGGTTTTCTTTTACACTGGGCTGATCGGAGGCCCACAGGAGATTGTCAACAATCAACTCGACGCGATGTGGGCTGGTCTGATAACAGGGATTCCAACTGTCAACGGATACACCAGCTATCAACCACCAGGGTGGTGGGAGGCAGTTGACGGCGCGATGGATTTTTCGCCAGAACCCGACGCCCTACCGAACCTGGCAGCCAGCCTGTTTCGTGCGGGTGTTACAGCAAGTTCCTTGTGCGTGGTGCGTATTCAGTTCGAAGGATCCCGCGCCGTCAACTCTGAGGTTTTGTCGGTTCCTATCAGCTGAAAATTCGTGGTTGCGGATTCCACTCACCTTTCTGGTCATACGGGTCATTCGATTCCAAATCTCGTTTTCTGATAAAGAGATAAATGTTGCTGCGCCGTCGAATTCGTCCTCGGCAGAGACGAGATGACCTCTTTGGGAACCGCAGGACGGCGCGCGGCACAGCGAACGACAGAGTCGGAAAGACCTTCGGCACCCTTTCTCAGCGGGACAAGATCGCCGACACCCCATTCCTTGAGTCGATCGGCCACCGCACCATGGTCGAACGCGACCACCGGCACGCCAACAGAAAGGCATTCATCCACGACGAGGGCGTATGCCTCTGGCCATATCGAAGGAAAGACGGCGATCGAAATCTGATCTCGGAGCAACAGGGAAGCAAGCATGCCGGGTCTGTAATAGCCTCGGACCCGAATTCCCGAGCTCCTTCTGAGCCGGCGGAAATGAACCCGTTCGCCGTTGCCGTATACGAAGGCACCCGCATCCGGAAACCGGGTTCGAACTCTTTCCATCGTCGGCGCGATCAATGCGCCTCCCTTGTGTGTGTAAGCGCCACCAACGAACCCGACCCGCATTCGACGGGTTGCTTTGCCCCTGGATGAAGTCGATCGTGATGACGCTGGGGCAATGATCTTTTCTCGCGTTTGCCCTCGATGATCTGGAAAAAGGACCCCGTATTGGCGCTGAAGGAATTTCGACGGGTAGATCACAGTGTGAGCGCTCCGGAGCGCCTCTGCGCCCGCCCGTCGGTAGGCTTCCTGCGTGGGAAAGGGGTCTGAATCAAGATCACGAAGGCATTCGTTGCACCGATCCGAATCCTGACAGTACCCACAAAACTCGGCGGTCGATGTTTCTATCAAATGAGGCCGACGACAGAACAGAGTGAAGTCGTGGATCGAGAGCACGGTTGCGAGGTTCCGGATTTTAAGGTCTCCAACCAAATGAAGCGGCAACCCGGCAAGGGATTCAATGTGGACGACCGAGGAGCCGACGAGATTCGCCGCTCGTTGGACCAGGTCTGCGATGGCCCCCTCGCCGCCGATAGCGAAAATACCCGCCACCGATGGTCCCGATATTTCCAACCACCAGGAACCATCTCGTGGATAAGCCAACGCGATGGTGCGCAGTTCCTTCTCCTCTGCTAGGCGATCCAACATCTGAATCTGAGCGCCGCCTCGCTTGGGCGAGGGTGGAAGTGAATTAACGTTGAGCACGGGCGGCGATCCAATGGCGATTGAAAGCCGACCGTGATCTTCTTTTAGCCTGGGAAGTCCCCGAAGACGGACTTTCTCTTCCCTGCGGTCGAGCGCCCGGTTCCATAACGCTCGTGGTCCTTCGTCAAGGAAAAGCCGGACGGCAAGGGCCAGAGAGCTTCTTGGTTCTTCCTTCATCGAGACCCCTGCAGTACCTGCCGGTATATCCCCTCGATCCAGTCGGCATGTTCTTCAACGGTGGCAGTTGCAGGGAGGGCGCGTCTCCACGTGTCGAGAATTTCCGGGCTTTCGATCAGCCGGTCAATCACACGTCTGAGATCGGCGGGATCCTCAGGTGCGAACTCGGCGCCACACACCCCGTCGATGCCCAGTTCTTCAAGCGCCCCACGACGGCTGACGATGACGGGTACGCCGGCCGACATGGCTTCGCGGGCGACGATCCCGAAGCTCTCGAGACCCACCGATGGAATGACCAGTACATCGAACGAACCCAATACCTCGGCCTTTCTGTCTTCCGAAAAAGGACCTTTGAAATCAACAACACGCGGGTCAGCCCGTTCCGCAAGGTGGGCAGCGTGATCGGGGTTGGCGTCCGGATCCCCCCAAACGACAAGACGGGCGGCGCCTGGCCTGAGCCCTTGAAAAGCTTCGACCGCGACATGGGCTCCTTTGTGCGGCATCAGACTGCCGATGAATCCGAACGTGAGAGGGAGGCTCCCTTTTTTGCCAGGTCTGCTGTGACTGGCAAACGCGGGAACCCCGTACTCGAGGACGTACACGGAAGCATCTAGGTTCAGCAATCCCGCATTGGAATACCAGGTGCGGATCGTCCGTGAACCCATGACGTACGCGTCAGCCTTTCGCAGGTGACGCCTCATGAAACCACGTCGAACCCGATACAAGAATGGGTTGAGAAGAGAACGTGGTGGCTTTTTTGTCAACGGAAGGCACCGCGAGCATCGGTTCGGTGTTGGGCCCTGACAGATGGTGTCGTCCGACCGCCACAGGTTGGAGCGCGCGCAGAGCGCCCACCAGTCTTGCACCTGATAGACGATTGGAATCCGCCGTCGTGCGACGACGCCCATGAGCGAAACGCAGTGCCCAGCCAGATGATGGACGTGGACCAGATCCGGCCGCGTCTGGTCCAGGAAAATTTCGAGCTCACGTTCGAAAATTCGATCCTTCATGGCATTTCGTGCGATGGGATTTCGGCGATCGAAGTTATTGACTATTGCCCGTACTCGGATGCCGTTGTCCAGATAGGCCAACCGCTGCCCAGTGTTGCGATCTTGATCTTCGATGCGCGCGAAGGCCGATACTCTGTGGCGATGGACCTGCCCACGTGCGAGTTGCCAGGCATACTGCTCGGTTCCTCCATGGTCGAATGGAGGCCAACCGTGGACAATGTGGAGAATCGATAAGGGCTGACTGGTCCCGCCGGCAATCGAAACCCCCTGGGTTCGGCAGAGTTCATCAGCCACCCTTCCCCGGATTCCGGCCAGGGGGTCGGATCGGATGAAGGCTGCGACGCGGGGCACGTAGGTTGGGTCGATCGACCGAAGCGTCCGCATCGCCCTTTTGGTCAATTTCTCCTTGTCGCTGCCGAAGCTCTTCTGTCCCTCATGAAAGACGAAGGTGGCATCGTCGGCGATGTGCTCCAACCCTGCTGACGTGGCGCGAATGCAGAACTCATTTTCCTCGCCGTATCCGAGTCCGAACTTCGACTCATCGAATAATCCAACGCCGTCGAGGGCCGACCTTTTAATATACAAACACACACCGACGCCGGTCGGCAGCCGGGGGTATTCGCGCTCGGAAACCCGTTCTACGATTTCGCCCATCATTTCCGTCGACACGCCGGCCGGTAACAGGTTGTCTTCCAGGAATTCGGGCAGTGAGCAGATCGTGGCGCTGTTGGAAAGCGGGGTCACCGTTGCTATAGCCGGATCGGAGTTGGCTGCCGCTTGAAGCTTGCCCAACCACCCGGCACAGACCTGAGTATCGGAGTTGAGGAGGACAACATCGCGTTTCGAAACCGCCATTCCACGGTTTACGGAGACGACGAAGCCTGATCTGACCTCATTGTGCAGCAGCGTTACGAGTTCGCGCCGACCGTCGAGGTTACGCGCGAGAACTTTCTCAACATCTTTGCCCTGAGGGCCGTCAACTGCGACAATCAAATGGTGCGGCGGCTGGCAGGTGTGGCGGAAAACGCTCGCCAGGCAGCGTTCAAGAGCCTCTGCTGCACCGCATACCGGGATGACGATGTCGATGCTGCGCTCCTCATTTACGCCATCTATTGCTCGAGAATTCCCCATTGACACAAAGATACCACTCGAAACGGCTCAGCTGGTCGCTGTCCGCTGTTTGATCGAGGGGTAGTTCGAGGAACGCGCTCGAACGTCCTCGAAAGAGCGAAGCAAGGGAATTGTCTATTCGATGTAACCCAGCGCTCTGAAGGCGTCCGGAGTTTACCTTTCCATCTAGGCCTTCGGAAGTGATCCTGGATCGATCGCAACCGGGGATGCCTTTCGACCAAAAACTTCAAAACGCAGTTGGATTCTCCTTTGAAATGTCGTAACCCTCTCCGGTGTGCGACACGGTCATACACTGAGCGACCCAAGGGTTCGTTGTTGATCCAGCCTTGCGGTGTGTTAATAATATTCGGTCGAGAGATTCCGGTGAACTCCTCGGGGAGCCAAGATCATTTTGTGGAGCCGGAAATTCTCTTGAATCATGAATCGCGCCGTCGTGTCTTGGAGTCCGCTATCCGTAGAAAACTCCACCCGCTCTGTGGCAACGACAAGATTGCGAATCCGGGAATGGCCTCGTTAGGAAAGCCCGAACGGCAAACGCGACCGGCGACAAGCAAAAGATAAGGAATGGTACTGTGATTTCTAGAAACATCCTGAATTACAACAATATCTTCCGATTAGGTTTTTGTTATGCCATGATTTTTGTAATCCCTATTGTCGATTCTTCGAGCAACGTTTTATCACAAGAAAAGACTTCAGTTTCCAAGGAAAATAATTCACCTCGAAATCCTGGGGGTGGCTTAACTGCGGAACAGATCTCACAGTTGGAAGCGCTAGGTTATCTCAGTGGGTATGTACCGCCTCCCGAAAAGACGAATGTTACAATTTACAATAAAGAGAAGGCCTATGATGGTCTGAATTTTTTCTCTTCACCGCATAAACCGAGCGCATATATAGTTGATATGCAGGGTAATACGTTGCACGAATGGAGTCGCAATATAGATGAGGTGTGGCCTGAAAAAAATTTTGATGGAGTTGAACACACCAAATTCTGGCGCCGAGTATATCTATATCCAAACGGCGATCTCTTAGCCATATTTGAAAATATCGGGATAGTAAAACTGGATAAGGATTCGAATATTTTATGGAAGAATGATAATCGAGCTCATCATGACCTTGAGGTTCTAGAAAATGGCGACATCTGGGTTTTAACCAATAAGCTGAACTCTATCCCGAGAATAGCAGGTGACGTTCCTGTCCAGGAGGATTACCTTACGTTGATGGATCAGAACGGGAAAATCTTGAAGGAAATCTCTTTACTCGCAAGTATTGAGAATTCGGAATTTCAATCGATAATGAAACGTCAGATGAATTTCAAGAATCCTGAGAAACAACCTGCATTCGATATTTTTCACACGAATACATTAGAGGTTCTCGATGGAAGAGTGGAACACATTCTCCCTGAATTCAGGAAAGGTAATATTTTAACGTCGTTTAGAACTTTAGACGCTATCGCTGTGGTTGATCAGAAGTCTGGGTTGGCAGTTTGGGTATATCAAGAAAGATTTAGGGGTCAGCATGATCCGAAAGTTTTAGAGAGTGGAAATATGCTATTATTCGATAACTTTGGAAGTGGTGAGGCTTCTATAGTATTAGAATATGGCTTGGAAAATATGGATGTAGTGTGGTCATATTCGGGGACAAGTGAGTCGCCTTTCTATTCAATCGGAAGTGGAACCGCCCAGCGTCTTCTGAATGGCAATACCCTGATTACCGAAACGCAGCAAGGGCGTGCGTTTGAGGTAACTCGAGAAAAGGAGATCGTTTGGGAATTTTTTAACCCAAATTTGGTTGGAGCAAATAAAGAGCTAATTGCGGCAATTTGGGAAATGATTCGAATTGAGAAAACGTATTCTTTAAATTGGATTAATAATAATGCTAGACATCCCTGATGGTACTATTTAGTCCATAATTCAAACTGTATCCGTTTGGAACTTGGAGCCGACGTTATGGAGAGCACCCCTGAAACCTTGTTGAGATCCGGAATTTGCTCTCAACAGCAGCTCGAGTCAAAAGAATTTCAGGATTGGGCCGAGCTTCTGGGGGAATATCGAAACCACCTTCACCGTAAGATTTGGGAGTGGTGTTTTGTTGCGCAGGCTTTGTTTGAGCGGGGGCTCCTCGAATCAGGGAAATCAGGACTGGGTTTCGCTGTTGGGCAAGAGCCTCTGTCTGCACTATTCTGCAGCCTCGGGGCGTCGATCTGTGCTACCGATCTATTCCCTGATGTAGCGAAACAACTCGGCTGGGTTGAGTCGAATCAGCACGCGTCGAGTCTCGAATCCATGAACTCGCGTGGAATCTGCGACCGCAATTTGTTCAGACAACGTTGCAGTCTTCAATTCGCCGATATGAACCACATACCTGACGATCTGCGTGAGTTTGAATTCGTATGGTCATCGTGCGCGTTGGAACACCTCGGGAGCCTCGAGCATGGGTTCGCGTTCGTTCGAAATGCGATGGACTGTCTCAAGCGCGGAGGTGTTGCTGTTCACACCACCGATTTCAACCTTTCCTCAAACGACGCCACCCTCTGCGAGGGCGAAACGGTGTTTTACCGCCGCAGGGATATAGAAAAGCTGGCTAAGAACCTTCGAACAGACGGTTTCAGTATTGATGTCGATTGGTCGGTTGGCACCATGCCGGCAGACCTGAACGTTGACACGCAACCATTAACCCGCATATCTCACACCGAAGTTCGGAGCGGCTGATTATTTAGTTTGTGGGCTCTGATTTCCGAATTCGGGGTGTGCGCGAGGCCGAATATCTGGTCGGCGCAATTTGGGTGTTCTGAGCACGAGATTTTCGGTCAGACGTGGCACACCTTTCACAGGTAGCCGACCCAGAATTTCCAATTTCAGAGGTCGCAATTGACGATCAGACTCGCAGCGGTTGGTAGTGAGTCCGGAGATTGGCGAGGATCATGGCGAAGATCCTCTGGTACGGGTATCCGCTCGCGCACCTCACCCAGACCCTCCTGATGCTGAGCGACACGAGGGCGCCGACTTTCAACAGTTTGGTGCGAATGGTGCTGCACTGAGCTCGAGCGAGCTCTGTGCCTTTGAGGCCGACCCGCCGCAGCTCGCTGAGCAAGACGTAGGCGACGCTCGAAAACCAAAGCCTCAGCTGGTTGGCGAAGAACATTGTCGAGC
>Ga0316198_10001818_pt1 | contig 12712 bp, 11 predicted proteins | sample OudBieAanoxic_MG_FD_204935 | JGI IMG/M metagenome (GOLD analysis project Ga0316198, IMG submission 204935) | Coastal sediment microbial communities from Oude Bieten Haven, Netherlands - site A anoxic | ecosystem: Environmental > Aquatic > Marine > Coastal > Sediment | place: Netherlands... | reverse complement strand
GCCCGTTGAGCGCTCCATCCCCCAGCACCATCCGCCGCTTCGGACGCCCCACGGCCGTGGGCCTGGTCGTGGCCGGCTTGATGTTCCTCGTGTTCCTGTTCGCGGTGACTGCCCGGCAGGCGCAGTCCTTCGGTTTCGACGCCTTCGCCTACTGGAACGTGTCCATGCCCCAGCCGTACGAGGTCCCGGTCGGCGCACTGGGCTCGTACAACTACAGTCCGGCCTTCGCCCAGGTCGCGGACTGGTTCAGCCTTCTGGACTGGTGGGTGTTCCTCTACTTCTGGACCCTGCTCCTGATCGGATCGGTGATCTGGCTTGCCGGCAGTCCGACCTGGGTGGCGGTGGGCTTGGCCATCCCCTTCGTGGCCCTCGAGCTCTACCACGGCAACATCCACATCCTCCTGGCGGTGGCCATCGTCCTCGGCTTCCGCCACCCCTGGACGTGGTCGTTCGTGCTGCTGACCAAGCCGAGCGCCGGTATCGGCCTGCTCTGGTTCGCGGTGCGGCGCGAGTGGCGAGCGCTGGGTATCGCCCTGGGTGCGACGTTGGCCATCGTGACCGTCTCGTTCGTGCTCGCCCCTCAGACCTGGTTCGATTGGATCGACCTGATGCTGGGCAACGTGGGCGTGCCGCCGCTGAGCGCTGACATCAGGGTCCCGCTGTGGATCCGCCTGCCCCTCGCCGCCGCCCTGGTCATCTGGGGTGCGCGCACGGACCGACGCTGGACGGTCGTCGTCTCGTCCATGCTTGCGCTGCCGGTGCTCTGGTTCGCCGCCCCGGCCATGCTGGTGGGCGTGCTGCCCGACCTGCGCGCCTCTCTCCGTCAGCGTGGCGAGCGTGACGCAGCGGCTCGGTCGAGCGGGGTCGCAGACGCATGAGCGCCGCAGCCGCGCGTCCCAGCGGTTCGCAGGCTGCGGGCAGCTCCGCGCTGCCCGGCGTGCGCACGTTCGGGTCGCCCCGATTCCGGCTGCTCGTGGCGGCGCTGCTGGCCGGCTTCGGCGTCCTGGCCAACATCGTCTTCCTCATCATCCTGGACAACCCCATCCGTCCCTGGGGCGAGGACTTCGAGGCCTACTACTTCGCTGCGCAGCGTGTGGCCGAAGGGCTGTCGCCCTATACCTCCGACCAGCTTGCGAGCCCCGTGGATGCGGTCTGCCCGGGCTGCTATCTGTATCCGCCGCTTCTGGCGCAGCTGCTCGTGCCGGTCACGGCACTGCCCCTGGGCGTCGCTGTCACCGGCTGGTTCGCGCTCAACTCCGTGCTGGCCTACGCGGCGGTCTGGCTCGCGCTCTCGATCGGTGGCGCAGCGCGCAGCATGGAACGAGCGCTGTGGAGCCTGGTGGCGGTCACGTTCTACTTCCCGGTGTTCCAGTCCAACTGGCTGGGCAACGTCAGCACCTTCACCGGCCTGCTGGCCGTACTCGTGGCCGCGGGAGGCACCGTCGCCGGGCTGGCCGTCACGGCCGGGTTGCTGCTCAAGCTGACGCCGGCTGCGTGGGCGCCGGCCGTGCTCGTCGGCAGCCGTTCGTCGCGGCTGGCGCTGCTGATCTCGTTGTCGGTGGTGCTCGGCGTCTTCGTGCTGCTCGCGCCAGCCGGCTGGCTCGACTACCCCGCGGTCCTGCGCAACCTGCTTGCTGGCTCCGGTGAGGTCGACTGGAACCTTGGCTGGGCTGTCCTGGCCCAGGAGGCCGGGTTGTCCGACCCGGTCGCGACGCTGGCGCGGGCATCGTCGATGGCGCTCGCCGTGGCAGCGCTGGCTGCGAGCGCCTGGGTCGCGCGGCGCGCGGACGGCATGCCTGCGGCGGCGGTGCTGGGAACGGCCACGCTGCTGCTCCTGCCGGGCACCTTCTGGTATCACTACCTGGCCGTGCTGTTGCCGCTGGCCGCGCTGGCCTGGCCGCGAGCGGGTCGATCGGCGCGAGCCATCCTGCTGCTCTCGGCTGCCGTCGTGTCGATCACCGGCATCGTCTTCGAACCGCTGCTTGCGCAGCTCGGTGCCGCGGGCGTGCTGGTGACCGCCACCCGGGTGCTGTGGCCGGGCGCATTCGTGCACGACAGGAGGCCGTCGGACGGTGGAGGCGAACGGAGGCCGCCGGGCGTTCGCTTGGAGCGAACGAAACGGACGCGTGGCCGGAACCAGGCGTCGTAGCCGACGCTTCGTCTCCTTGGGGCAAACGAGCGGGTCAGGTAGCGGCCCTACTGGGCCTGGTCGGACAGGCAAGTGTCGGATTCGTTCGCTCGAAGCGGACGGTGGAGGCCGAAGCGGACGCAGTCGTCAACCTTTGCCGCTGGCCCTCGGGAGTTAATTCCGATAGAATAGGTCAGGATTAACCCCGCACCCCCCAGGGAGCGTCGACGGACCGCCCTCGCGGGACTCCTCGGAGCCCGTCCCGGCGGACCGTCTGAACCCCGAAACCGATGCCTCCAGGAGGCCCCATGGTCAGTCAGCCAGAGATCAAGGACCGCCGTGCCGAGTACGGCTTCCACGACGATATCGTCTATCTCCACGAAGCCAAGCGCGGTCTGACGCGCGACACCGTCAGGGAGATCAGCGCCATCAAGGAGGAGCCCGAGTGGATGCTCGAGCACCGCCTGCGCGCCTACGACCACTGGCTCAAGCGGCCCATGCCCACCTGGACCGAGGGCCTCGTCGAGATCGACTACGACAACATCATCTACTACCGCAAGCCGTCGGAGCGGGAAGAGAAGTCGTGGGACGACGTCCCCGACCAGATCAAGGACACGTTCGAGCGACTGGGCATCCCCGAGGCCGAACGGGCCTTCCTCGCCGGCGTGGGCGCGCAGTACGACTCCGAGGTCGTGTACCACTCGGTCAAGGAGGAGCTGCAGAACCTGGGCGTCGTCTTCATGGGCACCGACCAGGCGCTCAAGGAGTACCCCGAGATCTTCAAGGAGCACTTCGGCACGGTCGTGCCGCCCGAGGACAACAAGTTCAGCGCGCTCAATAGCGCGGTCTGGTCCGGTGGCTCCTTCGTCTACGTCCCGCCGGGCGTGGATGTGCCCCTGCCGCTGCAGGCCTACTTCCGCATCAACGGCGAGAACACCGGCCAGTTCGAGCGCACGCTCATCGTCGTCGACGAGGGTGCCTCGGTCCACTACATCGAGGGCTGCACCGCGCCCATCTACGCCACCGATTCGCTGCATGTGGCCGTGGTGGAGGTCATCGCAAAGCCGCGCGCGAACGTGCGCTACACGACCATCCAGAACTGGTCCAACGACGTCTACAACCTCGTGACCAAGCGCGCCCACGCCTACGAGGACAGCAGGGTCGAGTGGATCGATGCCAACACCGGCTCGAAGAAGACGGTCAAGTACCCCAGCATCTACCTGCGCGGCCGCGGCGCCACGGCCGACATCATCTCCGTCGCCGTCGCTGGCGAGGGCCAGCACCAGGACACGGGGGCCAAGGCCATCCACCTCGCGCCCGACACCAAGAGCCGGATCGTGAGCAAGTCCGTGTCCAAGGACAACGGCCGCGGCACCTATCGCGGCCAGGTCAAGGTCGTGCCCGGAGCCTCCAACGCGGTGGCCAGCATCCGCTGCGACGCGCTGCTCCTCTCCGACAAGAGTCGCAGCGACACGTACCCCTACATCGACATCCAGGAGGACGACACCTCGCTCACCCACGAGGCCACGGTGGGCAAGGTCAGCGAGGACCAGGTCTTCTACCTCATGAGCCGCGGGCTCACCGAGAACGAGGCACAGAACCTCATCGTGCAGGGCTTCCTGGAGGTCTTCACCAAGGAGCTGCCGATGGAGTACGCCATCGAGTTCAACCGCCTGGTCAAGCTGGAGATGGAGGGATCGCTCGGGTGAGTGTCGCCCCGCTGAATCTGAACTGGGCCACCGAGACGCACGTCCGGGGCACCTCGTCCGCCCTGGGCGAGCCCGAGTGGCTCACCGCCGACCGACTGGCCGCGCTGCAGCTCGTGCGCGAGTTGCCGGCCGAGCCCAACGAGTTGTTCACCAGCTACATCGACCTGCGTGCGGTCGACTTCGCCGCTGTCGAACCCTACCCGCCCACGCCGGCCGCCGAGTGCCGCGCCGACGCCGAGCTGCCCCATGGCGCCTCCGCGCTCGTCCATGTCGAGGAGCGCGCCATCGTCGCCTGTGCACTGTCGGCCGAGGCTCGCGAGAAGGGCATCATCATCTCCTCGCTGGCCGACGCGGCCCGGGAGCGGCCTGAGCTCGTGCGCGACTTCGTCCAGGGCGGTGGCTCGCTGCCGGCCGACGATGCCTTCGGCCAGGTGGCGCGCGCCTTCCACTCGCTGGGCCTCTTCGTCCACGTGCCCGCCGGCGTCGACCTCGAGGCGCCGATCGTGATCCGCTGGAGCGTGGGGGCCTCGGGCTTCGGGCTCGTGAGCCGGACGGTCATCTCCCTCGGCGAGAACGCCCACGCCTCGGTCTTCGAGGAGCAGCTGCCCTCGACCGAGGCTGCCGCAACCGCCGGTGCGCGCGCCGACGCCATCTGGTGGGGCACCACCGAGATCGATCTCGCCGCCGGTGCCACCCTCGACTTCGCCGGCGAGCAGGACTTCGGCCCCGCGACCGCCACGTTCGTGACGCGCCAGGCCAGGGTCGGCGACCAGGCCACCATCAACTGGGCCGTGGCCAGCGTGGGCAGCCGCCTGCAGCGCAGCCGTATCGAGAACCTGCTCGAGGGTCGCGGCGCCAGCGTCTCCCAGGCGGAGATCGGCTTCGGTGACGAGAAGCAGCTGTTCGACCTGACGTCGTACACGCGCCACATCGGAGAGGATGGCACCAGCGACCTGTTGAGCAAGGGCGTCTTCAGCGACAAGTCGCGCGGCTACATCAAGGGTCTCATCGGCATCCCCTACTCGGGGCGCGGCACCGACAGCTTCCTGGGCGAGTTCAGCATGCTGCTGCAGCGCACGGCCCGCTCGGTCACCATCCCCAGCCTGGAGATCGACCAGCCCGACTGCCGCCGCGCCATGCACTCCTCTTCGGTCGGCCCCATCGACGAGACGCAGGTCTTCTACCTCATGAGCCGCGGCCTCTCCGAGGACGCCGCGCGCAAGGCCATCGTGCTCGGCTTCCTCGAGCCGGTCGTGGCCCGCATCCCCCTGCCCGAGGCCCGGGAACGCCTGCGGGGGCTGCTGGAGCGCAAGTGGCCCGAGGCCGATAGGGAAGGCGCCGCCGCCTGACCGAGCGCCGTGGAGGCGTCTACGATGTGCCCGGCAGAAGTGAGGAGCGCGGAGGCGACGATCGCGATTGGAGGTTGCGCACGTACACGTGCGCGCTAGGCTATTCATGTATCGCACGGTGTCGTCGCACGTGCAACGAGTGGGAGTGAGTACTGCATGGAAATCACATTGAACGGCCTGCTCCTGGGCGCCCTGGCCGTGGCCATCGGCCTGGCCTTCGCCTTCTGGGGCTTCCGCGTCTTCCTCATCCTATTGCCCATCTGGGGCTTCTTCGCCGGCTTCCTGCTGGGCGCTCAGGGCGTTACCTACATCTTCGGTGATGGTTTCCTCATCACCACCTTTGGCTGGGTCGTGGGCTTCCTGTTGGGGCTGCTCTTCGCCGTCCTGTCGTACCTGTACTACTGGGTGGCGGTCATCCTGCTGGGCGGCGCCCTGGGCTACCAGCTGACGCTGGGTCTGTTGCACTGGATCGGCTTCGAGGCCGACGGCCTCATCGCCTTCATCCTGGCCATCATCGGTGGCGCCATCTTCGCGGTCGGCTTCTTCCTGCTGCAGATGCCGGCCGTACTGGTCATCGTGGCCACCGCCATCAGCGGGGCGGGGGCGACCATCGCGGGTGTGGCCATCGGCCTGGGGCTCATCGACGTCGAGCGAATGCAGGGCGGCATCTTCGGCGTCTTCAACTACAGTGACGTGGGCTGGCTTGGCCTCATCGCGGCCATCGTCCTCGCCTTCGCCGGCGCGATCTACCAGACGAGGACGATCTCCGACATGTCCTCGGCTATCACCGCCGACTCGTACATGAACCCCGGACTCGACAACACGGGCGGCTCGAGCGCCTAGCGCCTCGGACCCGCAAGCTTCAGCTACCACCGGGCGGCCGGCGCATCGAGCGCCGGTCGTTCGCTATCCCACCGGTCGCGCGCTTGCCCGTACCATTGCGCCGATGGAACCTGAGCCACGCCCCCTCCGCCACATCCCGGTGGCCAAGTCTGCCGACCTCGAAGAAGGGACCATGCACATGGTCGAGGTCGACGGCACGCTCATCCTCATCGTGCGCCAGGAGGGTCTCTTCGCCCTTCAGGGCACGTGCTCGCACGAGTACTTCGAGCTGGACAAGGGCTTCCTCGCCGCCGACGCCGTGACGTGCGCGCTGCACCTCTCGCGCTTCGACCTGACCGACGGTGAGTCCCTCGACCCGCCGGCCGATCTGCCGCTGGTGACCTATCCGGTCAGCGAGGTCGACGGCCAGATCGTGCTCCAGCTGCCCGAGGGCGAGATCCCCATCAACGAGTAATCCCACCCGGAGGTCGTCGACACATGGACATCACGCTCGAGGGCGTGCTCATCGGGGCGCTGGCCATCGCCATCGGCCTGGCCCTCGTCTTCCGCGGCTTCAAGCTGTTCCTGCTGCTGCTGCCGCTGCTCGGATTCGTGGGCGGCTTCCTGCTGGGTGCCGGACTCGTCGAGTACCTCTTCGACGACGGATTCCTGGCCACGCTCGCCGGCTGGGTCGGCGGCTTCATCTTCGGCGTCGTCATGGCCCTGCTGTCGTATCTCTACTACTGGCTGGCAGTGGGCGTCCTCGGCGGTTTCATCGGCTATCAGCTGACGCTGGGCCTGCTGGCCTGGATCGGCTTCAACGAGTCGGGCCTGTTGTCGATGCTCATCGCCTTCTTGGTCGCGCTTGGCTTCGGCGTGGCCTTCCTGCTGCTGCGCATGCCCACCGTGCTGGCCATCGTGGGCACCGCCATCGCCGGCGCCGGACTGTCGGTCGCGGGCCTGGCCCTCGCGCTCGGCCTCGTGCCGCGAGGCGGCCTGACCGACGGCGTCATGGGCATCTACAGCAGCGAGGAGCTGGGCTGGCTGGGCGTGCTCGCGCTGGTCGTTCTGGCGCTCGGCGGCATGGTGCTCCAGGCGCGCTCGATGACCCCGGATGACGGGGTCATCAGTCCCGACCAGTTCCGCAATCCCGGTGTCGACAGCCCCGGCGGACCGGCCGCCGCCTAGCCGGGCGATGCCGAGCCGGCTTCGCCCGGCCTAGCGCTCGAGGATGGTGCCCAGTCCCCGCTCCGCGGCGATGCGCACGATGGCGTCGGCAAAGACGACGTCGGCCAGGCCCACGCCCAGGTGCGTGACCAGTACCCGGCCCTCGGGTCGCGGCGTGCCTTCGGCGATGGCCTCGCCGATGGTGGCGCTCGGTTCGGGGTAGCCCGCGAACCGGGTCCGGCTGCGGTTGGCCAGGTACTGGTCCCGTTCGTCGGTCAGGAAGAGCCGCGTGTGCCGCGCCAGCGCGGCCGGGACGCACATGTCGTAGTCCACGGCCACGACCGTAGCGTCGGCGCGAAAGGCCTCCTCGGCGATGGCCTGACGGTCCGATCCGAACGAGACCAGGGTGAGCACGAGCGCCGCGTCCTCGACGGCGGCGGCCGGATCGGTGGTCACCTCCACCTGGCCCAGCGTCCCATGCTCGCCGGCGGCGACCTCCGCCGCCAGCGCCTCCGCGCGTTCGCGGTCACGGTCGCACAGCTGCAGTGCCACGCCCGGCAGCAATCGGGCCACCACGGGCAGATGGCTGCGCGCCTGCACGCCGGCCCCCACGAGTGCCACCGGTCCGGGCTGGTGCGGGCCCCAGCGGGCGATGGCCACCCCGCTCACGGCGGCCGTGCGAACGGCGGTGACGGCGCCGGCGTCGAGCATGGCCAGGGGCAGGCCGGTGACCGCGTCGCTGAGGATGGTCGTGGCGCTGATCGATGGCAGCCCTCGGCCGGCGTTCTGAGGGAAGCCCACGACCCACTTGAGCCCGAGCAGGTCCTCGCTGCCGTCGGCCGCTTCTCCGCGCATCCAGGCCGGCATGGCATGGGCGAAGGAGTCCGGCGGCGTGGGCTCGACGCCGATCTTGGGCGGCAGCTGGGCGTCGTCGACCAGCGCCAGCATGGTGGTCTCGGCCAGCTCCAGGCGCTGCTCGAGTGGCGGCATGGCCGCGGCCACGTCGGCCGCGGAGAGGTAGATGAGCGGTGGCGTGTCCATCCGCCAAGTCTAGGAGGCCCGCCGCCCGATACGATGGTGGGGTGACCACGACCGAGTCTGATCCAGCCGAACTGCAGCACGCCCTGGCCAACCTCAAGCTCGAGCGCGACGCCGTCCAGCTCTACGACGGCCTGGCCGACTTGGAACGGGACCCGGTGCGCGCCGACGCCTTCCACGCCATCGCCAGCGGCGAGCGACGCCACGCCTTCGTGTGGGCCTCGCGCGTCGAGGCGCACGGCGAGCAGGTGCCGCCGATGGAGCCTCCGCGCTGGCGCGTGAAGGCCATCCTCGCGCTCGCCCGCCTCTCCGGCACCAAGTCCGTCTCGGGCATGGTCAAGGCGCTCGAAGGGGATGAGCTGGCGCTCTACGAGGACCTCGATGGGCCGGAGATGGAGGCCATCGCCGCCGACGAGCGAGAGCACGCGGCCATCTGGAAGCGGCTGGACATGGGCATGCCCGGGGTCGAACCATCGACGCCTGAGGCCGCCGCCGCCGCCGAGATCGCCATGCGCGACGAGTCCTGGCACCGGGCCGCCGGCAACAGCGGCACGCTGCGGGCCACCGTCTTCGGGGTCAACGACGGCCTCGTCAGCAATCTCGCGCTGGTGATGGGCTTCGCCGGTGCCGCCACCAGCAACGAGATCATCGTGCTCGCCGGCGTGGCCGGACTGCTGGCGGGCGCCTTCAGCATGGCCGCGGGCGAGTACATCAGCATGCAGAGCCAGAAGGAGCTCTTCGAGCGCCAGATCGAGCTGGAGCGCGAGGAGCTGCGCTTCATGCCCGAGCAGGAGCGCGAGGAGCTGGCCGCCCTCTACCGCACCAAGGGGCTCTCCGAGGAGGAGGCCGAGATGGTCTCGACGCGGCTGATGCAGGACCCCGAGGCCGCGCTGGACACGAAGATCCGCGAGGAGCTCGGTCTCGACCCCGACGAGCTGGGATCGCCCTGGGGCGCGGCCGGGTACTCATTCGCTGCCTTCGCCCTGGGCGCCTTCATCCCGCTGCTGCCCTTCCTGCTCCTGTCGGGGACGGCCGCCATCGTCCTCTCGGCTTCCCTCGCGCTCGTGGCCCTCTTCATCGTGGGCGCGCTGGTGAGCCTGCTCACCGGGCGCGGCCTGCTCTACAGCGGCGTTCGCCAATGCATCATCGGGGGCGGCACCGCGCTGGTGACCTTCATCGTGGGCAGCCTCATCGGCGTGACCGTGGGCTGATGGGCGAGCAGCAGCTGCGGGCGCGGCTGGCGGGGGAGGGGCTCAGTGCGCAGGCCTGGGGCAACGGCCCGCACGACACCTACGGCCAGCATCGCCACGGCTACGACAAGGTGCTGGTCGCGGCCGCCGGCTCCATCACCTTCCATCTACCCGAGCTGGAGCAGGACGTCCTACTCGACGAGGCAGACCGCCTCGAGCTGCCCGCCGGCACCCTCCATGGAGCCAGCGTCGGCCCGGCCGGCGTGACCTGCCTCGAGGCGCACCTGCCGGCGGGCTCGTTCGCGCCGGCCCCGCGACACCGGCCCGGCTGGGGCCGCGAGCGAGGCTAGGACTGGCGGGACGGGCTGCGGGCCACGACGAGGCCCCACGGGCCGCGGGCCACGACGAGGCCCCGCGAGCTGCGGGCTGTGGCCAGGCTCCGCGGGCTGCGGGCCACGACGAGGCCCCACGGGCCGCGACCAGGCGGGTTTGCGCGATCGGATGCGTGGCTTGTGGTCAGATGTCCGTCCGGGGCCCGTTAGCCGGGAAGTCCGGCTGCACGACTCGGGCATTCAGGCCCACGAGGCCCCAAGCACGCACAGCCGGGCATGGAAGCGCGGCTGGCGAGCCGGCCCGAGCCGGCCGCCGGTCGCCTAACGGACCCTGGGCCGACATATGACCAGGACCTGGGCGGACACCGGGCGCGATGCGGCTCAGCGGACCGCGTTCATGACCTCACGGGGAACTACGACTACGGCCTGGGCCCCGGCCCGACGGGAGGCGGCATGGGCGTGCCGGCCGGCGGGCCCGTGGGCGTGCCGGCCAGTGGTGCCGGCGGCGGGCCCGGCGGCGCGATCGGCCGCGTCGGGGGCGGCAGCGGCGGTGGCGCGGCTCCGCGCGGCGGGCCGGGCACGAGCGGCGCCTGCAGATAGGCGGCATGGAGGTCCAGCACCTCCTCCACGAAGGACCCGGGCGCGCTGCCACCGTGCTGTTCGATGGTGCCGGCGATCCAGGCCGCCTCCACGCTGCGCTCGGGCAGGGAGACGTCATCCTCGCGCCGCGGCAGGCGCCAGAGCAGCACGCCCACCACGGCCGCACCAAGGGCGAATCCGACGACGAAGAGCCACAGGCTGGTCTGGTCGATCATGGCCGTGAGCATATCGTGAGGGCGGGCACAGTGACGCAGCGGGCTCCTCGGCTATCCTCGCGCGGTGTTCCCCGCATTCATCGAGCTCACCGGGACCGGCATCGAGATCGGCCCGCTGACGCTCGGCTTCTATGGCATCGGCTACGTCGTGGCCATCGCCGTGATGCTCATCGTCAGCCGCTCGGAGGCGCGCCGCAAGCAGCTCGACCCCGACCTCGTCACCAACGCCATCGTGGTGGTCGGCGTCTTCGCTCTCGTCGGCGCTCGGCTCTACCACGTGCTCGGCGAGCTCGACACCTACGCCGCGGACCCCGTGCAGATCGTGCTCCCGCCCTACTCCGGGTTGGGGCTCTACGGGGGCATCTTCGGCGCGGCCATCGGCATCTGGGTCTACCTGCGCGGCAAGGACATCCCCATCGGGCGCGCGCTCGACGTGGTCGTGCCGGGTACGTTGCTGGCCCAGGGCATCGCGCGCTGGGGCAACTACTTCAACCAGGAGCTCTACGGCCCGCCGACCGACCTGCCCTGGGGCATCGCCATCGACTGTGCCAATCGCGTGGCCCAGTACAGCTGCCAGCTCTATCCCCCGGAGAGCACGACCTTCCACCCGCTGTTCCTGTACGAGTCGATCCTGACCATCAGCGGCGGCATCGTCGCGCTGATCGTCGCCCGCCGCTTCGCCCATCGTCTGCTCGATGGCGACATGGCCTCCTTCTGGATGGTCTGGTACGGCGCGGTCCGACTCGTGCTCGAGTCATTCCGCGACGGCTGGAACTGGACCGTGCTGGGTGTACCCACGGCCATGCTCGTCGGCGTGGCGCTCATCGTGGCCGGCCTCGGCACCGCCTGGTGGCGCCACCGCCGGGCGTCACCCATGGGGGCGCAGCCGCAGGGTCCCGGACCCTAGCGGAAGAAGGAGATGAGCTGGAGCGGGCCCTTGGCTGCGCCGCGGCCGTTGAGCACGAGGAAGTCGGTCAGGCCGTTCTGATCGTGGTCGATGGGATAGACATCGTCGGCGGTGCCGCCGGCCCGGCTCGGCGCGGCCACCACCTTGAAGGAGCGGCCGTTCCCGCGGTTGAAGAAGATGAGATCCTTGACCGAGGCCTTGGTCTTCTGGCGCAGCACATAGAGGTCGCGGTCACCGTCGCCGTCGGCATCGCCCGCGGCCACCGCCACGGCCTTGGTCAGGCTGCGCTCGTAGACGGTCTTGAAGCGGCCGTCGCGCTGCACCGAGATGCGGATGCGGTCGGCCGACAGCTGCACGAGGTCGGGACGCTTGTCGCCATCGAGCAGCACCAGCTCGGCGTCGCGCTCGCCGATGGATCGGATGCCGCGTGCGCCGTGCACCGGCCTGAGGCCGCTCCGGGTGTTGCGATAGAGCTTCACGCTCGAGGTGCGGCCGGCGGCACGGGGATCGTCCGAGACCATCAGCAGGTCCTTGCGCCCGTCGCGGTCGAAGTCTTCCACGTCGAAGGCCCGAGCGCCCACGGCCGTGGCCAGCCCAGGCTCGCGCACGAGGCTGAAGCGACCCCTCTCGACCCAGCGGTAGACGCGACTGAGCGAGGGCAGGCCGTCGACGCGGTTGGTCTGCTGGCCCAGCACCAGGTCCGGCCGGCCGTCGACGTCGTAGTCGAGGAAGGCCGTGGCCCGGCCGCGACCCAGCGGCTCGGCCGCCCCGCCCACGTCGGCCGCGCGTCTTGGCTTCGGGCCGCCCGGATCGAGCCACAGCTCGTTGGCCTTGGCGCTCAGCCCGCGAGCCCCGCCGTAGCTGCAGTAGAGGTCGGGCAGGCCGCTGCGGTCCACGTCGGCAGCCGCACAGCCGTGCCGGTCGCCCGAGCCGAAGGGGACGGCCTTGCGCTTGAACGTGGCCCCGCGGTCGAGCAGCAGCTTGGCCTCGTCGGCGTGCCCGCCGAGGAAGATGTCCTTGCGCCCGTCCTTGTCGAAGTCGCGGATGACCGCGCCGTAGGTGTGGGCCGTGCGCGCCAGCCCGGCCGCCGCGGCCTTGTCCACGATGCGCACGTCGCCGGCCGCGGACCGCTCGACCCTGGGCGCGGATGCGAGATCGACGCGCGGTGCCGGTCGCGCTTCCTCGGGATGCTCCGGCAGGCCACCCGTGTCGCCGCCGCCGATGGCCTCGCGACGCTCGCTGCGCACGGCCTGCC
>Ga0316198_10001817_pt1 | contig 12718 bp, 11 predicted proteins | sample OudBieAanoxic_MG_FD_204935 | JGI IMG/M metagenome (GOLD analysis project Ga0316198, IMG submission 204935) | Coastal sediment microbial communities from Oude Bieten Haven, Netherlands - site A anoxic | ecosystem: Environmental > Aquatic > Marine > Coastal > Sediment | place: Netherlands... | reverse complement strand
TCTCAAGCGACGGCTGATTTGTATTTAGAAGGTTCTGATCAACATCGTGGTTGGTTCCAGTCTTCGTTGTTAACTAGTACAGCAATCAACGGCGTAGCGCCATATAAAGAAGTATTAACACATGGTTTTGTGGTTGATGGCGATGGCAAGAAAATGTCTAAATCATTAGGCAACGTTATGTCACCACAAACCGTGATGAATGATCTAGGCGCTGATATTTTGCGTCTATGGGTTGCTTCTACGGATTACACTGGCGAAATTACCGTTTCTGATGAAATCTTAAACCGTAGTGCCGATAGCTACCGTCGTATTCGTAATACATCACGTTTTTTATTATCGAATTTAAATGGTTTTGATCCGCAAACTGATTTAGTGGCGCCAGAAGAAATGGTTGCATTGGACCGCTGGATTGTTGCTAAAGCTCTAACGTTACAAAATGAAGTGATTGAAGCTTACGATAACTACAACTTACATGTTGTTTATCAGAAACTAATGCACTTCTGTTCAATTGATTTAGGTAGTTTCTACTTAGATATTATTAAAGATCGTCAGTACACTGCTAAAACGGGCAGTAATGCTCATTTAAGCTGTCAAACTGCGCTGTATCATATTGTTGAATCTCTAGTACGTTTGATTGCGCCAATTCTAAGTTTCACTGCAGATGAAATCTGGGGCCGTTTACCGGGCGAGCGTAATGAATTTGTATTTACTGAAACTTGGTATGAAGGTTTGTTTGGTTTATCTGATAGCGAAGTGATCAGTAATGATAAATGGACTCAGCTGATTGCGATTCGTGCTGAAGCGAATAAAGCCCTAGAGCTGGCTCGTAAAGAAGCGGTGATTGGCGGTGGGTTAGAAGCTGAAGTAACTTTGTATGCTTCCGATGAAATCAGTGCATTACTGAATACCCTAGAAGACGAATTACGTTTTGTACTAATTACTTCACAAGCTAGCGTTAAACCTTTTGCTGATGCGCCTGCTGATGCCGTTGCAACTGAATTAAAAGGCTTATCGGTACAAGTACAAAAAAGTGCTGCGGCTAAGTGTGATCGTTGTTGGCATCACCGTGAAGAAGTTGGCCAAAATGAGCTACATCCAGAGTTATGTGGACGTTGTATTACTAACGTTGACGGTGAAGGTGAAACTCGCCAATTTGCTTAATAGGCAATAACATAAATTAATGCTTTTATATTAAATGCATTTTTACTAAACGCCTTAGTTATGAAAATGATTTAAGGCGTTTTTTTTAATCTTTGTCTTCACCATTATTTGGGAATATCAATGACACAAAAATCAACACCCTCTAACGTTAGTGTTCGTTCTGGTTTATCTTGTTTATGGTTAACTGTTGTGGTTTTAATTATTGATCAAGTGACTAAATATTTGACGATACAGATGTTAGATTTGTATGAATCCTATGAGGTTTTATCCTTTTTTAATTTTACCTATGCACGTAACTATGGCGCAGCTTTTAGCTTTTTGGGTGATGCGGGAGGGTGGCAGAAGTACTTATTCACGGCGATTGCTTTTGTAGTTTCTGCTTATCTTTTGTATTCAATGAAAACCACCAGTGCAACTCACCGCTGGATGAATAGCGCATATGCTCTTATTTTATCAGGTGCGATAGGCAATGTAATGGACCGTTTAATGTTTGGTTATGTGGTCGACTTTTTAGATTTTGACTTAGGTTTTTATCGTTGGCCAACGTTTAATGTGGCGGATATTGCTATTTTTATCGGTGCAGCCATGATTATTATTGATGCGCTATTGTGGGCTGAAAAACGCGAAGAAAGTGAAAAACAAGCAAACGAGAACAAATAAGGAATAACAACAATGACAGTAAAAATGGCCAACGAAACCGTCAATAATGGCAAAGTGATCACTGCAGATAGCGAAGTTTTAATGCATTTTTCAATTAAGCTTACAGATGGTTCTGCCGTTGATAGTACTAAGGTCGATAATAAGCCGGCTAAATTTGTAATGGGTGACGGTAGCTTAACACCTGGCTTTGAAGAGTGTCTGTTAGGTTTGAAAGAAGGGGATTCACAGAGTTTTACGCTTGCACCTGAGTCTGCTTTTGGATTACCAAATCCAGATAACTTTCATTATATTGAGCTCAGCAAATTCTCTGCCGATGTGCCTGCAGAAATAGGGACTATCATTAGCTTTACGCAGCCGGACGGTAATGAAATTCCAGGTATTATTCGTGAAATAGTGGCGGATAGTGTGACTGTTGATTTTAACCATCCACTAGCAGGACAAACGGTGACTTTTGAAGTCGACGTCTTAGAAGTTTTATAAATAACCTGGAATATTGAGAGCCTTATGAAAATTATTTTAGCTAATCCTCGTGGTTTTTGTGCTGGTGTACACCGTGCGATCAATATTGTTGAACGTGCGTTAGAGCTTTTCCCTGCTCCTATTTATGTGCGCCATGAAGTGGTGCATAACCAATATGTGGTTGATGACTTAAAAGCGCGTGGTGCGGTATTTGTTGAAGAACTTGATGAAGTGCCGGACGATAATATCGTTATTTTCAGTGCGCACGGTGTTGCACAGAGTGTACGCGAAGAAGCAAAACGACGTGAATTGAAAGTATTTGATGCCACTTGTCCGTTAGTGACCAAAGTTCATATGGAAGTCACCCGTGCCAGTCGCCGTAATCAAGAGTGCATTTTGATTGGGCATCAAGGGCACCCAGAAGTGATCGGTACGATGGGGCAGTACGATAGTGAGGAAGGTGGTATTTATCTTGTCGAGTCACCTGAAGATGTGGCTTTACTGGAAGTTAAAAATCCAGCTAGCTTGTGTTATAGCTCTCAAACAACCTTGTCAGTTGATGATACCGCGCATGTTATTGATGCATTGCGGGTTAAATTCCCAAGTATCGAAGGGCCACGAAAAAATGATATTTGTTATGCCACTCAAAACCGACAGGATGCAGTTAAAGATCTCGCGGATAAAACAGATTTAGTGCTAGTTGTTGGATCGACTAATTCATCTAACTCCAATCGCTTGCGTGAGAAAGCAGCCAGTGTTGGTGTGACATCATACTTAATTGATGATGAATTCGATATCAAAGATGAATGGTTTGAAAATATACAAACAGTAGGTGTAACAGCTGGGGCATCAGCTCCGGATGTATTAGTACAAGCAGTGATTCGAAAGTTACAAAAAATAGGTGGAAACGTGGTTATTGAAAATCCTGGTGTTGAAGAAAACACGGTATTCGAAGTACCTGCAGAACTACGTATTAAAATGGTTAAATAATATGCTGAACTTTCAATATTTTTAATCTTACTTAAAGTGGCATATTTTAGTTTTGAATATTTGTGTCGATTAAAACACTTAAATGTAATATCTACAATTATTGTCATCAGTGAGATAAAAAGTTGAAATCGAATAAGTAGTAAAAAAGATCAGTAAATAAAACCACCGAGGTAAAAATTTTGCGGGAGTATATTAATTTAGCAGAACAAACTAAACATAAATTGTGCCAGTATATTGCTACTGGCATTGATGGCTCTGTAGTTAGTAATGCTATTTTCTTACGAAGAAAACCAATATGCCTAACAGTTCCAACATTGCTCAGAAGAAGTTGTTTCAGTCATAAAAGTTGCAAGCGAACCAGTGGCACTATTGTTTTCATCCCAAGCTCGTGTTCCAGTTGATCTCAATAAAAGCACTCCATTACCTGCCTGAGCACCCGTTGGCTCTGCACCAATGATATAGGTAGATGCAGTTGCTGATGCAATTAGTAAATTATAATAAACAGCTGTGCCATCAATAGGTGATTTAGTAGAAAATATTGTTGGAGCCCCGGCGCTTGCCGCTCCGGTATATGTACCTGCAGTTGTATAATGCCTCTCCATCGCTTGTGCTAGACCTTGTAAAGCACCTTGCGCATCAGCACGACGTGATTTTGTCACTGAATCTTGATAAGAGGGGTATGCTATCGATGTCAAAATACCAACGATAGCAATTACAATCAATAGTTCTATCAGAGTGAAACCTTTCTTGTTTTTCATTGTGACTTCCTAATTATAAGCATATTGCATTTACTGCCGAATCAGCTCTTCCCATGACAACCGACCTTGTTTAGCTGTTGTTTCGATCCTTACTGACTCTTCATTCAAGTTCCCATCAACATCATTGCTATAGATAGTATTCCCCAAAATTGCGATGTCCCCAGCAATCATAGCCGTATTAGCTTTGATGCCTGCATGACTAGTTACATCATCTGAATCAACGTCGTCATCTTCATCAATATCATAAATAGCAGTCGTGTCGTCGAATACACCATCATTGTTGATATCAAAAACAGTATAGTTCGGCGCTTTACCCGTATTTAAATCTACCGCCATGATCCAACTTTCACTATTGGAAACACAAAGATCACTATTTACAACCGTTGGAATAACTGTATTAAATAATAAGACATTACTTACTATTAGTGAATTAGAGGTCACTCGCTCACCAATATTAGTAGGAGTAGCTAATGAATTAGCTTGATCTTCAAAGTCAAAATACCAACCACGACTATTTGACCAGGTTATTGTTGTTCCGCTGATAACACGCGTCGTAGAAGTAGAGTATAATTCTCTTGGTGTTAAATTTGTACGAGTTTGCCCGCCTTCTCCATTGTCCAATACACCATAATAACTCATAAGGTCAGTTGAGGTTTTATCGGTTTCTTCAATATATTTACCTGTTCCAAAAAAGACCAGGATATCAGGAACACCAGATGCAGTATTTGTATTGTCAGCAATAATTGGAGCAGTAGTAATTGGTTGTGGTTTACCGTTAGCATCTTTTGCAGTAAATAATGGTTTATATGTGTTACCCGTTTTGTGTGCTACCTTCCATTGATTTGTGTTGCTTGAGCTAACATCAAATGCCCACATATTGCCTTGTAAATCGCCAGCATAAATACGGTCTACAACACTATCTCCGTCAAGGTCAACAGCTCGTGGTGTAGATAATCCATTTGGAATACCTGAACTATCAGCACCAACTCCGGTATCTATTTCTTCATAATCACTTGCTGACCAAGTACCATCTAATCCTTCATCAATGTATAAAATAAATAATTTTGCATTACCATCACCAGTATTATTATACCCATTACCTACGATAACGGCCCACTCACCATTTGCCATTTTCGCGACGGTAGGCTCACTGTAACTGTAACCAAAGTCAGCATCATCATCACTTCCAAACTCCCATAATGACAACGTATTTGCATTGCTTGCGTCGGTAGCATCAAATTTAGTTGGGTCTGTGATGTCTAATGCGAATAATCCTTTGCCGCCACTGCGTAAACCACTAATAAGCACTGTATGCCATTCACTATTATAATACACATCACTGACCGTTGGTGTTGAATCAACATAAAAACGATGTTGATAATCAGTATTTGCCAAATAGTGTAGGCCTTTTTCAGTTGCACTTGATGCAACTAAACTTGGAATATAAGCCATTTTTTCTTCACCGTCAGTGGCACTAAACCCATGCAACATGCCATCATTCGCACCGACATATAACATGGCTGCTCTACTGGTGTTTTTATAATCACTATAGTTTTGACCTGTGCCATTCCCACCAAATGAAACAGAATCAGCAGAGTCATAATCTGGCCAATTTAGTTCAGGAGTACCTACATAGACTACAGTTGAATTGACAAGGTCACCAAGTCGACTAGCTCGTGCGCGGTAGTTGGTTGATTCTGTTCCGATATTGGTTACTTGGTCACCTTTTAGGTAATTAATTAAGTTATCTACACCTGAGTTTCCTTCCGGACCTGCTTGGAGGTCAGCAAGCAGCGAAGGAGCTAAGTCTATATTGGTTTTGTTAAATACAATGCCTTGCTTAGTTGAATCGTTAAAGCTGAATATATTTCTAGTATTATAATCTGCTAAATTATCTAACTTAGTTGCTGCGTCCCAGCTAGCTGTGCTACTTATTTCACCTGTCCCTGATAATGCATAGGATTTTAAACTGCCTGACCATTCGCCACTATCAAAACTAGCGGCATAAATTGAGCTACCAGCAGTTAATTGGCTAGTATTAAAGGTGATGCCAGAGCCTGCAGCTACTTTATCAATAATACTATCTATTACATTTCTAAATGCAGTAACTAATTCTGCACTATTATTCGCTGTTAAATACTCTCCTCCACCTTCTGTAGCGGCGCTTCTTATAAGTGGATTATTTGTTACTTGCGTGTCAGCAAAACCAACCATATGAGTGATGACGTTATTTTTCCAAGGTGTTCCAAGTGAACCTTCTGTAAGATCTGGTCTGAGATCTATTTCATACATCGCTCGAGTTACATCGTCGACGATATCCCCACCATCAAAGTAATTTTTCAGGTCATTGCTAACGCTTGTATCACTTGTTGGTATTCCATCGGTCATTGCCACTATGAAACTTTCTTGACACCAGTTGGTAATGACATCTGTAGTTGGTGGGCTTGAGTTGCTAGGAGCATGTGAAAAAAAACTGCTCATATCTACATTCTTTTCTGTTTTATTAATGCCAATATTATCTGGGTGAAGAGTTAGTTGTTCAGATACGACACCATTAGCCCTTTGAGCAAAATAGCGGCCAAGGTCAGCAAGAGACTCCCCTAATGGTGTACTGCCCCCATTTGTGATTGTATTTATGGCATTTTTCAATGTTGTTATATCTGTACTGGTTTCAATCGATTTTATATTTTTTTGAATTTTTGCACCGCTACTTCCATTATAAGTTGCTAGACCAACACGCATTCCTACTAAATCATCAACCATAGTTGCAGCGGAAGCTTTAGCTATTTCCATGCGAGTTTGGGTGCCTGGTTTTCTATCAGCATTTGTTCCAAAATTATCCGAAGCAGTATGAGTGCTATTGGAGAAATACCAGTTTAAGTAATTGCCTGTGTATTCTGATGCTAAATAACTACTTGGCGAACCCCCTGAATCTCCAAGGAGACGAGCAGTATAAATCGTGTCATCATCAAAACATTTTTGATTATAATCATTAGTGCCGAGGTTACTTCCCTGTCCAAAATCATAATTTTGATTCGTTTTGAAATAAACATTACCATTAGATTTAATACGAATATCAATTTGTCTATTATTGCTTAGCTCGTTTGAAGTGCAATTATAATAATCAACTTCTTCATCATAAGGAATATCTGGAACAATATTGCTCATCGAACCAGAGGTATCTATTAATATCATCAGATTAGGTTCGACTGATGACGAAGTAATTAAGGGGTCTGTAGGTAAATTTAATTCAGCAGCCATCACAGTAGGTAAAATTGAAGAAGCTAGGATTGCAAGCATCACTGCCTCTGCCACTACGGTTTTGGTAAATAATTTTTTCATCTTAATATTCCTTTTCGCTATTGATAGGTTAAAAACGTTTTCCGTAATAACCCACAATTATTCTTTCGGTATTGCCATCTCTACCAACTGAGCGAGAGACTATTTTAAAGCCTCGGATATCTCCCCCACCTGTAGTTTCACCGTAGCCTGTTATATTAAGTTCAGGTAAATTATCATTAAAGGTCAGCACCCCTAGATCTTCGACAAAATATCGAGATACTACTCCTGCGTTTGTTATTTCTGTGGTCGCTGCAATAGTTAAACTGTCAGTCCAAACAGCGTCTGCAAAAACATCGCTAGGCCCATTATTTACGCTGTATAATCCATTTAAACCATTAAATGTGCTAACACCTACCAAGGTATCAATCATGTCCTCGGCATCTTTTAAACCTGATTCTGCGATTTCCAGTGAAATATGCGAATCTCGAATTGAAGAGGTCATTTTTTCTTGAATAAGTGTCGATTGCATCCCGGATAATACTAATACGGTGAGAACAATTAATATAATTAGACTGATAATTAATACCGCTCCAGATTGTTTTTTTAGCATTTGATCAACACCTATTGTAATGTTCTATTACGTATATTCGCAGTTGTCTGGTAGGTTCTCTCTAGTTGAGAACCTGCTGAGCTTTCGCCACTTTCAGAGGTAAGGCTTACTCTGATGGAAAGTACTTGATCCATATTAGTAGGGGTAGCAGTAAATATGTTTACTGAACCATTGGCATTGGTATCTTCTCCATACATAACTTGCAAATTATTGATTCCTCGAACTAACTCGTTAGCAACGCCATTATCTGCTCGATACAAAGAATCTGAGCCTGAGCTATTAATACCTATAAAATATTGCTTTGTGTATGGTGTTAAAATTTGAGCATTTCCCCCATAAGTTTTGGATAGGTTTTTTGTTGCGTTTTTTATTCCACTAGCAAGGCTGCCAGTGTTATGGCCAATGTTTCCATTGGTGGGCGTATTTTCTTGCGTATTAGAAAATAGATCTGCATTTTGGCAATCAGCAATTAAAATAACATCGCCTTTAGCAATACTGCTACCAGTGTTTATATGAAGAACGGCTGCAGTTGAAGGCATATAAGGTGTTGTAATGGTTATGCCTGCAATACTGCTTGCACCTCGGAGTATTAAAATATCAGTGTTATCTTTAACATTAATGCTAGCAATTGTCTGAGATGTCACATCATTACTTCCACCAACACCGTCACCAGCTGTCGGTAGTAATGATGCATCATAATTACTATCTGTCGTATCCAGATTGTTACTGATCTCATCTATATCACCAACACACCCCCAATAATCAGCACCGCGAATGTCGCGTATTATTAATTCAGTCGCCAATCGTCCATTTTCTTGTACACGTGAAAAAGCATTCTGCAAGTGGACTCCTTCTAGATTAGCGGTAAAAATTTTAAGCACGGCAGCTAGCACCAATAACCCCAAAGAAATCGATATCATTAGTTCTACAATTGAAAAACCAGCTTGGTCTGGTAAATCGTAACTTTTATTTTTCAATGTGTTCATCATTCTCTCTATTTTAAGCTGGGACTTTCTTCATTGCTAAAGAATTAGTAGCTTACCTACACAACTTTAAATTTGAATACTTAAAGTAAAACTTGCATCGCCAACCTCTCCACCTGAACTTGTTCGTTGCTGTTCTTTCCATGTTATCGTTATATTGTATAGCGCTCCTACTTTAGTGACAGTCCCTTGACCTTCAGGCAAACCTCCGTCTATAACTGCTGATTGTATTAATTGATTCCATTCAAAGCCATCAAGTTGCGCCATTAGTACTGGGGTGCAGGTTGTGCAACCAGGATCAGCCACCGTAGATAAAAGATTATTGTAACCACTTAGACCTCCTTGGTTAGATCGAATTCGCTCCCCCATGTCGTAGGCATAAGTTGTCGCTAAGGTGTGAAATTGTGCATTATTAATGTTTTTAAGGCTGATCATCTGAAGTGATGCGAGTCCGAGTAACCCTGCAGCGAGAACAAACACCGCGACTAAGATTTCGATCATCGAACTGCCGGTTTGATGCTGTTTAATTGTATTCATTTTATCCACAATTCACCTTATCAGCGATAATTACACCAGATATTAAAATAGACACTTGTATTCCTTCTTCACCGGTCCGATTATCGCAAACTTCAAATACACTGCTGCTATTCACCCCACCTACTGCATTAAAGGAGAAAGTCGATTGTGCGCTTGAGACGGTACTCGCATCGTCAAATGCCGACCATATACGCAATACCTCATCAGACGACATTGCATTAATAGCATCGGTATTTGCCCAAACAACAATCCCTTCGGTCCAATCTCCTCCAATTTGATCTACATTTACGGTGCTACCTCGTTTAATCGCCTCCATACGCGCATAATTAAATGCACCGATCATGGCGTTGGTATTTGATACCATATTGCTGTTACTGATTAAATTTCTAAAATTTGGAACACTAAGCGCTAATAAGATCGCTAATATAGATAAAGTGATTAACATTTCAATAACAGTAAAACCTGATTTTTTCATATAAAACTCTTCGACTTATTATATCTTCAAATACAACTGAATTTATTCTACATACCTGTAAAGTATAATCGCAATAAAAATACCTCTAAAGTGTAAGGTTAATAAATATATTAGTTTATATTTAAATGTCTGCCGGATTTTTCTGCATAAACTAATAAAATAAAATTATTTATTTTTATGATAGGGCTTGTTCCAACTTAAAAAGCCATCATGTTTACCGCTTTGCAGCAATAAACTATTTATTATGGCTACCCAATTACTGATGCAAATTCCATAGAATGAAGCGAGATTTCATTTGTTTGTTGGTAGAAATATCTAACGAGTAGAGTTGTTCTTCAATTTTATACGTTCATTTTTATTGCAGATTTAGTTAAATATCTATTTTATTGGTATGATTATTTATCAGTGACACATGCGACAGACAGTTAGTAATAATGATGGATATAATGAAATAAATCAGGATTAAGTTTTATATTTCATTGATTTGGTAATAGTGTAAGATTACTTATTATATGGAGCCTAAAGCTCAAAGAAAAATAATGCTACTTAGAGCTACTTGAGGTTTATGTACTTTTACTTTGAATTAACATTAAGAGTTATTTATGAAAAAAATAGAAGCAATTATTAAACCATTCAAAATGGACGATGTACGTGAAGCACTTGCAGAGATTGATGTGACAGGTATGACAGTATCAGAAGTAAAAGGTTTTGGTCGCCAAAAAGGGCATACTGAATTATACCGTGGTGCTGAATACATGGTGGACTTTTTACCAAAAGTTAAAATTGAATTAGTCGTTAGAAAAGAAGATGTTGAGCGTTGTATTGAAGCAATCATGAGCACGGCTCAAACGGGTAAAATTGGTGATGGTAAGATTTTTGTTACCCCTGTAGAGCGTGTCATTCGTATTCGTACCGGTGAAGAAGACGGCGAAGCGGTTTAAGCAGTGTTTAAGTAATCGCCGGATATAACGGTATTAAACAGATTTCTGTTAAAGCACAAACAATAAAAAAGGAGAACTTAGTTCTCCTTTTTTATTGTTTGGACCCTGTAACTTTTTTATTGTTTGGGCCCTGTAAATAGCTTTATATGACGCTGATTATTTACAAACAGTATTACCAGTCAAATAGAGTCCATCTTTCTGAGCGTTTTACCACTCGGCTATTTGGATAATTTAGTTTTAAGACTGCTAATGCATTCTTTTCTGGCTCTACTAACCCTAATTCCCTGTAGGCGATAATCATGATCTCTAGGGCATCTTTTACAGACTCTGTATCAGGATAGTTATTGAGAACCGTTTTACCACGGTTGATTGCTGCTATATAGGCTTCACGTTTGATATACCATTCCGCAATTGATATTTCATAGCGTGCGACTCTATCTTTGATAAATACCATGCGTTGTCTAGCATCTTTTGCGTATTGACTATTAGGGTAATACTTTAGAATGTGGTTAAAGTCTTTAAAAGCACGTTGTGCATAACTTTGGTCACGATTAAAGCGGTCCACACCAAATAGATTTTGGAAAAAGTGATCGTCAGAAGATAAGTTAGTTAGCCCACGCATATAATAAAGATAATCTAAATCTTTATGGGTTGGATTTAAACGAATGAACTTATCAATATTAGCTAATGCAAGTGCCATTTCATTACGTTTATAATAAGCGTAAATAAGGTCTAATTGTACCTGTTCTGAGTGAGGCCCAAAAGGGTAGCGGCTATCTAGCGCTTCTAAAATATCAGTGGCTTTTTCAAAGTTCGCTGTTTCTAGTGCGACAGAAGCCTCTTGGTATAAAATGACAGGCGGTTTGTCAGCAATCTTTGGTTTATTGCTTTTTTTCGATGAACAGCCAGTAATAAAAATGGCAATGAAAAAACTGGTCGTTATTAGTCTAAGGATCTTATTCATAAGTGTTATAATGTCGGCCAATATTAAAAAGTACAGTATCGGCTATCGCCGAAAGAAATAAAAGTAAAAAAAGATAAAATGTGACAAGATAAGTCTGTCTGACAAAATACTTTTTAAAAATCAATTACAACAGCACAAAATTACAAGAAGAGAGCATTATGAGCCAAGCATTAAACCTATCTGCAGAAGTAACAGATGAACAGTTAGGATTTCGATTAGACCAAGCGGTTGCCGCTTTGTTCCCAGATTATTCGCGTTCTCGTATAAAAGAATGGATATTAGCGGGCCTGGTACAAATTGATGGCAAAGTCTCTTCTACCCCGCGTGAAAAAGTATTTACGGGTCAAATGTTAGAAGTGAACGCGGTATTAAAAGATGAAGTGACCTTTGTTGCACAAAAAATTGAAATTGATATCGTTTATGAAGACGAAGATATTTTAGTGATTAATAAACCGGCTGGGTTAGTTGTTCACCCCGGTGCAGGTAATGCCAGTGGCACATTATTAAATGCATTATTATACCATTACCCAAGTATTGCTGAAGTACCCCGTGCGGGCATAGTACATCGATTAGATAAAGAAACATCAGGATTGATGGTAGTAGCAAAAACTGTTCCTGCACAAACTCATTTGGTGATGAGCTTGCAAGCACGCCAGATGACACGTGAATATGATGCCATTGCCTCGGGATGTTTCACCGCTGGTGGTAAAGTGGATGCACCTATTGGCCGTGATAAAGTACACCGTACTAAAATGGCGGTTAACCATACGGCAGGTAAAGATGCGATCACACATTATCGTATTGCTGAAAAGTATCGCGCTCATACGCGTTTACGTTTACGCTTAGAAACTGGACGTACTCACCAAATTCGTGTTCATATGATGTCTATTGGCCATGT
>Ga0316198_10001816_pt1 | contig 12723 bp, 13 predicted proteins | sample OudBieAanoxic_MG_FD_204935 | JGI IMG/M metagenome (GOLD analysis project Ga0316198, IMG submission 204935) | Coastal sediment microbial communities from Oude Bieten Haven, Netherlands - site A anoxic | ecosystem: Environmental > Aquatic > Marine > Coastal > Sediment | place: Netherlands... | reverse complement strand
ACTCGGTAGAGCAAGCTGAGTGCCTGGAGGCTCGACAGCGACGTGGGATCCAACTGCACAGCGCGCTCGTGCCAGGCGATGGCCTGGTCTACATCGCCGAGCTCTTCCTCGTAGAGCCGGGCGATGCGCTGTGTGAAAGTGAGGCGCTCGGCGGTGTCCTCGGTGGCTTCGCTCAGCGCTTCGAGGGTTTCGACCAACGCTTGTAGCCGCGCTCCCGATTCGTAGTGGCGTGCCAGCTCCCCGAGGATCAATGAATCGCTTGGTCGGAGGTTCCTGGCTTGCTCCAGCAAGCGGATCGCCTCGTCGCGGTTGCCGAGGTGCTCTGCGTTGACGCGGGCCGCGCGATAGAGCGCGGACGCTTTCAGTATCGGTTGCAAGCAATACCTCTGCCTCGAGCGTTCTGATCAGATCCCTCCACCGATGCTGCCCGTAGTAGAGGCGCTTCAACGCCTGTACGGCGATGCTGGCTCGGGCGTCGAGCTGGAGCGCTGTCTCATAGAGCTCGGCGGCTTGCTCAGGACGCTGCTGTCGGCTTTCGAGCAACTGCGCTCGACGGATGATCAGCGCGGCCCGGTGCGAGTCGTCAGAGGCGGCTGCATTGGCGAGCTCCGCCAGATTGCGGTCGACGTCAGACCAACGCTGCTTTGCGTACGATCGCTGCTCGGTCGCGCCTAGGATGGCGGCGTGAGAGCGGTCGAGCGCGCGCGCCGTATGATAAGCTTCTTCCGCAGCTTCGCGGTTGCCGAGGACGTCTTCGAGGAGCCTGCCTTTCAAAAAGAACAGTGTGGCTTTGTCACGCGCGTGACGAGTGACTCGCGCTTCCGCGTCGAACAACGCGAGGGCCTCGGAGAACATCCGCGTGCCGACCAGGAGTCGGCGCGCCGCGCGGATCGCCGGCACGTAGTCCGGCGCGCGTTCGACTGCTGCTTGATAATGCTGAAGGGCGCCGCGAGTATCGTCGAGTGCGGTCTCACAAGTTCGAGCCATCTCGAAGTGCAGACGCGCTGCGCGACGAACGTCGGGTTGGCTCTGGAGCTCGCGCTCGCATTCCTCCAACCACGCGCGCGCACGACGGGTGCGATCGGCCTTCGCCACGGGAGGTTTGCGTGGCCCGCTTTCTTCGGATGTAGGCGGTAGCGTCGGAGGCACCGGCGAGCCGGGCTCTTCGACGAGATCGTCTTGGCCCAGCTCTTCCGTCGCATCTCGGCGCAAGGCCGTGATCTCCCCTTCGTCGAAGCCCATCCTGGCCTACATGCTACCCCGGCTGCACGGAGTTCGCATCGGCCCTCGGAAGGTGAGGGGATACCCTACATCTGTGCAGTCCTGAATCGACCCTGTAGGTGGCCGAGGCGAAGCCTCGTGGTCGATGCAGCGCACCGCCTGTGCGGGGTCAGGCGGCGGGAGCCAGGTCCTTCAGTTCTTCGGCAAGCTTCCGCTTTGCCCGCGCTTCGAGCTGGCGGGCCCGCTCTCGGCTCACGCCGAGCTCACGACCGAGCGCTGCGAGCGACGCAGAGTCATCGCTCAGAATGCGCTTCTCGACGATCAGTCGCTCGCGGTCATCGAGGATCGACAATGCGCCGGCGAGCCGGGTCTGAATTCCGCTCTGGCGACGCCTGCGGGCGACGATGGCATCCTGTGGCTCAGCCGAGCCGGGCAGCATCTCGACAAGCGTCGAATCGGAGTCGTGGTAGGCGGGTGCATCGAGCGAGATCTCGCGTTGGTCCAAACGTCGCAGCAGCTCGCTCATCTTGACCTTCGTCGTGTCGAAGTCGGACGCTAGCCGTTCGATCAGCTCGTCCGGATCCGAGATGACGTTCGAAAGGCGGGCGCGCTCTCTGCGCAGACGGAAGAACAGTTTCGACCGGAAGGGGCCGGAGCCGGCGCCGACCATCGTGCTCGATCGGACCACCGCCTCGAGAACGAACGCGCGAATCCAGTAGCCCGCGTAGGTGACGAACCGTGTGCCGCGGTGTGGATCGAATTTGCGCACCGCGGTCACGAGGCCGACGCTGCCTTCCGCGATGAGGTCGCCGAGCGCCACACCGTAGCGCCGGTACTGCAGCGCAATGGCAATCACGTACCGCAGATTGGCTTCCACCAACTTGTCTGCCGCGGCTTGGTCCCCTTCAGCAACCTGAAGAGCCAGCTGGTGTTCGTCTTCCCGGGACAACTTCGGGATGGCCCGGACTTGCTGAATGTATCGGTCGAGGGAGGCGGATGACTGCATGATGGATTCCTATACGCCTAGCGTTACGTTACGTTACGGCAGAATGTCAAGAGCCAGTGTCTAACTCTTGTCTAGGGAAGTTATGGAACTTCCTGGACAAAGGCGCAAGCAAAATTAGACAAGACATGGACAATAAAATGCCATGCCTCCCTATCACGCTGAAATAAAAGGGGAAATCAGGTCGCGAAGCTCGAGCCGCAACCGCAGGTTTGTTTCGCCTGTGGATTGACGAACTTGAACCCTGCGCCTTGCAGGCCCTCGACGTAGTCGATCTCGGTTCCGTCGAGGTACTGGGCGCTCATCATGTCTACGTAGATGGGGATCCCGTGCGACTCGAAGGTCTGGTCGAGGTCTGAAGTCTCGTCCTCGAAGAACAAATCATACGAAAAACCGGCACATCCGCCGCCAATCACCCGTACGCGGAGGCCTTGGCCAGCGAGGCCTTCGGAATCCCGGATCTCTTTGACTTTGTCTGCGGCGCGATCGGTCAGGTTCAGCATGATGCTCCTTGTGCGCGGAGTATAAGGTCGCTTGACCGGTCACGCCAGCTGTCCGGGTTCCGTATCGTCACGTAATCTGCTGACTTACCCCGGGCCCCTCGGACACCGGGCCGCGCGGGGTCGCGGATTGGCCGCGAATTTCAAACCCTTCGAGCTCGGTTTCATGGCCCCGTTTGAGGAAGCCCAGCGCCTGGATCCCCCGAGCGCCAATCGTCGCGGATGTCACTTCACCGACCTCAGCGCCATCTCGCATGATTGGGGTCTTCGGTTCGGGCGGCTCGGTGCCGTCCACTTCCCAGCGCCAGAGTACTTTCGGTGCCTTGCCACGATTCTGAAGCATCACCACGGTTTCCTGCCCGACGTAGCAACCCTTGTTGAAGGAGACTGCTGCGTCGGTGAGGCCGGTTTCCTGAGGATACGTCCAATCGCCGAAGTCGACGCCGAACAACGGCCGGCCCCTGGTGACATGCGCGTGGCGCCACGCCGCGTCGCCGACCCGACCACCGCCGGCGGTTGCCGCTCGTTGGGCAGCGCTCTCGAGCTCCGCGTCGAGGTCGGTTTCGTCGACGAACCAAGCGCGCCCTCCCGTTCCAAGCCTGTCGGACGGCCACCCTTCGCTCATGACCTCTCGGCTCTTCGGTCCCAGAGCGACCAAGATTCGTGCACTCGATCGGTGGTCGAGATCGACGTCTTCCATGATGATGTACCGGTCCAGGCGCTCCATCAGGGCGTCGACCACGGGCGCGGGCACGTCTAACCAGATGCCGCCGTCGTGGAAGTAGGCCCACACATCGGCCATGACGCGACCCTTCAGTGTCAGTATGAAGCCATACACCGAATCGCCGGGCTTCGCGCTTTCACATTGGTTGGTGAGCTGCCCTTGAAGCCACTCGTGGGAGTCATCGCCGCTCAGCGAGATCACCGTTCGATCGCTTGGGGCCAGGACCCCGACGGAATTTGTCAGCCAATCGAGCTCGCGCGCGTGCGACATGGGTTCGTTTTGGTGCCGCAGCGCTCGGCTCGCAAGCGCAGGGCTCACCCCACGGCAGGCTCGATGCGCGCCGCGTGGAGCGTGACGATGCCTGCCTCGGTGCGGACCCGTGCCGCCCCGCGTACGTCGATCCCCTCGAATACGCCGCGGCCCTCCTCCCATCGCACCTGCTCACCGACGAGTGAGAGATGGGGTCGAAGCGCGCTCACCAGCACGGGCGCGCCGTCTGTGACGAAGCGCTTCACCCAGCGTTCGACGTTCCCGAGCAGGCTTGCGATGACCTCGCCTCGGTCGAGTGGCGTGTCTTCCCGGCGTTCCGCCCTCAACGAAGTCGCGATGTCTTGGAGCTCCGAGGGCCACTTGGTTCGATTGACGTTGAGACCGACGCCGATGATCACGGCGTCGATCTTCGAGCCGAGCATCCGGCTCTCGACGAGAATGCCGGCGCACTTGCGCCGCCCGACCCAGATGTCGTTGGGCCACTTGACCGCCACGCGCCGATCCGGGAGCCATGCCGCGGCGGCATCGCGCACCCCCAAGCCAGTTGCAAGCGTCACCAGCGCGGTGGAGCTCGGCTCGACGTTGGGCCGCGCCACGACGGAAAAATAGAGGTCCGAGCCTGGCGGGGACGCCCACGTGCGCCCATGGGCGCCCCGTCCGCGCGTCTGCCGATCCGCAACGACTACATGGCCGTCTGGCGCACCCGAGCGGGCCGCGTCCGAGGCATCGTCCATCGTGGACTCGGTGCTTTCGAGCACGGTCAGAGAACGACCCCATTGCCCTTTGATCAGCGCGCGGAGTCGCTCAGGATTCAGGTCGTCCGTCACGGTCAGCTCCAATCGAGGCCGAGATCACTGGAAGGGGCCGAATGCGTGAGAGCGCCGACGCTGATCACATCGACGCCGAGCGCGCCGAGGATGGCCACTCGCTCGAGCGTGATGCCGCCCGACGCTTCGACGATGGCGTCACCACCCACAGCGGCGAGTGCCCGCTCGACCGCCGCGTCGTCGAAGTTGTCGAGCATGATGATATCCGCACCCGCAGCAAGCGCCTCCTCGAGCTGGGCGTGCGTGTCGACCTCGCACTCGATGCGGCAGGTGTGCGGCGCGTACGCCTTGGCTCGCTCAATCGCCTGCCGGCAGCCACCCGCCGCGGCGATGTGGTTGTCTTTGATGAGGACTGCTGCCCCCAGATCCTGGCGATGGTTGAAGCCGCCGCCACATCGAACGGCGTAGCGTTCGAACGCGCGAAGCCCTGGGGTCGTCTTGCGGGTGTCCGTGATGCGGGTCGTTGAGCCGCCGGGGAGGGCGTCGACGAAGCGACGGGTCATGGTGGAGACGCCCGTCAGCCGCTGCATGAAGTTCAGCGCTACCCGTTCACCCAGCAGGATCGAGACCGCGGGGCCCGTCAGCGCGGCGATCGGCGCTCGGGCCTCGACCCTGTCCCCATCTGCGGCTATCGGATCGACATCCACCAAGGGGTCGACCTGTCGATAGACCTCTTCGAGCACCGGGAGTCCACAGACGACCACCGACTCTCGGGTGTGGAGCGTCGCCTGGCCCATCGCGGTCGGCGAGACGCAGGCTTCCGTCGTAACGTCACCACGATCGATGTCTTCCGCGAGGGCGCGGCGTACCGTCTCCTCGAGAATCGTCGGCGCTGGCGGTGCGGCCTGCATGCCGCTGTTATAGCCAACTCCGCGCAAGAATCTCGGAATAAAGGTTGCTCATCGCATGGAGCGCGATCGCGGCGCCAACTCCGCCGCGCCAAGCCCGCAACCAACCAAAGAGCAAGCCGGGGAAAAACACCGCAAGGCGAGCGGGGTGGGGCTCCACGAGGAAGTGCACCAGTGCAAACAGCGCGGCCTGCAGCAACCACGCCCCGGGCGCGAGCTCGACTCCGAGTACGCTGACGCGCCGCTTCGCGAGGTCAGTCAACGCCGTCTGCACATAGCCACGGAAGAAGACCTCCTCGGGCAGGGCAACCACGATCAGTTGGGTCAGCGCCAGGTTGGCCAGGTTCGGTGGCAGCGTGAGAGCAAATGTTCGCGTGGGCTCCCACCACCAGTAGTAGCCAGCCGCGTAGAGCGGAAATACGATCGCGCCGACGGCGGCCGCGACACCGAGCTCCCTGGCGGCAGCGGGCGTGGCACTCACGACCGCGCGTCCGAGGTCGAACAAGCCAAGCGGTCCAGCAGGGCGCTCGTCGTCCGAGGGCGTCAGCAGCCCGCCGAGCGCGACGCCGTAGTCCGCGGGGGCATGTCGAGTCATCCGGATCGCGGTGAGCAGGAAGAGCGCAGCCACGATCAGGTGCACGTACTGTCCGATCCCGGCGACCCCCTGCAGGCGCGTCACACCAAACACGGCGACGCACACCAGGGCGTACACCCCGAGGATCTGTCTCAGTGATGCTCGCGCATGATGCATCGCGCCACAACTACAGCGGCCGGAGCCGCTTGCCAAGAACCAGGCGACGCCTACACTCCCTACCAATTCGCAAGGCAGGCGAGCCCAGGTGAGACGCGGCGGTGATTTCCGAAGACAAGATTGCTGAGATCCGCGAGCGCACTCCCATCGCTGACGTCATCGGCAATTTCGTCGCGCTGAAGAAGTCGGGCAACAGCCTCAAGGGGCTCTGCCCATTCCACAACGAGAAGTCACCTTCGTTCTACGTACACCCGAACCGGGGCTTCTATCACTGCTTCGGGTGCAAAGCGTCGGGTGATGTCTTCTCGTTCCTGATGCACGTCGAGGGCAAGACCTTCCCCGAGGTGGCCCGGGACCTCGCGGAACAAACGGGCGTGGAGCTTCCCGTCTACGACCCTCAGCGCGAGGCGGAATTTCAGCGCAACAAGAAGCAGTCCGAGCGATTGGCATCCCTCATGGAGAAGGCCACGGAGTACTACGGCGCGCAGCTTCACGAGCATCCCGATGCTGGCATCGCGCGTGCCGAGTACGCGGAACGTGGCATCTCTGAGGAGTGGGCCCGGAAGTTCCGTCTCGGTTATGCGCCGCATGGTTGGGATTCGCTCGCTCGCTTCTTCGAGCGCGCGGGTGCGTCACCGTCCGACGCGGAAGCCGTTGGACTGATCGTGCCGCGTCGCTCCGGCCGCGGGCACTACGATCGGTTCCGACATCGTTTGATGTTTCCGGTGACCGATGTGCACGGTCGGGTCGTCGCGTTCAGCGGCCGCGCGTTGGCGCCCGTGCCTTCGATGGAGCAGCAGAACGAGCCGCCCGCGAAGTACCTCAACAGCCCTGAGAACGCGCTCTATCACAAGGGCGAGATCCTCTACGGTTTGCACGAAGGCCGTGTGGAGATTCGGCGAGAAGACGCCGTCGTGGTGTGCGAGGGCAACTTCGACTTGGTCGCGCTTCATCAAGCGGGCTTTCAAAATTCGCTGGCGCCGATGGGCACCGCGTTCACCGAAGCGCACGCCAAGCTGATCAAGCGCTTCGCGCAGAAGGTCACGCTCTTGTTCGACGGCGACAACGCAGGTCGCAAGGCGGTGCGCGAAGCGTACGCTGTCGTCACCAAGGCAGGGTTGTCCGCGCATGTCGTGAACCTGCCGCAGGGCTCGGACCCCGACAGTTTCTTGAGAGAGCAAGGCGCTGAATCGCTACGCACGCGAATCGTGAGCGCGCCTACCATAATCGAACATTTAATAGATGACGCAGCGGGGAACGTGGAACCGAACCCGCACGCAAAGGCCGATGCGATCGCCAAACTTGGTCCGATTCTTGCCAAGGTTGAAAGTCCGATCGAGCGCGGCCTCTACGTCGAACGCGTTGCACGCAAATTCGGCGTTACAGACGTAGGTTTGGTGAAGCGCGAGCTTCGACGTGGACTCGGTCGAAGCAAAGAGCGAGCACCCGCCCGTCGTGACGCAGTGCAGCAGGATATTGCACCGCCAGTGTCGGAGTTACAGTCGAAGTTGATTTCGGTTTTGATCGACCAACCGGCGTTGATCCATCACGAGGGCGTGGACAACTTACCGCAGCTTTTGACGAGCCCTGATCTTCGCGCCATCTTTGATGCCATCTTGCGGATGGTGGATAGGCAGGGATCGTTCGACGTCACGGCATTGCTCGACGAGTTGCATGACAACCAACTCAGGCCGTGGCTGGAAGCGAAGTTGGCGGTGCAACAGCACAGCCTGGCCGAGGCGCGTCAAATTCTCGACGATGGCCTGCCCCTTCTCGAACGCAAAAACATCGAACAAGAATTGCCCCGTTTGCAACAGCGTATCGTCGAAGCGCGCCGAGTCGGCGATGACGCGTTGGCAGCAGGGCTCACCCGCGAGTTTGTGGAGCTGACACGCAGCGCACACAAGCTCAAAGCGAACGCGAAGCAGAGGTAAAAGATGGCTGGCAAGAGCTCAGTACGTAGCGGGGGATCGACCGAATCGAAATTCAAGTCTGAACCGGTGTCGCGGGTGGTTCCCAAGCTCAAGGGTCGCGAACGCAAGGAGGTTCAAGTTCTTCTCGAGCGCGGACGGGTGCAAGGCCACCTGACTTACGACGAGCTCAACGAAGCATTGCCGCCAGACATGGTCACGTCCGACCAAATCGACGACCTGATGGTGTGGCTCAAGAGCGAAGACATCGACGTGGTCGACGGCGCGCCCGAAGGTCAGAGCCGAACGAGTGAAGTTCCCGTAGCTGCGACACGCAGCTCGACTCGACGTCCGTCGGCGATTCCGCCGCCCGCCGACGATGGGTACGCTCAGAAGTCGAATGACCCGGTTCGCATGTACCTCCGGAAGATGGGCTCGGTGTCGCTTCTCACGCGTGAGGGCGAGGTCGAGATCGCCAAGCGCATCGAAGAGGGTGAAGCCAAGATTTTCAACGTGATTCTCAACTCCCGCGTCGGTGTCTCCGAGATTCTGGAGATCGGCGAGAACCTCAGAAAGGGCAAGCTTCGCGTCAAGGACGTCGTTCGCGACTTGGACAAGGAAGAAGAGGTCGATTTCGAGGGGGCGAAGGTTCGCGCGCTCAAGCTCTTCGACAAGGTCAAACGCATCGAGTCTTCCATGACGAAGGTTCACAACGAGCTCGATACCAAGCGCCGAGTCTCGGAGCGGAGCAAGAAGCAGTTCAACGCTCAACTCGACAAGCACCTCGACGAGAGGATCTCGCTTTTGCGTGAGCTCAACCTCACCAAGAAGCAGATCGACCGTGTGGTAGGGCGCATCAAGGGTTACATCCGACGGGTTGAGCGAGCCGAGCGCGAGATGAACGAAGCCGAAGCGCGCGTTGGCGGGCTGAAGTTCAAAGACATGAAGCGCGTGGTGCGCGACATGCAGGAGAGCAAGTCCGTGGAGAAGCGCGTCTTGCGCAGATACGGCTCGGAGGAACAGATCCTCCTTTCCGAGGAGCACATCCGCGACGCGCAGAAGTCCGTCGTCGAGGTTGAAGACGACATGGGCCAGCCGGTCGAGCAGCTCCGAGACACCTACCGTTCGCTTGCTGAGGGCGAGCGACAGACGGAGCGTGCGAAGGCCGAGCTCGTCGAAGCCAACCTGCGCCTCGTCGTTTCCATCGCCAAGAAGTACACCAACCGCGGCCTGCAGTTCCTCGACTTGATCCAGGAAGGCAACATCGGCTTGATGAAGGCGGTCGACAAGTTCGAATACCGCCGCGGCTACAAGTTCTCCACCTATGCGACTTGGTGGATCCGCCAGGCCATCACCCGGGCGATCGCCGATCAGGCCCGAACGATCCGAATTCCGGTCCACATGATCGAGACGATCAACAAACTCATCCGCACCTCGCGGTACCTGGTGCAGGAGCTCGGCCGCGAGCCGGACCCGGAGGAGATCGCCGAGCGCATGGAGATGCCGCTCGAGAAGGTCCGCAAGGTCCTGAAGATCGCCAAGGAGCCGATCAGCCTCGAGACGCCAATCGGTGAAGAGGAAGACAGCCATCTCGGCGACTTTATCGAGGACAAGAACGCGGTCTCGCCCGTCGAGGCCGTGATCGGAGGCAACCTCGAGGATCAAACGCGACGCGTCCTCAAGACCCTCACGCCGCGCGAGGAGAAGGTTCTCCGCATGCGGTTCGGCATCGGCGAAAAGAGCGACCACACCCTCGAAGAGGTCGGCCAGGATTTCGAAGTGACGCGCGAGCGCATCCGGCAAATCGAGGCCAAGGCCCTACGCAAGCTGAGGCATCCGAGCCGAAGCAAGCAGCTTCGCAGCTTCATGGACAACTAGCGGGCCAGGATTGACCGGCAGCCTTGGCCCGCGACCGATTCTCCTGTTGTGCACTTGCGAATCGTTCGCTTTCATCGAGCGTTCGAGCTAGAAGGCTCCCAAGGGCCCATAGCTCAATTGGTTAGAGCCCCCGGCTCATAACCGGGTTGTTCCTGGTTCGAGTCCAGGTGGGCCTACCGCGTTTTCCTTTGAAAACGGTTCTCTTGCGTCAGCCAACAAGGCACGCTACAGCCCCGCCAGCTTTGGCTGACGACGGAGGCGATCCTTGCGCGAAGAGCTGGTAGCGCTGGCAAAACTTGCTGAGATGGATGACTCGGCTCGCGACATCGACGCGGAGCTGAAACAGATACCGCAGCAGCTCGAAGAGCTGCGGGGCAGCGTGCAGATGCTCGAGAGCATGCTCTCGCAGGAGCGAGACCAGCTCGCTCAAGCCGAAACGCTCAAGGCGCAGCAGAGCGCCGAGCTCAAGGAGCGCGGCGAAGGGCTGCAACGCGCCCGGAAGAAGGTCGCCCAGTCGTCCAACATTCGCGAAGCGAACGCCGCCGAGCGCGAGGTCGATGCCAACCGCCGCGCCATCAAGGAGCGCGAGGACGAGCTCGGCCGAATCGGTGACACCATCGAGGCCAAGACCGCATCGCTCGCCGAGCGGGAGAAGGACTTCGAGGAAGCCAAGGGCGTGCTTCAGTCGCAAGAGGAGTCCACGAAGGTCCGCATAGCGGAGCTCGAAGAACAGCGCGGCGTGTTGCTGCACGGCCGCGAGTTGCTCGTCGAGAAGGTTCCCAACAACGTCGTCAAGCGATACGAGCGCTTGCGCGGCGGCATCCCCAATGCCGTCATCATCGTCAAGGACGGCACGTGCAACGGATGCCGAATGGCTTTGCCGCCGCAGCTCAACATCGAGTTGCAGCGCGCAGACGAGCTCCATCAATGCCCGCACTGCAGGCGGATCATCATTCACAAGACGGTGGTCGAGGACTAGGGCTCCCAGCGGCAGCGGCAGCGGCAGCGGCAGCGGCAGCGGCAGCGGCAGCGTCAGACGATCGCTAGCCAGCTCTCGTCGGGGATCTTCACTCCGCGCACCGCGTCGAAGTAGGCGGTTTGGACTTTCTCGGTGATGGGGCCGCGGGAGCCTTCGCCGATTTTGCGGTCGTCTAGCTCGCGCACCGGGGTCACTTCAGCCGCCGTGCCGACCATGAAGACCTCGTCGGCGATGTAGAGCTCGTCGCGTGAGATGAGGCGTTCGTGGACCGTGAGTCCGAGGCCCTCCATGACGCGCATCACCGAGTTTCGGGTGATGCCGGCGAGGATCGAGACGCCCATCGGCGGTGTGGCCACCTCGCCGTCCCGCACGACGAAGATGTTCTCGCCCGACGCCTCGCTGACGTAGCCCTGGGTGTCCAGCATGATGGCTTCGTCATAGCCGATGGCTTGAACCTCGCGCTTGGCGAGGATCGAGTTCACGTAGTGACCGTTGATCTTTCCCTTGCTCATCAAGGCGTTCACCCCCGCACGCTGGAAGGAGCTCACCTTGGCTCGGATGCCCCGCTTGAGGCCCTCCTCGCCGAGATACGCGCCCCAGCGCCAGGCAATGACGGAGACGTGGGTCTTGTTGGTGCGGGCCCCGAGCCCCATCTCGCCGTCGCCCATGAACGCAATCGGACGCAGGTAGCATTCGTCCAGGCCATTTTCGCGGACGGTCTGGAGGCAAGCCTCGACGATTTCGTCCTGCGTGTACGGCATGGGGAGCATGCAAATGTGGGCAGAATCGAACAGCCGGCGGATGTGTTCTTCCAAACGAAAGATCGCGCTTCGGCCGTCCCGGAGCTTGTAACAGCGGATGCCCTCGAATACGCCCAGCCCGTAGTGCAGCGTGTGCGTCAATACGTGAACGTTCGCCTGTTCCCACGGAATGAGCTTCCCGTCGAACCAGATCTTGTCCACCTTGTCCACCATGACTCCTCAGCTCCTTACACCCCCACCAATCGGGGGTCGCGCGGTTGTAGCATAAATCCGCAATTCCGCTGAGTTGACCCGATTGGGGCCATGGAGTAGAAACGGCCGCGCTTCAGGGGCTCGGATCGCATCATGCATCCGGGCTCCAAAAGCATTGAGGGTTCGCGGTGTTGTACTCATTGTTGTCGATTTTGCTTCAGCCCGAGGTGAGCGGTGGCCCACCCATTACCCCCGCTCCCGGTGGTGGCGGCGCGACCGCGCCCGGACCGATGGGCTGTGGTGGTGGTGGAGTCGAGCAAATCGGCTTCTTGGTTCTGATGTTTGCGGTTCTCTACTTCTTGATGATCCGCCCACAACAGAAACGCGCGAAGCAGCACGATGAGATGCTTGGTGGCCTCAAGAAGGGCGACATCGTTCGCACCAACGGGGGAATCCGCGGTGAGGTCACCGCGCTCGACGAGCGTGACGTGACCATCGAGATCGCGGACCGCACCCGCATCAAGGTCCTTCGCAGCCACGTGGCTGGCTTGGACCAAGTTTCTGAAGAGAAAAGCTGAACGTACAGGCGAGGATCATGGATCGAGGCTGGTATTTTCGTTTGGCAATCGTCGTCGGCTCGTCCGTCCTGGGCTTCCTCGCCCTGTGGCCGAGCATCGATCGCTGGTTGCCATGCCCGGACATCGTCAAAGAAACCTTCGACAATCAAATCAACCCTGGCCTGGACATCAAGGGCGGCCTTCGGTTGATGTACGAGGTCGAGGTCGACGAATACATTCGCGACCGTCGCGACCGGATTGCGGAGCAGGTGCAACGCCAGTGCGGTGTGCTCATCGGCGTC
>Ga0316198_10001814_pt1 | contig 12725 bp, 12 predicted proteins | sample OudBieAanoxic_MG_FD_204935 | JGI IMG/M metagenome (GOLD analysis project Ga0316198, IMG submission 204935) | Coastal sediment microbial communities from Oude Bieten Haven, Netherlands - site A anoxic | ecosystem: Environmental > Aquatic > Marine > Coastal > Sediment | place: Netherlands... | reverse complement strand
ATATCAGCAATCTTAGACCATTGGGTACCATTATAAGCATATTGTGCTGCCTTTCCATCACCATCATCTTGAACTAATACACATTGCCCTGATTGAGGACTTGGAATAGCATCACGAGCAGCAATATTGGCAACAGGACTTAACCAATCTGCTGAACCGAACGCTGGTATATTCTGAATATGAGTCCAATCAACTCTGTCAAAAGATCCTCCAGTAGCAACTAACTCTGCTTTAGTCCATAAATCATTAGCATTAGCCTTATTATTCCACTCGACTTTTTCTTCATCTGAAACAAATCTACGATAAACATTTTCAACAATCGTTGACGCTGCATGAGTGGGAGGATGAGTATAATTATTAGCTTCATCATCAATACCGGCTAATTTAGATTTCTCTGCATCAGTGAACTCATTCGTATCTATATTATTCTCATATGCAACCTTTATTTCAGCATCACTTAAATCACCTGTTGCATCATTTTCAATACTAGCTAATTTAATTCTTTCAAGATCGGTGAATACGTTTGTATCGATATTTGATTCGTACGCAGTCTTAATATCAACAGGAGTCATACTCCCAGCAGTTGCACCATCCTCAATATTTAATAATTTAAGCTTCTCACCATCAGTAAATGCATTTGTATCCGCATTTACTTCATAAGCTAACTTTATTTGAGATGGATCCATATCTGCTGTTGCATCATTTTCAATACTATCTAACTTACTCTTATAAAAATTAGTAAAATCATTTGATGACTGAAGTGTTGCACTCAATTCTTCAGTTCCTGGGTTCATATTCAAACGTTCACCGACTTTTATTCCACCAAGTACTGTAGAGGAAGCAACAGGTAAAATAACTGAAGGACCTTCATTCGTTAATTGTACAAAAACTAATCCATCATTTGAATATTCCCATACATTAAGTTGCTCATTATATCTAAATACTGCGTTATTCTCTATTCCTCTCTCAATTTCAAATCCTATATTTGAAGTAGGAGTTCCAACATGATCTTTATTTAATACAAAGACTCCGTTTGGAGTTCCATTTATATCTGCTTTATTATCTAATAAATTATCTAATGCACTATCATTACTTCTATTATCTAATTCTTCTCTAAGCCCCTCAATAGCTTCAATAGGATGCGACTCAGGATGATTAGTATCTTCTATATCTACATGAGAATAACTTGTTGAACCCCAGAGATTCCTCACATCAAATATCTTGTCACCAGTTATCTTTACATCACCTGCTTGCAAATAGATAGCAGCAAGAGGAAATGCTTTTCTTTCTAAAGGGGGCATTTCTGGATCACTACTTGCATCTCCCTCAATCAACATCGCAGCGCCAGTATAATGTAAACATAGTATCGTCCATTTTGCCCCTATTGTGGGCGCTGTAAATCCTGGTGATCTACCACCAACATATTCGACCCATTCTTTATTGTTAACCCAAAATCCTCCTGGACTGATATTGGTAAACATATCTGGTACAGGGGATGGTGTAACCTTTAAAGAAGAAAAGAATGCACCTGTTCTTCTAAATTCATCACCATACAGAGGTAAATGCATATTAATTCTCCTAATTTATTCTTTAAATTTTTTATCATCGCCTTCGGGAGGATTATCAGACCCTTTATTAACACTATTAACCACCCCTTTAAACAGTTTTGCGAATTTATCCCAAAGCGGTTGTGCCCATTTAGGTTGAGGAATAAGGCACCACCCCAACATGAGACCAATAAACACTGCAAATGCTATTTTAATCATTAATATCTCCTACAATGCTTTCTTAATTATCTTCGGCAGATTTGTCCACCAAGATTTAAATTCTTTTGGATTTTCATCATAAGAAAAATCAGATACTACTCCAATTCGGGTCATGCCTCTATTCCCAACCCCATATCCCGCATAATAACCTTTATTCTTATTTATCTTCGCCACAAAAGTCTTTATATACTTCTCATCACTATCCGGCATACGAAAAATAAAATATGTAGGAACCGACTTTCCATCAGTGAATCCTTGACAACTAGCTCTACCTTCAATTCCCTCTATATTATTTAATTGATTCAATATCGAAGTTGGAATACTCTTATCTACTTTGACTCCTCTCCAAACTGTTTTAGTATGTTCAGCACAATGTGGGAAAATAAAAGGTAAATCACCTTTATGTAATATACTATATGCAAACATAGGCGCATTCGTCTTCTGCCAATTATATTTAAACTCAAATAAATAGGATATAGCAATCATTATAATTTCCTATTAAGCTCCATATTGATTTGGTATTTGTCTTGCTGGTGTCAGCCTATTTTTAAGTCGTTGTATCTCTTCTGCTCTTGTTGCTCGTCTCTCACCTGCTATATTTTCAACACCAGAAACCCTTTGAGGAACTACTCCTGGAATATTTGCACTTCCTGCAGAAGTAACTGGTCTACTATAATCTGCAGAAGCTCCAGAACCTGTTAACCCTTTAGCAGATGATCTTATATTAGCAGGAACATTAGAAGTATCTCCATGACTAGGAGGCAAACGCATAGGAGGTATAGATCCAGGTATATTTTGTTTTTGTACATTAGGTACGTTAGGAGATTCACCAACACCTTTATAGCCTTTAACAGCGCTATCTTTTATATCTTTACCTACATCAACACCTTTTCTCACACCTGCACCAACAACTTCTGCACCTTTTTGTAATGTTTCTTTAGGATTTTTAACCGCATTAGTTATAGCTTCACGTGCTTTTTTAACTGTTTCACTCGCAGCACCACTACCTAATGCGTCCTTTCCTGATTTTACAGCGCCGCTTAATGCCTCTCTTGGTAACCCTTCTCCATGCATACCAGCTAATGCTAATGCTCCACCACCTAAAGCAAGTTTCCCCCAATTCCTTCTTAGAAAACCTTGTTCGGTTATATTTATCATTTTAAAATCCTTTACTTTGGAACGGGAACTCCGCCACCAGCCATAACTGCTATAAAATTAAAAGCACTATGTAGCACCATTGCTAATACTAATCCTTTCTTTGCCGTTTTATCATCTGTCTCTCCCTTCTCTTCACCCTTCTTTCTTGCTCTATGCTGTACCCAAGTAAGTCCTGCATGTACACTAACAGATAGAAGTCTAGCTAAAACAGCAACTACAAGTGATATACCCATACCAGTCATAAAAAACACATACTGTAAAAATTCAATAATATTAAAGATAATAAAAAATTGACCTGTTGCTCTCTTTTTAATCGATATAAATCTTGCTCCTTCCTCAGTTAAAGGAGCAATAATAACTGCACCAGCACCCATTGCAATCGCCGGGGAAAGACCAAAAGCAGTGGTTAATCCGAAGATTATAAGAAATAGAAACGTACCAACAATAAAAATACCTATTATAAGTAAAACCGACAATCCCCATTTTTCAGCTTCAGTAAGATCATTTATATCTTGTTGTGTCTTGGCATAATGTTTAACAAGAACCGAAGCCATCTTCTTTGGATTTTTAGGACCTGATTTAATTTCAGATACTGCTCCCTTAGCGTTCTTAGTTACTATTTGTCTTAGCTTGGCACCATTAACACCCTGTGCTTTTAATTGTTTTTCAATATTATTTAATTTCTTCTTGACATCGACTTTTCCCCATTTATCTATAGCTTTCTGGACTTTCTTTACTACTGTATCAGATATGACGCCTTCTTCCAATAATTGGGGGTCAAAATCAAACATTATTTGAGATTCATTGATTAGTTCATCAAAATCTATTTCAGTAAGAGCGATCATAATAGCTTCCTTTTAGTTTTTTCAAAATTGATATAGAAATAATAATAACAATAAAGGAGGTAAACATGAAAATAAAGATTATAATTTTATGCATTATTGCTATATTAACTATTCTATACTCTATATACTGGGAAGACATATACCAATTATGGAAGGATCATCCTGAGTGGTTCCTTATTTAGGGGGACCACCCCTTTTTTTATTTGGATAATCAGTAACCGAAACTAAGAAAGGGGAGAGAATATTCCTTTCCATTAATTCTTATGAACTTCAATTAGACATATTAACCCGGAGTGATTACTGATTATCCAAAAACATTAAACTTACATTCGAGTCTGCGTAATTCTGGTCAACGGAGTATTCACATACTTATACGCAACCTCAGGATTTGGTGGTGCAGCTTTTGGATCTACTGTTCCTCCTGTATGCCCCGGGCCAGTGAACTTGTTCTTTTTAATTTCCTGATCAATTTTGTCACCTTTAGGTGAACCATCTTTATAAACTTTCATATCAGATTGTACACCTTTCTTCAACATAACATCACCAGTTTGTTTATCTTCTTCATAAAGAGTACTAAGAATACTTAACATCTTTTATTCCTCCTCGTCTATTACTTTTCTAACTTCTTTGATTAATTCCCTCAATGTGTAAGGCTTATTAATAAAACTTTTTGCTCCAGATCCAATCGCGTCTTTAACAGGTCCATCAGTAGAATATCCACTGACCACTATAATTTTTGTTTTTGGTTCTTTTAACAAAATTTCTTTTAGCACCTCTGTTCCACTTATATCAGGCATAATTAGATCTAAAATAATTAAATCGATATCATCCTTGTTATCGTGATAAATTTTTAAACCACTGGTACCATCAGAAGCAGATAAAAGTGTATACCCATACATTTCTAATAATTTTTTTCCTACTTTTTTAATATCTTCTTCATCATCAATCATAAGAATCGTTTCATTTCCACCAATAAGATCCTTATTTAATTCAATAGATTTCTTCTTTTCTACCTCACCATTACTAATAGGGATATAAAGCTTAAATTCAGTTCCTTGATTAGGTATACTGTAAACTGTTACATATCCACCGTGACTTTGCATAATTCCGTAAACAACAGATAGACCTAAACCTGTTCCTTTACTTGGGTCTTTAGTAGTAAAAAATGGTTCGAAGATTCGTTCTTGTACTTCTTGAGTCATTCCTTCTCCAGAATCTGAAATACAAATTTTAATATATACTCCTGGTGAAGCGTCCGGATGTTTCTCACAATAATAGGAATCTAGTTCAACTAAATCAGATGATATTATAATATCTCCACCATTAGGCATGGCGTCTTTAGCATTTATACACAGATTAGTTATTACTTGATTTAATTGAGTCGGATCTGCTAAACCAAGAGGTAAATCCTCGTATAACCTTAAATCCATATTTACCATAACTGGACCAGTTGCTGCACGTTCAAGCAATTTATAAGCAAGACGAATCTCTTCATTTACATCGACCGCCTGAAGTTGACTTTCAACTCTTCTACTAAATGTAAGTAATCTCCTAGCTAAATTTGATCCTCTCATGGATGCTGTGTACATTGCATCTAATTGACTTTTAACTGATTCATCATCGATATTCATCATAAGCAACTGTAAATTGCCGCTTATAATTTGAATGATATTATTAAAATCATGAGCAACACCACCAGCTAAAGTTCCAACTGCTTCCATCTTAGAAACACGTCTCAACTGTCTTTCTTTCTCTAATAAGGTTTCTTGTACTTTCTTTATACCAGAAATATCTTTAATCATAGAAAGGATATGATCTTCATTATTTATTTTAATTATACGTGAAGAAACCAAAGCAGTTTTTGGTATACCATCTTTGTCTTGAAGCGTAGTCTCCGCACTGTCTATATATCCTTGATTTAAAAGAACGTCATAGAACTTATCTCTTTCTTCCGAATTTGTCCACATATTTAATTCTGATATATCTGATCCTATAATTTCATCTCGAGAATATCCATATTCTCTTTCAAATCCCTTATTTATGTCAACAACTACTCTAGGATGGACTTTAAGGAGATTCATTGGATCTGGACTTGTTGTAAATGTTAATCTAAATTTCTCTTCACTTTCTTCAAGAGCTTTTGTTGCTTTATAACTTTGAGTAATATCTTCAAATGCAACAGCAATACGATTTCCGGGTAAACAAAATCCCTTCACCCTATAAACACCATCTAAATCATCACTATGGTATATATAAGCTTCGTTCTCATACGGATCATTCTTTAAAATACAAGAATTATAAAGTGCTTGTTTTAAGTCTGCTCCATCTGACCATACTTCGTCAAACAGTTTATTTCGATTATCGTTAATATTTATTCCTGTAATTAATTCAGCAGCAGGGTTACCATCAATAAGTATCATTTCTGAATTCTCACATTGATAAATGAATATACCAGAAGGTACAGTTCTAAATATTTGAGCTGCTGTTTTTAAATCATTTTCCGTTTTAACTCGTTCGGTAATATCTTGACCAAGAGAAATAACACCCTTTAATTCTCCTTTATCATCATAGAGAATTGTATTATTCCATTCACAAGTTATAGTATCACCTGATTTAGTAAGATTATCATTTATAACGTGACTCGGTAATGTTTTATTTAATAAACTTTCAACAACATCTAAAAGTCGTGTGCGTTCATGTTTAGGTATTAAGAAATCAAACAAATTACGACCTATTGCTTCTTCTTTCGGCCATCCAAAAATTTGTTCAGAATGATTATTCCACTCTTGAATATGAGTATGTCCGTCCCAAAATATAATAGCAAGAGGAGCAGTCTCAAAAAGAGTCCTATATCTTTCCTCACTTTCCCTTATGAGATCTTCCGATTGCTTCCGTCCTAAAGCAATACCAATGCTTGCTCCAAGACCTTCAAAAAACTCAATCATATCAAAGGTAAACATATTCTTTCGACGATCATTTAATTGTAATAATCCTATGTTATTTCCATCAGAGGATACTAGAGGTATAAGAGCTACAGATCTATAACCTTCTGCATTACATCTATTACGAGTTTTAATCCGAACCCCTTTAGGTATCGAGTTATCAGATAATAAATCTTCCGTGTTATTTGACCAAAAACTTCCACCACTTGTAAAGAAAGGTAAATTATTATCAACATCACCAGAAATAATCATACCACACATACAATCTAAACAAGCAATACCATTAGCATTTCTAATAATATCACCTACTTCAGTACGAGAACATATATGAGTTTCTTTCTGAACAAAATCTTGATCAAATCCTTCTGTTACATAATAAGGATAGTCATCATCTTCCTGTAATCTAATCGCAACAGCATCTAATACAGTAAATCGTTTAATAAGAGTTAGTATCTTTTTAATTGTCAATTCGGCTTCAAACTCTGAATTGAGAATATCTAAAACTTCAGAAGCAAGTTCTTGTCTTTTTCGATAACGCACAACATTTGATATGTCAGAAACTATTCCCACAAATCCTATCACATTATCAGCTTTATCTTTTTTGTATTCCCAATCAACTTTAACATCAAAACCTCTTCCACCTTTAGTAATATTTCTACCTTCATAAGTAGTAGGTACAGGTTGATCTATTGGTAGATTTCTAAACAATTCCTTTAGGTTATCTTTAGTTTCAGAAGACACAAATTCCCAAACATAATGACCTAATACATCAGTCTTTTTCACCCTCATCATTTTTAAATATGCATCATTAACATAAACAAATCTTCCGTTAACATCTATTTCTTCTACACCATAGGGAATTGTTTCTACTAATATTCGATATTTTTTTGAACTATCAATCAACGCTCTTTCTGCTAACTTGCGATCTGTCACATCTAGAATAACACCATTTATGATATTATCTTCCTTGTTATAAGAAGCAGACACTTCTAAATCGACCAACGTTTTATCTTTTTTAGTACCAATAACAGGAAAATTATCAATCTTACCTGTTTCTTTTAAATACCTCATACCACTTTCAATCTGATTTTTATCAGTATACGATTTCCAACCACCAAAATCCTCAATAACTTCTTCAATTGAATCGTATCCTAAAATATAAGCATGAGCAGGATTCACTGTTATCATTTTACCAGTTATTCCATTCATTTGAAACATACCAACCATAGTTGATTCGTATATACTGCGATACCTATTTTCACTTATTTCAAGATCTTTTATTTGTTTTATACGATCCGTTATATCTCTAGCAAAAGCAACTACATATTCTTCTTTTCCGAATTTAACATAAGTTGCAGAGACTTCAACAGGGACTCGATTACCATCTTTTGTTTTATGAGTATGCTCTATAATTGCCCACCCTTTTGTTCTCATCTCACGAAAATGGTTTTCCCAATCCTTCTTTCCAAAATCATTAAAATGAATCTCCCACATATTCATTTTCAACAATTCTTGATGTGTATACCCTAACCGACTACACGATTTTTGATTTACGTATATAAATCTTCCGCTAGAATTTATCCAGAACGCAGCATCTTTTACATTATCAACAGCAAACTTAGTAAATTTTTGAAGTCTCTCAGCTTTTAAACGGGCAATTCTTTGAGCTATAAATCCCATAAGAATAAAGAATTGTATTATTGCTGCTAAAACAATTGGCCAGAAATAAGATTTATATTTATCATAAAGTGAAAGAGGAACATTGAGTAGTATACTATTCTTAGGCACCAAATCCAGATCAATATCATATTTCTTTAATAATAGATAATCAAACATTGGAGTATTAGGACTATCATAGATAGACTTAATTTTATCAATAGCAACACCATCTAGAATTTGCTCTGCCATTTCAGCAGCTATTCTACCTTGTTCAAATCCATTAATAACATAACCTCCAATTATCTTTCCTCCAACTTCAAAATCACACACTGTATACATTGAAATGTCTGGTCTAATAGTGTAAACTAATTCTGTTGCCTCTACAAGTGTTATAAGTTCACCGTTGTTAGATTTGTGAAAGAGATATTTAATTAAAGCAGAGTTATTAGGTAAGGATTTTATTTGATCTTTAAGTGATTTAATAGTCCAATCATGAATCCATGTAATTTTTACATCATCTACAGTCTTTATCTTATCTATTATTGATTTATCTTTTAAACGAACATCTGCGACTATCGCAACATTGACAGTATCTGGTTGTAACTGTTTAATAACTACGACTGTTTCTTTTATGCTAAAATTTTCATATACTCCAGTTATATTATCTTGTTTTTTAAAATAATCTATTTTTTCCATACTGGCGTTTACACCACAAAAAATAATTGGTGTATGGTCATATATATGACCTAAATCTCGATGAGCTAACACAAATTCTAAAGCATTATTATCAGAAACAATTACAATATCAAAGTCAACATCTTTATACTTCTTCATAATCATCGTATGAAATAAATCATATAAACCATCATAATTATTTCTCTTTGAATCTAAATACTCTACATGAACATTATGATTAAGATCTTTATTCAGCTTTGATTCAATACCTTGTTGAATTTTATCCGTCCAAGCAAACCCTTGATGATAAGAATGAATAATTAATATCTCGCTGGTGGTTGCTATAGCGTTTGCTATTGAAAATATAAAGATAAATATTACCAGGAGAATTATTGATTTCACATAACACCTCCATTTATTCCTCTAAAACATCACTAACTGCTTTTTCTAAATCTATTATGTTAACTGGTTTTTGAATTAATCGTTTTGCACCAAAATTAGAACCATATTGAGATTCTCCATTAATATAACCACTTAAAATTATAATCTTCACATCTGGATTTATACCTTTTAATTCTACTATCGCTTCTTCACCGTTAACATCTGGTAAATTTAAATCCATAAGCACAACATCAACATCAGCATGCTTTTTTTCGTAATAAGGTTTAGCGGTTGTGAAATTATAAAAACAGATTGTTGTAAAGCCAGATTTATCTAACATTTGAGATAAAATATCGCAAATCGCTTTCTCATCATCAATAATTAATATCAATTCTTTAGACAAATTTAGGTCCTCCTTAAAATAATGCTTCTAGCTTATCTTTCAATGATAAATCTTTTATCGGATTCGTTGGTCGAGGAATACTTGGTACATCAGGAATTTTAGGTAGTTTATCAAATTTAGTGATCTCGTCTGCCAATTTGTTTTCTAATTTTATTTTCTCTTCTAATAATGATCCCATATTAGTTTTCATTGTAGGAGTAACCCCAGGTATTTCAGAGAATGGTCCTATCTCAAATTCAGGTTCTCCAGTGATTTTTAATCCAGCTTTTGCAAGTTCACCTTCTATATCTACTACTGTGGGCAATTTACTTTGATCGACATTAGAACACCCTTGTAAACAATTAATCAGATTTAATATTTCATCAAGCAAATCTAAAGGAAGCATATCTTTTAACCAAGCTAAAGCATCCAATAACGCTTTTTCTATAGGATCTAATATTGCATCAAGAGCTTTAGCAATTAACCCCAGAATAGCATCAAGCAATTTACTTGCTAAATCTTTTAAACCAGATACATCGATCCCACCTTTTCCTGGGAATCCAAAGTCGAATCCACCTCCTAAACAATCAGCAAGATTCTGTAATGTAACATCTGATCCTTCTATTATCTCCCCATTTAATACCTTATCAATCATACCTTTAGCAGCATCTTTCATTCCACCTGATGCATTATCAGAAGCGTTTTTAGCATCATCAGGATTTGACAAACCAAGATCACCTAATCCTGCAAGTGCCGTCAACTTTCTTTTAGCGTCTTCAAGAGCTCCACCTTTAGCTCTATCGAGAATGTTTTTTAACTGTCTTTGTTTTTGACCTAATATATCATTTGCAGTCCTACAAGCTCCTTCGCTTGTAAGCTTTGGAATACCACCTACTAATTCTAAATCAGGCATAATGCTTATCCTTAGTCTAATTGTTGTTTAGCTATATTCTTAACTTCCTTTACATCCTCTCCAAATTTGGTAAAAGCATCTTCCCTCGCCTTCTTGTGTATTACATTATGTATTTCAACAATCTTTTTTGCGGGATCAAAATCTCCTTCAGCTACTCTCAATAAAGGAAGATAATATTCTAAAATTTCAGGTTCTCTATCAGATATAAACGTTACTTTAAAAGATAATTTATCCATTACTCGGCCCATATCCTCCGCCAGGTTTTGTTACATCATCGGGTTTCTCACCAACTGCCATACCACTTTCATATTCTTCAGTTTCTTTTGGACCTAGATCAATTACTTCAGTCTTGACTTGAGCGTCTTCTGCAACCTTCGCTACTTTTGCAACCTTTGGAATCGCCATACCGCTATTTATATTGACACCTCCAGCACCATCTATATTCACAGAACTGTGACTATAAATATTACATACACCAGTTGCGGTGATATTACAATCTCCTGTAACCTCAAGAGTCATCTTCCCACCAACTGATTGATCCAAATCACTTTCTGCATTATCAATTTTATCTCCAACAGTTGTTAAATGTTGATCTCCATGGACATTCTCTGTTCGATTACTATAAACGATTTTATCTTCATTTTGAACGACATTAATTGTTCTATTGCCACCAACTGCTAGATCTTCATTCTCTGCAATATTTGCTTTTCTATTTTTCTTAACAAGAAGACTCTTATCTCCATCAATTTGTTTATTTTCATCAAGTTTAACTCGAACGCGACGATTGTCTCTTGTCCATATATGAATTCCAGATTCATCTATTCGATATACAGTTCTTCTTTCTGGACTACCATCACGGTTATATACCAAATAAATTGTGTTAGGTTCTTTCTCAGTCTCTTCGTTAACATAGAAAACATTAAATTTTTTTGGAGTCTTAAAAATAATATATTGTTCGTCTCGATCAGAAAGAGCAGGTTTTACATTATCTTCTGTACCATCCTGAGCTTCTAAGTCTGTCTTATCATCTGCATCGGATATGATACGATCAATATAACCAGCACTATAATCATTGCTATAGAATTTCACTATAACTTTTGTGTCTGCATGTAAAGGAAAGTAACTACCATATTCTCCACTTGCAGAAGGAGTAAGTCTCCAGGCATGTACCTGATTCTTACACCAAAGTCCTTTGTCCTCAGGAAGGTGCTGCATTACTTCAGGCAAATGAACCTTATATCTTCCCATCTGTCTATTATCTAGATCAGGTAATATAGTGCCGATAAATTCTCTTTCTGTAAGGTTTTGTAGTTGACTTATTTCACTCATAAGCACCTAATTCCTTCAATATTTCATGCACTCTTTCAGAAATCACTTGTTCATATTGAATACCAATTTGATAATCTTCACCAGATACACCTGCGTGAACTGGTACCTTTTGACACCAAATAACTTTGGCACCAAAAAATTCTTCGGTTCCATCAATCATAAATTGTATCATATCATTTACTTGAAATGACTGATCGACTATTAACGACATACCATCTGAACATATGTTCGAGCTCTTTGCCACTCGTATAGAACTACCATCTCCGAAAACATATGTTACATCAATAGCATATTCATAGCGATCCTTTTCTCTTCTATCGCTACTCATAATTTAAAATTCCTTTAAAATATCCAAGTATATCAAAATCAACATACCCCATATCATGACCTACAAGTAATAAAACGATAACTATACCAACAAGTAAAACAGATATTATCGACCGATAAACAAAAGTGTTCATTATATTTCCTTAATCCATAATTTCCTGTAACTTTCTACCAAACTCTCTTATACAATTCTTATCGTATGGATACATAGCAATAGATAATTCACCAAAATTCATTATTAAAACATTTCTATCATCTGTAGTTTTCTTTATCCAAGCAGATAAATCTTTGTATCCATGATGAGGAGTGTTTTTACCAGATATTCTTATTTCCATAATATCACATTTG
>Ga0316198_10001812_pt1 | contig 12734 bp, 10 predicted proteins | sample OudBieAanoxic_MG_FD_204935 | JGI IMG/M metagenome (GOLD analysis project Ga0316198, IMG submission 204935) | Coastal sediment microbial communities from Oude Bieten Haven, Netherlands - site A anoxic | ecosystem: Environmental > Aquatic > Marine > Coastal > Sediment | place: Netherlands... | reverse complement strand
ACGTCGGGTGGTCTCTTCCTTGACTTCCTCATTCACGATTTCGACGCCATCCGGTTCGTGACCGGTCAGGAGATCGAAGAAGTGTTCGCGGTGGGAACCGCCGGATTCCCGGCGTTTGATGTCTACGCGCGGAACGACGACGAGGGAATCGCTGTTGGCACCCTGCGCCTCAGTGGCGGAGCGCAGGCCTCGTTCGAAGCAACGCGTCACAACCCGAATGGGTACGACGTCCGCATGGAGGTCCACGGGTCGTCCAGCGGGATCGCGGTGGGATGGGACAACCGCATGCCGCTTGCGCCGATCTCGCTGGAGGCACCACATCCGCCGGGTCCCCCGTACCGCGACTTCCTCGATCGTTTCGCGCCGGCCTACCGGGCCGAGATGTGCGCCTTCGTCGACCTCGTTCTCGGCCGCGCACCGAATCCGTGTCCTCCGGAAGATGCTCGAGCCGCATTTGTCGCCGCGCTGGCTGCCGGCCGCTCAGCTGCCGAAGGTCGGCCAGTTCTGATCTCCGAATTCGAATGACGGGAGGATCCGCGTGAGACGTGACTTCGAAGGCAGGGTCGCAGTTGTCACCGGTTCAACGCAGGGACTCGGCGCCGCCGTTGTCAGGCAGTTCGCCGAACGTGGTGGTTCCGGCGTCGTCATCACGGGACGCGATGAGACCCGCGGGCTCGGGGTGGCCGCGGACCTCGAGAATCTTGGCTGCCGATCCGTCTTCGTGAGCGCGGATCTCGCCGACCGGTCCTCTCCCGCTCGCATCATCGAGGCGGCCGACGCCACGTTCGGGAGAGTCGATGTCTTGGTGAACAGCGCGGCCGTCACCGATCGAGACACCATCTGGAAGACCAACCCCGAGCACTTCGACCGGATGTTCGCCGTCAACACGCGGGCTCCGTGGTTCCTGATGCAGGGAGCGGTCGAGTTGATGCTTCGAGAGCGCGTCGAAGGGACGATCGTCAACGTGCTCTCGATCTCTTCCCATGCCGGCCAGCCGTATCTCGCGACGTACGCCGCATCCAAGGCCGCCCTGGCCGTCTTCACCAAGAACTCGGCACACGCCCTGCTCGAACACCGCATCCGGGTGAACGCCCTCAACCCAGGCTGGATGGCCACAGCCGGGGAAGACCGCCTCCAGCGCGAGCACTACGGCGTCGGCGACAACTGGCGCGAGGATGCCGGTGCGAGCCTGCCGTTTGGTGACCTGATCGACCCCGAAGACGCCGCTCGTGCGGTCCTGTTCCTGGCTTCACCCGAGTCTGGTTTCATGACCGGAGCAGTCGTCGACTACGACCAACGGGTGATCGGAGCGTACGACTGATGGGCCGGCCAACGATCCTCGATGTGGCGAAACGGGCCGGGGTGTCAAAGTCCCTCGTGTCGCTCGTGATGCAGGAGTCGCCGTACGTGAGCAATGAGCGGCGTGCCGCGGTCCTGCAGGCCGTCGAGGAGCTCAACTACCGGCCGAACGCGATGGCACGAGGCCTCGTGCAGCAGCGATCCCATGTGCTGGGCGTGATGCTGTCCAACCTCCACAACCCGTTCTTCGCCGACGTGGTCACCGGGATCGAAGCCGCATCGCTCGAGCGGGGCTACCGGGCGTTCTTTAACACCGGTGTCCGAGTCCGCGAACGCGAGGCGCTCGCCCTCGAGACGCTTCTCCAACTTCAAGCCGACGGGCTGATCCTGGCTGGAACGCTGTTGGACATGAAGCCGATCAACAGGGCCGGCAAGGCGGTTCCGATTGTCCTGATCTCGAGGGCCACCCGGTCGCAGCACGTCGACAGTGTGGCGTGCGACGAGCGCCTCGGAGCCAAGATCGCCGTCGACCATCTCGTCTCGCTCGGCCACACCCAGATCGCGCACATCGATGGGGGTCGAGGGGCCGGAGCCAAACGCAGACGGAGGGGTTTCGAGGCGGCGATTGCGGCGCACGGCCTCGAACCGGTCGTCACGGCCGGCTCCTACACGGAAGAGGGCGGGGCCGGCGGGGTGCGGGAACTGCTGGCGATGGATCAACACCCCACGGCAATCTTCGCCCCCAACGATCTCGCTGCGCTCGGCTGCCTGCAGGCCCTCTCCGATGCGGGCAGGTCGGTTCCGGACGATGTCTCACTGATCGGGTATGACAACGCCTGGCTCGCCGGTCTGCAGCACATCTCGCTGACGACGATCGATCAGCCCCGCCACGAACTCGGCACCACGGCCGTCGAACTCCTCATGGAACGTCTGGAGGACGGGCGGAAGGACTCGCGCCACATCGTCCTCGAACCGTCCCTCGTCGTCAGAGCAACAACCGCCCCTCCGGCCAGAGGGCTGTAGGAATCCACGAACCCAGGGTTCACCACCCCGTATATGGCGCCGTCAGCCCGCGGAATGGAAGGCGCTGCGAACCCAGGGTTCACCACCCCGTATGCGGCGCCGTCAGCCCGCGGAATGGAAGGCAGCCAGGGCGACGGGAGCGCCGTCCGCAGCGGAACGCTGCACGGCTCGCCCGACGGCCACCGCGAACGTGCTGTCTGCGGCCCCCGGGATATCGATGGGCGCCCCACGAACCGCCTCGACGAACGCCTGCGCCTGCGCCTTGATCCCCTCGACGAACGCATCGTCCGTCTCCGAACCCGCAAGAACCCGCACGCCGCTCGCATCGGCCAGTCTTGTGCGCCCAGCCGGCAAGAGGTCAACGAAGATCGCCCCGTCCTCGCCAAGGATCTCGGTTCGCACATCATCCCCGAACCGGCAGTTGCGAGAGAGATCAACGGTGGCGGCCGCTCCCCCTTCGAGGTCGAGCATGGCGAGGAGATTGTCGACGTCGCCGACATCACCGATCGACTGATCGACAAGCGGGAGGTTGCGCGCGTTCACCGTCTCGATGCCGAGTCCCGTCATCCACCCGACCAGATCGAATTCGTGGACGCCGCAGTCGATCGCGAGACCACCACTGGTGAGCGGATCGCAAAACGAAGCCGGTGGCGGATCGGCGTCCCACTGTGCCAATCTCAGCATCAGCGGCCGCCCGATCGCGCCGTCGACGATCGCCTGGCGGGCCACAACCCACGGCGGGGCAAACCGCCTCCAGAACCCGACCTGCAACACCAAGCCGTCGGCTATGGCCCGCTCGCCCAACCGCACACTCTCGGCTAGGTCAAGAGCGAGTGGCTTCTCACACAGGATGTGGAGCCCAGCGTCGAGCGCCATCTCCACAACAGACGGGTGGGTCGTGGTCGGCGTCGCGATTAGCCACGCTTCCACATCGTCCCGCTCGCTCAGCGCGTCGAGTGACTCGTAGCCATCCGCCCCGATTTGCTCGGCGACTCGGCCGGCGACGTCCAAGATCGAGTCTGCGACGGCCACCACATCGATCGACTCAGCGGCCGCGAGCGTCTCGGCGTGCAGAGCCCCCATCCTCCCGACACCCACAACGGCCAACTGCAACGGCTCTGTCACTGCACACCTCCGAGCGGCACCTGCTTCACAGCGTGAACGCCGATCTGAACCTCTCGAGCGCCACAACGTCGTCCTCCGACGCGTACGCCTCGAGCCCAACAACGCCGGCGTACCCGATGTCGTGGAGCGCGGCAGCGACCGCCGCGTAGTTCACTTCCCCCGTGCCGGGCTCGCACCGCCCCGGCACGTCCGCAACCTGCACCTCGCCGATCGCCGCACCGGCGCGGCGAACGAGTTCGATCAGGTTCCCCTCCCCGATCTGTGCGTGATAGAGGTCGAGCATCATCCGCACACCCGGACGGTCGACGGCTTCGATGAGCGCCAGCGTGTCCGCCGCGTACGCGAACGGAACACCAGGATGGTCGACTTGGAGATTGAGGTTCTCGAGGCAGAATGTCACGCCGTTGGCTTCGCCGAGCTCGGCGAGATCCGCCAAGGCGCTCGCTGCGTTCATCCACATTGCTCCGGTGACCTCAGTGACCGGCCGTGCAGCGTGGCCATCGTCGCCGAGCTGGGTCCCGTGGATGACCAATCGCGGGCAGCCGAGTTCCTTGGCGACCGGGATGGTCTCTCGCGCCGTCCGCAGCATCTCGTCGGACAGCTCGCGGTCGGTGAGTCCACCCCGGACGTATCCGGTCATGGACGAAAATGTCGCACCTGTGCCGACGAGGGAAGCGATGTCCTTCTGCGTCCAGTCCCAGATCTCGACCTGAAACCCAAGCTCGTGAATTCGGCGCACTCGCTCTGCGAAGGGCAGATCGAGAAAGAGCATCTCGCTACAGACCGCAAGGTCGAATGCGGGCCCGATGGAATTCGAAGCACCACCGCGGTCCGACGGATTGGTGCGCTCCGCCGTCGACTCTGGCATGGCCCGATAGTACTCAGCTCACGTAGGGGTTCGACCGCTAGCCGGCTGGAAGCTTCAGCTTGCGGTCGGCAAGGTGAGTTCGAACACGCTTTCGCCGTCCTGGTAGCGGTACGTGAGGTCACCGCCCATGAGACGAGCAAGTTCGCGTGAAACCGCAAGCCCGAGACCGACCGAACCGCTGTGGGCGTTGGTGCCGTGTGCACTTGCGTACGGTTCGAAGATCCGTTCGCGTTCTTGTTCCGGAACGCCCGACCCGTTGTCGCAGAGGCGGAGAATCGCGTGGCCGTTCCCCTCGGACAGCTCAACGCGGATCGTGTCGCCTCCGTACCGTTTGGCATTGGTGACGAGATTCCGGACGATCTGGCGCACTCGGCCGGGATCGCCGATCCCCTGCACGGGCTCCCCTGAGATATCGATTCGGACGGCAGAATCCTGATGTATCCCCTCGAGAACCTGCGCCGCCTGGGCTCGCAGGCTGACCGACACGCTGCTGACGGTCAAGGTTCCAGAGTCTGCCTTGGCAGCGGCAAGGAGGTCACTCACGATATTGACCAAATCCGTGCCCTCTGAAACAACCATGTCGAGGAGCCCAGAGCGTTCCTCATCCGACAGGTCCAGCGATTCATCACGGAGGATCTCGCTGGTCCCCACCACGGTGGTGATCGGGGCTCGGAGTTCGTGGCTGACGCTTGCGAGAAACTGGTTCTTGGAGCGGACCATCTCAATTAGGGCATCCCAAGCGCCGGCGCGTTCCCAAAAGGCTCCGATCATCGTCGCCGCAGCAGCGAGCAGAGACCGGTCGTCGTCGGTCCATTCCCAGGCCTTCTCACGTTCGGCGAGTCCGATCAAGCCGGCCCACTCTCCATCCACGAAGACAGGCATCTTCAACTCCGACACGACACCACCCAGGTCGTCGGCGAAGATCTCGAGTTCGGAGCCCTCCGGTGGGGACGAGACCTCGGAGATGCACTCCCCCTCCTCCAGTGCCTTTCGTGTTGCCGGCATCCAATCCCACGGAACCGCATCACGATCGGTGTCGGAAGTGTCGTGTCCAGCGGTTCCGGGCACCACACCCTCAGCAACCCTCCGTGAGCTCAGTCCGGCGGACGCATCCACGAAGTTGCGTTCTACAAACACGGAGCTCGCTCTCGAAGCCGTGAGCAGAGCCTCGACGGCGTTGTTGAGTCGGTCTTCGCCGCCGCTCGAGAGCAGAGACTGAGCGCATCTCGCAAGCGCGGCGTGATACTGGATCCGGTGCTCTCGCTCAATCGCGTCGTGTTCCGCCTCACGTCGAGTCCGGATACTCGTCTGCGCACCCCCGAGGATGTTTGCCGCTGATTGCAGGAAGTGCAACTGTTCCGCGGTGAAGCGGCGCGAGGCGTGCGTGTGCACCTCCAGGACGCCGTACGGGCGAGACGCTCCCGGAATCACCACACTCATTCCGCTTGCGATATTGCGCCCGACATACGAAGCCGCCTCGAATCGATCGTCCGAAGCGAGGTCCTCGGCCAACACGGGTTCGCCGGCAAGGAGTGTGAAGCCGGCTTGGGACCCGTGCCCGGATGGGACGGTTGTCACACCTGGTGTCACATCACTCCCCCATCCCCGTCCAGCTTCGACAACCAACGGCTCGCCGGGATCTTCCTGATGGAGAATCGTGAGGAAGTCGACCTCGAGAGCATCCGCAACCAGCTCAGCGGCGAGAGCAAAGAGGCTGGGAGTGTCAGAGCCGCTCAGAGCAGACTCTGCGAGGTGAGCGATCACAACCTGCGCGGCCGAGCCACGTGAGAGATCTCCCCGTAGCTCCGTCGACTGAAGCAGCCGCGCCTGTTCGATCGTTGGGTGCATTGCGCCCTTCGCATCTCGCGTATCGCCACTTGAAGGATCGGTCCGGTGCGGCCTTGCCTTGAGGTTCGGTGCGGTCAGCCCCACGTAAGGTTGCCGCGCGATTCCCAGTACTCGTTTGGGTCCTCTGACAAGTCCGGGATCGTTGCGAGCACGTCGACCGGGATCAGCAAGGCCCTCAGATTGCTCTCCACGTGCTCAACGGTCGCGGCGCCGCTCAGCACCACGCTCGCCCACGGCTGCTGTAGGCATGCAGCAATGGCGATCACATTGAGGGGCCACTGCGGCAGCAACGGGCCAAGCCGCTCGGAAAGCTCCGCGTTGCGAGACGTGAGCCGCCCGTTCGCAACGGCCTCCTTCACGATGACCGCAAGCCCCGCTTCAGCAGCCTCGGAAAGGGCAGATCCGACGGAAGGCTCGAGAAGGTTCCAAGTCGCCTGCACGGCGCCGAACAGCGGCGCACCGCCCACCTCGATCTCAAGGGCCCGGCGAACCGTATCGGCCTGGTGCGGTCCGCTCGTGGAAAGCCCAACAACCAGGCCATCATCACGCAGGCCGCCGAGGCGGGACACGATTTCACGCGATTCGAGGACCCCGCTCTCGAGTGTCGCTGAGTGGATCTGATAGAGGCGCAGATGTGTCCCAAGGAGCGAGACACTCTCTCCGTACTGCCGGTCGAGATTCTCGCGAGTGTGGACCTTCACTTCATGAACCTCGGCGTCGACGCTCCAATCGGCGGTGTACACGTATCCCCACTTTGAGCCGACGACCACCTCCGAGGGGCCCACACCGCGGGTGTCGAGCCAGCGAGCAAGGAACTCCTCAGCTCTCCCGTACGACCGGGCGGCGTCGAAGTAGGTGATGCCTGCGGCTCGGGCCGCATCGAGCACCGTTCCGGCGTAGCGCCCGAGTTCGGCGGGTGATGTCCGCCCGCCCAGGTCTGCTCCGTGGCCGAGGTTGATGTATCCGGGACGTCCGATTGCCGCCATCCCGAGGCCGATCGCCGACACGCGTATGCCCGATTGGCCGAGCCTTCGGTACTCCATCAACTCATCCTACGGGCGGGAGGCACGGCGGCTCGACGGTTCGGAGTGATACCGATCCACGTTGGCTTTGCGGCGCCCTGGACGCGGGCAGATCAGGCGAATGTGTCGCATTGGGAAGGATCACCGGTCTCGAAACCGCGGGTGAACCATTCCACGCGCTGGGCCGACGATCCGTGCGTCCAGCGTTCCGGGCTGATCTGGCCCTGCACTCGCTCCTGAATCCGGTCATCACCCACGGCAGCGGTTGCGTCGATCGCTTCCTGGATCTCGTTGGGGAGGAACACACCTTCATCGCGAAGCGAATGGGCCCACACGCCCGCGAAGCAGTCGGCCTGAAGCTCCATCTGAACCGACAGAGCGTTGCCCTCGGCCTGCGAACCCGCCGCTTGTTGGGCTTTCCTGACCTCGTCCATGACACCAATCTGATTCTGGATGTGGTGACCGACCTCATGAGCGATCACATAGGCCTCTGCGACGTCGCCTCCCTGAGCCCCCAGGCTTCGGGTCAGTTCATCGAAGAAGGTCTCGTCAAGGCAGATCGTCTGGTCGGGCGGGCAGTAGTGCGGACCAACCGCCGAGTTCGCGCCCCCGCATGCCGACTGCGTGGAACCTCGGAAGAGCACGAGCGTCGGCTCGGCATATGAGAGGTCGGAAGCCACGCCTCCAACGCTGGATCCCACCAACCTTCGTAGTAGGGCATCGCCTTGACCATCGCCAGGTAGTCGTTCCTTCCGACCCTCGATATGATCTGCTCGGTCGGCGCACCGCTTCATCTCGAGCAAGCAGAAACCGCCCTCACGTCGAGGACCTTTCGACAAGACTGGCTAGGCAAACGCAACGAGGAGCCCCTCATGACCAACGAACTTCATGTGGTTTTCGGAACCGGCGCCATCGGCCTGTCAGCGATCGAGATACTCGCAGAGCGCGGCACCCCCGTACGAGCGGTCAACCGCAGCGGGCGAGCCGAGGTACCCGACGGCGTGGAGGTGATGGGTGGAGACGCCTCAGATCCCGAATTCGCAACCGCCGCCTCCGCTGGAGCATCCGTTGTGTACCAGTGCCTGAATCCGCCCTACGCCCAGTGGCCGCAGATGTTCCCTCCCCTTCAGGCAAGCGTCCTCGAAGCTGCATCGGCGTCCGGAGCGAAGTACGTGGCGATGGACAACTTGTATGCGTACGGCCCCACCAGCGGCGCCGCCCTCACCGAGGACTTGCCGTACGCCGCGACCGGATCCAAGGGCAGCACAAGGGCGAGGATGGCACACGACCTGCTCGACGCGCACCGATCGGGCAAACTGCGCGTGACGATCGGGCAGGCCTCCGACTACTTCGGTCCGCGCGGCCTGCTCAGCGCCATGGGAGAGCGCGTGTTTTATCCGGCGATCGCTGGGAAGAAGGCCCAGGTGATGGGCAACCCGGACCAGCCCCACAGCTACAGCTACATCCCAGACATCGCAACCAGCCTGGTGACGCTCGCCGATCATGACGAAGCAGACGGAGCCGCCTGGCACCTGCCCAACGCTCCGGCGATCACGACGCGCCAGTTCGTCGACAAGATCTACGCCGCGGCCGGGAACGAACCCCAGATCCAGGCGATATCACGAACGATGGTCAACGTCCTCGGGATCTTCAACGGCCAGGTCCGCGAGCTCAAGGAGATGCTCTACGAGTTCGAGGAGCCGTACCTCGTGGATTCCAGCCGTTTCGAGTCAACGTTCGACGCGCACGCCACGCCACTCGATGAGGCGATCCCTGCGACGGTTGAGTGGTTCAGAGCCCACCCGCGAAAGTAGACCTCGGCTGATGGGTTTGCGGACCGGTTGGTATTCCTGCCTATGACCCCGCGCCCTTCGGCTGGCAGGAGCTGCACCACCAGATGCTGCGGTTGGCCATCTCGGTCATCGATACCGGCGTTCCACATCGCCGGCACGGCTCCCCGGTCCGCTTGTACACGTAGAGCCGCTCGGTCCGATCCAGGTCTCTGCGCCGGCGCGCCCCGACATCGGCCGGGTCGACGGTGATGATTCGACCGTCCCGCCTGCCTTGTCGAAGGAGGGTGGCGCTTTCCGTCCAGAGGCGAGAGGCGGCATCGGCCGACAGCCGGTTGGCCGGCAGCTGTGCGTCGATCCCGGTTCTGAACAGCACTTCGGCGCGATAGATGTTCCCCAGGCCTGCGATCACCCGTTGATCAAGGAGAGCGGCACCGATCGGTATTCGCCTGCGAGAAAGGTTGGCGGTGAACTGAGCCAGCTTGACGGCGCCGGAACCCGCGCGGAGTGGGTCGGGGCCGAGGCGCCGTAGGATCGCCGCTTCCTCGGCCGGGTCGACAAGCTCGCAGACCGTGGGGCCGGCAAGATAGACGGCCACCTCGTCACCGGTCATCGTGAAGCGAGTGTTGGGGGTCGGATCCGGCGGGGGTTGGCTCCGGTGGAGGCGGAACCTCCCGAACAGGCCAAGGTGGACGTGGAGCGTCTCTCCTCTACCCCACCGGTAGAACAGGTGCTTTCCGTGCGCATCAACAGCCTCCAGTGTCTGCCCATCGAGACGACGTGCACCCGTTGAGAACCTCCCTTGCGGCGACGCGGTCGCGACGGTCTGGCCGGCGAGGACCTCCCGGTGTTTGCGAGCAAGGCGATGGATCGTGTGGCCCTCCGGCATCAAGAGCCAACCAGGCGGGGCAGGCCGATACGGACGTCGACACCGGGCGAGTAGTGCACGAGCGGATCACCAATCGGTTCCGGGTAGCCGGCCGCACTCACCAACTGATCGTTGAGGTGCTTGAGCGACGCTCGCTCGAGCGGCCAGGGAGGGTGATCGACGGGGGCGAAAGCAAGGCGGTCGCGCAGACGCGTGTAGAGGCCCCAGCGAGCGGTGAGGAAGTGCTCGAGGGGTTTCACAGCTGGCGCAGCGATGGGATCACCTCTCACAATCGCGAACGAGCTTGCGGTACCACGCCGCCCTGGCCAAAGCCGCCGCGCTCCGTACGACACCTGGTCTGCCTCCCGCTCAATCGACATCTTCGACCACACGTACGGCAGACGATACGTGGTGCGGGCTACGAGGACGGGGAGGAGCCGGGTGACATCAAGCGAATCGAACCACACGCCGGGACGCCCGTCGTGTCCCCGCACGTAGGTGCGCACGTTGGTCTCGGGAAACGTGCCGAGGTACGGGACGCCAGGCAAACCGGGCAGACGTATTCGTTCCATCTGAAAGGCCACCAAGCCGACCCAGGCCTTCCCCTCGAAGGTGTCGACCTTGAGCCCGTCCGGCAAGCGACGCTGGACAACGTCCGGGTCGTACGGCCAGTGAAGGTACGTGAGGTCTCTCCAACCCTGCAGCATGATCGGGCGGTGCACCGATTCCGTCGGCGCGGGCGGATAGAGAACGTTCTGGTTCATACCAGGTATACGGAGTCGATCCGCTCTCGGGATGGAGGAACGCGGTTCGATTCGTGCCTCTGCCTCGCATGAGCTGCGGCGATAGGAGACGCCATGGTCGAGTGGCCCGTTCGGATTCCGGGAGCGCGGTCGTATCGGCTTGGCCGTCGCACGGTTTCCGGCAACAGCGATGATCGGCCTGATACGAGCCTGCCGCGTCCGTGTCGGTGGTTGAGTTGATACCGACAGTCGCACGGGCGTGAGCGATCGTCGATTCAGGCTTCGGCGGGGCTTCGGCGGGCTTCATCGGGGCGTGGGTCGCCGACACCGCCAACGACCAGGCCCGGCACGGGCCCTTGATTCGCGCACGCCCACACCAATGTGAAGGCTCCAGTGCGCGGGGCCGGCCGCACGTGCTCGGCCTGTTCTGTCACCGATGTGTGTTCGTTGGATCGGGACGCGCCATGATTTCGGCGACCGGCCGCAGCGCCATCCACCCCTGTTCGCGTGGCCGGTGGACGCCGCTTTCGATGAGCTCCGGGAACTCTGCGAGCGGGGTAAATCGAATCTTGCCCCTCTGAAGCCCCACGAATGCGCTTTCGGGTGCCTCCCTGCCCGCTTGCTCGATCAGATACTCGACGCTCTCCGATGCCAGGCGGGTTGCCTGAATACGGTCGAACGGCGATGGGTCACCACCCTGCTGGACGTGCCCGAGGATGGCCTCCCGAACGTCGAAGAGACCGCCGCCTTCGCGCTGGAAGAGCGCCTTGATGAAGGCGGTTTCGTAGACCGGATCGACGTGCTCGCTGCGAATCACGAGCCCGAGTCGTTTGCCGTGCCGAAATCCCTCTCTCAGGTTCTCCAGGTCGATCTGAAGATCTTGAAGTGAAACCCCCTCCTCGGGGAGGTACACGCGCTCCGCACCGGTGGCAAGACCGCTCATGAGCGCCAGATAGCCGCAGTCTCGACCCATGACCTCGACAACGAAGCAGCGCCCCGATGCAACCGCCGATTGCTTGATCTTGTCGACGTCGCTCACGATGTTGTTCAGCGCCGTGTCGGCGCCGATGCTGAGTTCGGACCCGGGCAGGTCGTTGTTGATCGAAGCCGGCAGACAAACGATCGGTACGGCAAGGGCCGGGTACTCGTTTCTTCGGGCGTACAACTCGTAGGCGGCCTGATAGCCGGACCACCCTCCGGCCATGAGAAGTCCGTCGATCTGATGAGACTCCAAGTGGGCTGCGATACCGGCGGCGTCGTGCTCCGTGACCACAAACCGGTTGGTGCCGAGCTCAGCTCCCCCACGTGACACCCAGCCGGTCACACTCATCCAATCCATTTGCTCGAAACTGCCATCCCGGAGTCCCTCGAATCCGTCCCGAACAGCCAGCATGTCGTGCCCTTGGTCCAGGCCGACGCGCACCGCGACACGCACCGCGGTGTTCATGCCTGGAGCCGGACCGCCGGCATGCAGCACAGCCAGCCGCATCCGACGCTGCCCCGGCACCGGCCCATGTGGTTGGGCACGCACCATGGTGCGGATCATGCGGAAGGAGTCTCTGAAGCTCCCGCCCCGCATATCCATCGCCGTTTCGTAGTCATGGTCCGCAATCACGTCGGCCACCGCGCGAGTCTTGCGAACACTCTTCATGAGCGGAGAACTGATGATCTGGTGCCCTCGGATCCCGATGAGCTGCGCCTCACCACCCGGAGACGTAACAACCTGCTCGACAGCGGCATATCCGAGCACGGTGCTGAGGTACCGGTCGAAGGCGCTCGGGGACCCGCCTCGTTGCACGTGCCCGAGGCTCGTCACGCGGGTGTCTTCTCCGAGGCGCTCCTCGATTGCCTCTTTGACGTGCTGCGCCGTGATGGGATTCCCATGGAGATCCTGGGCGCCTTCGGCGACAATGACGAGATTGCGACGCCGGCCGATACCGCGACCTGCGGTGAGCGCGCGACACATCGACTCTTCCCAGTCGTCGGTATCGGGCGGGCTTTCCGGAATCAGCACCCAGTTTGCGCCGGCCGCGAGGGCGCTCATCAGGGCCAGGTACCCGCAGTTGCGGCCCATCACCTCGATGACGAACGACCGTTGGTGACTCGATGCGGTGCTGTGTATCGCATCGATCGCCTCCGTGATGCGAT
>Ga0316198_10001811_pt1 | contig 12744 bp, 11 predicted proteins | sample OudBieAanoxic_MG_FD_204935 | JGI IMG/M metagenome (GOLD analysis project Ga0316198, IMG submission 204935) | Coastal sediment microbial communities from Oude Bieten Haven, Netherlands - site A anoxic | ecosystem: Environmental > Aquatic > Marine > Coastal > Sediment | place: Netherlands... | reverse complement strand
AAATATCAGCGCAATACCAATTGAATATAGAAACCAATTTGGTAAGGAATCTATCTGAAAGGAAGGATAGTAATAACGACTTATTGCCAGCGTCACTATTCCATAACCAATCGACAGAGCGGCAAAAAGTGGACCAATACCCCACCTGCTCATTTTTTCTTTCATAAATTTGATCCTCTAATACGTTTCCAGAACAACGATTTTGAATGGCGGGGATAATCCCACTCTAAAAGAAAAAAAGGGCAGAGATCATGCGCTTGTGCCTGCCTGCCATAAGCCAAACTATATGATTTTACATCATTTATGCAAATAAATTTTGGTAATCCCAATGAATTGGCGAATTGATAGGTTTGAGGTCATAGCAGGTCAGGCAGTTTTCGCATATCGGTTGATATGAATTGGATATGCACTGACGGCCCTCAGCGGATTGCCAGAATGCGTATTGTCAAGGCAATCCACTGTAAGGTCTGGCTCATGCCTCTCCGCCTAAATTCTCCAAGGCCGGTTGACAACGTTCGACGAATTCCTGTCTTCAGCGTCTATATCGGGATGATGACACTTATTTCTGTTCTTCTGGGACAGGCATTATGCCTGCTTGCTGAACCCAACTCATCACATCGTATGTGTACCAATTTTCGACGATTCTGCCGCCAACGAAATGGCCCACCCAAGTTCCTTTCGCTATCACTTTTTTACCAGTGCCAGCAATAGGCGCAGTCTTTCCTGGTCCAGTGAAGGTGGCCTTACATGTCCATCGGTCAGCTACCGTATTTCCTTCGGCGATAATTTCGTCAATGGTTACATGGAAGTCAGGGTAGTCCGTCCGGTAGTCCGTCAATATATTTTTGTAAGCTTCCAACCCCTTTTCCTCTGGTATTGTAGGTGTATGGAGGACAACATCTTGAGTGAAAATTTCATCCATTACGCTCAGATTCCCTTTATTCCAAGCCTCTTCGGTAAATCTGATCACTTTCGCTTTTAATTCACCTATTGCCATTTCTTTCCTCCTTTCCTTGATGGATTTAACGTATGTGTTGAGCATTGTGGACTGTCCGCATAAGACACCTTCAGATTCCCTGCCGGAGGTAACATAAAACTTGTTTTTTCAATGTGTTGCTTTTTGCACGCCATTTATTTTGGCATATTCGGCATAAGAAGCTCCTTCTCAAAGCCCGTCCACTAGAACTGCGGACACCTCTTGGACCCCTGTTGAGAACATGGTTGTTGATCTCTCTACGTGCTTCTTTAATCTCACAATTCTGTGATTTACATTAACTTGCTGATTCGCCATTCCTTCGTAAAAACGGATCAAAGGAACATAATTGGACGACTGGTAAGGAGATTTCACAGGTTTTAGAAAAAGATATCAGCGAAGTCTCAATTGAGCGGTCGAAAGCTTGAGAGAGGTGAGTTCAATTTGAGGATGAGAGCCGGGTCTGGGCCAGCTGAATGTTGCATTCTCAGAATCTTTATAAATATTCAAACCTATCAATGTCAACAAAAATTTACCGGCTAAAAAACGGTCAACACAAGCATCAAGATACCAGTACCTGCCTATCGCAATTTATTGTAATTTTGACAAATACGGCATGCGTATCACAACGGGTCAGCGTATTTTTGGATCTGTTTTAGACAGCAGTAATAAAAGAGCAGAGCCATTCGATGACTCTGCCCCCTGAAACTCATCTGGTGGAGATGGGAGGCTCTGAACCTCCGAACTCGATGCCTAATGTCGTGCTCTCCCACCTGAGACATCTCCATTAGAAATTTTGTATACAGCATTTATAATGCCAGAAACAAGAATGCTATTTAATATTTTGTAATTATTTATAAAACTGGTTTTGTTTATCGCCTGCAAGGAATTATTATGTGAAATCGGTTTCATAATATTCAAACGGTTCTGTATATTATTTCATGAAAAATGCAACCGGCGAGGCAAGTAACGAGCGTCCACATCCAATAGAGGATGTGAGCATGAGATGCGCTCTGATGACAATTCCCCACAAATCCATTATCCTTAACAAATTCAATAGATTCCACCCATCCACCTTCGAAGGAATCCCAAAATGGCCCTGACCAAGGCAGACATCATCGAATCGGTCCACCAGCAGCTCGGATTCCCCCAGAAAAAGAGCACCGAGCTGGTCGAGCAGCTCCTCGAAACCATCAAATTGACGTTGGCATCCGGAGAGGATGTTTTGGTCAGCGGTTTTGGCAAATTCTGTGTAAATGAAAAGCGTGAGCGTTTGGGCAGGAATCCGGCGACAGGTGAAGCCATGATGCTGAAACCGAGGAGAGTGGTCACGTTTACGTGCTCGGGAAAGCTGCGGAAGAAGGTTTATCAATTTTAATAATAGGATACAATAAGGTTTTGCTATGGCAATTTTTAAATTAAAAACCAATGGTGAAAGCGTAGAGAATGCCTGTCTCGTTGAAGCATCCAAAACGAATCTTGATTTAGAGAAACATCTTGAATGCTGGCTTGAAAACAGTCCTTGGGCGATTGCGCAAGAACCTTTTTTGTGGATAGGAAGACAAACTACGGCTTCGGATGAAAATTCCACCTTTTTCCCAGATTTGATTGGAATTGACAAAGATGGAAATTTCGTTGTCGTCGAATTAAAAAAAGATCGAGCACCACGTGAGGTTATTGCCCAACTTTTAGATTATGTTGCGTGGGTTAGTGAACTTTCTGAGGATGACATTATTAAAATGGCTGAATCTTATTTTGCAAAGATTGGGAAAAAGGAAAATAATTTTGGAAAGGCGTTCTTGGACATTTTTGAGGCGGAAGAAGTCCTACATCTAAACCAGAGCCAGAGACTCTTTGTTGGAGCTGAAGAAATACCAAGCGCAGTTTCTCGAGTCTGTCGTTTTCTTCGCACTTCACATGGGGTTGATGTACAGTGCGTGAAATTTTCAGTATTCCAAATTGAATCTGGTGAAACCCTGGTAAGCTCCGAACCGGTTGTTGGTCAGGAAGACGTCATCCCTCCGAAGAAATCCATTAGAGACCGTTGGTCAGGGGAAAAACCGGTTAAGCAGGTTGTGTGGGAATCTGTTCAGGAACTTACGGGCGGTCATAAGGAATATATTTTTTCGCCAAATGAAGTATCTGAAATTATACTTAAAAAGTATCCAGATTTTAACAAAACTACCATTAGGTGCCAAATCATATCTGACTGTGTCGGACACTCTTCAAGGCATCATTACCCCGGAGGAGAAGACAGATACTGGAATGTTGAAAAGGGGAAATATCGGCTTTTCGACCTCGGAAAAGATCAAACGTTGGAATCATCCGGTGAGTCTCCTGGCACTTATCAACTGCCCCAAAAACCATGAATTACCGAGGAAGGAGATCGGAATGACGATTAAACAGGATCTGAAAGCGGTGCAAAAGGAGTTCAAGGAACTGGGAAAAAACATAGAAAAGTTGACCAAGGCAATCGAAAAGACCGAAAAAGTGCCAGCGAAAAAGGTCCCCACCAAGAAAACAAAAACCGTAAAGGCAAAACCAAAATCGACAGCGGCAAAGAAACCTATCAGAAAGAAACTCGTTAAAAAGGTCAAATAATACCGTTGTTGAAAATGATCATCCTAAACTATAATAAGGGCGACTCGGTTAATAGAATCTATCGAGTCGCCCAATTCTTATTTTAATCTAAGTTTGTTACCCTCCACATTATACGGTAATCCAAATCTTTCAGCCAACGATTCAAACGAACTCATCTCTTCGCCCCGCAACATCGAACCAATGCCTTCAAGGGTATCCATTTCCCCAGCATAAAGCAGCATGAGACCGAATCCAAGCAGCGCTTCATCCGGTGTAAAGTTGCAGTGACCAAATCGGTTGATGGGAATATTGACGTGCTCGGTTAAGAACGAACCTTGCGATATGGTTTTCAGGTTGTACAGGAACTCATGAAAATAGGGTACCTGCTGATCATATAATGTGTGAATTGTCACGAGCGGGCTGGGCAAGTCACCAGAGGTGTTATAGAAATTCTGCATATTCGCAATTGCTACCGATGAAGCTGCTCGACGTGGTACAAATAGGTTCAAAATAAAATCATTGTTCGATCCTCGATACCAGGTCCAGCGATTTTCAAATGGAAAACCACCTAAGGTAAGTGCCGCATCCCTGGTATTTACCACGGCATAACGCAAAACATCTTTTACGGTGGTCTCGAGTGATGTATATTTGTCAATCGGATCGAAAGGCAGGTTGGCGACATTCACCCATTGATCGAGCCTGCTTCGGTTTGACGTCCTGAATACGACCGGTTTGACTACGTACTCATAAAATACCTCCCATCTATTTATTAGAAGGTCTGATGGGTTGAACGGATCACCGGGTATAAGCCTTGGGAAAAAGTATTGAAATGTGGCTCGAGCGTCACCGAAAAAATTTATCTGATAGAGGAAATCACCGACGGGGCCGCAAGCTGCAAGACCGGCATCAAAAAGGCCTGGATTTTCTTCAATGAGCAGCGCCGTAATCAAACCTCCTTCTGAAGCACCGGTTACAAACACTCTTGTCGCTGGATCATAACCATATTCATTAAATATATAGTCATTATAAAGAGATACCAGGTCCACGATATCTTCTTTTCCCTGAACAACAGCCAAACCTGTCTTGCTGTAACTGTTTGTGGCAAAACCATATCCCAGGTTCGTAATTACTCTCGGTATTGAGATACCTCCGAAACTTAGCTGGTCTTCTGGTATTTGTACGGGGTCAGTGGCATCTTGAAATCCATGTGCCCATATGACCAGCTTGCCGTTGTAAGATTCAAGAGGCACAGGCATGCAGATTCGGTAGATTGAACCACTACCTTGAACGGCATCTTCACTACACGTGAATTCGCCTTTGGCCGGAGATGCTGCCACCCAAATCAAACAAAACACCACGACAATTATTTTCGAATACTGTTTCGGCTGCATGATGACCTCCTTTCAAGGACAAGATTTAGTGTTTTGAATGAGGCTTGCTTTACGATATACCGGCTTTTAAATGCGCGTTAGGTGTTACGAGGAGGTTCGAATTAGCGAGTAATTAGCGAGAGATGTCGTTGAACTGTTACCGGTATGTTGATAATTTGCAGAATCGTTGTTAGTTGTCAACAAATCGGTACTTAAAAATCGGTTTTGAAATCTATCGAAAGAGACGGCGTTGGTTACACTGTTGAGATGGAAGTCCGGGACGCTTCCAAGGAACTTGTGAAAGAGGGGGAAAGCGCAAAGGTGGACCGGGAATTAGTCACACGGATCTATCATAGGTGTTGTTTAAATTAACGGCGGATTTGATGACATGCGAAAGATAACCGGTTTTTTAAATAAGGTGTCCCTACCAATTCTCGTTATCGCCCTGATCCTTTCTCTGAGTTTTTCAATTCGCAGTGGCATTTGTGGGGAAATAAAGGACAACAAGGCCCTTAACGAGAAGGTTGAAACATTTCTGGAAGCCCACAGAGACACATGGCGTGATTGGAACATCCCTTACTCCGACGGAAAAATCCTGTATGATCTCGTTCTTAAGAATAACTACAAGAAGGCATTAGAGATTGGGACCTCAACGGGACATTCGGCGATCTGGATAGCATGGGCTATGAGCAAAACAGGGGGCAAACTCGTAACGATCGAAATTGATGAAGACCGATACAAAAAAGCCCTTGCCAATTTCAAACAGGCCGGGCTTTCTGGATATATCGATGCAAGGCTCGCTGATGCTCATGAGCTCGTGGATAAACTAAAGGGTCCATTCGATTTTGTGTTTGTCGATGCGGATAAGGACTGGTCCAAGAATTATTTCACAGCGCTTGCACCGAAACTTGAAATCGGCGGTTGCTTTACGGCCCATAATGCAAGAAACTCGGGGATGAAGGGCATCAAGGAATTTATCGACTACGTAAAGGGCCTGCCCAATTTCAAAACCACCATCGACACCACCAGCAGCTCCGGGATTTCGATCAGTTATAAGATAGCAAAAGATTGAGAGGCGTGATGGAAATGGTTCCGAAAATAATTGGAGTAACTTTTGGTCTTGCAGCAGTCGGTCTCTATGCCTGGAAGTTCAAAGAAACGCCATTGTGTAGACCATGAATCATGTTAGCTTTGGGATTCGGCGTCGGGTACGCTGCATATTGGGTTCTGGCACGGTTGCTTTAAAATTTCACACGATTTTTAACGAAATTCAGACCAACCCCATGATCGACCAGGTTATCACGGCGCTTACTGCACTTAAAAATTCAAAGTTCAGATCCCGATTCAAATTAACAGATAAGGACCGCCAATATATTAATGACAAGGGAATCACCACTATTCGATCCCACGCTGATGATTTCATCACATCCCGCTTGGCACCACCTAACCCTAAAAATGACGGAAAACAAACTCCGATGAAAGGACACCCGGTTTTCATTGCGCAGCATGCGACCGCCACATGTTGACGTGGATGCCTGAAAAAATGGTATAAAATCGAAAAGGGGAGGGCGCTAACAGACGATGAAATCGGATTTTTGGTGTACTTGGTAATGGGATGGATAGAGGGACAGATCCGGTAAATTAAAATGGATCGGTTGACGGCTTTTTTGACGGCTTTTATTTCCCTTAAACGGATTTTAACGGTCGAAAAAGGTAATGAAATCAGGCGGAATACGCTCCGGCTCGGCCTTTCACGCCGGCAACACCGGTTCAAATCCGGCTGGGGACGCCAATAATAATATCAAGGACTTACATTAGATTGTGAGTCCTTTTTTTGTGGTGAAGGATTTCTGCCCCCATCGCTATCCCCATCATGGAACCGGGTCGGAATTGCAAGCGCTTGCAATTCGGCTGGCGTTTGAGTCTATAAAAAGGCAAGGCCATTACTGATCCTGCCTTCTGCTAAATCCTGTTATCTTTTTCGATTAGATATCTGTCAGTCTTTTTGAACTATGGTCTCGTCTTGAAATTCCAGTAATGTCTCAATAGTCTGATAGTGAATGTCAACAATATCCTGAATTTCGGGTGCATAGCCGCCAGCCATGGTAACAGCCACCGGTAGCCCGTTTTCTTTGAGATGCTTCAGGACGAGGCAATCCCTTTGGGCCAGTCCCGCCTTGGTTAATGCCAGCCGACCGTAGCGATCCTTTCTATATGGATCAGCGCCGGCAAGGTAAATCACCAGGTCGGCTTTGAATCTCCTTATGGACGCAGTAAGGCCATTTTCAAGAGCATCGAGATAGGTTCTGTCATCCGTCCCGTCTTCCAACTCAATATCCAGATCACTGGTTTCTTTGTGATAGGGAAAGTTGTTCTTGCCATGGATGGAAAATGTGAAAATGGTCGGGTCATCCCTAGCGATGGCGGCCGTGCCGTCCCCCTGATGCACATCACAGTCGACAATCAAGATATTTTCAGCAAGACCCTCGGCCTGCATGGCTTTGGCTGCGATGACACCGTCGTTTAACCAGCAGAAGCCCTGGCCACGATCATAGAAGGCATGGTGGGTTCCGCCGCCGAGATTGGCGGCGACCCCTTCTGATAATGTAGCTTGGCAGGCGGCGATGGTAGCACCGACTGAATACCGGGTCCGTCTCACAATTTGTGGTGACCAGGGCAGACCGACACGCCGGATTTCTTTATTCGTTAAGTCACCCTCAAACAGGCGACGAACATACTCGGCATCATGGGCACGCAGGATCGCCTCACTGGAGGCCGGTTCTGGAACCTGCAGATCGATAAGTTCACCATCTAAACGTTCTGATATCCGCATCCGTAGCAAATAATATTTGTCTTTGGGAAAGTTGTGGTTTTCCGGCAGCGGGATGGGAAATGTGTCGGTGTAGAAAACTTTCAAAACAAATCCCCTATCATATCCGTCATTTCAGGCGAACACCCAGTTTGGCCAGAGGCACCAGAACTCTCGACTTTTCAGGGCTTTCTCCACTGATCAGCTGGCGGGCGTAATCGGGACCGTGGATGCCGGTGCCAAAGGGTCGGCCTCTGGAAACAAGATGAAGATTCAGGGGCATTTTACCGGCATGCGGACTCCTTGATCAATATCGAATCTGTACCCTAAGAAATCACTTAAAGAGATGGAGGCTGCGATCATTAAAGGAGCGCAGAAGAAGTTATGATTTCTGTGGACACAAATTTATTGGTGAGAATACTAACAAATGACGATCCTAACCAAGCACGTCGGGCTGTAAAAATATTGGAAAGTGATGATATTTTTACCCCTCCGTTATGTTTGACTTCGTTAGCCTGGAAGCAATTGATTTTCATCCTCGCCGCTAAAGGTCTGATGGTCGGATCGTCAGCTCTGCGTAAGATGCCAAGGTCCGGCGGGCGATGCTCTTCCAGCTGAAGTGCTCTTCCACCCGCAGGCGGGCAGCCTTTCCCATCGCGACGCGCTTTTCCGGCGACCGCATCAGCGTGTCGATGGCCGCGGCCAGATCCCGTGCGAAGCGCTGTGGATTCTTTGGCTCGGCAGCGGCCGTCCCGGCCGTTTCGAAGGGCACCAGCAGGCCTGTTTTCTCCTGGATCACCACCTCGGGAATTCCGCCGACCGCCGAGGCGACCACGGGCGTACCGCAGGCCATGGCCTCCAGATTGATGATGCCGAACGGTTCGTACACCGAGGGGCAGACAAACACGGCTGCATGGCTGTAGAGGGTTACAAGTCGGTCGACGGGGACCATCTCCCGAATCCAGACCACTTGGTTGGGCGTGTCTGCCCTGACAGCAGCGATCCCGGCGTTTACTTCTTCTTCGATTTCCGGTGTGTCCGCCGCACCGGCGCAGAGGACAATCTGATAAGCTGCTTCGACATGGTGCAGTGCGCGGAGCAGATGAACAATCCCCTTCTGGCGCGTCACTCGCCCGACGAAAAGGATGTACGGCGTGTTCGGATCGATACCGTATTCTTCAAGGAAGGTGGTGTTTCGGGTTGGCCGGTATATTTCGACATCAATGCCGTTGTGAATCACTTGAACCTTTTCAGGAGCGGCGTCGTAAAGGTTCAGGATGTCGTCTTGCATGGCCCTCGATACGGCAATAATCCGATCGGCGTTGAGTAAGGCCGTTTTTTCCAGCCAGCCGGCGGCGTAATAGCCGTTTCCGAGCTGCTCTTTCTTCCAGGGGCGGCTAGGCTCCAGGGAGTGGGTGGTGACCACCAGCGGGATCTGCAGCAGTTGCTTGATCAGGCAACCCGCCAGGTGGGTGTACCAGGTATGGCAGTGGACAACATCGGTGGCCTCAACCGACCCGGCCATGACGATGTTGCGGTAGAGGGCATCCAAAAGCTTCGGCTGCCTGAGCTTTGCGGCGGCCAAGGCTTCCGCGGGACCGATGCCGGTCACCGTTTTGGCGGGACTTTTTTCACGCTGATCGCCGAAGCATAATATTTGCAGCCGATGGTGACCGTTGTCGCAGAGCGCCATTTCGCGGACGAGATGATCGACATGGACGCCAGCGCCTCCATAGATGTGGGGTGGATATTCATTGGTCAGCAGCAGGATGTTCATAATGATGGTATTCCAATCTTTCCGTTTTTGAGCTTTTGCCCTGAATCCTCGATAATTCTCGACCCCTTGAATTCTCCCAAACTAGTATCGGCTGTCCAGCGCTCGATCCAGGTTGAAGGCGGCACTGATCAATGCCAGGTGGGTGAACGCCTGGGGAAAATTTCCCAGTGCTTCCCCCCGCGGACCGGTTTCCTCGCCGTAGAGGCCGAGGTGATTGGCATAGCCGTGCATTTGTTCGAACACCAGCCTGGCGGTATCCAGTCGTTTTTGATCGAAACGTCCGGCGCGGGTCAAGGCCTCCACCAACCAAAACGAACACATGTTGAAAGAGCCTTCTTCTCCCGAGAAATCATCATTAGCATTTTTCGGGTCATAACGATAGACCAGGCTGTCCGAGGTGAGGCCTCCTTTGCGGGGAGGCTTGAAAATGGCATCCAGGGTTTTGAGCATCCGCGGATCTGATGGTGATACGAAGAATACAAGCGGCATGATCAGGTTCGAAGCGTCCAGGGCCTGGCTCTCGAAAGACTGCACAAATGCCTGCCGTTCACGATTCCATCCCCTGCGCATGATTTCCTCGTATATCCGGTCGCGATTCTTCAACCAGCGCGATCGATCCGCCGGAAACGAGCGCTTCTCGGCCAAACGCAGCCCCCTGTCCAGCGCAACCCAGCACATCAATTTGGAAAACACGAAGTGGCGCCTTCCGCTGCGGACTTCCCAGATTCCTTCATCTTTTTTTTGCCAGTTATCGCAGACATAATCGAGCAAGCGGCGCAGATACATCCAAAGTTCGTAAGAGATGGGGCTGCCGTATTTGTTGAAGAGATAGACCGAATCCATCAATTCCCCGTAGATGTCAAGCTGCAGTTGGTTGTAGGCGGCATTGCCGATGCGAACCGGAGAAGAACCGCGGTACCCCTCCAGGTGGTCGAGGGTTATCTCGGTCAGCTCATGTTGCCCTTCGATGCCGTACATGATCTGCAGGGAGTCGTCTTTATCGAGTTCATGACTGCGGGCCGCCAGCCATTCCATAAAACGGGCGGCCTCATCGGTAAACCCGATGCGCAGAAAGCCATAGAGCGTAAAGGCTGCATCCCGGATCCACGTGTAACGGTAATCCCAGTTGCGGTCTCCGCCGATCGCTTCCGGAAGGCTGGTCGTCGGCGCAGCCACGATAGCACCAGTTGGAACGAAGGTCAGCAGTTTCAACACCAGGGCGGAGCGATGAACCATCTCGCGCCAACGGCCGGTGTATGTGCATTTGGACAGCCAATGCCGCCAGAAATCGATGGTTTGAGCAAAAACCTCGGCCGCTTCCTCTTCGGACATGCACTCCCGACAGCCGCCGTCGCGTTCGGCTTCCTGTAGGATGAAGACGGCCGACCGGCCTTCATCGAGAGTGAACTCCGCCACGGCGCCGCCGTTTTGCCCCTGCAGGGGGATTCTGGTGGAAAGTGCCAGACTCATGACCGAAGAGTGAAAAACTGTCCCCTTCGATGTGATCTTCAACTCGTGAGGATCGCGGGCGTAGTTGAAGGCCGGACGGCACTCCAACCGGAAGGTCATGCTGCCGCGCACGGCCGTTACTTTTCGAAACAGTTGATGGTGATGATCCTCTTCACTGTGGAGATGTTCATGAGCCGTCATGTAATCGGTGATCTCGCCGACGCCATCGACCATGAGAAAGCGGGTGATCAGAACATTGGTTCCGGGCCAGTAGTGCTGCCGGCATACCGGCTCCCCGGAGGCCGGTGCAATTTTGAAGCGTCCCCCTTTGCCATCGTCGAGAATGGCGGCGAAGACGCTGGGGGAATTAAAGTGCGGAAAACAGAGCCAATCGATCGACCCGTTCATCGCCACCAACGCAGCGGTGTGCATGTCACCGATGACGCCGTAATTTTCGATCGGCTGATAGGTCAATTGATGGCCTCCAAAAATAATGCAGTTTGTACAGATTATAACGCTATCCAAATAACAACAATAATATCAATAGGCAAGATCCTGTACCCTTTATCTGTACAGTTCCTGCACGTATCGATCGGCCGCCTCCTTCCATCTGAAACGGGTGGCAGCGGCATTTTTACGGATTTTTCCCCAGGCAGCGGGGTTTTGGCGTTTCAAGGCTACGGCTTCAAGAGTCGCGCAGACAAAGCCGTCCACCTGTTTCTCAAGGGTGTCGCCGGAGAAGGTAAAGCCGTTCCGGCCGTCGTCAACCGTGTCTTTCAAACCGCCGACGGCATGCACCAGGCAGGGTTGGCCCTCCCGCATAGCCAGCATCTGGCTCAGACCGCAGGGTTCGAACGAGCTGGGCATTAAATACAGATCACCAGCAGCATAAAGGGCTTTGGCGCAATTTTCGGAATAGCCGTTGACGAAGATAAAGTTTTCATAGTGTGCACTGGTCGTGGTAAAAAATCTTTCGTAGTCGCGATCGCCGCTGCCCTGCAAAATGTAGCATCCCCGGGGGCCGATCCCTTCCAGGATTTCATGCAGAGCCGATTTTCCATTACTGCTGTTTTGCCTCAACAACAGCATTTTCTGCTCCCCTACCCTGGCGACACTCGTGAGAAGCACATCCGGATCCTCGTTCCGGCCGTTTTTATCCAATGTGCGCGCAACAGCGACAAACTGGGCGGCGGGAACCGCATCGCTATCGCCGCTCCATCGAATCGCCTCCCGACGAATCAGATTCAGCAGGTCGTCAAAACCGACCCGCCGACCGGGTTCAGTTCGAGAGTAGCGGCACCCATTGAGAATACCGATCAGTCGGCCCTCCCGATGAACCTGTTCCAAGTCGGCTTCGAGGCCTTCTCCACCGTAAAACTGCGGTTTGCGGCTCGGTTGCCGGATATCCCTCGCGTAGGAGGGGGATACTGTGTGAACCCGATCCGCCAGACGGATTCCCACCGCCATCAGGTTGATGCAATCGGGCCAACGGGGGTCAGCCACCGTGGCCCAATCGTAGCGCAGTCCAGGAAACCAGGCTTCCAGTGACGATGCACTGCCCCGCAACGGCCGCACGCCTTGGAATGCCAGGTTGTGGATGCTAAGCACGCTGCGGCAGTTCCGAATTGCCGAGAAGTCCGGGTGAAACCGCCCCAGCAGGGCCGCGAGAGCCGCATGCCAGTCGTGCAAGTGAATGACGTCGAACGTCCCGATCACTTTCCGGGAAACCGCAGCAACAACGGCGGCACTGAAAAAGGCGAAGCGTGAACCGTCGGTAAAAAAAGGC
>Ga0316198_10001809_pt1 | contig 12750 bp, 11 predicted proteins | sample OudBieAanoxic_MG_FD_204935 | JGI IMG/M metagenome (GOLD analysis project Ga0316198, IMG submission 204935) | Coastal sediment microbial communities from Oude Bieten Haven, Netherlands - site A anoxic | ecosystem: Environmental > Aquatic > Marine > Coastal > Sediment | place: Netherlands... | reverse complement strand
CCCCGAGAGCGGTGTCGCTTCCGAGCAGGCCGCGGGCAACCTCGTTGTAGGTGCCGTCACCGCCGTAGGCCAGGACCAACGGATGGCCGGCGGCGGCCGCTTCACGAGCGAGCTCGGCGCCGTGACCGGGCTGCTCGGTGTGGCGCCAATCGAGCTTGACCCCGCATCGGTGCCCGGCTGCGTCGAGATCCGCAAACGATCGCAGCAGCCGGCCCCCTCCGGCGGTCGGGTTGACGATGATCGGGATCGACCTCAATCCGCCTCCTCGAAGAGGGTCCCCCCCGCCGCCGCGGGTGTGAGTCCCAGATGGCGGTAGGCCCGCGGAGTCACCATTCGGCCACGCGGGGTTCGTTGGAGCAATCCGATCTGGAGGAGATAGGGCTCATTGATGTCCTCGAGGGTGCCGCGATCCTCCCCAAGCGACGCCGCGAGAGCCTTGAGACCCACCGGTCCGCCGTCGTAGATCTCGATGATGGTGGTGAGGAGCCGGCGATCGAGGTGGTCGAGCCCAAAGGCGTCGACCTCCATTTGTTCGAGCCCGAAATTGGCCGCTTCGAGGGTCACGCCATCGGTGCCGAGGTGGTGTGCGAAGTCCCGGACGCGACGCAGCAGACGGTTGGCGATTCTCGGTGTTCCTCGGGCTCTCATCGCGATCTCGTCCCGGGCGTCGTCCTCGACTTCGATGTCGAGGATTCGGGCCGATCGTTCGATGATGGCGGCAAGTTCTTCGGGCGGATAGAACTCGAGCCGGTGGACGATGCCGAATCGATCCCGCAGCGGCGCGGTCAGCAGACCCGTCCGGGTGGTGGCGCCGACGAGAGTGAAGTGGGGGAGGGTCAGGCGTACGCTGCGCGCGGCGGGCCCCTGGCCGATGATGATGTCGAGTTCGTAGTCCTCCATGGCCGGGTAGAGGATCTCCTCCACGGCTGCGGGAAGCCGGTGGATCTCGTCGACGAAGAGCACATCACCGGGCTGGAGATTGGTCAACATGGCCGCGAGATCACCCGGTCTCTCGAGCACCGGTCCCGAGGTCACGTGGACCTCCGCATCCATCTCGTTGGCGACGATGTGGGCAAGGGTGGTTTTGCCGAGACCGGGCGGGCCGAAGATCAAGACATGATCGAGGCTCTCGCCGCGGTTGCGGGCCGCGCTCATGAAGACGCCGAGGTTGGTCACGAGTCGCGCCTGGCCGATGAATTCCTTGAGATGACGCGGTCGCAGCGTCTCCTCGAGGCGTTTCTCGCCAGGGCCGAGATCGGGAGCCAATACTTCACTGGTCATGGATTGAGGGTACACGAAATTAAGGGGGTTGAGGTCTTGGGGTCCTGAGGTCTTGGGGGCTTGTCGTCGCAACCACGCAGACACCAAGACACGAAGGAGGGCGCGAAGACATCGCAATGGAGTCTGACGATATGGACCTCACCGGAGGCCGTTTGAGCTTTTACGAGCTGGCCGCCTGGGTGGCGGCGAAGAACAAAGCGCCCTCTGCCCGACGACATCCCCAGTCAACCACTGGAAATCAACCCGAACGTATGACTGGCTCGGTTCCGGTTTGCGTCGATCTCAGCGTTTGAATCAGTCTTCGACCGAGGTACAGCTGGACTGTGATCATGCAGATCCCAATGATCCCGAGAAACGGGGTTCGTAACCACCAGAATTCGATTCCCCCGGCAGCCAGTTCCTGGAAATGGGGGACCATTTCGGTACCGTCGCCCACACCACTGAGTCCGCGATCCCTCTCACCATCCAGAAGAACAGCGCAATCAGCGACGCGGAAACCAGAGGATTGATCAGCCCGGTGAAGAATGCCGAGGGCTTTCTGCGAACCTCTGTCAGATTCCTTCGGACTGGTTCGGCACCGGTCACCTCAGGCGCCTTGACCAGATTCTCAATCGCCACACCCAATACACCAGTGGGAACCGAGGCCAGGGTCAACCCTGGTGGTAGTGTGAGGTACAACCGACCGTCGAGACCCTCCGAGACATAGGGCTTGAGGTATCGCTGCTTGTCCAAATCGTACCGGTCATCAGGAAGCGAGAGTTGCCCTGTCGTGACGGCGTTGACCACGAGATCGTAGTGGAGCAGGTTGTCCCCCGTGCAGATCCCCTTGAAGGTCAACACGTAGAGACAGAAAAAGAAGAGGAAGAACAACAGACACAGTGATCGGATATCTGGCTCCGTCGCCTCTCTTACCCGGAACCGAGCGATCACATTTCCTCCGATTCGTTCTTGTTCCTTAATAGAGCCTTCGCGTCAATCCTACCTCCGCAAACTCGAAATCCTGCGGAGTTTTGGAAAACGGGGCCCCAACCCCCTTTCCCACAGCCCCCGCACCCTCGACGACGAATGAAGACACAGGAGGACGCCCCCGGGGTTCTGCGATGGGTTTTTCCTCACCCCGTCAGAAATCAGCTCGGGGTCCGACCCCGGGTGGATTTCTGAGGGCGGGCGGGTGGCGGGGTGGGGGGTGGGTCAGTCCACGACAACCGCGCCGGGGTGCATGCCGCAGACCCACGGCCGTGACGGAGTCACGGCTCGGCTTCGGCGCGCAGGATTCGGCGAATGTCCGACATTCGGCGGATCCGAGCACCGAAGACGAAAGCCACCGGCCCCTGGGGTCGGCGGCGGTGGGTCGTCTGAGGACTCGACCTACTTCGTCAGGTACTGCAGGGCGAGACGGAGGACCTCACCGACATCGCCTGAGGGGTTGTCGGCCATGACGGCCTCGACGGCCTGCATGGCCTGCGCCTGCCGGTAGCCGAGGTTGACCAGCGCCGACGCGGCATCGCCCCTGAGGTCGCCGCCCGTGGCCGCGGTGGTGCTCAGCTTGCCCTTGAGCTCGAGGAGGATCCGTTGGGCGGTCTTCTTGCCCACCCCGGGCGTCATGGTCAATCGTGCAAGATCGCCGCCGGCCACCACCGTTGCGAGTTCGTCGGGCGCCAACGAAGACAGCACCGCCAAGGCGATCCGAGGTCCCACTCCCGCGACGGCGATGAGGCGCTCGAAGGCCTCGAGTTCATCGGTGCCGGAAAAACCGTAAAGCTCGATGCCGTCGTCTTTGACCCGGGTGTGAATGAGCAGCGCGGCGCTCTGACCCTCGGGCAGGTTCTGAATCGCGCGCAGGGTGGTCGAGACGAGATAACCGACGCCGCCGACATCGACGATGACCCGGCCCGGATCGATCTGGTGAATCCGGCCTTCGAGTCGTCCGATCATCTCGTCTTCCGAGCCGGGCTAGCCCTGCCGATTGAACGCCTGCCTGAAGGCGTCGTCGGCCGTCACAACGGTGTCGCGACGCCGTTCGTTGACGATGGCGATGAGCAACTGCTGTGCTCTCTCGGCAAGCAGCCTCGCCCGGACGGCGTCGCGTTCGCTCGTCAGCTCGTCGGGGCCGATGAGTCGGAGCGTCTCGATCCGCGCCACCGCTGATCCACGGTCGCCAATCCGGATGGGACCGACGATGCCGCCCTCAGCACTGCCGAAGACCGCCTCGTCGAGGGCAGCCGCCGACCCGATGTTACCCACGGGAGTGCCCCAGCGGTGGTCTCGCGCCTGCGCAACGGTGCCGTTGAAGGTTTCGGAGAGGGTTTCGGCATCGCCCCCGTCCCGCCACAACGTCGCCACTTCGGTGGCTCGCAGGGTCGCGATTTCGAGGGCCCGGTCATGACGCAGGCTTGTTTCGACCTGCAGTTGGACATCTTCGAACGGCGCCAATCCTTCGGGTCTGATCTCTGAGAGCTGCCACACCATCCAGCCGCGCGGAATGGCCCGCGGGCCGCTGACCGCACCGACATCCACTCCAAAGACCTCGGTCGTGAACTCGGGACCTTCACCGGTGCCTGCAATGGGTTGACCCGCGGTGGTTGGCGGGCTCTCGTTGAGCACCACGGACTCGTCTTCGTCGGCGATGAGCTGCCATCCCTCGTCGTCCGCCGGGAGATCGGTCTGGAGACGGGCGGTGAGATCACGGGCACGTTTCTCGGCCTCGATGGAGGCGCGTCCCTCGAGAACGCGGAAGCGAACCTGCTCCTGGACGTCTTCAAACGGGCGTTGGCTCTCCGGGCGGAACCCATCGATCTTGATGATGTGATACCCGAATTGACTCTTCACCGGTCCGACGATCTCTCCGGGTTTGGCGCCGAAGACCGCCTCGTCAAACTCGGGGACCATCCGTCCACGACCGAACCAGCCGAGATCTCCGCCGTTGTCCTTGGAACCGGGATCATCGGAATGCTTCTTGGCAAGCGCGGCGAAATCACCGCCCGCAAGCGCGATCTGAGCGACGCCGTTGGCGCGAAGCTCGGCGTCATTCTGGGTATCGACATCGGCATCGGGCGCGACGCGAATGAGAATATGAGCGGCCTGAGCCTGCTCGTCCTCGAGGAACTCATCGAGATGGTCGTCGTAGTACGCCTGAAGCTCGGCGTCATCCACCGGAAGTTGCCGACGAAGCCGGGAGGTCTCGACCACGAGATACCGGATGACCCGCTGTTCTTCACGCTGGTATTCATCGGCCGTGGCCTCATAGTGGGCTCTGGCCTCGTCTTCGGTAATGGAGACCTCGCTGAGGAATCGCTCATATGGGAGCATGATCGCGTCGAAATCCGCAAGTTCACGCTCGCGCCGGATGCTCAGCTCGACCTCGTCGTCCCCGACATAGACCCCACGTTGCATCATCGATGTGAGCTTGCTGAGCGCGAGATCATTCTTGCGCGAGCGTTCAAACTCAGACGGAGTCATCTGCAGGTAGCCGCGGAGAATCCGCTCATAGGTCTCTGGTCCGACAAAGTCGCCGTTCTCATCCTGGAACAATGCGGTGTTCAAAATGTCATCGCGTAGTTCCTGTTCGGAGACCGAGATGCCGGTCCGGTCGGCCTCCTCGAGGAGGAGCGTCCGGTTGGTGAAATACGCCACGGTTTCATCATAGAGATTGATCTGACCCTTGATCTCATCCCAACGGTCACCGAACTGCTGCGAGTACTGCTGCTCGAAGCGGCGCATCTGACCGAGAAACTCGTTTCTGGAGATGACGGTGTCGCCCACCCGAACGGCGGTGTCGCCGGTTCCGCCGGGGCCACCGGATCCACCGGCCCCCCAATCGACAAAAACCAGCAGAACGAAAACGGCAACAACTCCCCAGAGAATGAACTTGAGGTGGCGCAAATTATCACGAAGCCATTTCAGAGCCATGAACGTCCTCCCAAGGACCCGATCAGGACAGCGAAGTCTACCCGAGCTTCGATGGGGGCGCAAGGGTGGTGCGGCTCCTTGCTGCTTATGAACGAGCATGTTACGGTTCGAGATGGAGGATTAACTGCGTGCGAAGCTCGATCCAGATTGACTGGTATGTCATCAAACTCACGAACATTCGGCGGATCGTCGCCATCGTGATTACCGGGGCTGTCGCCGCCGGTCTGGTCTTCCTTGCATACCAGCGTCTCAATCTCCCTCCCGAAGCGCTCGCTCGAAAGGCGATCGAAGCTGCCGAATTGGCCGAATCCAAGGCCGAAACCCAGGTCCTGCCGCAGAATCTCCGGCGAGAACTGGGGCAGGCTTCGGCTCAACTCGAGCTTGCCCGTGAAAACTACCTCGCGGATCGTTGGTCCATGGCGGAATCCGAGGCCGACAGCGCCCGGCTTCGTTTTCTCGCCCTCGCCGGATCGGGTACCCGCCAGCTTTCCGGGGTCGGTGAGTTTTTCAGCCTGGAAGGGCGTGTTCAATTGCAGCGGGCGGGTCAGTCCGAGTGGGACAACGCGCAACCACGAACACCGGTTTTCAACGGCGACTTCATCCGCTGCGGTCGGGATGGCTCGGCGGAGATTCTCTTCACCGACGGAAGCCTCTACCGGATCTCCCAGAACTCGCTGCTCGAAATCCAACACAAAGCCGAGTCCGAAAACTCGAGCGGAGCGGTCAAGATGCGGATCGGTCGAATCCACGTCATGACCTCAGGATCGACGTCAACGGTCACCACCGACACCACCGAGACCGAGATCGCCAGCGACAGTCGGGTCGAGGTCGATGTGGACGAGGGCGTCGACGGCGCGACCCGGGTCGCCGCATTTGATGGCGGCGCGCGAGTTCGTGGCGCCGATGGCGCCGAGGTCGTCCTAGCCAGTCGCCAACTGGTGGAGTCGAGCAGCGCCGGCGGCCTGTCATCGACCAGGGCGATCCCGAACCCCCCACTTTTGCTCGCACCCCAGAACAACACCAGCATCGACATGAAAAAGGAAAGCGTGATCACCCTCGAGTGGCGCGGCCGGGCCGAGGACCAGGCGGTCCACCTCCAGGTGAGCCGTTCGCGACGATTTGTCGACGAGGCCATGGAGGTCGAGAGCCGGGATATCCGCTCCGACAGCGCCCGCTTGAAGATTGTCGCCCCCGGAACCTATTTCTGGCGTGCGGCTCTGATGGGTGAGAACGACGTCGAGAGCGAATGGTCTCAGGTCCGTCGTTTGAGGATCTACTCATCTCTCCAACGCGCCATCCAGGCCGACCGCACCGCACCACAACTCACTCTCATGCCGACCCAGCAGCTCGGCTCCATGTTTATCATCCAGGGCCGAACCGAGTCCGGCGCCGCGGTGACCGTGAACGGCGAACGGGTCGTCACCGACGCCGACGGTCATTTTCGTAAGATGATCGAAATCCCGCGCGAAGGGTGGAACAATATCGAAGTCCTGGCCACCGATCCGGCAGGCAACGAGACCAGCCGCAATGAGCGGGTCTTCGTGGAGGTTTATTGATGCCGTTGTCCAGCCTACTCGGGCTGTTTTCGTCCGATCTAGCCATCGATCTGGGGACCGCAAACACCCTGGTTTATGTCCGGGGCCGCGGCATCGCCGTCGTCGAGCCATCCATCGTTGCCGTCAACCGCATCACCAATCGCGTCGAGGCGGTCGGCGCCAAGGCCAAGGATATGTTGGGAAAGACACCGTCCAACATCCAGGCCATCCGACCCATGAAGGACGGCGTGATCGCCGACTTCGAAGTCACCGAAAAGATGCTCGAACACTTCATCAAGAAGGCCCATGGCCGGTCGTTTCTCGTCCGTCCCAGAATCGTCATCTCGGTGCCGTCGGAGATCACCCAGGTGGAAAAACGCGCGGTCAAGGACACCGCTCTCAAGGCCGGCGCCAGCGAGGTCTATCTCATCGAGCAGGCTATGGCGGCTGCCATCGGAGCGGGACTGCCCATCACCGAGCCGTCGGGCAACATGATCGTCGACATCGGCGGCGGCACCTCTGATGTGGCGGTGATCTCGCTCGCCGGTGTCGTGTACTCGCGGTCGGTCAGGGTGGCCGGCAACGAAATGGATGAGGCGATCATTCAGTACCTGAAGAAGAAATACAATCTTCTCCTGGGTGAGCGGACCGCCGAGATGATCAAAATGGAGATCGGCTCGGCCTACCCGCTCGACGAACCCCTGAGCATGGAGGTCAAGGGCCGAGATCTGGTCGAGGGTGTGCCCAAGAACCTCACGATCACCGATGAGGAGATCCGCGAAGCGCTCACGGAGATCGTCGCCACCATCGTTGACGCTGTCCGCAACGCCCTCGAACGGACACCCCCCGAGCTCTCGGCGGATATCATGGACAAGGGGATCATCCTCGCCGGCGGCGGTTCTCTGTTGAAGAATCTCGACAAACGGTTGCGCGAAGAAACCGGCTTACCCGTGGCTCACTGCGAGGAACCATCGTCCGCCGTGGTCCGTGGTACCGGCCTCATGCTCACCAACATCGACCTGCTGCGCAAGATCGCGATTGCCTGAGCGGAACTCTCTCACCGGGTTTGACCGCCCGACGGCGAGATCTCCGGATCGTCAATTTTTTCTGATAGACCGCCGGTCGGCGGTGGAAGGTTGAGTCTGCGCGCGTGACGGATCGGCGGATTCTCATTCTGCGCACCGTGCTGCTGTGGATTCTGCTCGAGATCCTCGCGGCGGCACAGGTGCAGACTCCCGGCGGCGAACGGGTGATCTCGGCATGGGTGCGGGCGGCGATCTCACCCGTCCTCTGGACCGGCGAGGCCATCGGCTCGTTTGTCGGCGATGCCGTAACGGGGGTGTCGGAATCGGCAACCCTGCTGGTCACCAACCGGGAACTTCAACTCGAACTCGAAAAGACCAAAGCGCTCAACCGGATCATGGCCGAAGACATGGCCGCTCACCTCGAACTCAACTCTCTTGCGGGGTTGGTCCCAAATCTCACGGCCACGGCGGTTCCGGCGCGGACAACCTTCCGGGATCTGGCGCGAGGACGAATGATCGCCCTGGTCACGGGCGATCGCCGCATCCCCGCCGACACCCCCGCCATCGCCTCAACCGGAGTCATCGGCCGCGTCATCCACTCCGAGGGACGTCGATGCTGGATCGAACTCATCACCCATCCGGTCGCAGCGGTCGCCATCCAGACCCTCGACGGCCGGGTCCAGGGCCTCGCCGTCGGCAGCGACACCGGCGAGCTCGAGATCCAGTTCATCCCACGCCAGGCCGAACTCATGCGGGGTGACGAACTCGTGACCAGCGGTGCCGACGGAATCTATCCGCCGGGCCTTCTGGTGGGTACCGTAACCGCTGTCCGAGAGAGCGACAAGGCTTTTTTGGAGGTCCGCACCGAACCGGCTGCGGCCCTCGCCACCGTTCGGGTCGTGCTTCTGCTCGATGGATGGATGAGCCCGATGCCCTCGAGAGAGATGACCCCATGAAAGCAGCTATTCTGGTCACCTTGACCCTCGTCGCCCAGGTTGCTCTGGGTTTGCCGGAGTCACCGACCTGGCTGACAGCCATCCTTCTGCCCATGGTTTTCGTGGTCGGGGCGCCGCTGATGATGGCGGAACGGCGCTGGCCCCATTTTGCTCTCCTCCTCGGTCTCGCCTGGGATCTGGTCTTGGAACCGGTGGTTGGTCCGGGCGCCATCGCGTGGAGCGCATCGGCGGTGGCGCTTGGTTTTGTCGTGCCATTGGTCGCCGATCGATCACCGAGAGCGTGGATCGCCTTCGGTGCCCTCGGGGCCGGTCTGATGATCGTCGTTCGGCACCTCGCTCTCATGCCCCTCGGGCTCGCCACCGAATTGACCGGGCGCTATCTCCTCCTCAGCGTCGTTCTCACCTCGCTGTGGTGTGGCCTGGTCGGCTGGATCATCGCCCTCGATCTGCCGACGAGGTGGATCACGCACCGGGCGAAGAGACTCCGATAGTGGAGATTCGCGAGGATCTCGGTCCGGTCCGGCGACGCAGCATGATGATGCTGCTGGCGATCTTCCTCGTCCTCGGGGCTCTTCATTTCCGGATGGCCCAGCTCCAGCTCATCGAGGGCGTCCACTGGCGGCAGATGGCCGAGAACAATCGTCTTCGCCGTCTTCCTCTGGCCGCGGTCCGGGGCCGAATCTACGACCGCCGCGGCCAGGTCCTGGCCGACAACCTGCCGGCCTGGAATCTCCTCCTCTTTCCCGATGAGGCCCGCAACCTCAATGAAACCGTGCTCTTTGTCGCTGATCTCGGAATCGGCGGGGCGGCTTCGCTCCATGATCGAGTCAACAAACGCAGTGTCGACCGCCTCGCACCGATGGTCGTGGGCGAAAACCTGGACTGGAACCAGGTCGCGCGGGTGCGCTCCCACCAGAGCGATCATCCCGAACTCTCAATCGTTGCCGGTTTTCGCCGGCACTACCCCCTCGGTCCCGCCGTCGCCCACGCCGTCGGACACCTCCGGATGGTTTCGGAGGAGGAGTTGGTGGCGAACCCGCGGCTCGATCCGAACTCCCGCGTCGGCGCCATCGGTGTCGAAGCTCTCGCCGATGATTTTCTCACCGGTCGGACCGGTGAACGCTGGGTGGTGGTCTCGGCGGTAGGCCGTCAACTCGGGGTGGTGCGGGAGATTTCTTCGACATCGGGAAAGGACCTCGCCGTCACCCTCGATGCCGACCTCCAACGGGTCGCGGCTCAGGCCATGGGCGAAAGGGGCGGCGCGGTTGCGGCCATCGACCCGAACAATGGGGCGGTCCGAATACTGTACTCGGCGCCGTCCTTCAACCCCGAGCTCTTCTCGGGAAAGCTGTCGACCGAGGATTGGAATGAGCTTTCCAATGACCCCCGGCTCCCCCTCCAGGATCGGTGTCTTCAGGGAACCTACCCGCCGGGTTCCACCATCAAGCCGTTCCTCGCGCTGGCCGCACTGACCGAAGGCGTCGTCACACCCGACTGGTCGGTCCACTGCAGCGGTGGGGTGGTTCTCCATGGTCACCGGTTCCGTTGTTGGCGCCGAGGCGGCCACGGCAAGGTCAACCTCTTGCGATCCCTCGAGGCGTCGTGCGACATCTACTACTACCAACTCGGCCAACGACTGGGAATCGACAGGATGGCCGGGTGGCTGGAGGCCTTCGGTTTCGGTCGTCGAACCGGAGTCGGTCTGCCGTCGGAGGCATCGGGCCTCATCGGGAGTCCCGAGTGGAGCCGCCGTGTGCGAGGCACGCCGTGGTATCCAGGTGAGGCGGTGTCGGTGTCCATCGGCCAGGGTCCCGTACTCGCGACCGCGCTCCAGTTGGCCCGGGGGTTCGCAGCACTCGCCAACGGCGGCCGTTTGGTCACTCCGCATGTCGTGGTGAACCCGGAGGGCGCCGATTCCATCGATCTCAACCTGGATCCGGCACTCCTCGAGCAGGTCAAGAGCGGCCTTGAGTTGGTGGTCCACGGCGATCAGGGAACGGCTCGATCATTGGCGGCGCTTCCGGTGGCCGGAAAGACGGGGACCGCTCAAGTGGTTCGCCTCCAGGAGGGGGTTGACTCGGCTGATCTGGCGCCGCATCTCCAGCATCACGCCTGGTTCGTCGGTTGGGCGCCCATCGATGATCCGCAGATTGTGATCGCGTTGGTCGTCGAGCATGGTGGGGGAGGAGGGAGCATCGCAGCGCCCACCGCATCGATCATCCTGTCGGCGGCCCTCGGAGAGAATGTCGACCCGGCACCCGGCCAGGGCCAAGAGAGGTAAGATCAGTTTATGGAACACCGTATCGACGCCTGGCTGATTCTCGCCGTCGCCGGCATCCTCGGGGCGTCGTTGGTGACCCAGAATGCAGTGGCGGGCGTCGTCGGACCCCAGTTGCTGGCCCGGCAGCTCCTGTGGGCCTGCGCCGGCATGCTGACGCTTCTGGCTCTTTCCCGCGTCCGTCTCGATCTCTACGCTCGCGTCGCCCCGCTGGTCTATCTTATCGGCCTCGCAGCGCTGGTGGCCGTCCTCTTCTTCGGCGAAATACGCAGCGGCACCCGCGGCTGGTTTGCCCTGGGTCCTCTGACGATCCAACCGAGCGAGTTCGCGCGTGTGGCAACGATCCTGATGGTCGCAGCATGGCTCGGGCGCCGAAGCGGTTCCGGGCTTTCGGCGAAGGAGGCGGCGGTGTTGGTCGCTCTCGTCGGCGCGGCGGCCGGTCTGGTGGCGCTCGAGCCCGATCTCGGGGTGACGGTGACCTATCTTCCGGTGGCCGTCGCCGCCCTGTGGATCGGCGGTCTTCCACGCAGGGCCTGGATCGGTCTCGTCGCCCTCGGCATTCTGGTCGGTGTCTTCGCCTGGCACACCGTGTTGAAGGATTTCCAGAAGGAACGGGTCATGACCGTCCTCGACCCCGAGCGCGACCCGTATGGGGTCGGCTACCAGGTGCGACAGTCGAAGATCGCCGTCGGCGCCGGTGGGCTGGCCGGCCAGGGGGTCGGTCACGGCTCGCAGTCACTGCTCCGGTTCCTCCCTGCTCAACACACCGACTTCGCGTTTGCCGTATGGGCCGAGGCAACCGGTTTTGTCGGAGCGACCGGCCTCCTCCTGGCCTATGCCCTGCTGCTGTATCGCATAGGGATGGCGGCGGTTGTCGCGGAAAACCGCTTTGGTCTCGTCTTGGCGGTCCTGGTCTGCGCGTGGCTTGCGTTTCAGGTGGTGGTCAATCTCGGGATGGTCCTCGGGCTACTACCGACGACCGGAATCACGCTGCCGCTCTTTTCCTATGGCGGCTCGTCGCTGCTCTCGACCTGTGCGGCCCTCGGCGCGGTACAGTCGGTCTGGCGGCATCGTTTGGTGAATCAGTAATGAACTCCATCCTCTTTCTCTCGGTCAATCCCTTCGAGACCCGGGTCGCCCTGCGCGAGAAGTCGCGCCTGGTCAGCTACCGAGCCGAACGACACCGGACATCATCGGTGGTCGGCAATCTCTACAAGGGCCGGGTCACCCGCGTCCTTCCGGGCATGCAGGCGGCGTTTATCGATATCGGACTCCCCCGCGATGGATTCCTCTATGTCCGTGAGGCCGGCGGCATCATGGATGACTTCACCGATATTTTCAGGGTCGGCGACGAGCCGGGACCCACCGAGATCGTAGAGACCGATATCGGCGATCTCCTCCGCCAAGGACAGGAGATCCTCGTCCAGGTCGTGAAGGACCCCATCGGCACCAAGGGTGCTCGGCTGACCACCCACATCACCCTACCCGGACGCTTTTTGGTCTACATGCCCACCGTGGAACAACTCGGTGTCTCGCGACGGATCACCGACGACGACGAGCGCGGTCGGCTCAAAGCCGTGATCGACGAGTTTGGCGGGGGCGGATGGATCGTCCGCACCGCGGGGGAGGGACAGGGTGGCGTTGAGCTGGGGGCGGATCGACGCTATCTCGTCAAACTCTGGGAACAGATCCAGAACGCCACGGATCGAATCAACGCGCCCTATCTCGTCCACCATGAGCTGAGCGCGGTCCTGCGCGCGGTCCGG
>Ga0316198_10001807_pt1 | contig 12758 bp, 11 predicted proteins | sample OudBieAanoxic_MG_FD_204935 | JGI IMG/M metagenome (GOLD analysis project Ga0316198, IMG submission 204935) | Coastal sediment microbial communities from Oude Bieten Haven, Netherlands - site A anoxic | ecosystem: Environmental > Aquatic > Marine > Coastal > Sediment | place: Netherlands... | reverse complement strand
TGCCTCGAAGGTGCTCGGCGCCGACGGGCCGGGCCGGCGCGGTTGATGAAGCCATGGCGTGGGTTGTCGATCTCAGTGTGGGGCCGGGAACGGAGGATGTCCTAAAGGAAGGCTAAAGGAGTTGCAAAACCGGCGATCGTGATCATCCGATCCTCGTCGGCGCCTTGCGGGCGGGACGCCCGCACCACAATGATGCGAAGCCTGTTGATGGCGAAATAAGATATATAGTATGATCATACTCATGAAAAGAGTCACCGTCACGTTGCCGGAGGAGTTGGTTTCCGAGATAGATCGCTGGGAAGCCAACCGCAGCAGGTTTGTCCTGGTCGCCGCTGAGCGCGAGCTCGAAGCGCGAAGGCAAGAGGCGCTCGAGCTGTCCTTGAACAATCCGCATGCAGAGAGTTTTCAAGTGGCGGAAGCAGGGATCGAGGATTGGGATTCGGTTTGGACCGCTGACGATGAAGCACTCGTTGATGAGAGCGCAGGTCGAACCATTCGCTGGGTGCCCGAAGAAGGTTGGGTGGAGGACGACGAGTGAAGCGCGGGACGGTGGTTCTTGTTTCTCTTGATCCCACCACGGGGCATGAGCAACGTGGAGCCCGTCCTTGCATCGTGGTCACGAACCCGACGGTGTCCTCGGATCAGCGGTTTCCCATGCTCGCGATCGTCCCGGTCACGGGAACACCGGGCGAAGGTGCGCTCTACCCGAACCTGCTGCCTGGATCGTCTGGACTTCGGCAGCCGTCGTGGGTGTTGACCGACCAGATTCGGGCCGTGGACAAGCGGCGAGTGATCAGAGTGTTTGGGATGATCACGCCGGATGAGATTGCGGATATCGACGACGGAATCCGATTATTTCTCGGGCTAGTGCGATCCGGGGGTTGCAGTGACCAATCTCGAATTGACGATTAACATCTAGCTTGTTAATCTAGCTGTTAAGGAGTCGTTACATGGAAACGAATAACAACCTCATCGAGATCGGAGCCTTCGAGGCAAAGAATCGACTCTCCGAACTTCTTCGTGCTGCGGAGGCGGGAAGGTCTTTCGTCATTACTCGACGAGGTCGGGCGGTCGCTCGTCTGGTTCCAATGAAGGATGAGGCGCCAAAGGATCTTCGGGCGTTGCAGGAAGCGTTTGTCGAGTTCCGCAGCGGGATCGAAGGGACGGTGAATATCCGCGATCTCGTCGAAGAAGGCCGCCGGTGGTGAAGGGTTGGGTGGTAGACACCTCGATGGCTCTTGCGTGGGCTCTTCCCGATGAGGAATCTCCTTCTGCCGATGAATTCTGGCAGGAGGTTCACACCGAGGTTCCTCTCCACGTGCCGGCCTTGTGGTGGTACGAGTGTGCCAACGCGTTGGTGGTCGCCAGGCGTCGAAAACGGTTGACCGAGGAGCAGGCGGTCCATCTCGGAAGCATGCTCGCTGCGCTGCCCTTGAAGACCGCCATGAGCCCTGCGGGCGATGATCTGGTTCGGCTTCACATGCTGGCGGAACGACACGGATTGTCCGCGTACGATTCGGCGTACCTGGATCTTGCCGATCGATTGATGGTTGGGCTGGCAACCCTCGATGGGCGACTGAAGAAGGCCGCGCAGGCTAAGGGTATTCGCGTCTACACGGGTTGAAGCCCAGCACGCGCCGGATTGCACTACAGTAGTCCGCCATGGAAACCACGACTTTAATCTCCGCCGACCAGACCTGGGCGCTTTGGGCGGTGCTGCTTTCGGCCGGGGCCTTCGGACTGTGGGCCGAGAAGACCCGGTGGGGGTCGAAGCTCTCGGGCGCGGTGATTGCCATCGGGACGACCTTTGTGCTTTCGAATCTGCGGGTGATCCCGAGTTCGGCGCCGGCCTACGACGTGGTCTGGGGCTACCTGGTGCCTCTGGCGATTCCGCTTTTGCTCTTCAAGGCGGATCTCAAGCGGATCCTTCGCGAGTCCGGGCCGACGCTGTTGGCTTTCGCTGCCGGCGGAGTGGGGACGGTGGCGGGGACATGGGTCGCCTACCAGCTCGTCCCCCTTGGCGAGGAGGGGTGGAAGCTCGCCGGGATATTCTGCGCCACCTATGTCGGAGGCTCGCTCAACTTCATGGCGGCGTCCGAGGCGCTTGATCTGCGTTCGGGCGATCTTCTGGCGGCAGGAATCGCCGCCGACAACCTGGTCATGACCCTTTACTTCCTGGTGCTCTTCGCCCTGCCGTCGGTGGGGTGGCTGCGGCGCCGCTATGTTGACCGGGTCGAGGCCGCAGAGGCCGTCTTCGACGCCGACACGGCCGGCAGTTCGACCATCACCCTGGGTGGGATGGCCACTTCGGTGGCGGTGGCGGCAACGCTCTGCGCTGTGGGCTATGGTCTCGCCTCGTGGTTCGGCTGGAGTTCGGCGGGAATCCTGTTGGTCACGGCGTTGACGGTGGGGCTCGCGACCCTGCGGCCCGGGTGGATGGGTGAGATCGCCGGCGCGAGTGAGGTCGGGGTGATGCTCATGCAGATCTTCTTTGCCGCCATCGGCGCCTCGGCCAACATCGGAATCGTGGTGCGGGTGGGACCGATGCTCTTTGTCTTTGCGGCGGTGATCCTGACGATCCACCTGCTGACGATCCTCGCCGCCGGGCGGCTGCTCAAACTCGACCTGGCCGAGATCGTCATCGCCTCCAACGCCAATATGGGCGGACCGACCACCGCAGCGGCCATGGCGGTTGCCCGACGCTGGCAGACACTTGTGATTCCGGCGATTCTCTGCGGAACCTTGGGCTACGCGATCGCGACCTTTATCGGTGTTGCCGTCGGTCACTGGCTGAAATAGACCGCCTGGCTCGGCCTGTGCGTCTGCGTTTGTCGGACCCGGGAAATGATCGTCATGGGGCCGGCGGGACGCCGGCCCTACAATGGCGATCGGTCCTTAGCTGTGTTGGTGTCGATCACTGTTTTCGCTGACCTACAACTTGAGACCCTTCTCCGGACGCCGTAACATAGGGCGCCGATTTCAGTGTGCTGGGAGGCAACCATGCGTTCTCGTTCTCTTTCCATCATCACCAGCGTGATTCTTGCTCTTGCGATCGCCCCCGGAGCCGTCGCACAGAACGAACCCGTGCTCGCCGAGACCGAGAATATCCTCGATTGGGACAAGAGCCCGGCGGGGTTTTTGATGACCAAGGACGAACAGAAGGAGTGGAAGAACGTTTCTACCGAGGCCGAGGCTCGCGCCTTTGTCGAACTCTTCTGGGCCAAGCGGAATGTCGATCCGGCGAATGCCTTCAATCCGTTCAAAGCTGACTTCGAGAACAAGGTCCGCTATGCCGACGAGCAGTACACCTGGGACAAGCAGCGCGGCGCCCTCACCGACCGCGGCCGAATTCTCTATCTCATGGGTGTGCCCCAGTATTCCGAGAACCGGTTTCCCACCGAAACCGTCGAGCGCATCGACGATCGCGCTGCTGGAACCGACGAAGTCCGGTCCAACGCCAAACTCTGGTACTACGATCCCCAACAACTGCCCAAGGCCTTCGGGATCAAGGGCTCGAGGCTGATATTCACCTTCTACGAAGAAAAGGTCGAGTCCAACAACTTCATCCTCGACCGATCCCACCAGGATGCCACCATGGCCATGCGGGCCATGTCGAAGGCGCCGGATGTCTATGTCCTGCATCCGGATCTCAAAGAAGTCCCCAAGCCCGTCTCGATACCGGGTGGTGCAGCACCCACGGCGGCACAGATGGCCTGGCTCGACGCCGGATCAGCACCCCTTGATGGCGAGTTGCTCGTCGTGGCCGAGGTCGGCGTGGCCGAACCCGCCAACCGACCCTTCTGGCTTCACCTCGAACTGCCCGCCGATGCGCCCGTCCTCGATGTCCTGGCCGGCCGGGTGAGCACCACTGATGGTGTGGTCCGGAGCACGTTCCAGATTCCTGGCGAGGCGATGGCCACGACCAACGGTCGGGCCTACCATTTGACCTTCCCGCTCAACGCGGGAACCCACAAGGTCGAGGTGGTGGGCGCCGCGGGCGGGGCCGCGCAGATTCTCTGGTCGGATGATGTGGTGATCCCCCTGACCTCCGTGGAAGGCACATGGATGACACCCTTGATGTTCAGTTTGTCGGTGGTCAAGGAGGAGGAGTGGCAGCTCGGATCGCCCTTCGGCTACGGCGCGCTCCACCTGATGCCGCTGACTGCAACCGCGGTTCCCAGCCAGACCGAGCTTTCGTATTTCGGCCACGTGATCCGCCCGGGTCTCAACGACGCCGGCGAACCCGAACTCGAGGTCAAGGTGACGCTCAAGATGGACGGCCAGCGCCTTGGACGGCCGTTGACCATGACCCTGCCGACAGTGTCCATCGTTGACGGCCTCTATGTCTACGCCAACTCCATCAACCTCGCGGCCATGCCGCAGACCGGCACCTACAAGCTCGATTTCAAGGTGACCGACAAGATCTCGGATGTTTCGGTGGAGCGCGATGTCGTGCTTGACATCACGGTGGAGTCATCAGAATGATGAATGATGAATGATGAATGATGAATGGCATCGCACACTGACCACCCGCACGAAGGTGGATCGGCTGCGATGGCAAATCAAAATTCATCATTTGGATTTCGGTTCGGTCTCCTCACTCGGTTGATTCTCGATGCTGCATTCCCGGCCACCGGCCGGGGGATTGGGCACGGCTCAAGTGCCGACCCCGAGTTTGGGCAGGATGACGTATTGCAACGCCAACCAGACCAGAAGGAAGCCGCCGATCAAGAGAAAGTCATTCATGGTTTTTGATTTCACCTTGTTTCGAAAATAGTTCATCATTCAAGAGTCAATATGCGCGGTTCGAAAAAGTCGTTACGCAACTTCTTCGACGCCCCACTGGATCATCCTCATCTTGTTGTCCGATGCGTCACAGAAGGAGCAGATGGTCTCCTTGAGACCGGCGGCCTGATCGTCCTCGACCACGGTGAAGAAGATGGATGAGGTCTCGGGGTGGGCGCTCGAACCCATCCGGACACCGGTCGAACCGATCCCGTGGGTTCCGGGAATCTCGGTGTAGCCGGTGATGCCCTTGTGCTGGAGCAGCACCTCGAGCTGCTCGCGGCAATGGCTCTCGACGATGATCATGAGTAACTTCAATGTGTCCTCCATGAGTTAGGAGTGTTGAATTATGATTAATCAATCAAGAATTCATAATTCCGTGTGACGTCTAACCCTCTTTCAGCCCGAGCTTCCTGAAGATCGCCATCGCCGGACACCACTTGGTGAACGCCGACTGGAGCAGGTTGACACCGACAAAGGCGGTAAAGAAGTACCAGTAGGGGTTCACCCAATAGCCGAGGGCGAGTGAGAGCAGGACGACGATTCCGGCCATGGCGCGAAGAGCTTCGTTGACAGTCATTTTGATTTCTCCTTTGGAGTTCTAGTCGATTTCGACGACGTTCTCGACGCCGACGGATTTCAGATACATGTAGTAGAGCACCGGGATGACACCCACGGTGAGAGCAGTTGAGACCACGATGCCCGAGATCATTGCCAGGGCGAGGCCCTGGAAGATGGGATCCGAAAGCATGAACGAGGCGCCGACAATGGTCGAGAGCTGGGTCAGGAGGATTGGCAGCAGCCGCACCCCACCCGCCTTGACCACCGCCTCCTCGAGGGGCTCTCCGGCCCTGAGCTCGAGGTTGATGAAGTCGACCAGCAGGATCGAGTTGCGGACGATGATGCCCGCGAGCGCGATAAAGCCGATCATGGAGGTCGCGGTGAAAAAGACGTGGAAAATCCCGTGCGCCGGCAGGATGCCGACCAGGGTCAATGGGATCGGGATCATGATGATCACCGGGGTGATGAAGGACTTGAACCAACCCACCATCAGGACATAGATCAGCACCATCACGACCGCAAAGGCGATCCCCATGTCGCGGAAGACCTCATAGGTGATGTGCCACTCGCCGTCCCACTTCATGATGTAACGGGTCGAGTCCTCGGGCATGGAGGTGGCGATGATCTCGAGCTCTTCACCGAGTGGAGTAATGATCTCAGACAGGCGTTTCTCGAGTTCGAGGATGGCGTAGACCGGCGCCTCGAAGCGGCCGGCGACATCGCCGTAGACATAGGTCACGGGCTGGAGATTCTTGTGGTGGCGGCTGCGCTCGCGCTCGCCGTCGACCACGCTCACCAGTTCCGACAACGGCACCATTCCGCCATCGCCGCCGTGCACCGAGAGCTGGAGCAGATCGTCGATGTGGGAGCGTTGGGCTCGATCGAGACGCAACCGGATCGGCACCGGGTCTCGGCTCGTGGGGTCGTGGATGAGCCCGGCGTCGGCGCCCGAGAGGGCGACCCGGACGGTGCGCACGACCTGCTCGACGGTGATCCCGGCCCGAATGGCCTTCTCGCGGTCGACGAGGACCTCGAGTCGCGGCCCGGCGGCCTCGACCTCCCAGTCGACATCGACCACGCCATCGGTCGTGGCGAAGATCTCGCGTACCTTGTCGGCGACCTCGAGGCGGCCGTCCATCGTGGGTCCATAGATCTCGGCCACCAGGGTGGACATCACCGGCGGGCCGGGGGGAATCTCGGCGACCTTGAGAGTCACACCGAGGGGCTCGGCCAACGGCACGAGCATGTCGCGGACCTTTTTGGCGAGATCGTGCGACTGCAGATCGCGCTTCTCTTTGTGGACAAAATTGACCTGGATATCGGCGACATTGGCGCCGGAGCGAAGGAAGTAGTGCCGGACGAGGCCGTTGAAGTTGAACGGCGCCGACGTGCCGACATAGACCTGGTAGTCGGTGACCTCGGGCATGGTGCGGAAGACGCCGGCGAGCTCCCGAGCCGCGGCGTTGGTCTGCTCCAAGGTGTATCCCTCGGGTGCGTCGATGACGACCTGGACCTCGGATTTGTTGTCGTGGGGCAGCATCTTGACGGTCGTGAAACCCACCCCAACCGTGGCCATGGCGCCGACAAGCAGCAGCGCGACTCCGGCAAGGAAGAGATAGCGCAGCGCCCGCGACCGGATCAAGGGCTGCATGAGCTTGTGGTAGATCCTTGACAGGAAGCTGTCCTCGACGGTCTGGTGGTCCGCGTGTGAATCCTTGTTGCTCGAAGCCTCTTTTTTGAAGAGCCGGTAGGCGAGCCATGGCGAGATGGTGAAAGCGACGCCGAGCGAGAAAAGCATGGCCGCTGATGCGTTGATGGGGATCGGGCGCATGTACGGGCCCATGAGTCCGCGGACAAATGCGAGCGGCATGAGCGCCGAGATGATGGCGAAGGTGGCGAGGATGGTCGGGTTGCCGACCTCGTCGACGGCGTAGATCGTCGCCTGTTTCGCCTTGCCCCAGCGAAGCTGGATGTGGCGGTGGATGTTCTCGACGACGACGATGGCGTCGTCAACCAGGATTCCGATGGAGAAGACCAGGGCGAAGAGACTCACCCGGTTGAGGGTGTAGCCGAAGAAGTACGACGCGGCGAGAGTCAGGGCCAGGGTCACCGGGATGACGACCGCAACGACGATGGCCTCGCGCCGCGACAGGGTGATCCACATGAGGAGGATCACCGCGAGAGTCGCCGACCAGAGGTGGGTCAGGAGCTCGTCGGACTTCTCCTTGGCGGTGGCGCCGTAGTCGCGGGTCTTGAGGATCTCGATGTCCGACGGGATGACCCGGCCCTCGAGACGCGCGAGGACGCGATCGATGTCGGTGACCATGTCGACGGCGTTGGTGCCGGGCTTCTTGGCCACCGAGAGGGTGACGGCGGTGAGATCCATCCCGGCCCGTTCGAGGCCCTTCTCGGGCGCCCCTGGACCGGAGCCGAGCCAGACATATGAGGCGGGTTCCTCGGGGCCGTCCATGATCTCGGCGACATCCTTGAGATAGACCGGGCGGCCGCCCGAGGCGCTCACGACGACGTTGCCGACATCGTCGGCATTGGCGAGGAACTCACCGACATCGACCAGAACCTCGGTGTTCGCGATGGCGGTCGTTCCCGCGGGGAGACGCCAGTTGACGCTCTGCAGTGCCTGGTAGGCCTGGAGGAGGGACACGTTGAACGACGCCAGACGCTCGCGGTCGAAATCCACCCGGACCACCCGGCGCTGACCCCCGATGACCCACACCTGAGCGACCCGTGGGTGCTTGGTGATCTCGACCTTGAGTTCGTCGGCCACCCGCCGGAGCTCGGTGGAGGTGGCGTTCTCACCCCACAAGGTGTAGGCGACAACGGGAACGTCGTCGATGGTGCGGGGTTTGACCACGGGTGCGACAAGCCCTTCCGGGAGCTCGTCCATCACCGACGCGATCTTGGAGTGGACCCGGACCGCGGCCTGGTCGGGATCGGTCCCCACGAGGAAGCGGACGACGATGAACCCGCCTGACGGTCGCGAGATCGAGTAGATGTACTCGACGTTCTCGATCTCGTAGAGCAGTTTCTCCAGCGGTGTGATGACGCGGTGCTCGATCTCTTCCGCGGTGGCGCCGGGGAAGCCGACCATGACGTCGATCATGGGCACCTTGATCTGGGGCTCCTCCTCCGACGGGGTGACGAGGAGGGCGAAGCCGCCGAGCAGGAGCGAAGCGACGATGATGAGCGGCGTCAGCTTGGACTCGAGGAAGGCGCGGCCGATGCGGCCGGCAATCCCGAGCTTGCGCCGCGTCATCTTCAGACGCAGCGCGTCGCGACGCGCCTGTTCGAGCTCCTGCGGCGAGGGCTTTCCCTCCTTCGGAGCAATTGTGTCGCGGGTGTCTTCGGTCATCGTGGCACCTCCAGCGGGGTGCCGTCGGCAACCGGCGCCAGGAGGTCGATGGCGACCTGATCGCCGGCGTCGAGACCGGAAAGGACCTCGACTCTTCCGTCGCCGAGATCGATCCCGGTGGTGACCGCGCGGGTGCGGGCGGTGCCGTCGTCGGCGCGGATCACGACGAGTTCGAGACCACCGCGGCGGTGGACTGCAGCGGCCGGTACGAGAAGGCGATCACCGGCGTCGCCGGCGATGGACGCCCGGCCGCTGAGACCCGTTGCGATGTTGAGCTTCCCGAGATCGGCCTTGACCGTAAAGGTGTGAGTGGAGGAATCGGCGGATGGTTCGATCTCGCGAATGGTACCGGTCACGACACCGAGATCGGGCCGGGTGTCGAGGCGGACGGCGATCTCGTCGCCGATGGCGAGACGCCGAATATCGGTTTCGCGGACATCGAGCCAGATCTGCTGGCCCTCACGCGACTCCACCTGGACCAGCGGCCGACCGGGGGCTGCGAGATCACCCACTTCGACCATGGTCTTGACCACGCGTGCCGCGAAGGGCGACTTCACAACCGATTCAGAAGCGACCGACGAGGCGGCGCGGACCGCGCCATCGGCCTGTTCGACGGCTCCCTGTGCCTGCTCGTACTGCATCCGGGCCATGTCGAGCTCGAGCTCCGATGCGGCCCTTTCGGTATAAAGCGCCTGGTATCGCTGGAAGTTGCGCTCGGCGAGGGCGAGGCCGGCCGTGGCCTGGGCGAGGGCGCCGCTGGCCTGGGCGAGTTGAGCGTCACTCGTCTCCGGCTGGATCTCGATGAGGGTCTGGCCCTTGGCGACGTTGGCACCGGCGCGGACCTTGACCGCCACGACCGGGCCCATCACACGGCTCGAGATCGACGCCTGGCGGACCGGCTGGACGGTGCCCCGAACTTCGATGGCGGAGGCGTCGAAGTTGCTCTCCACCGAAGCCAGGGTGACCGAAACCGGTGCGAGATCGGCTTCGGCAAGCTCGGCTTCGTGCGAGCCGCACGCCATGGTCGTGACCGTAGCGACGACGAGGGCGACGAGGGCAAAGAGATGGGGGTTGCGGGTTTTCATCGGGACTCCTCCATGCTGGGAATCAGGGTCGTACCGGAGACGAATTGGAGACGGGTGGTGCTGAGCAAAACGTCGTACCGGGCCACCAACTCGCGGGTCTCGGCCTCGCGGAGTGCGGTTTCGACGTCGAGGACATCGACCATCTTTTCGAGGCCCTGCTTGAAGCGGTGTTCGCGGACCCGCAGGGCCTCGTTGGCGGCGGCGAGAACGCTTTTTGCCGTGGCGTGACGGTCGCGGGCGGTCTGGAGATCCTGCCATGCCTGGCGAACCTCCAGCCGGATGCCCTCTTCGAATCGGCGAATATCGGCCTCGAAGGACACCGTGTCGTTCTCGGCGGCCTTGCGTGCATTGGTATCGGCGATGCCGCCGAGGAGGTTGATCCTGGCGACGGCCATGATGGTTCCCGAATGGCCGTTGGAGCCGAAGATGGTGTCGTCGTAGAGACCGTAGCGGCCGACAACCGCGACCTCGGGGAGATAACCGGATCGGGCGGCCTTGGTCTCGAGTCGGCCGGCCGCGAGCTGCTGTCGGGCGGCGGCGAGATCGTGCCGTCGATCGATGGCCGCACCGGCCCAGTCGTCGAGCTCACCGGAGATCGCCCGGGGCGGCGGAATCGGCGCTAGATGGCGGGGTGTCGCCTGATCAGCACCCATGTGGAAGTTGAGGGCGGCCTCGGCGAGTTGGGCCCCGTTTTTCGCCTGTTGCAGCAGATCGTCCATTTCGGAGAGATAGACCTTGGCGTCGAGGACATCGGCCGCGAGGATGATGCCCTGCCCGGCGTAGGCTTCGGCGAGCTTGACATGCTCGGCGGTGGTGGTCCGGGCCTTGCCCAGCAGCTCGACGTTCTCCCGAGCTTTTGCCAGATTGACAAAAGCGGTGGTGGTGTCGAAGGCCACCTGCTCAGTGATGTGGCGCCAGTGTTCGTGCCCAGCTCCGGCCATGGTTTCGGCCTGTCCGACGCGGGCGCCGATCTTGCCGCCGGTGTAGATCGGCAGGGTCAGATCGAGGGTCGTCATCCAGGTCGAGATCGCCGCCGGATTGTTGGGATCCGAGGAGAAGAACTCGTCGAAATCGAAACGCCCCTGGTTGAGGGTCAGGGCAAAGACCTCGGCCGGGTTGTTGGAGTAGTTGAAGGTCTCGGCGAGATCCAGGCGGCCCCAGCGGTGGCCTTTGGCCTGTTTCGCCCGTGAATCTCCCGCCTCGGCGCGCGCGGCTGCCGCTTGGACGGCCGGATTGGAGACGAGGGCGGACTCGACGGCGTCATCGACCGTGAGGACCTGAGCGGCAAGGCCGCCGCCGGTTGAGAGAGTGATCAGCAAGCTGAGCGGAATCCATCGCATGGAGCTGCTCCTCCTTCGCCATATAACCATTTAAGAATATCCAAATATACGCATACTGTCAACCCCCCGAATCAAGGTTGATCGAGGTTGAGGTAAGAATATGGTGCGGCGCTCTAAGTGTCTATTCTTGTATTATTTGCTCAAGTGTGGGCATGACGAGTGGTACCCGGTGTTGGACCCGCCACGGCGAAGCCGAAGGCGAAGCCGGGTGGCAGTACATCGCACCATCGCAGAGTTGAACACCGAGACGGTTCCGATCGGCGCGAGCCCGGCGAGCGCCGCCGCAATTCGTCCGACGAATTGCCCTAGTTCGTCTGCTGATCGCGATACGCGGGTAACCCGAACCGCGCCGTGGTCCCGCAATCACTCCCCTCGCTCTCGAGATCGAGGGTTCCGCCCATGAGCTCCGTGAGGCGACGCGAGATGGTGAGACCGAGCCCGGTGCCGCCGTGCTCCCGGGTGGTGGAACCATCGACCTGATAGAAGCTCGAGAAGACCTTCTCGAGTTCCGCCTTCGGAATCCCGACACCGCTGTCGGCGACGCTGAAGACGATCTCTTTGTCGACTTCGGCGCAGCTCACTTCGATGGTTCCATTGCGCGGGGTGAATTTCATCGCGTTGGAGAGAAGGTTGGTGAGGATCTGGGTCGTTCGATCGGGATCCGCCCACAGAACGAGGCCGGGAGTGTCCGAAGACAGGATAAATTTGACCCCTTTGTTCTTCATCTGATGCTTGAAGAGCGTCTCCACTCCTTCGAGCACCGATCGGACCGGGACGGGAACCCGGTGGACCTCGAGGCGTCCGGCCTCGATCTTGGCCAGATCCAGGACGTCATTGATGATGGTGAGCAGTTTCTCGGCCGAGTCGTGGGCGATGGCGAGGTACTCGCGTTGCTTGTCGACATCATCGATGGTGCCGTCGATGACCAGCCGGAGAAAACCCAGAATAGCGGTCAGCGGTGTGCGGAGCTCATGCGAGGTATTGGCCAGGAACTCCGATTTGAGACGTGACGCCTCGAAGGCGACGGCCCGTTGTTCGTTGAGCTCTCGAACGAGTTGAGCGACATAGATCGTGCCGCCGAGGAGGAAGCCGATCTGGGTCATCAGATCCATGTCGTCGGCCGCGAGTCGCGGCTGCGTGTCCGAGGCTGTGACCAATACACCGATGACGGTGCCGGCGGCGAGCAGGGGAAGGAAACCGAAATGGCGGATGTCGTGCTCTGCGCCAAGCCGAGCCGCGTCGTTCGCCGGCACCAGGTCGCTCACCTCAGCGGTCCGGGGGACGCCGGTTTGAAACGCGATCACACACGGGTGGTCCTCCGGACCGGGAGGCTTCTTCCGGTGCTGGGCGAAGAACTCGACCCCTGGACCGACCGAGGCGACCAGACGAAGCTCACTGCTGCCCGCGAGGGGACGATAGAGCAGCAGCGCCTTCATGGGCATCACCTGCTGACCCGTCTCGAGATAGCGTTCTAGGATCCGTTCCTCCTCGACCTCGCCGGCCATGGTCTGGGCGAGGTTGGAGAGAAAGGAGAGCCGGGACTGCTGGGCCTCGGCGGACTGCTGGGCGAGGAAAAGATCGGTGACCTCGGTGGCGACGACCTGAACGAGGGTCTGG
>Ga0316198_10001806_pt1 | contig 12762 bp, 11 predicted proteins | sample OudBieAanoxic_MG_FD_204935 | JGI IMG/M metagenome (GOLD analysis project Ga0316198, IMG submission 204935) | Coastal sediment microbial communities from Oude Bieten Haven, Netherlands - site A anoxic | ecosystem: Environmental > Aquatic > Marine > Coastal > Sediment | place: Netherlands... | reverse complement strand
GGCGCCAGAAATGCGACGTCGCGCTCTCCGACGTGAACGAGCAAGGGCTGCTGGAGACGGTCGAGCAGGTGCGGGGGCTCGGCGTCCACGTGACGTCGCGGAGAGTGGACGTGGCCGACCGCGAAGCGGTGCATGCTTGGGCAGACGAGGTGGTGGACGAGCACGGCAAGGCGAATCTGATCTTCAACAACGCGGGCGTCGCACTTGCCAGCACGGTCGAAGGCATGAGCTACGGGGTCAGTGCATCGAGCGTCCACCCTGGCGGGATCAAAACGGGGATAGCCCGCTCGTCGCGGATCGACAGCAGCGTCCGTGACCTCGGTATCAGCGATATCGACAGTAGAGAACGGTTTGAAAAGACATTCATCACTGGCGCTGACAAAGCAGCGCGTGTGATCCTCGATGGCGTGCGGCGCAATCGACGGCGAATTCTGGTCGGACCGGACGCCAGAGTATTCGACTGGGTCGTGAGGCTGCTACCGTCCACCTACCAACGAATCACCATCGGTTATTCCAAGTTCAGCGCGAAATAGCTCCGTCGGATCCCAGTGAAGCTCAAGTACATCCCAAACATGATTTGCGTCGTGCGCATCATCTTGGTGGCGCCAATCGTCTGGAGCCTCCTGCAGGGTCGCTATGGCCTAGCCTTGGGTTTGATTCTAGTTGCGGGCCTCTCGGATGCTTTGGACGGATTCCTAGCGAGGCGTTTCGACTGGCGGACACGCGTGGGCGGCCTTCTCGACCCAGCGGCAGACAAACTGCTGATGTTCGCCGCCTACGTCACGCTAGCCTGGATCGGTTTGGTTCCAGTCTGGTTCTCGGCAATCGTGGTCGGCCGTGACATCATCATCATCACCGGAGCCATCGTCTATCAACTCTACGTGGCCCCCGTTCACGGCGAGCCGACGGGCGCCAGCAAGCTCAACACAGTCCTCCAGATCCTCTTCGTCCTATTTACGATCACTCACGCCTGGCGTGGCCAACCCCCCATGCTTGTATTGCAGCTCCTGGGTGCCGGCATCCTGACGACGATCGCGATCAGCACCATCCAATACGTAACCACCGGCCTCAGCCGTGCCCGCGAAAAGGGCACGCACTGAGGGCGTGCGCCTGAGTGTTTCTCAGGGCTGCGGAAGTGGGGTACCCGGAGTCTTTCCTTCCATGCGGTGGGAGACAAAGGCTTCTAGCGTCTTGTGTCGCAGGTAGGGGTTCTCTTTGAGTTCTTCGTCGAGGGTCGAGACGGTGACTGGGCCGTAGTTGTGGCCAGGGTACATGCGGGTGCCTCGCGGCAGCGTTTCGGTGAGGCTCTTGAGCGTTTGATACATGACCTTCGGATCACCACCGACGAAGTCGCAGCGTCCGCAGCCTTGGATGAAAAGGGTGTCGCCGGTGACGATCGCGTCCCGGATGCGAAACGTGGTCGAACCCGGCGTGTGACCGGGCGTATGCACCATCGTGACCTCGAGATGGTCGCCGATCCGAAGGACGTCGCCCGGGCTGTGCCGCTGCAGATTCTCGCAGCGAAAGCCTGAGAAGTCGATTTCGTCACCGAGCATGTGCACCGGCACGTCTCGCTTCTGGAGAACTTCGTCCACTCGATTCACGTGGTCGAAGTGACTGTGGGTGCACAGGATGTTGCTGATCTCGACGTCGAGGCGCTTGGCTTCTTCGAGAATGAAGTTCGCATCCCACGCGGGGTCGACGACCGCGCATTGCCGCGTGGCCTTGTCGCCTACGAAGTAGATGAAATTGTCCCAGGGGCCAAGCTCGAACTGATGAACGAAAACCTCGGACTCGGTGCTCATCTCAAAACTCCACGACGCTGCGGATCGATTTGCCATCGTGCATCAAGTCGAACGCGGTGTTGATCTCTTCGAGGGGCATTTTGTGCGTGATCAGATCGTCGATGTTGATCTTACCTTCCATGTACCAGTCGACAATTTTCGGCACGTCGGTCCGCCCCCTAGCGCCGCCAAATGCGGTCCCGCGCCACACGCGGCCGGTGACGAGCTGGAATGGACGCGTGGCAATTTCCTCGCCGGCCCCGGCGACCCCGATGATGACGCTTTCGCCCCAGCCCTTGTGACAGCACTCGAGCGCCTGGCGCATGACCTCGACGTTTCCAATGCACTCGAACGTGTAGTCGGCCCCGCCTCTCGTCAGCTCCACCAGGTAGGAAACCAAATCGTCTTCAACCTCTTTGGGATTGACGAAGTGGGTCATGCCAAACTTCTCGGCGAGCTCGCGTCGATCAGGATTGAGGTCCACGCCGATGATCTTGTCGGAACCGACCATGCGGGCCCCCTGCACGACGTTGAGCCCGATGCCCCCTAGCCCAAATACGACCACATTGGCGCCGGCCTCCACCTTCGCAGTATTGATGACCGCTCCGATCCCGGTCGTCACACCGCAGCCGATGTAACAAACTTTGTCGAACGGCGCATCATCACGAATTTTTGCGACGGCGATCTCCGGCACGACCGTGTACTGCGCAAACGTCGACGTGCCCATGTAGTGAAAGATTGTCTCTTTACCGATCGAGAAGCGGCTGCTCTCGTCGGGCATGAGCCCTCGCCCCTGCGTTGAGCGCACGGCTTGACACAGGTTGGTTTTCCCGGAGGTGCAGTACTCGCAGTTGCGGCACTCCGGGACGTACAGCGGAATCACGTGGTCCCCAGGCTTCAACGACCTCACGGCCGACCCGACTTCGACGACCACACCGGCACCTTCGTGCCCGAGCACCGACGGAAAGATTCCCTCCGGGTCTGCGCCCGACAAGGTGTACGCGTCGGTGTGGCAAATGCCCGTGGCCTTCATTTCGATCAGCACCTCGCCCGCGCGCGGTCCGTCGAGGTGTACGGTCTCTATTGACAGCGGTTGGCCCGCCTTGTGAGCGATTGCAGCGCGAACTTCCATGCGTCTCTCCCTCGTTGTCTTAGGCACACCTCTCGGCAGCGTCGAACCGGCCCCTCATCTTTCCCAACCACAGGCTCATCAGCGCCGGCTTTGGAAGACCAAGCGAGCGCAGCTCGTCCGCAATCGGGTGTGCACCGAGGGCCATTCTCACGCCGCCCAGCCGAATCCCGAGATGCTCGGCGCTGGAGATGAACGGCGTCCGATGCAGAGTCCCGTCGATGTAGCTGTAAGTGCAAAGCTCTTGCTCGGGGAAGTCGCGCTTTCCGCCCATCGGGAAGCTGATCTTCAGGACGTTTTGCCCATCCTTGTTCCAAACGCATCGGGCGCGGTCGCCGCTCGTGTCGAAATCGATCTCATCGACCGTCTTGGGAAACCCCCAAATCGTTCGTCCAGCCTCGCACGTGAACGACTGATTCACCGGTAGATGAATGATGTGCGTTGGAAGGACTCCGCGGATCATGTCGATCCCCGCGCCCAAAAACGGAAGCCCCTTGCGGTCACCACGCTTGCGAACGAAAAACGCAATGGAAACTTCGTTGTACTCGCCCAGGTCGTTGTCGCGGTAGTCGACGCACGCGATGCTGAGCAGCCCGCGGCCTGGAAGGACTTGGGCAATCTCGAGCTCGGGCCCGGGGAGCAGCGCCTGGGCAGCTCGCGCGCTGACGAGCCAGGTTGCCGTTGCCGAGCAGGCGTCCCGAACCACGCATGGCAGCGCCACGTTGCGGCCCTGAATCAGATAATTACTGGGGCGGGACTCTTGCGGCTCGGCTTTCATTGCCGCGGAGTATATGGAAGGCTCCCCCGCGCCGCCATGCAAAGCGCAATACGATGACTAGCCAAAAACGCCGCCTTTCATTTCTCGACCGTTACCTGACGCTGTGGATCTTCGTCGCCATGGCCACCGGCATCGGCCTCGGCTACTTGGTACCGGGGTTCGCCGACGGGCTCAACGCGATGAGCATCGGTACGACGTCCATCCCAATCGCGGTGGGGTTGATCCTGATGATGTACCCGCCCCTCGCCAAGGTCCGGTACGAGGAGATGGGGCGCGTCTTCAGTAACAAAAAAGTTCTGACGCTTTCACTGATTCAAAACTGGATCATCGGCCCGGTGCTCATGTTCACCCTGGCCGTCACCCTGTTGCCCGACAAACCGGAGTACATGGTCGGACTGATCATCATCGGCTTGGCGCGCTGCATCGCCATGGTCATCGTCTGGAATGACCTCGCGCTCGGGGATCGGGAATTCGCAGCAGGGTTGGTCGCATTCAACTCCGTCTTTCAGATCCTATTCTTCTCGGTCTACGCGTGGTTTTTCGTAACCTGGCTGCCGGCTCAGTTGGGCCTCGAAGGGGTTGTCGTCGACATCACGATCGCGGAAATTGCTAAGAGCGTCGCCATCTACCTCGGCATCCCATTCGCCGCGGGCTTCCTGACGCGAACAGGCCTCATCAAGGCGAAGGGACGCGACTGGTACGAAAAATCGTTCGCGCCGCGCATCGGTCCGATCACGCTGGTCGCCCTGCTCTTTACGATCGTCGTCATGTTCTCGCTCAAGGGAGACACGATCGTTGCTCTGCCGTTCGACGTGGTTCGCATCGCCATACCGCTCCTCATCTACTTCGTGGCGATGTTCTTCATCTCGTTCTGGCTCTCGAAGGCTGCAGGGGCCGACTATCCAGAAGCGACGACACTGTCCTTCACGGCTGCGTCGAATAACTTCGAACTTGCGATCGCCGTTGCCGTCGCGACCTTTGGCATTCATCACGGGGCCGCGTTTGCCGCGGTGATCGGGCCCTTGGTCGAGGTGCCGGTGATGATCGCCCTGGTCGGCGTCGCGCTGAAGATTCGGACGAGATACTTCGGTTTGCGCCCCGTGCTAGAAGCCTAGCGCAATGAACGAGAGCCGAAAGAGAGTTGCCGTCGTCACCGGCGCAAGCCGCGGCGTTGGGAAGGGGATTGCCATCGCTCTTGGTGCGGCGGGCGCCACGGTGTACGTCAGCGGACGGAGCCAGGAAGGCGGCAAGAAGCATCCGCTTGGCGGGACGGTGCAGGCCACCGCGGCTGAGGTCAGCGAGGCCGGCGGCCGAGGCATCGCCGTCACCTGCGACCACGCCGACGATGAGCAGGTCCGTCGGTTGTTCGGGCGCGTCGACGACGAGCAAGGGCGACTCGACATTCTTGTCAACAACGCGACCGCGGTGCCGCGAGAGCTCGCCAAGCCCGGTGCGTTTTGGGAGAAGTCGCTCGACCTCTTGCGCATTCTCGACGTCGGGCAACGCTCACACTACGTCGCCAGCTATTTCGCTGCGCCCATTCTCGTCGGCACGGGAGGCGCACTGATCGTGTTCACGTCGAGCTACGGCGGGCGCTGCTACATGCACGGCCCTGCTTATGGCGCGGGCAAAGCAGGCGTCGACAAGATGGCGATGGACATGGCCGTCGACTTTCGCGACCACGACGTGGCTGCGATGAGCCTCTGGCTTGGTTTCGTTCGAACCGAGCGAAACGAGCCGCTCTTCCAGCATCCCGATGCCATGAAGGGCCCGTATGGGAAGTTCCTCGCCAACGCCGAGAGCCCCGAGCTGATCGGCCGCGTCATCGAGGCCCTGCATCGCGACGAAAAACGGATGGAGCGCTCGGGCCGCGTTCTCATCCTCGCGGAGCTCGCACAGGAGTACGGGATCTCGGAGGCTGACGGACGGCAGCCAAAGTCGAATCGGGGCAGTCTCGCTGCGCCGCCCGAACCCAGCTCCGTCGTGGTCCGCTAGGCGGCACGCGTGAACAGGTACAGCATCTCCGTCGCGATTTGCAGGCAACGCGCATCATAGGCCAACGCCTCGTCCGGTGTTTCGTCGGCGGCTTTGGGGTCTTCGTAACGAATCGGCGCGCGAAGGGAGGCACCGTGGATCACGGGACAGGCCTCGTCCGCATCGGAGCAGGTCATGATGGCGGCAAAACCGGTCGCGGGATTGACGGGGTCATCATAGGCCTTCGAGAAGCATTCCATGACCGGACCGCCTTCATCGAACGTCACCCCATAGTGCGGATTGTCGCCTCCCGGGCTCTCGATGACGAAGCCCGCACGCCGCATCGCGGCGACCGCACGAGGGTTGAACGCGGTCGCTTCGGTGCCGCCTGAATATGTCCGCACGCCATCAATGCCGAAGTGCGCCGCCGCCGCCACGGCCCAGAGCTGCCCCATTTGGCTCCGCCTAGAGTTGTGCGTACAAATGAACGTGAGCTCGGCGAGCTGCCCTGCTCGGCGTTTGGCTGCGACGAACGCTGCTACTTCCTGTAACGCGCGCTTCCGGTCGTCAGGAATCTCATCGATATGCAGCGAAGCGCTGCTCATGTACCGTTCGAGCGTAGGGTGCATCCGCCTGGTCCCTAGCCTCGATCCCGCCGCAAAGCCAAGCTTTTGTGGCGGTTCGTGTTGCATCGCTCACCAAGCGCGGCGAAACCATCTACTGCACGGTAGTCCGTAGGCCAACCAAGGGGCCCAGCTCGACCACCGAGCGCCTGCCAAGTCGCAGCTCAAATATCCACACGGCGTAGACGCAACGAGTTTGCGATCACCGACACGGAGCTGAAGCTCATCGCTGCGGCCGCGATCATCGGGCTGAGAAGAATCCCGAATACGGGATACGCCACGCCGGCGGCAATCGGCACCCCCAAGCTATTGTAAACGAAGGCAAAGAACAGGTTCTGTTTGATGTTGGCCATCGTCGCCCGGCTCAGCTTTCGGGCACGAACGATTCCACGGAGATCCCCTTTGACCAGTGTCACGCTCGCGCTTTCCATCGCGACATCGGTCCCCGTGCCCATCGCGATGCCGACATCAGCTTGCGCGAGCGCCGGTGCGTCGTTGATCCCGTCGCCCGCCATGGCCACCACCCTTCCGCCATCTTGCAAACGCTTGATGGCGTCTGCCTTTTGGTCCGGTAGCACCTCGGCGATGACATCATCGATCGCCAGGGTAGCCGCGACGGCGTCGGCGGTCTTGCGGTTGTCGCCAGTCAACATCACGACGCGCACTCCTTCGGCATGCAGGGCGGCGATGGCCTCCGGTGTGTTGTCTTTGATGGGATCGGCCACGCCGAGAATCCCGACAACCGCTCCGTCGACGACCACGAACATGACCGTTTGACCTCGGCCGCGTAACTCGTCCGACCGTCCGGCCAAAGCTCCTGCGGATGCGCCCATCCCTTCGAGCAGGGTACGATTACCGAGGGCGACGTCACGGCCTGCAACACGGCCGACGACGCCTTCGCCGGTCACGGACTCAAACGATTCGGCCTGTGGAACGGAAATGCCTTTTTCGATGGCGCCGGCAACGATCGCTTCGGCCAAGGGATGCTCGCTTCCCCGCTCGAGGCCGGACGCAACGCGCAGCAACTCGCCCTCGTCGAATCCCTCGACAATTTCGACAGTCACCAGCATCGGCCGGCCCGCCGTAAGCGTTCCCGTCTTATCCACCACAATCGTATCTACTGTGCGCAACACCTCAATCGCCTCCGCGTTCTTGAACAGAACGCCGACACTCGCTCCCTTCCCCATGGCGACCATGATCGACATAGGCGTCGCCAGCCCGAGCGCACACGGGCACGCAATGATGAGGACTGCAACGGCGTTGAGCAGACCGTGCGCCATCCGGGGCTCGGGGCCGAACAGCCCCCAAATCACAAACGTCAAGATGGCCGCCCCGATCACGATCGGCACGAAGTAGCCGGACACTACGTCCGCAAGCTTCTGGATCGGGGCCCGGCTACGCTGCGCCTCCGCGACCATCGTCACGATCCGCGCGAGAAGCGTCTCGGCACCAACCTTTTCGGCCCGCACGATGAGCATGCCCGTGCCGTTGATCGTGGCTCCAACGACCTGATCCCCCTCACGCTTTTCGACCGGAATCGGCTCGCCCGTCACCATCGACTCGTCGATCGAGCTTGCCCCTTGTACGACAACGCCATCGACCGGTACTTTTTCGCCAGGTCGTACCCGCACTCGATCGCCCGCGCGAACAGCCTCCAAAGGTACGTCCTCGTCACTCCCGTCCGCACGAATCCGGCGCGCTGTCTTGGCCGCGAGTCCGAGAAGCTCTTTGATCGCCGCCCCTGTTCGGCTGCGCGCGCGGAGCTCTAGTACTTGGCCCAGTAAGATCAGTGTGACGATCACCCCGGCCGCCTCGAAGTAGACCCCGACTTCTCCGCCCTCATCCCGAAACGAATCGGGAAAGATCTGGGGCGCCAGGGCTGCCACGACGCTGTAGCCATAGGCCACGCTGACGCCCAACCCAATCAGCGTGAACATGTTGAGGCTCTTGTTTTTCAACGACTGCGCGAATCGAATGTAGAACGGCCAGGCTGCCCAGAGGCAAACCGGCGTCGCGACTGCGAGCTCCACCAGAGTGCGCACCCTCGGAGACAGCATCCGTGAGATCGGCGCTCCTGGCAGCATATCCCCCATCGCAACGACGAGGAGCGGAATGGTGAACGCTGCCGCCAGCCAGAAGCGCCGGGTCATATCGACTAGCTCGGGATTTCCGGCATCGTCATCCACGGTGATGTCGCGTGGCTCGAGCGCCATGCCGCAAATCGGGCAGCTCCCTGGCTCGGCCCGCACGATCTGGGGATGCATCGGGCAGGTGTATGAATCGTTTGCGTGGGGCATGGGATCCCGCGTGACGGTTGTGGAGTAAAAGTCCCCCCACCGCACGCCCCGAGGCCTGTGCTAGACTGGGGTCGAATGCTGCGCGCAAGTACAGGCCTTTTGGCGCTCATGTTTGTGGTCACCACCGGGGTGGCGGGCGCAGCGCTTCACTTGTGCGCGATGGAAGGCCTCATCGTGAGGACTTGCTGCTGCCACGGGGCTCACGACGGGCCGCCGGTCCAGCTCAGGCGCGTCGATGATTGCTGTGGCGCGCTGATCTCGAAGAGCGAGCATCCGCCCGTCGCGACAGGCAACTACAAAGCTGGCGTGGACGCGCCCATGGTATCGGCACTGGCTGCCAATGCCGAGGAGCCGTTGGGCGCACGGCCCACCGAGGCCGCCTGGATTCCGCTCGCGCGGGGTTCACCGGAAATACACGGCCCTCCGCTCTTCATTTGGAATTGCTCCTACCTGATTTGATCCCCCTCCGCGTCTTGGGCTGAGCGGCGTCAAGCGCCGTTCGAGGCGGGTCTGCGCTCGAAGCAGGCTCTGGTCATGTCGCAGAGGGAGCAATGGAGCAATGAATTGGAAACGAACGGTTACGGCTATCGTGCCTTGCCTCGTGTTGGGCTTGGGGCTCGGCGGCTGCGCGCACGGCCAGCGCGCACAATACGATGCGCTGCAAAGTGCCATAGACGAGACGAGGCCAGGGAACAGCACCTACGACGAGCGGAATGCGGAGCAGGCCTCATTCAGCGACGCCACGGCACTCGAACGCGAGGCGCTCGTTCGTGCGGTGCTCGAACGGAATCCAAATCTGGATGCCGCAAGGCAGGCTTGGCGTGCCACGCTGGCGGAGCATCCTCAGGCGCGCTCGCTCGAAGATACGATGGCGACCTATTCGCTCGCGCCGCTCAGCATACGCTCGGATGTGGTGCGATTCGGCCAGGTCGTGCGGCTCGAGCAACGGTTTCCCACGCCTGGCAAGTTTCGGTTCGCTGGAGACGTCGCGCTCGCGGAGGCGGAAGCTATGCGAGGCAACTACGAGGGCGTACGGCTGACGCTCGCGCTGATGGCGTCGTCTCTATTCGACGAATATTACCGGGTCACGCGCGTGCTCGTGCTCAACGACGAACATCGCCAGCTGATCGAGGACATCAAAGCAAGCGCCATGGCGCAATACGAGTCGGGGCGGGCCTCCCAGCAGGATGTGCTGCAGGCCGAGGTGGAGCTGGCGCACATCATTCATCAACGCTTCATGCTCGAATCGGAGCGAAAGGTGATCGTGGCGCAGATCAACGGTCTGCTGCACCAGCGCCCCGAGCTCGAGCTCCCAGCGCCGCCGCAGCGGATGACGCCGCCCTCGATCGAGGTGCCCCAGACGGAGGGTCTGCAGCAGGCCGCGCTCACACGTCGGCCGGAGCTTCATGCCGCGCGCTCCCAACTACGGGCTGCGGACGCGGCGGTCGGTCTCGCCAAGCGCGACTACTCGCCCGAAATCGGACTCCTGGGGGAATACAACTCCATGTGGGCCGAAACGGATCATCGGTGGATGACGGGGGTTTCTTTGAACCTGCCTTTTCAGGTCCGGTCCCGGAAGGGTGCCGTCGATGAGGCGCAAGCTCGCGCCGAACAGGCCGCTGCCGAGCTTTCCTCGATGCACGACGAGGTGCGGGTCGAGGTCGAGCAGGCCCGCCAGCGTGTGCTCGAAGCCCAGCACGTGGTGCACCTCTACCAGGTACGACTCATCCCCGCGGCCCGGGCGCAAATCGAAGCGGCCGAGTTTGGCTACGACACCGGGCGGAGCAGCTTTCAAGCGCTGATCGACGCCGAGCGCTCGCTCCGAACGCTCGAAATCGAATTCGAGGAGGCCTTGGCGGGCCTCGGTCAGCGGGCGGCAGAGCTCGATCGTGCAAGCGGAATCGTACCGGGCCTTGGACATGAAGGAGCGTCGAATGAGCATCGCTGAACGAGGTGGAACACGCCGATACTGGGTGCTGCTTGCGCTGTTGCTCCTCGGCGTTGCCGGGGCGGCGATCTGGAGCTCGACCCGAGACCGCGACGGCTCCGAGGTCGCCAAGGAGCAGGTCGAGCATCACGCGCACGAAGAGGGTGTCGCGTACTACACCTGTCCGATGCACACTTCGGTGCAGCAGCCTTCGCCTGGGAAGTGTCCGATATGCGGCATGGATCTCACCCCGGTGAAACAGGAGGACCTGGACAGCGGGACCATCGTCGTCGACGAAGTGCGCCGGCAGCAGATCGGGGTCCGAACGGCAGCCGTCGAGCTGCGAAACGTCTCGCGTCAGATTCGCGCCGTCGGTCAAGTCAAGGTCGACGAGACACGGCTCTCGGACGTGAACCTTCGGATGAGCGGCTGGGTTCACCGGCTCCATGTCGAAGAGACCGGGCAACGCGTAAGGAAAGGGCAAGTGCTGTTCACGCTCTACAGCCCCGAGCTCTATGCGGCGGAACGGGAATACCTGACCACGTTGAAACGGGATCGTGAGGCTCGTTCGGACACGAGCTCGGAGCTGACGCGCGCCTCCGAACAACGGCTTCGTCTGCTCGGTATGAGCCAAGGACAGATTCGGGAGCTCGCTCGACGGGGAGAGGCCTGGGAGAACGTTCCTGTAGTGGCTCCATCCACCGGATACGTCATCGAGAAAGACGTGGTGGAGGGCGGACGCATCGAGGCCGGAACACGCGTCTACCGAATCGCGGACCTGAGCCGCCTTTGGGTCGACGCGGAAGTCTATGAATCCGATCTGGCCCAGGTGAAGAAAGGGCAGCCGGTATCCGTGCAACTTCCCTATGTGCCTGGGCAGAGCTTTGAGGGCACGGTGGACTACATCTACCCAACGCTGGACGGAGTCACACGGACGGGTCGTGTGCGTGTGGCGCTCGACAATCCAGGCTTGACGCTCAAGCCCGACATGTACGCCGACGTCGCGCTTGCCGTGGACCTCGGCGAACGACTCGTGATTCCCGATTCGGCGGTGATCTACACGGGGCCTCGCCGCCTGGTATTCGTCGACCTCGGCGAAGGAAGGCTTCGCCCCCAAGAAATCGAAGTCGGCGTAAGAGCCGCCGGGTACGTCGAAGTGACCCACGGCCTCGAACCCGGCGATATCGTCGTCACTTCCGGGAACTTTCTCATCGCGGCCGAGAGCCGAATTCGATCCGCCACCGGGTATTGGGGAGGCGGGCATGGCGCTCACTGAAGACGAGGCGAGCCCGAAGCCAACTCTGATTGCCCGCGTCATCGAGGCGAGTGCACGTCAGCCTTTCATGACGCTCTTGTTCGCAATCGTGGCGGGCGTTTGGGGCTACTATTCGCTCCGGAACGCACCGCTCGACGCGATTCCAGATCTCTCGGACACGCAGGTCATCATCTTCACGGAGTGGCAGGGCCGAAGCCCCGACTTGGTCGAAGATCAGATCACCTACCCGATTTCGACCTTTCTGCTGGCAGCACCGAAGGTCAAGTTCGTGCGAGGCCAATCTTTCTTCGGGCTCTCGTTCGTTTCGGTGATCTTCGACGACGGGACCGACATGTACTGGGCGCGAAGCCGAGTCTTGGAATATCTCAACTCCGCGCTCGCCGACCTTCCGGACGGTGTGCGTCCCACCCTGGGCCCGGATGCGACCGGAGTGGGCTGGGTGTTCCAGTACGCCCTGGTCGACAGGAGCGGTAAGCACGACCTGCAAGAGTTGCGCTCGTTCCAGGACTGGAATCTGCGGTACGCGCTCGAGAGCGTGCCCGGGGTCGCGGAAGTGGCGTCCGTCGGCGGCTTCGTCAAGGAATACCAGGTGCAGGTCGACCCCGTGAAGCTTCGTGCCTACGGCGTGGGTATCGCGGATGTGGTGCGGGCGGTGCGCGAGTCCAACGAAGACGCCGGCGGCCGCACGATCGAGATTGCGGGTCACGAACAGATGATCCGGGGGCGAGGGTACATCCATAGCGAAGACGATCTGCGCAAGATCCCGGTCAAGCTCGGCGCCGGCGGCACGCCGGTCTTACTCGATCAAGTGGCCGTCGTCAGCATCGGCCCTTCGATGCGTCGCGGAATCGCCGAGCTCGATGGCGAGGGCGAGGTCGTCGGTGGCATCGTCATCATGCGCTACGGCGAAAACGCGCTTTCGGTGATCGACGCGGTGAAGCAGAAGATCGAAGATGTGAGGGCTGGCCTTCCCG
>Ga0316198_10001805_pt1 | contig 12764 bp, 12 predicted proteins | sample OudBieAanoxic_MG_FD_204935 | JGI IMG/M metagenome (GOLD analysis project Ga0316198, IMG submission 204935) | Coastal sediment microbial communities from Oude Bieten Haven, Netherlands - site A anoxic | ecosystem: Environmental > Aquatic > Marine > Coastal > Sediment | place: Netherlands... | reverse complement strand
TCACCGTAATCCGACCATTGGCGATGGTCGATGAAAACAGTATCCGGCGTTTTGCCAAGACCCAGGCGTTTCCCCTTTACGCCAATCCGTGTCCATCGGCCGGGGCCACCAAGCGTTCGGAAATCAAGGCCATGCTGGACGGCCTTTACCGAACCAACCGTAAGATCAAGGGCAATATCTACCGGGCCATGAGCCATGTGAAGATGGATTACCTGTTAAAATAACCCTAACGTGCGACTCCACCCGCCAACAGGCAGATCATGAAAGACGTACAAAATGAGCGGGATCACCGGAATATCCCGATCGACAAAGTCGGCATTAAAAACCTGCGCTACCCCATACGCGTTAAAGACCGCCGCGACGGATCCCAGAGCACCATTGCGTCCATCAACATGTACGTGGACCTGCCCCAGGAGTACAAGGGCACGCACATGAGCCGATTCGTGGAGATGCTTCACCTATTGAATCCGGAGATCTCGCTGAATAAATTTTCCGTGCTGCTTGAGGCCATGAAAAAGAATCTGGACGCCGCCTCGGCTCATATCGAGGTGAGTTTTCCTTATTTTATCGAAAAGCAGGCCCCGGTAAGCCATGCACCGGGGCTGATGGACTACAACTGCCGGATTACCGGATCCAGCAATTCGAGCAACGACATCGACCTGGTTTCCGAAGTCAACGTACCCATCACCTCGGTCTGCCCCTGTTCCAAGGAGATTTCAGACCATGGCGCCCACAATCAGCGCGGCATCGTCCGGCTTCAAACCCGATTCAGAAAGTTCATCTGGCTGGAGGACATGATCGAACTGGTCGAATCCTGTGCCTCGTGCGATGTCTTTTCGGTGCTGAAACGGGTTGATGAAAAAGATGTGACCGAACGCGGGTTTTCCAACCCGAAATTTGTCGAGGATGTGGTCCGGGACATCTCCGAGCGCCTGATTGCCGACGATAACATCACCTGGTTTTCCGTCAGCGCCGAAAACTTCGAATCCATCCACAACCACAGTGCTTACGCGCAGATCACAAATGGTCTCGTGCCGGCCAGCTGACTGCCGGAGGAGCGAGGTCGGATGGCGTAAGGCGGTGTTCTGAGGATGGGGGACGGAAATCCGACATGATTCTCCCCGGGGCTCAATTCTTGATTTATAATGCCCAGACCGATCCTTGAGCTGTATACAGAGATCTGATGCGAATATAATTGTATAGGTGTACCGTGGCCTTCACATGCTGGGATAAAGCGCGGCGTAATCCTGGTCAGGTGGGGGGCATTGTTTTGCTCGATCAATTCACAGGCTTTCAATTATCTTGCAATACTCCTTGAGCGCAGGGGGGGCGGCCGGTTTACCCTCGGGACCGGGGACGGGGAATCCGCTTATGCGTTGGCGGCCCAGGATTGCCGGCAGTGGAAGTTGTGGGGGCCATCAGTACCCCATCCCGATATTCACCTGTAATGCCATTGGTCTTGCACACCCCGAAACACAGCATCCTGCTCGTGCAGGTACATTCCATCGGTTTTTATTTATTTCCAGTTCAAATCGCGTCCTTTATGATAAATAGAAATCGCATCAAGATTGGCCAGTGGGTACAAGCGTCTCTTGCGTGCCGTTGTGCCTGAAGGCCAACTTGAATGTCGAACCGTTGTCATCCCAGACTTGGCGGATGGACCACACTTCGGTCTTGCCGGCCTCGATTTCCACCTTGACCAGGGTGGTGAAGCTCCCTTTATCGGTTTTTTCGATAACAGCCTTGTAGGCATGCCCATCAATGACCACTGATTTGGGATCATTGATCAGATTGATATCAACCGTGCCATTTCCCTGGATGCGATTCCAGGTGCCGCTGATCTGTTTCTCCAGACTAGGTTCACTGCCGCAACCGATAACCACCGAAAACAAAATAAGCCAAACCACTGTGAGAATAATGGGTTGAACCGTCAGTGTTCTTCTCATATCAAGCCTCTTTTTTTTTGGGTTAGATCAGGAGATCCAATTTGTATCTTAAAACCAACGGGCTGGCGGATTGTTATGGGCGCCGGGGGTGATTTTCCCCGCCGGGTTGAGGTTGGGTCGGTTGACACCCGCTATGCAGGCGAGTGAAAAATGGTGGGCTTAAACACAACAGGGATTTTTTTTGCAGGTATAATTGGTTGATTATTCGTTTAGAGGAAAGTGAAAAATCTACGGAAACAGCAATGTACGAGGGACGCGAACCGGGGATGATGGTGTATTTTACCGGTGCCGAATCCGTATCTGGTGATTCGGTCTCCATGGGATGGTGCCGAACCCGTTGGAAAACGGCCGTGTTTAGGCCGACAGGCGCCTTGAAAATGGGGACGCTCAACCTGCGAAGGGCCATTGCGCAGTGATTGCCACAGCTCGGGTGACTGGAATGAACGGCCAGGGCTTCCCATTGCATCGCGTGCGTTCCAGGCGTTGCTGTCCATAGGCCCAAATAGATAATGGCGTAGCCTAAGACAAAAAGAAGCATGTGCCAGGAAGGAAGGCGTGTTCTGCCGTTTGGCGCCGAGCATTTTTGTGCATATCGGACTGAACGGTATGTTGGCAGATCGTCATTGGTATTTTTTCATTCGTAAGCAGATGCTTTGAAGTATCACAGGATTTTCCCAAATTTTTAAATCTGCCGAGCGTGATCCATTCCGCTGGCAGGTGCGCAGCAATATATAAGGTCAGCATGATGTTTTCAATGAATTTATGATTCTGTTTAAGCGTTTCGAGAATCTCAGTTCCATCGGCCCCCGGCATCTGCAGACCCAATATCGCCACATCCCGCTTTCGTATTGGCCATTCTTTCATTCGTTGCTGCTGATATGTCCAAGGCTTTTAGGTTCAAATCACTTCAAGGTCACGGGTACGCCAGTTTAGCACCGCTGTGTAGGGAACCACCTTTTGGTGAAGATCAGGATGGGCCTTACCGATAACATCGGCTGCAAATTGGGATAAAAAACGAGCTTTGAGCGTCGCGCGGGCACGGTCCACGCCGATCTCCTGGTATGGCGAGGAGGTGAGTAATAAAAACCCGTCGTCAGGGATACGGCCATCACTCATATTGTTGCTAATGATCGTGGCTGCTTTACGGATGGGATCACTTAGATCGGGGCTGTAAGGGCCGACGATGAGGGCAACATTGGGAACGTGGAAAAAGTCGAAGCCGCGACCGATGCAGATGGCCCATTCGCGATGCACGATGTCGAGTTGTCGATCAGAGTCACGCATTTCAGCAATATGGGCGATGTTGCCTTGAATCAGTGGCAACAGGTCGAGCATTACCTGACGGGGCATGTCCGGAAACAACGTTAACAACCTGGGCATCAATGCATCGAACTCGCTGTCCGTCACAGAAGCAAGATCCAATCGGCCCTGTTCGCCATGCAGGATCAATGCATCCAGGTCAGTCTCGAAGCCACACACCACCGGGTAGACGGTCTGGTGCTCTTTTCCGAATATTTCTTCGACTTGTCGCTTGATGCAGTAAGTGTGTTCGATGGCTGCATCGCGGTTGTAATCGAAACCGGCGCAACCGCGATGGGGGGTATCTTTCGAGTAGTGATAGGTGATCAATAACAGCACACGACGACCGCTGTTCACCGCGTTTTGAAAAGTCGTATTGAGCACCTCGCCAAGATAGGGCCAGCCAAGGTCGAAGATACCGCCCAGATTGCGAAACGGTTGAATAATGCCCAACGGCGTTTGGGTGGCCCAAGGGATGTGAATGCGACCGTCCATGCACTTCATCACGGCGACCAATGTCGGGTGCTCGGCCAGATAGCGCTTGCGGGCAAGGAAGACCTCCGGGGTGCAAAACTCGCGTGCGTGTTCGCTGCCTAAATCAAGCAGCCACTGGATGCGATCGTGTATACCCTGGCGGTGAACGGTCATGGTCGTTATCCTTTTAATTAATTGGAAGTACTCAATAGGGTGCAAGGCTCGGGAAAATACCACCATATAGATTAATCAGTGACGATAGTGGCGGTCCTTTTTTGTAAAGGACCCGAGGATTAAATGTCTCGTTTGCAGCAAGGCCCGTATACGCTTGAATAAGCTTCATCTCTTTTTTTGGCACTTCCCTTTTCCACCCAGCAAAGCCAATCGTACCAAGGCTTGTATGCCCCGCTTTTGTTTTTGGTAAATCAAAGAACGATGATCGTTTTTCGATTCGAACAATATCAATTGAATTTCCATGGGGATGGTTTAAAGAAAACCCAAAACCGCCTAATATTCTATTTAACTCGCTATAGGTAATTTTGAAATCGCTTTCGTCTAATGGTCGGATGTTTCTCTGAAAATACTGGGCAAGGAAACGAATTTCGCCGTTTTCAAATTTTGAGAAGGGTTTGAACGCCTGGCGATCTCGTATGGTATTGGATGCAATGATCCGCGTTATTATCTCAAGTTCTTTATGACTGGCCGTCGGTGCACGGTTTAGCCTGGATAGGTAATAGAGTGCCGTTAAAAGTGCGGTTATTCGGTTATAGTTTTGGAAAGGATGGTTTTTAATAAGCCCGTAAAAAAGTGCCGCACACTTTTCATAATCCGTTTTCCATTTTAGATTCCCTGAATATTCGGTTTTTTGCGCAGCAACCGCAGATGATAGCAATCCCTTATCGATAAGGCCGATACCCCCGACGCCTTTTCCATTCTCACCATTTTCAAAAAAATAGTCGATGATTGAAAAATGCGCGTTAAGTACGTCAACGATATCAATCACGCAGTCGCTAATTTTCGCGCTTTCTTCTAAAAGGTTATCAATCAACCGTTTATGTTCTTCTGATAGTCTTTGATTTACGAATTCCATAAAGCCGACTAAGTGCTTTTCAGTGATACACGTAAGACTATATATAGAATCGCCACGAAAAAAAGTTCAGCGTTTGGGAAAGATGAATTGGAGCAAGAACTTTACTGTATAATTGTTTAAGGGAATTGGCAAGACGCGGTAAAAATTGGGTTCAGTAAGTTATTTTTTCTTTTATTCCAGATGGATGTAAACATAAAAATTAAGCGGAACCGAAAGAAATGAAACAATAAAAACAAAATAAAACGTCTTTTTCAAATCGATTTAGGACGTAATAAAACTATTTTTCCATTTTTTCAATGGGACCGCTTTCAAATAAGTGTTGAATTATGCTATTGATTGCCCATGGAAAAAATTTCCAGCCATCCCCCGCCTGCGACTATCGCAGATCCTATTCGGGTACTTTCCGGCCTGAACACCAGCGCGCCACCTCGCATCAACAACCTTTTCGATGATCCGATCGATTTTTTCGGGCTGCTGGATGAAATCACCATCGGTGTCGTGGTCTTGGACTTGGACCGCAGGATCGTTGTGATGAATCAAACGCTGAAAGCCTTTACCGGCTTCAATCAAAAGAAATTGGTCGGTGCTGCCTGCGCCCAGATTTTGCGTAGTGATGTTTGCCTTCAAAAGTGTCCGGCGTTGATTGTTCATGAAGCGTCCGGCCCTAAATGCATCGAGGGCAATCTGGTCAACCGGGACCGCCAATTAATTCCCATTCGCATTACCTCAGCACCGCTAAAAAACCTGGATGGCAAAATGGTTGGATTTCTGGAAACCGTGGAAGACATCAGCCTGCTTCGAAAACTCGATGGAACCATCAGCCATGCCTACAAGTTCAACAATATCATCGGCAGAAGTCCGGAAATGGAAAAAATTTTCCAGATCCTTCCATCATTGGCCCAGACCGACTCATCGGTCCTGATCACCGGGGAAACCGGTACCGGCAAGGACATGGTGGCCGAAGCGATCCACCAATCGTCGAACCGGGCCAAGGGCCCTTTCGTTAAGATCAATTGCGGTGCATTACCGGAAACCCTTTTAGAATCCGAACTGTTCGGCCATCGCAAAGGGGCGTTTACCGGTGCCGTAGAGAATAAACCCGGCAGATTTCGACTGGCACACAACGGTACGCTTTATCTTACCGAAATCGGCGATCTGCCAATTTCGCTTCAAGTCAAGCTGCTCACCTTTCTGGATGACAAAGAGGTCTTTCCGTTAGGCAGTGTCAAAGGCGTTGCTGCCGATGTGCGCATCATTGCGGCCACCCATCGAAATCTCGAACAGAGAGTCAATGACAACCGATTCCGCAAGGATCTGTTGTTCAGGCTCAACGTGATCCGGCTGCATCTCCCCCCCCTGCGCGATCGACAGGGTGATATTCAGCTGCTCTTGGATCATTTCTTAAATACCCTTTCAACCCAGCTGGGCAAAAAAAAAGCCGCTCTGTCACCCAATGCATTAAAATGTCTGCTGACCTACAACTATTCGGGAAACGTTCGAGAGCTGAGAAATATTGTTGAATACGCCATAAATATCTGCGGCGATCGACAAATTAAAACCAAACACCTGCCCTCTTATTTATTAGAAGCAGGCCAGGTCTATGTCACTGCCATGGCGCAGGAGCCCCCCAACCGTCTGGACGTTAACGTAGAGGACGGCTTGACGCGTCCGGAGTCCGACCAGAGATGGCCTGATATTGAAAAGCAAATGATCATGGAGGCGTTGGTCAAGGTAGGCGGGCGCAAAAACAAAGCTGCAATCTCACTGGGATGGGCCAGAAGTACCCTGTGGCGAAAAATGAAACAATACGGTATTGGCTGACGATGTCTATAAAAATTCTTATTCCCCTGCACGAAAATGATGTGGCTCCGCGATTCGATCTGGCCACGGAGGTGCTAATCGTTACCGATGTTGGAAAAACCGGTTCAGGAGAGAAACGAATGGTGGTCCTGCCCCGTGCATCCGCGGATCAGCTTTGCCATCTAATCATCACTGAAGGCATTCAGACCGTTATCTGCAGCGGGATCGAGGATGATTACTATCAGTATCTCACCTGGAAGCGGATTGAAGTGATCGATTCAGTTATTGGATCAAGCCAATCGGCTCTGGAGCGGTTTATCGAAGGGAGGCTTAAACCTGGTGATATTTTGTAACACCCGCCATTCATCCACTCGTTTCACTGGTGTTTGTTTTCACGTGATAATTGGCTGTCATTCGTGACGAAAATTGAAAATAGCGAACAAGAGTTTAATAATGTTTCAATACGTATCGTTTATGACGTTTTAAAAAGTATTAATTTGTTTCACACCCACACCCACCATCCTACCAGATTTAGCATAACAATCTAATATCATATAATAAATACATATTGGCATGCCCTTTGCGGAGCATCATTTCAGATCGTTTTAAAAAGGCGGTTAGAAAAATGGGCATCCATATATTGATTATTGAAGCCGAAAATCGTTTTCGCAAAAATTTATACAAGTGTTTGCAGGCGGAGGGATTTACGGTTGATAAGGTCACCCAACAGGACGATGTCGTGACCATCGTTGCCAAAGAGAAAATCGATACAGTCCTGCTGGGAGTGGATGGGCTGGGCAGAGAAGGTTTGGCCCTGATCCGGCCGATCAAAACCATCAGGCCCACAACCGAGATTATTCTCATTAACGATGCCAGCCATATGGATCTATCCATTGAAGGGATGGAACTGGGTGCTTTTGATGACTTCCTGATTCCCTTGGATATCGAATCACTGGCGAAGCGCATCAGGGAGGCTGTTAATCGCCATCAATAAAAATATGGCAGCAACGGCCCGGGGCAGCACCCCCTGCCGGACGCATTGGCTGCAGTATAGAAATAATGCATCGGAGATTAGCATTAATGCCAAGTACACTTGAGTTGGTGGGAGGCGAGAAATGAAAACAGTAATAGTAAAGAAGTTAATGGTACCAATCGAAGAGTATGCAACGGTCCCTCAGGAGGCGAATCTTTACGAGACGGTTCTTGCTTTGGAAAATGCGCAAATGTCGTATGACCCGCTGAAGCACAAACACCGGGCAATATTGGTTTTAGACAATGAAAAAAACGTTGTCGGTAAACTAGACATGTTAGACATCCTGATGTCTTTAGAACCCAAGTATGGAGAACTGGAAGCAAAAGGAGCCTTGTCGCATTCAGGCTATAGTCCCGAATTTATCAAATCTATGCTCAAAGATAATGTTTTCTGGAGCGAGCCTTTACAGTTTATTTGCAGCCGTGCGTTCAAACTGAATGTGAGTGATTTCATGCAGGTCCTCGAAGATGGTGTCTATATAGAAGAAAATGTCACACTGGATGAAGCCATACACCAACTGGTCGTGTGCCGGTATCAATCTCTGCTCGTGACTAGTAAAGAAAAGGTCGTCGGTATTTTGCGGCTGTCCGATGTGTTTGCCAAAATTTGCGATACGATCAAAACCTGCGAACCGTGAATACGGATTGTTTTCGAAACCAGGCGAAATACACTTAAAGAGTATCTCAGCAGGATACATGAGGAGGCATTTTTGATGGATACCCACGGGGAAAAAAGCGGAATTTTCGCCAAAAAAGGACTGTGGCTGGGTATTGGCGTTGGTGTTTTCATTCTGGTTGGCTTTATTTTACCAACGCCCCAGTCCCTTATCGATGTGATGGAGGAATATGGCTATGTCCAGAAGATGATCGACTGGGAGATCGCCCATAACATTAAAGAAGCCTCCGATAAAACGATGATCGTGCTGGGGATTGTTCCCATGGCGGTCATCTTTTTTGCCATCGAGGCGCTTCCCATCGGGGTGACGGGCATTCTGATGCCTACAATGGCTTACTTTTTCGGGCTACTCCCCTTCAACATGATCGGCAAGACCTTTGCGGGTGACGCACCCTTGTTTATGCTGGGCGTATTTGCCCTGGGAGCGACGGTGGTAGAGGTTGGTTTCCACAAGCGCCTGGCCGTCTGGCTGCTGGGATGGACCAAAGGGTTCTGGGTCCCCATGATCGTGCTATGCTTCAGTATGTCCATCGTGGGTTCATTCATGTCGGCCCCGGCCATGTGTTCCTTTATGGTACCGGTGATGATGGCGGTCTATTACGGGTCGGTGAAAGCCACCAGCCCGGCTGGAAAAGTCGTTCATGATCCGGCGCTGGCCAAATTTCTGCTTTTTTCGCTTTGCTTCGCCCTGAATATGGGAGGACCCGGGACACCCTCGGCCGGCGGCCGCAATGTAATCATGATGGGCTTTTTTACCGAATACGGCATACCGATTACCTATGCCGGCTGGATGGCTTACGGGTGGGCATTGGTGCCGCTTGGCAGCGCCATGTTGCTGCTCTATATGGCCACATTTTTCAGCAAGAAGATAAAGACCCGAGACCTTACGCCCGGGTTGGAATATATCAAAGAGGAGACGCGCAGAATGGGAAAGATGAAGTATGCCGAGTATGTCACCGCCGGCACCCTTTTTCTCATTGTGGCACTGTGGATATTTGGCGGAGAAGCGACGGGACTGGGAGGGCCGGCGCTTCTGGCGCTGGTTCTGCCGATTTTATTCAAAACTGTTAAATTCGAACAGATATTGGAGCGTATATCCTTCAACGCATGGTTCATGTACTGCGGTGCGCTGACCCTGGGTGCCCTTCTTAAGGAAAGCGGCGGAGCCCTGTGGCTGGCAACAACCTTTCTGGATGGGCTTTCAAAAATAGGTATGGATCAGGGTTACGGGCTATGGGTAGGCATGTCCGCTTTCTCCGGTCTGGTGACCAATTTTATGTCTGATGCCGCTACGGTGGCACTGATTGGACCCATTGTCGTCCCCATGGGGATTATGACCAAAGTTGCCGGGGAGCCATGGGCCATCGGAATGGCTGTAGCCTTGGCATCTTCCTACGCCCACTTTCTTATCGTGGGTTCACCCGCCAATGCGCTGACATTTGCACTCGGGGTTTATCCGGATACAAACAAGAGAGCCCTTGAAGCGATCGATTTTGTAAAATACGGTTTCGGTTTCTTCCTGCTTTCCATGCTGCTGCTCTGGACCGTTGAATTTCTCGTGATCTATCCTCTGGTCGGTTTTCCGGAGGGGATTCTCGAGCAGGCCACGCAGGTGCTTCAAAGTACGACAAAGTAGGCCGCCATGGTTGCACAGAAAAAGACGTTCACATTTAAAGTCCCGAACGTAAACAAACATCGAAGATTGGCAATGAGGAGGGATAGCTATGACAGCGCCATTTATCATGTTGGTGGATGATGAAGTCTCTTTTGTAGAAACCACGGCCAAGCGGTTGGATAAGAGAAAAATCAAGGTAATTTCGGCCTTCAGCGGTGAAGAATGCCTGGAAACACTGAAAACGCATCAAACCCTGGATGTCATCGTCCTGGATGTCAAGATGCCGGGCATGGGCGGCATCGAGACCCTGAAAAAGATTAAAGAGGAATTTCCCCTGGTAGAGGTCATTATGCTGACCGGACACGCCACGGTAGATTCGGGTATTGCTGGAATAAAACTGGGGGCTTATGATTATCTGATGAAGCCGTGTGATATTGGGGAGCTTGTCGACAAAGTGGAGGGGGCTACCCAAAAGAAACAGGCGCATGAAGAAAAAATTTCCAATTGGGGAAACTTCATGGAGACCTGTACCCTAAAAGAACTGATGGTCCCGCTTGCTGAATATGCCACTATTTCCGAGGATGCCAACGTACTTGAAGCGGTCAACGCTTTAGAGGCTGCCCAGAGGAAGTTCAACCCGGAACGTTACCGTCACAGAGCTGTTTTGGTGCTTGATAAGGAAAAGCGGGTGGTCGGCAAACTCAGTCAGCACGATATCATCAAGGCTCTGGAACCCCAATATAAAGGATCTAAAGAGCATAGAAATAGCGCCCTCAGCCATTTCGGATTCAGCCCGAAATTCATGGAATCCGTCTCCCTGCAATACACGATGTGGGATAGACCCCTGCAGAATCTATACAAAAAAGCGCTCGAACAAAAAGTTAAATCGTTCATGCATACCCCCACCAAAGGCGAATACATTGAAGCGTCGGCTACCATCAATGAGATCATTCACCGTCTGATCATCGGCGAACATCATTCTCTGCTGGTCACCGATGGCCCTGATATCGTGGGGATCGTGCGCCTGACAGATGTATTCGAGCTGATTCATCTCCGTCTAAAAACCCTGCACCTTGCAGCAAGGATAAAGGGCAACGTGGGTGGCGATGAAACCATCCAGGAGAAAGGCGGGTTGGACGGCTAAGCGGAGAATTAGCTTTGAGACCCTGCAGGTTGTTGCCGGGCATCCACCCCCCTGAAATCAGAAGCACCCGGGGTGAGTAATGAACAGCAGTTCATGCGAATGTAATCCATCGATAGTATCAGCATGAGAGAATAATTCTCTCGCTTGCCCTTGATGAACTCGTAAAAAGTAAAAAGTAGCATTTCCGACGGCTTCGTAAAAAGCCCGAGATCAAGACTTGCGAATCCTGAGAATACCGCTATCGCGGGTGCCGTAGGCAGCGTACTTACCGTACGCTGCAGTGACGAGGGATGAAGCGTAACGCAGATATCGGGCTTTTTACGAATCCGTCAACCTTTATGCCCATACAAGTCGCGAGGTAAAACGGAAAAAATGGATGATCAATTCTCTTCAAAAAGTTCAGCCTTGCATTCAAGCTTCAGGTCTTTGCTCTCCGATGAACACACGATTATGGTCGCAATGGGTATTCTGGTAGGGGTGGCCGGTGGTTATGGCGCCGTCGGGTTCCGCTACCTGATAAACTTTATCCAGTCCATTGCGTATGGCTCATCGGCTGAACTTCTCGATGTAGTCCAATCGATTCCCTGGCATATGCGGATCGCTATTCCTGCAGTCGGCGGGCTGATTGTGGGCCCCATTGTTTATTTTTTTGCCAGGGAGGCCAAGGGACACGGGGTTCCGGAAGTCATGTATGCCGTTGCCCTTAAACAGGGGATTATAAGAAAGCGGATCGTTTTCATCAAGGCCCTGGTATCCGCGGTCTGTATCGGAACCGGTGGCTCGGTTGGCAGGGAGGGCCCCATCGTTCAAATCGGATCTGCGGTTGGATCGACCCTGGGACAATTGTTTAACGTATCCGCCAATCGAATGAGAACGCTGGTTGGTTGCGGTGCTGCCGCCGGTATCGCGGCCACTTTTAACGCTCCTATTGCCGGTTCCATATTTGCCATTGAAATCATTCTTGGCGAATTTGAAATCGCCAGTTTCAGCCCTATCATTATCTCGGCCGTTTCAGCCACGGCAATTTCACGCCATTACCTTGGGGATGTGCCTGCATTTATTCTGCCGGAATATGTTCTGCACAGCCCCCTGGAATTTCCGTTATATGCTATTTTGGGAGTTTTTTGCGCCTTGGTCGCCGTGGGATTTACCCTATTTCTCTATCGTGCCGAAGATGCTTGGGATGCTGTAAAATTTCCGGAATATCTCAAGGCTGTTTTGGGAGGATTGATGATGGGAACCATGGGACTTATTTTCCCCCAAATCTTAGGTGTCGGCTACGGCGCTATCGATCTGGCGCTCATGGTAAAACTATCCTGGTGGTTCATGGCGCTTCTGGTTCTGCTTAAAATCCTGGCCACATCGATTACGATTGGATCAGGAGGATCCGGCGGTATTTTCGCGCCTTCACTTTTCATGGGCGCCATGGCGGGCGGCGCTTTTGGCGCGGTTGCGCAATATTTCTTTCCTTCTGTGGCTGCCTCTGCCGGCGCTTACGCTGTTGTCGGCATGGGGGCGGTCGTTGCCGCTACCACCCATGGCCCCTTACAAGCAATATTGATTATTTATGAGATGACCGGTAACTACAAAATAATCCTTCCATTAATGATTACATGCATTATCAGTTGCCTGGTTGCAAGACAGCTATGCGGCGAATCCATCTATACTTTTAAGTTGATCAGAAGGGG
>Ga0316198_10001804_pt1 | contig 12766 bp, 12 predicted proteins | sample OudBieAanoxic_MG_FD_204935 | JGI IMG/M metagenome (GOLD analysis project Ga0316198, IMG submission 204935) | Coastal sediment microbial communities from Oude Bieten Haven, Netherlands - site A anoxic | ecosystem: Environmental > Aquatic > Marine > Coastal > Sediment | place: Netherlands... | reverse complement strand
GGAACAAAGTCATGAATGAGCACGAGAAAATCAATTACGTTGAATTCCCGGCAAAGGACATTGAAAAATCCAAGGACTTTTTTAGCACTGTATTTGGCTGGTCATTTGTCGACTACGGTCTGGAATATAGCGCCTTCTCAAATGAGGGTCTTGATGGCGGATTTTTCAAATCGGACTTATCTGCTTCTACCGAGAATGGCAGTGCGCTTATCGTTTTCTATAGTAAGTCTCTTGAGGAGACGCTATCTAAAATTAAAGCTGCCGGGGGCTCTATCATAAAGCCGATTTTCTCTTTTCCGGGTGGGCGTCGCTTTCACTTTGGCGATCCCAATGGTAATGAATATGCGGTATGGTCAGATGTTAATGCATAACTGCCGCACTGTTGTGGTTAGTTTATAGTAAATGATTATTGGTATTTAATAGTAATTAGAATCAGGAGGATGAAATGAAATTTTGGCCATTTGCTTTAGGAGCCTGGTTGGTGTTGTATGGGTTAAACTCTGTTATACAGCTCAACTTTCAGTATGAGCATACGGTTATGGGGGTCCTTGCAATCGTTGCTGGGGTGCTGGTTTTTATTCGACAATAGTTGTATGCGGAAATGGGTTCAGATAGCAATTTTTATAATATAAGCTGATTACAAATAGTTGTGCTATTTATTCCCTGACCCTGATTGTTTTCGCGTTATTTGATACGTAAGTATTAAAAACCGGGATTAATTCTATGAATAGTGAATCAGATACAGACAGGATTCAGTCGTTCGTTGAGAGTGGTAATTTTCATGCAGCGATAAATATAGCGATATCCGGCATGAATGAATGCCGGCGTAATGATGATCAGGATGGTGTCGATAAATTCTTGCGCATCATCAACGATATTTCATTAACGATGGCGCGTGAGTTTGGTAGTAAAGCCTATCTGGATGAAATCACTAAATAAGAGGCAGGATATAGTTTGCCGGGTTTTATGAATAAATCTGTCCCTATTCTCTCTTGGAAAACGGTTCAATGAAAGATCATACCCAAGATTATTTGTTCTTTTCGGCTTATAACCATACAAGTAGAATAAAATAGGAAAATCATCAGTGAATTATATTTTTCGCGTCCCGCCTGTGGTCTCGGTGAAAATTCACGGGTCAGAAGATCGTTTCCCCGTACATCGTGTTTATTGTGTCGGGCGCAATTATTTCACCAATGCAGATGAAGTAAGCAAACACGAGCGTCAGGCGCCGTATTTTTTTCAGAAACCCGCTGATGGCCTGGTACCGTCCGGTGGTGAGTTTCCGTATCCTTCTGCCTCAGAGAATGTACAACATGAAATTGAACTGGTGGTCGCTATTGGCAAAGGCGGCGTAAATATTGCGGTGGATGATGCACTGGATCATGTGTTTGGGTATGCCGTTGGTTTTGAAATGACGCGCCGTGATTTGCAGGACCAGGCGAAGGCGGCGGGCACGCCCTGGGATGCGGCCAAAGGCTTCGATTATTCTGCGCCAATTTCGGCCATCAGGCGGGCGAGTGATATTGGTCACCCGGCAAGCGGCAGAATCTGGCTGGCTATCAACGGAACATTGCGCCAGGACAGTGATCTCAATCTGCAAATCTGGAATGTGCAGGAGACCATCGTCCATCTGTCGTCATTGTTTACGCTTGTACCTGGAGATATCCTCTACATGGGAACGCCCGCCGGTGCCGGTCCGGTCAAACCTGGTGATGTAATGACCGGCGGTATTGACGGGCTTGGCGAACTCGAGATCAACGTCGTTTAACCCTAAGAGACAGCAAAAGGAGGCAGACTCGATTTAAAGTACTAGAATCAAGAAGCCAGGTCACTTGAAAATTAATTCTATTCTTAATCGCTGTTAAGGACTAATTTCGGATTTTGTATACCTCGAATATAATTTTAGGATAGGTGTCCAGCACGCAGGGTAAAAAGAGTTTGTTCGGACTCTCAAAAGCATTTCTTTTTCGGGCCCGGTTAACTTAGTCGTCAAAACAAACAATAACTACCAAGGAGATTGCTATGCCATCAACCAACCAATCAATAGTCGTTAATGCCCCAATTACAGAAGTGTGGGTTAAATTCAATAATTTCCATGATCTATCATGGGCCCCTAATGCCGTATCTAAAGTGGAGAAGATAGGGAACGTTGATGGCGGAGAAGTAGGTGCAAAAAGAATTCTCAATAATGCTTTTCATGAAACCCTAGTGGAAATTGACGAAGATGGATATATGATTAGATATTCCATTGATGATGGTCCTTCCCCAGTATCGAAGGAAGAAGTATCTAATTATTTTGGTGTTGTAAGATTATCTTCAGTAACTGAAGGTAACGGAACGCTTGTTGAGTGGTCCTCTTCATGGGACTCAGATGTAGAAGATGCTGTAGAGTTTTGCCATGGTATTTATGTTGCACTTTTAAGTGAGCTGGCTGAGTCATTCAAATAGTTAATTTTAAAACGACTAACAAGCGCATGGAGTATGTTCACATTTAAGGTGAGCAGGTACCCAAACTGCTGAGTGGTTTCTTGATTATTATGTGCGCCGTTAGTCGAGTTGCATATTCCTGCTACAGCGTTCGTACAACTTCAGTCAGCCTATATCAGTGATCAACCTGACGATAGAGCCATGTGTAATACCCTTGCGACATGCAGTGCCTCACGCTCTGCGCCATCAAGGATCTGATGTCGGCAGCTGGTACCATCGGCGACAATTAAGGTGTCATTATCAGCACTGCGTACTGCCGGTAACAGACTAATCTCTGCCATTTTCATGGAAACATCGTAGTGTTTCGCATCGAGACCGAAAGCGCCGGCCATGCCGCAGCAGCTCGACTCGATGGTCTGCACCTCAAGCTCCGGTATCAGACGCAATACCTGCTCGGTCGCCGCCATCGTTCCGAAGGCCTTCTGGTGGCAATGACCATGTAACAGCGCACGTTTCACTGGTAATGGTTTGAGCTGCAGGTGTAATGTTCCCGCAGCTTCTTCTTGCGCCAGAAACTCCTCCAATAGTAAGGCGTGTGAAGCAAGCCTGTCTGTTTCAACACCCGGTAACAAGGCGAGGTATTCATCGCGCAGTGTCAGCAAACAAGAAGGCTCCAGACCAATAATAGGTATATTACGATCAATATAAGGCCGAAGGGTGTCGAGCATACGCCGCGCCTCTTTACGCGCCTCCTCGACCAGGCCGTTACTCAGAAAAGTGCGCCCGCAACACAGTGCGCGGTTAGTATCGCTCGGTTGCGGACAGTGCACCTGGTAGCCCGCGGCCTGTAACACAGCCAGCGCGGCGCGCGCATTTTCCGGTTCGAAACAGGTATTAAAAGTATCGACCAACAAAACGACTTCGCGTGCTGTCCCAGCGGCTATCGATGTTTGTTGCAGTCCGGGTTCGGCAATAAATCGATCACGTCGCCATCGTGGCAGAGTACGCTGACGACTAAAACCCAGTAGGCTTTCAGTTAATCCAGCCAGACCCGGTATACGATCACGCAGGTTCAAAATAAAACCAAAACGTGCCGCCCAATGCGCATAGCGCGGCAGATAGGCGATGATACGGTCCTTAAAGCGCAGACCGTGGTGCTTGTGGTAATGATTAAGAAACTCGATTTTCATTTTTGCCATGTCGACCCCGGTAGGGCACTCACGTTTACAGCCTTTGCAACTGACACATAAATCCAGTGTGTCGTACATGGCATCAGAAACGAAGGCGTCTGCGCCGAGTTGACCGCTAATGGCAAGACGTAAGGTATTGGCACGGCCGCGTGTGAGATGTTGCTCATCCCTGGTAACGCGGTACGATGGGCACATGACACCGACGCTGGCCTTACGACAAGCACCATTGTTATTACACATTTCGATCGCGCCACTGAACCCGCCCCAGTCCGACCAGTCCAGCACAGTATCAATTGATTGGGCGGCGTAACCGGGCTTGTAACGGAACAGGTTGCGGTCATCCATTCGCGATGCACGTACGATCTTGCCGGGATTTAACGTTCCCGCGGGGTCGAAACTGTCTTTGACTTCCTCAAATGCACGCGTAATATTGCTGCCAAACATGGGCTCGTGAAACTCGGAACGGGCAAGGCCATCACCATGTTCGCCGGAATGTGATCCTTTATATTCACGCACCATCGCGAAGGCCTCCTCGGCGATGGCACGCATCTTTTTCGCACCCGATTCGTCCTTCATGTTCAATATAGGGCGTACATGCAGACACCCCACCGAGGCGTGGGCATACCAGGTGCCCGTGGTGCCGTGTTTGTGGAAAACCTCGGTCAGGCGCTCGGTGTATTCGGCGAGGTCTTCCAGAGCAACAGCACAGTCTTCAATAAACGAGACCGGCTTGCCGTCTCCTTTCATCGACATCATGATGTTGAGGCCGGCTTTACGCACCTCCCAGATGGCCTGCTGGAGTTCGGGGTCCGTGACCTCGACCACGGCATCAGGAAAACCGAGCGTCCCCATTAACTCGATTAGCTGTTGTAAATTTTGCAACTGCTGGGCGTGATCATCCCCGGCGAATTCCACCAGTAGTAGTGCATCCGGTTCACCCTGCACGAAGCGCTCCACCGTAGTGCGGAACATGGGAATATCGCGCGCCAGGTCGATCATAGTGCGATCAACCAGTTCCACTGCTGAGGGCTTGAGCTCGACGATATGTTGGGTGCTGTCCATGGCCTGATAGAAGCTGGGGAAATGACAGACCCCCAGTACCCGGTGCGCAGGGATGGGCTGCAAGTCAAGATGGATACGTTGAAAAAAAGCCAGCGTGCCTTCAGAGCCGACCAGCAGATGCGCCATGTTGTGTTCCGTAGAGGCGAGCGTATCGATGTTGTATCCGCCCACCCGACGCAAGAGCTTTGGAAAGCGTTGCGCGACTTCTGCCGCTTCTCTCTTGCCCAGGGCGCGCATGCTGCGTACCAATTCAAGATAACGCGGGTTATCCTCAAAACTGCTCAGGTCGCTGCCTAATTGGCCAAACTGCACTGCGGTCCCGTCTGCCAACAATGCATCGATGGCGCACACGTTATGCACCATATTGCCGTAGCGTATGGAGCGCGCGCCGCAGCTGTTATTACCGCTCATACCACCGAGCGTTGCGCGGTTGCCGGTCGAGACATCGACGGGAAAAAACAGTCCGTGTGGTTTGAGGAACTTATTAAGCTGATCCAGCACCAGTCCGGGCTGGACACAGACGGTGCGCGCATCGGCGTCAAATTCCAGCACCTTGTTCAGATACTTGCTGGTGTCGATGATCAAGGCTTCACCCACTGTCTGACCGGTCTGTGAAGTTCCACCGCCACGTGGCAGTACAGGCAGTCCCGCGTCCGCCGCGATCTGTAGTGCCAGTTGTACGTCCTGCTCGTTGGTGGGTACGACCACCCCAATAGGCTGGATCTGGTAAATTGAGGCATCTGTGCTGTAGCGGCCACGGCTGAAGGTATCGAATAGCACATCGCCTTTTAGCTCCCGGCGTAGTCGAGCCGATAAACCACTATCGCCGGCACTCGCTTTCGTCGCGCGTTGCGAACCATGAGGCTGTTTATTCATCGACGTGATCCTTACCGCGTTATATGCGATGACCCTGATTTAGATAAAATCTAATACTACCACCCTGCATTCATATAATCGGTTTTTACACTGAAGGCTGATACAACACCATTCGTATATTATTATAAGACGATAAACGTTTTGTCGTTACATGCCGTCGTATATTTACCACGTGAGTTGTAAGGCATTTTTCGTAGGGTGCACATAAGCCAATACCGCTAACAACAATCATCATTGTAGGAATGTAGACAATCGATGCAACATAGGTGCAAAATAGATAAAAGGTGGAGGAACAACAAGAACAACGTCCTCCGCCGGCACAAAATCTCCGAAGCGCGCAATGACTCATCCGTCGCCTTTCAGTATTGTTAGCAAAACAGCAGGAAGGAAGTCAGTTATGCCGGTCAAACGTGGGCGTCATTTTCTGCAAATTCCCGGGCCAACAAACTTACCCGACCGTGTTCTGCGTGCCATCGATGCACCGATTATTGATCACCGTGGACCAGACTTTGCCCTTCTAACAGGGGAAATCCTCGATGGCCTTAAGCGCATTTTCAAGACATCGGGTGACGTGGTGATCTACCCCTCATCCGGTACCGGTGCATGGGAAGCCGCTTTGGTCAATACACTTTCCCCCGGCGATAAGGTCATGATGTTCGAAACCGGACATTTCGCGACGCTCTGGTTTCAGGTGGCAACCAGGCTTGGCCTGAATGTCGACTTCGTCCCCGGTGACTGGCGTCATGGCGTCGACCCTGCAATGGTCGAGTCCAGGCTTGCAGAAGACCGCAAGCAAGAAATCAAAGCTGTCATGATCGTCCACAATGAAACTTCCACTGGCCTAGTCAGCGATATTGCCGGGGCGCGCAAGGCGATAGACCAGGCCGGCCATCCTGCCCTGCTGATGGTGGATACTATTTCCTCATTGGCATCGATTGATTACCGCCACGACGAATGGGGTGTGGACGTCTCCGTCGGCGGATCACAAAAAGGCCTTATGCTGCCACCCGGCCTAAGTTTCAATGCTATCAGCGATAAGGCGTACACGGTATCCAAATCGGCAACCATGCCGAAATCGTACTGGAGCTGGGATGACATAATCGCCGCTAACCAATCTGGCTTCTTTCCTTATTCGCCTGCTACCAATCTTCTCTATGGTCTGCGCGAGGCTATCCATATGCTTGAGGAAGAGGGTCTGGAACAGGTATTTGCTCGCCACGATCGTTTGGCAGAGGCAACACGGCGCGCCGTAAATGCTTGGGGTCTGGAACTGTTATGTCTTAATCCAGAGGAATACAGCAGCGGTCTTACACCGATATTGATGCCTGACGGACATAGTGCCGATAAGCTGCGCGAGGTGATTCTACAACGCTTCAATATGTCGCTCGGTACCGGCCTGGGTAAAGTGAAGGACCGGGTATTCCGCATTGGCCATTTGGGTGATTTTAACGAGCTCATGCTTGCCGGTGCCCTGAGTGGTGTCGAGATGGGTCTGGCGGTCGCGGGTGTGCCTCATACAAAGGGTGGTATTACAGCGGCACTCGACTATCTGGCTGCAGAAGTTATCGCATGAAGCATTCGCTATCCTGAGGCAGGCTGCTGCTGTACTGGAAAGATATGCTTAATACCGCCAGGGCGATAAGTACATTGCCAGGTACAGCTTTGATTAAGTAAACAACAAAGAAAAAAAGTAAAAAAGAATAAAGTTATAACCGTTTAACTATCACCAATAGTTCCAGGAGGATGGTCATGAAATTATTTAAATTATGTTTGACTTCGATATTCCTGAGTTGTGTTATTACATTCACTGCTGTTGCTGAGACAATTGAACTGAAGTTTGGTCACGTGGGTGCCCCCGGTTCATTATTTGCGGTTTCAGCGGAAGAGTTTGCCAAGCGCGCGAATGCCAAACTTGCTGGTAAGGCCAAAGTTGTCGTGTATGGTTCGAGCCAGCTCGGCAAAGACAAGGAATTATTGCAGAAACTCAAGCTCGGTACCGTGGATTTTGCGCTCCCTTCTACCGTCATGTCATCAGAAAGTGACCTCTTTGGCCTTTTCGAGATGCCGTATCTGGTAAAAGATCGCAACCATATGCAACGCATCGAAGAGGCGATGTTCTGGTCAAAACTGGCGCCAAGTGTTGAACCGAAAGGAATAAAAATCCTTGCGGTATGGGAAAACGGCTTTCGTCAGATCACCAACAACAAGCGACCTATCAAAGTTCCCGACGATCTCAAAGGTGTTAAGCTCCGCACGCCGAAAGGTGAATGGCGGGTCAAGATGTTCAAAGCCTATGGCGCCAACCCTTCGCCCATGTCATTGTCTGAGGTATTCACAGCGCTACAAACCGGCGTGATGGATGGTCAGGAAAACCCGCTGATACAGATCTATAGCCAGAAGTTTCAAGAGGTTCAAAAGTATCTGTCAATGTCCGGACATGTGTATACCCCGGCATACGTGACTGTTGGAACCAAGAAATGGAAGAAACTGCCTAAAGATGTTCGCAAGATACTCGAACAAACCGCCAAGGAAACGCAATCCTTTGTTTATACCTCCGCCGCGAATTTCGACAATAAACTGCTGGACAAGATGAAAGCATCCGGCATTCAAATCAACGAGGTCGACAAGCAAGCCTTTATCGATGCCAGCAAGCCGATCTACGATCAATTTGGCATGCAAGTCAAAGGTGGGAAGAAATTGGTCGACAAGGCTTTCGCGCTTGCCAAGTAGTAACGAGCGTGTTGTCCCGATGTTGTGAACGGCGGGGTGACGCCTTTTGGCGTTGCCCGGAGCGGTACACCTAGATGCCGACGCTTTCGCGCTTACGCAGTGGATTCGAGCGCCTGCTGGAATATATTGTCATCCTGCTGATGATTAGTTTAGCGGTGGAGGTGATCCTCGGGGTCACTTACCGCAAACTCGGCATGTCGCTCAGTTGGTATGACGAGGTGGCGTCGATCACTCTGGCCTGGGTGACCTATTACGGCGCCGCCCTGGCGGCACTTAAGCGGGCGCATATTGGTTTTCCCGGCCTGGTTGAGTCCCTGCGCCCGCGACTGCAAGTAGTGCTGTTGCTGATAGGTGAATTTTTCGTTTTCGCATTTTTCATCACACTTACCTGGAGCGGGGTTCAGGTGCTCGGTGTTCTCGGCACCGATACGCTCGTCAGCCTTCCTCAAGTGCCCGTTAGCCTTACCCAGTCAGTTATCCCGATCGGTGGTGCGTTGTTTGTTATTGCCGAGGCATTGACGTTTCCGGAGGTGCTCGCCAAAGCGAGAGCAGGACTGCAACTCCCCGATAGTCGAAAGGGGGTGTCATAGTGGCCTTGCTGCTAATGTTGTTGGCGATGATAGCGCTGGTGTTGATCGATGTACCGATCGCCATCGCCTTAGGGGTAGTGGGTATCGTCGCCATGGTTATTGCCGACGGGCCGGATGTGCTGGCGAACCTGCCCCTTGTTATGTTCTCGGGTGCTACAAAGTTCCCGCTGCTTGCCATCCCGCTTTTTATCCTAGCCGGCGCCATCATGAACTCGACCGGCATCTCGCGGCGTCTCATTGCCTTTGCCTCGGCCCTTTTTGGTTTCATCAAAGGTGGACTGGCAATGGTCAATATCGGTGCCTCCATGTTTTTCGCCGAAATTTCCGGGTCCGCGGTCGCCGATGTGGCCGCGCTAGGTTCGATCCTGATCCCGGCCATGAAGAAGAAAGGTTATCCGGCGCCGTTTGCCGCCGCCATTACTTCATCCTCGGCGTCCATCGCGATCATTATTCCTCCCTCGATCCCGATGATTCTATACGCGGTGATGTCGGACAGTTCAGTGGTGCAGTTATTCGTTGCCGGGATTGTGCCTGGTGTACTGGGAGGACTGTTGCTGATGGGCATGGCTTACCGGTTCGCGGTGCGTTACAACTACCCGGTCGAAGAGATTTTTAATCTCAATCATTTATGGAGCACCTTTAAGGATGCGGCGCTGGCATTTTTGTTACCGTTTATTATATTGGGAGGCATTTTTGGTGGACTGGTAACGGCCACTGAAGGCGCCGGACTGGCGGTGGTGGCTGCCTTAGGGATAGGCCTCATTTACGGTGAACTGAAGTGGGCGCATCTGAAACAGGCCATCATAGAGGGCGGCGTGCAGACGGCAGTGGTGATGTTGCTGGTTGCTTCTTCCGCCCTGGTGGGTGTCTACCTGACCGAGGCTCAGGTGCCGCAGAGTCTCGCACTTACTATCAGTAGCTGGACCGACAACCGTTATGTGGTACTGGCTCTGCTCAATGTTTTTTTCCTCGTAATCGGGCTATTCCTGCATTCGGCGGCGGCTATCATATTGGTGGTGCCGATCGTTATGCCGCTGGCGCTCGCCGTCGGTATCGATCCGGTGCATTTTGGTTTGGTCGTCACTTTGAATCTTGCGATCGGACAACAAACTCCCCCCGTGGCCAGCGTGCTGATTACTTCTTGCTCCATTGCCAAGGCGGATATCTGGGAGGTGAGCAAGGTCAATATTCATTTTATTGCGATACTTGTATTTATGTTGTTACTGGTAACCTATGTACCGGCAATCCCGATGGCATTGGTGGAATATTTTTATAGATAGCTCAAAAGCCTGCGCAGGAGTCAGTTGATGGCAGAAGATACGATTTTGGTACGTCGTGAAGATGCTATTGCGACGGTAGTGCTCAACCGTCCAGAGAAACTCAATGCCCTGACCAAGCCTATGTGGCAGCGCCTGGGCGAGACGATGCGCGAACTGTCCGCCGATGACTCACTGCGTTGCATAGTGATACGCGGTGCCGGTGATAAATCCTTTGCCCCGGGCAACGACATTTCCGAATTCGAAACCGAGCGTTCCAACGTTGAACAGGCTCGGGCTTACGGTGTTATCCATCACGAAGCCTTGTCAGCGCTGTCTGAATGCAGACATCCCATGGTTGCTTTGATCAAGGGCATCTGCGTCGGTGGTGGTCTGGAAATCGCCGCTCTGTGTGACATGCGTATCTGTGGCACTTCCAGCCGCTTCGGTATCCCCATCAACCGACTGGGATTGGTGATAGGTCACAACGAAATGCGGGGCCTGTTGTCGCTGGTGGGAAAGGCGGTGACACTGGAAATCCTGCTCGAGGGCCGGGTGTTCAATGCTGATGAAGCCAGGGACAAAGGATTGGTCAATCGTGTGGTGCAGGATGACGAGATCGAACGAGAGGCGTATGCCACAGCGCGGCGCATTGCCGACGGCGCTCCATTGGTGGCACGCTGGCATAAACAGTTTATGCGCCGCCTTGTTGAAGCAGGCCCGCTCACGCCAAAGGAGCTTGATGAGGCTTATGCCTGCTATGACACGGAGGATTTCAAGATCGGCTACCAATCGTTTCTTGCCAAAACGCAACCAACATTCAAGGGACGTTAGCCATGGCAAAGGCAAGTGCTGGCCCTTTAGCGGGTCTGAAAGTGATTGAACTGGCACATATCATGGCGGGCCCGGTGTGCGGCCAATTACTGGCGGATATGGGGGCGGACGTTATCAAGGTCGAAAAAGTACCGGGCGGCGATGATACCCGCCGCATGGTACCACCGGAAGTGGAAGGTGAATCCGCCGCATTCATGATATTGAATCGCAATAAACGTGGGACCGCGATTAATCTTAAATCCGAGGGTGGCAAGGCCGTACTGCAGAAGATGCTGCGTACCGCCGATGTGGTGATAGAAAACTACCGTCCTGGCACCATGGAACGTCTCGGCTTGGGTTATGAGTCATTGCGGCAACAGAACCGTGGACTCATCTACTGTCAGATTACCGGCTTTGGTCGCACCGGTCCCTATGCCGAGCGCGCTGGCTTCGATCTGATCGCCCAGGGCATGTCAGGGTTAATGAGCGTGACCGGTGAAGGGCAAGGGCGACCGCCGATCAAGGCCGGGGTGCCGGTAGGTGACATCAGTGCCGGCATGCTTGCCGCGATGGGCATACTGGCGGCCTATATTCACCGCTTGAAAACCGGCGAAGGGCAACTGGTAGATACCTCCTTGCTGGAGGCCAGCGTTATCAATACCTATTGGGTATCCGCCATCTTTCTCGCTACCGGGGTCTCGCCTGGTGCTATCGGCTCAGCCCATCCTATGAGTGCACCATATCAAGCGATACCAACAGCTGACGGTTGGATCAATATTGGTGCCGCTAATCAGGCCAACTGGCTGCGCCTGGTGGAAGTCATCGACATGCCCGAACTCGCCCAGGACTCGCGCTTTGGCGACAACGCAGCGCGCATGCAACATCTGCCGGCATTGGTTGAGATACTGTCTACAAGTTTTAAACAACGCAGCACGGCTGATTGGCTCGCTCGCCTCGAGACCATCGGTGTTCCCGCAGGTCCGGTATTGTCCATCGGCGATATGCTCAAGGACCCACAGGTGCTCGCGCGTGAAATGGTCGTGGATGTTGAACACAGCCGTCTCGGCCGAACCAAGGCCTTAGGCACGCCGGTAAAGTTTTCACACACACCGACCAAAGTCATACAAGGAGCCCCTTTGCTTGGCGAGCATACGCGTGAAATCTTAGGTGAGTATGGTTATAGCAATAGCGAGATCGAGGCACTAGCGGCTGCCGGTGATGTTATCCTGGGTTGACATAATTAATTTGAACACAAGGTAGTATGGAAATGGATGAATCAATCAATGTTTTTGATGAGCCTTTGAATTCGTGTGGAGACAAGCCGGAAACGGGGTTTTTTAGAGACAGTAAATGTAATACTTGCCAGGAGGACGTCGGGTCTCATACGGTTTGTATAGAAGCGTCAAAGGAATTTCTGGATTATTCACGTTTCAAAGGGAATGATTTGTCGACACCTGCTCCGGAATATGGCTTTGAAGGATTGAAGCCTGGAAATAGCTGGTGCCTATGTGCTGCAAGGTGGTTAGAAGCCTATGAAGATAATATGGCACCCAAAGTGTTTTTAACAAAAACCCATAAACGTGCCCTGGAAGTCGTGCCATTTGAACTGCTAAAAAAATTTGCTATCGACATGAATTAGAGAAAGTTAAACGGGTAAGAATGATCCTTCCTCGAAATTGTTTATAGCCAGGGTTCAGGTTTGTACCAATCATTAAATGGACGAAACAATGCCTGGTGACATCAATGCGCCAACGCATACAGTTAAAAAAGTTTTACCCTATAGCTGTGAACAACTGTTTGACATGGTTGCGGATATTGAGCG